>Ga0208032_1000365_pt1 | contig 28387 bp, 19 predicted proteins | sample MalvirAntarct_66_FD_184254 | JGI IMG/M metagenome (GOLD analysis project Ga0208032, IMG submission 184254) | Marine viral communities from the Global Malaspina Expedition - Malaspina viral metaG Antarct_66 (SPAdes) (version 2) | ecosystem: Environmental > Aquatic > Marine > Oceanic | place: West... | reverse complement strand
AATTCTGTTTTCGGATCAACCGATCACAGAGCAAGGCAACCATATTCAACAACCTTATCACCAAGATGGTGCAGGGAGAGAAAATATATCAATCACAATTAATAAGTAACTAACTACTGACCTCTATAAATTAAAAAATAGCGGCTAAAGTTCATAACCCGGAGGTCACGAGTTCAACTCTCGTTCTCGCTACAAAACTTAAGATTATAGAAATCAACGGATTGGTTATTGCCAATCCGTTTTTTTATGGCCAAATTTTATCAAATGAGACATTTGGACATAGAACGGAACACGTTCTGGAACACGATATTATACTTTAGCATGCAGGAACTACTGTAAATAGGGAGTTTATAAAAACCAAACAGAACTTCTCTACTATTTGGAAAATGATGAATACAACTGCAAGCTTTCTGAAAAACTATTTGATGCTGTCAGTTTTTTAGTTGAGGCCATCATTCAATGTCCGAAAATTGGCAATGGTTATCAAAAAGTTGGACACGGAAAAGAACGATATACCCCCAAAAGGAAAATAATAAACGTAATGGATTGAATAAACTGAATCAAAACAGTACACACATACCGGCTAAAATTAATTCGGGTCGATTTCCAACTTCAATGTTTTGTTTATATTTACTAAGTTGCCAAATCTTGTTGACCTGGCTTTGTAATAAACGAAAAAAAAATCCAAACCCGCCAGAAAAAACGTGATGCGGTTTGAAACCTTAAGAACATATCCTTTAGAAAATATTTTCCCTTTTAACAGATAGACTAACTTGATTCCACAGTACCACGATTTTAAAAAAATATGAGCAATAAAGATAAAGAGCATTTCCAAGAGAACAGTCCCTTTTATTTCCCTTTAGAAGTTACCCCAAGGAAAGGGCGACTACCAATATCACGGGAAGACTATGAAAACAAGCCCAGTGGTGACATTTTCGGCAAAATACAGGATGCGGGAATGAGGTGGAATCATAAAGATGTAAATCAGTCAGAATTCCTTATAATGAGTACTGCGGGTGGACTAAAGAACGGAGAAGAGACGCTGGCACTTGGCATGCACTCAGGTCATTTTGAATTGGGAGATGCCGCAAAAGTGGCTGCAAGCGCTTTCAAAAGTCGCTCTACAAAACCCTATTATGTATCAGTATCCGACCCTTGTGATGGACGTACCCAAGGTACTACAGGCATGATGAATTCCTTGGCCTATCGTAATCATGCCGCCACAGTTTTAGGAGACTTAAGACGCTCTTTGCCCAATCGCAAAGGGGTAATGGGCATAGCTACTTGTGACAAAGGCCTACCTGCGATGATGATGGCATTGGCAAATGAAGCTGATCTACCTACGATTATCATGCCCGGTGGAGTGACATTGATCGCCAAAGGAATCAAAGATTTGGGTTCGGTACAATCCTTGCCATCGCTTGTTTCCCATAGAGAAATATCATTGGCAGAGGCCCAGTCCCAAGGATGTGCTTCTTGTGGGACACCAGGTGGAGGTTGTCATTTTTTGGGAACGGCAGCCACCTCCCAAGTCGTAGCAGAAGCCTTGGGAATGGCATTGCCACATTCGGCACTAGCGCCTTCCGGAGGGAAGATTTGGTATGCTCTTGCTGAAGATTCGGCCCTTGCCCTGGTTAATTTGGCAGAAAACAATATATATACCAGTCAGATCCTCACACAAGATGCCGTGTTCAATGCTATGGTCGTACATGCAGCTTTTGGCGGATCCACTAATCTCCTACTTCATATTCCTGCTATAGCCCATGCAGCGGGACTACGGATGCCCACTCGGGAGGAGTGGGAAAATATTAACCGACAAACGCCACGATTGGTCAATGTGCTCCCAGCAGGAAAGTACTCCACAGCACACGTATATGCTGCCGGTGGAGTACCCGAGGTAATGTTACATTTGCGAAAATTAGGTCTGCTGAAAGAAGACTGCCTCACAGTTACGGGCAAAACACTGGGCGAAAATTTGGATGTCTGGGAGCAGGGAGGCAAAATGTACGCTTGGGAAGCTGAAAATAAAAGAGATAGACGTAAACAAGTACGATTTAACCTCCAGACATTTAATCCTGATGCACATCCTGATAAAGTGATACTATCACCTGAAGCAGCGAACAAGGCCAACATGAAAAGCACCTTGACTTTCCCCACTGGAAATTTGGCACCAGAAGGAGCGCTGATCAAAAGCGGTGCAATTGCTCCAGAAATGATCGATGACAACGGCATATACTATAAAAAAGGAGTTGCTAAAGTATTTGTCTCTGAAGCCAATGCCATGAAGGCAATTAATCATGGAGAGGTAAAACCAGGTCAAATTATCATATTGATGGGAACAGGCCCAAGTGGCACAGGAATGGAAGAAACCTTCCAAATCACGGGCGCTTTGAAACAATTATCCTTTGGAAAAGAGATAGCCCTGATTACCGATGGACGTTTTTCTGGCGTTTCTACAGGAGCATGTATAGGACATGTTGGTCCTGAAGCTCTCGTAGGAGGCCCTATTGGAAAGGTTCAAGATGGAGATATCATTGAAATCAAAATTGATTGCGATAATCTAAGTGGAAGTATAAACCTAATAGCTTCACACAGCAATCCCAATGTCGAGTTAAGTGAATCCGAAATAGCAGAATTGTTTTCAAATAGATTACCACATCCACAACTTCGACCACATCCAGAATTGCCCAATGATATTAAAATTTGGGCAGCGACACAGAGTGGTATATGGGAAGGATGTGTACAGGATGCCGATCGGATTTTGAAGATTGTGAAAGCAGGAATTGATGCATTGAAATAGGAAATAGCGCATAACAATAAGTATGGACGCTTATCTGCTCCTACCCTGCTGGAACGGCGAGATACTATTATTCGCTGTGTTACTAAAAGTTAAAAGGGTATCTGGAAAGTCAGCTAAATAAAGGGTTTTAAAAATCCAAGCAAGAATTTACAACCCTGGGATCAGGAGTTCAACTATTGTTCCTGCTGCAAAACATAAGATCATAAGAACCAACGGATTGCTTACTGCCAATCCGTTTTTTTATGCCTTCTATTTCCGCATCTATTACAATCACATCATTTTTTCAGAGTGTCAACTTTCTAAATTGACGATAGCACAATTTGCAGTAATCCGTCCTTCCCAGTTAATAGATTAATCCACAACAAAAATATTGCAGTAACAATCCTAGGTTTATAAAAATAAACAGGACAATACTCATTTACTAATTTTAGTTAATCCACTTAAATTGAATATCTTGAAGATCCAATTGGATAATTGCATGACCATTTCAAAACCAACCATTACATAAAAAGAAAACTATGCCAAGAATCTTAATAGTACTGATCGGAATTATATGTCTCCTGGCATGCAAGCCTAAGAAGGAAAAAGATGTAGCTCCAGCCGATGTTAAACAATCCAGTTTTCACATTGAACAGGCCGATAATGAAATACGTATTGTTCCGGACGGTGGAAATGCTGCAGTGGTAACACAGAACACAAAACCCAATTTTCGTCCCTATATCCATCCCATTTTGGCCCCTGGCTCCAATGCTGAACTTACAGAATACAGCCCGGGACATCATAAACACCAGACCGGTCTTTATTGGGGATTTACCCGCATAAACGGTACTGGGGCCGAACCTGAGGAAATAAAAAAGTGGTTTTACAATCCTGATAAGCCAAAGGATATCCAAAAAAAAATTGGCCGCGATTATTTTCACCATCCTGATGGGGGCTACTGGCAAAGAGTAGCAGCAGAAGTTCTAATCGCCGAAGGACAAGAGTTGAAATGGAAAACAGTTTACCATATGTTGGATGAATCTAAAGCTCCTATCCTAAAAGAAACACAGACCTGGACCTTTACAGAAAAGGACAAAAAATATTTATTGACATTGGAATGGCAAGGGGAAGCGCTTATCGATCTAACTATCAATCAATTCGATTATGGAGGACTCTTTTTAAGAATGCCATGGAAACAAGGTAATAAGGGCGAAGTAATTAATGCCGCTCGACAAAAGAACGAAAAAGCGGATGGGCAACGAGCCATGTGGGTAGATGTTGGCATGGAAATTAAAGGCCTTGACCACTGGGGCCATATTGCAATTTTTGATCATAAAGATAATAAGGATTATCCGCAACCATGGAGAGTAGACGGGCAATTGGGCGTAGGCCCGGTCCCCGCCCGATTGGGCGATTGGCACATAAAAAAAGGGGAAACAAAAATTTTCCAACACCAGATAGTCGCTTATACAGGTGAATTGGATGATATTGTGTTGGATGACCTTTGGGGGGATTATGTTGGTGATAAGGGCATGTACAATACGGCATCGCTTTGGGGCATTGCCAAGCAGGAAGGACGCGATGCCAAGCTTTTAAGCCCCAAAGAAGCTGTGGAAGCAATGGCGATCAAACCTGGCTATACGGTGAACAGCTTTGCCTCCGAACCAATGATTACGCAGCCCATGGCGTTTTGTTGGGACGACAAAGGAAGAATGTGGATTGCCGAAAACAGGGACTATGAGTCCCGATCCGAGGGATTTTCCAGTTCAGGGGATAGCCGTATTTTGATATTGGAAGATACCGATCGTGACGGTGTTGCGGACAGTAAAAAAGTATTTATGGAAGGCATTCCATTCCCATCGGCCATTGCGGTCGGTCATGGTGGGGTATTTATAGGCGCTCCACCAAATCTACTTTTCGTACCGGATAGAAATGCGGACGATAAGGCAGACGAAAAGGACACAAAAGTATTGCTGACGGGCTGGGGCATTCGTGACCGGCATGAAACCATCAACAGTTTCCATTGGGGTCCGGATGGTTGGCTTTATGGCCTAGAGGGATTTGCAACCCCTTCCAAAATAAGAAAGCCCAAAGGAGCGGGACGTATCTATAAGCATAGGGATGCTTTTCCAAACGACCTATTGGAAGCTGAAGGAGTAGATATCAACGGCGGAGTCTGGCGTTATCATCCCATAAAGGATAGGTTTGAGGTAGTTGCACACGGCTTTAGTAACCCTTGGGGCATCGATTATGATTCCAAGGGACAGTTGTTTATTACTGCCTGTGTTATCCCCCATATGTTCCACATCATCCAAGGTGGCATATATCACAGGCAGGGCGGCCAACACTTCAATCCATATGTCTATGAAGATATTAAAACTATAGTGGACCACCGCCATCGCTCGGCACACGGTGGGGCAAGGATTTACCAATCAGATGCTTTTCCTGCAGATCAACAAGGGCGACTTTTCATGGCCAATATTCATGAACATGCCGTGCTCTCGGATATCCTAACACCTAACGGCTCAGGTTTTACGGCCAGTCACGGGGAAGATTTTATGATGGCAAACAATGCACAATGGGTAGGCTTTAGCATGGAAGTGGGACCAGCAGGCGACCTTTATGTACTGGATTGGCACGATGCTGAAATATGTGGGGATGCCGTGATCAATAAAGATACGGGCAGGGTATATAGAATTATGCCTGCAGTGTCACAAGCAGTTGACTGGCCCGGAAGATTTGATGACCTCAGTAAAAAAAGTGATCAAGAACTAGTAGAGTTGCAATTGAGCAAAAGTAATTGGCATGCACAACGAGCACGGGTCATTTTACAATACAGAGCCTCTAGGAAACCCCTGGACAGTGCAGCAATTTCCCGCCTGAAGGATATATTGGCTCAGCACAAAAACGAGAATATCCGACTACGTGCCCTATGGACCCTTCAAATAACAAACGGCATCAACGTCGACAGACTTACCCAACTCCTGGATGACAGAGACCAATATGTAAGGGGCTGGGCCATCCAGTTCTTGGTCGAAGATGGGCAGCCGTCGCAAAAAGCATTCCATAAGTTGACCGCTATGGCTAAAAATGAATCCTCCGCCGTGGTTCGCCGTTATCTTGCAGCGGCACTTCAACGAATCGCTGAAATTGACCGCTGGGCCATTGCTGAATCTTTGGTCCGTTTTCATGAAGATATAAACGATCCCAACATCCCACTGATGCTATGGTTCGGTATAGAGCCAATAGTCGCGAAGCAGCCAGAGAAAGCATTGTTGCTAGCCATGGAAAGTAGAATTCCGTCCATTGCTCAAAAAATTGGGAGGCGACTAGTGGATGGGAACCAATTGGAAAAATTGACCGTTGCAGTAGGGCAAAAATCAGAAGTCCAATCGGAACTATTGCAAGGTATGCTGGCCGGCTTGGAAGGGAATATTGATATAAAAGAGCCCACCAATTGGGCCAAGGTATATACATTGTTAAAAGAGGATTCCGCTTTATCCTCCATGGCGGATGCAATAGCTCATAAATTTGGGAATGCGGAAGCATCTAAAAAAATGTTGGCCATTATAAAAGATCAGAAGGCAGAACTGGAAGATAAAAGAAAGGGAATCCAGGGCTTGGCAGCGCAACAAAATCCAGTTTTACAAAATGAGATTCCAAAACTATTGGAAGACCCACATTTGCGACTGCAGGCCATTAAGGCCATAGCAGCCTACGACAGTAAGGAATTGGGAAAGGTTTTGTTCAACCTATATGCAGATCTAACAAGGAAAGAAAAGGAAGAGGCTATAATGACGATGGCTTCACGACCCATATATGGTCAAATTTTAGGGGATGCCCTAAAAAAGGGTATCATACCCAAATCGGACATTCCCGCCCACATAGTACTTCAGTTGAGGGCAGTTTTGGGAAATGGTTTTGTGGAAATTTGGGGGCCTATTGATGATATATCCCAGACCTTACAAGTAGAGTACAAAAAATACCAAGGAATATTGACGGACGATGCCCTAAGCACGGCAAGCCCACTTAAAGGCAAGGAAATATTTAAACATACCTGCGCCACATGCCACATTCTGCACGGGGAAGGTGGTAAAGTTGGCCCCGAACTTACTGGCTCCAACAGAACCAATATCACCTATTTGTTAAGCAACATATTAAACCCAAGTGGAGATGTACAGGAAGACTATAAACTAGTAGTCATAACCACTCAGGACGGCCGTAGCTATAGCGGAAATGTCATTGCTGAAAACAACAGAAGCATAACTCTACGAATAGTGGGTCAAGACCCGATTATTATTAACAAATCCCAGATAAGGACAAGGGACGTTTCCGAAAAATCCATGATGCCGGAAGGGCTCTTGAACAACCTTAGTACGGAGGAAGTATTGGATTTGATGGCATATTTAAATAAAATGGAGCCACCCAGCTAAGCCCAAATAAAGTCTTAATTTTTTAAGCCCCTTGCTAGCCCCCTTGCTGGCACACGCAAGATGTGTTGTCCGGCTTAATTCTTTGGGCGTTCCCTCCTTCGTCGGTCGTGCCCTTGGCTATATCCCTTGCCTTGCTGCGGGGATGCCGCCGCGGTCACTAACGCAGGCTTAACGCATAACACTTGATTTATAATTTACCGCTACTCAAAGTCTCCCGACTTTGAGCACTACTCTACTACCCTACCTCAATGTCTGACCCCTATTTCATCTGATATGCCCAAGGTGCGAACGTTAAAACTTTCAACTTTATAACATTCAAACTTACTTCTTTGAACCTTGAACATTATAACTTTCAACTTCTCCGCCCGTTTGTCGAACAAAACTGTACTTCATCGATTAGAACAATTCCAAAACTGATATCTGCTAACTTAGAAGGTTGGAAACAAACTCTTGGTTGTAGCACTCCCCCGCTGCCCACCCACAGAAAACTTTATTGGATCGATGATATTAGAAATTTTCTTCTTTTAAAATGGTTCACCGAACGGTTCAAAATATCAAATTCCATTTGATGGAAACATCTTAAGCCATTTTTTTGCGTTTTGGAAATAAATTTTATCCACTGCCTCCTTAGGAAGTTTTAATCCCCTAAACTCTTCATTTACCAGATCACTGGCCATAAGCTCATCGGTAACGAAAAATCGCCAATCCGTAAGCCACATTTTATGCATATCCTTCTGCATTTCTCCGACATTTTTCTCGCCATCATCGGACAAATCGGTTGCATAGAGGAGCCGATCTTGGTACTTAATAAAAAAGGCACGTACCTTTTCCCTATTTTCTACAGTTTGATAAAAAACTTGCCCCATTCTGGCAGCGAGGTCTATGGACATATTGGGAAACTTGTCCAACCGTTTCGCCAATTCATCCACGCTCCACTCTAGACTCCCCATGTGTGCCCCAATAAACACAAGATCGGGGTGTTTTTCCAGCATACGATCCCGAGCGGCGATCTGTTCTTCATAAGAAGGTAGTTCCGGATGTTGGTACATATGGTACTGTGGATGTTCAGAAAAATATTTTCGATCGTTATTGGTTGTCATTTCATCTAGCGGAAGCCAACAGTTTTTTGGTTCTCCCAAATGACCTACCAATGGGATCTTTTTACTGGCCAAATAATCGAATATGGTATCCAGCTTGGGATTGTCGACCATTATTAGCTCGTTATCCTTATCACGAAAAACCATGCCAATGTTCTTCCAGACCTTTACAGCTATGGCCCCTTCTTCAAAACTCTTGTCCAACCAGGCAATGGTATTCTTTGTGAAGTCTGGGTTATCCCAATCCTCTATGGAAAAGGAGGTAGCGAACTCATAATCCTCAGGATGCCCTTTCTTTTGAGCTAAACAATAATCATATTGTTCTTTAATAAGTTCCTTACCTTTTGAAAGGTCGACCATAATATTCAGCAAACGAAAATTGTCTTTCTTTGCTTGATTTACAAAACTGTTCCGATCAGCAAAAACATGAATGTGGGTATCAATTTTATCTACCTTGTCAAAATCGTCCAAAGTATAATATTCATTCTTTTCCGCACAAGAAATCGTTAATAGTATTAATAAGGCAATCCACGGTTTTTTCATCTGTTTAATTTTTATAGTTTTTATCTGATATTGGCATTAATTTGTATTCGGATTAGTAGTTTTCAAAGCTGCTATAAAATTGTGATAAGCCGTTACAAGGGATGCGCCCATATTTCCAAACCCCATTACCAAAACACGCACCGGACTGTTTTTATTGACCATAATATTAATATTAAATTTTACCAGCACTTATTTTAGGGAATTAACTTTCTGTTTTTGGATCAGCGCTATCGGCCAAACCGCCCTCCAAATCCTTTTGACCCCTATTGTCTGTATTAGGTAAAATGTGCGGCATCTTGTTGTCTACTTTTAAAGTTCCTACAAGTTTTTCCCTGAAGAAAAACATGAATATCAAACCCACCAATAAAGCAATTATTGCTGGAACCAGCCAAATGGATTCCCATTGGTAGCTCAATATGCCATTAATGTCGACGAGAAATTTATCGGTTACTGCTCCTGAGACAAATGAGCCAATAAACATTCCCACCCCATAAGTTGCAAAAGTGATAAGCCCCTGGGCGGAATTTCGAAAGGAGGGTTTGGACTTCTTATCAATATAGATCTGACCGGAAACAAAAAAGAAATCATAACATACACCATGTAATATAATTCCAAAATATAACATCCAAATTCCTGGACCTATATCTCCATAAGCAAATAAAAGATAACGTACTACCCAGGCAAAAATACCTATCAGCATCATTTTTTTAATTCCGAGCCTTCTAAAAGCAAGGGGCATCAATAACATGAATAAAAGTTCGGAAACCTGCCCCAATGTCATTTTAGCGGCAGCATTTTCCATCCCTACGTCATTCAGAAAAGGATTGGCAAAGTTGTAATAAAAAGCCAATGGGATACAAACTAGAATAGAGCTGACAAAAAAAACAACAAATGACCTTTTCTCAAATAAAACCAAGGCATCTAGTCCCAATATGGCAGAAATACTTGCGCTTTTACCGGTAGGCGGTGTACTTGGCAAGAAGAAGCTTAAAATACCAAGCAACAAAGAACAATATGCCGCAATGCGGAAGGTCATATAAGAAGTCTCCAACTCCATAAACCCTATTAAAAGTCCCGCTGCTATCCAGCCCAAGGTTCCTAAAACCCTAATCCGTGGAAATTCCTTATCGGGATCCTCCATTTGCGAAAAGGAAATGGAGTTAACCAAGGACATCGTAGGCATATACAACAATGTGTATAGCAAAATCAACCACCAAAAAATTTGAAAATGCTCCACGGTACTTATATAGTATAAGGTGGCAGCACCCATTAAATGTAATGTTCCCAATACCTTTTGTGCGGAGAAAAATCGGTCAGCAACCAGACCAACGAAAAAAGGAGAAATAATGGCTGCTATAGAAAGGTTTGCATATGCCGCCCCCACTTGTGTTGCATTTACCTCCAATGAAGACATCAGATAGGTGCCCATGGTAACATACCACGCTCCCCATATAAAATACTCCAAAAGCATTAGAACGGATAAACGTAATCTTACTGAGTTATTCATGGAGGTGGGTTGGTTGGTTATATTATTTTATGCAATGAATTTTAAGGGGTAAAACTGAATATGCTTTGGAAACAACGGAAAACCTCACCTTTTAGAATCAGACTTGTTGTTACTCATCCATAGGACACCCAACTATTTATTAAGCAAAGGAGCTATCTGCTCAGCACTAGTTACCCCTGGCGGCAATTCTATTACTTTTAAATTCCTGAAATGAATCTCCGCACCTTCAGATTCTAGACAGAAATAACCTTTCTTTTGAGTGGATTTAGAAATACCATTTACAAATTTGCCGTTAACAGAAAGTTTAATGACCCCATCTACACATACTACGTCATAGGTATTCCATTCTCCCTTTCCCTTACATCTATTCTCTACGGACTTACTTCTTTCCCCCCGCGGATTATCTGGTAGGGTCACTACTCCCCCTACACCCCAAACTTCCCCATGAACATAGGCTATGGGTTGCTGTACACCATCTTTTGCATTTATGTTTACCCAGTCCAATTCCAACATCTGGATTTCCACACCGTCCGGCAATGGGGATTTCCCCTTTGGATCGGCACCGCTCCATGCAAATATTCCAGAATTGCCCCCAGCTTCCATATGTCGCCATTCTACGTGAAGAATAAAGTTTTCATATTGTTTCTCCGATCTTACTACCCCAATTGGATGGCCCAAGTTTACCAATACCCCATCTGGACCCACGGTCCAACCCTCTTTAACGGTATTCACATTGATCCATTTAATGGTAGATGCTTCTCCCGACTTCCCAGAAATCAAATTCTCCCAGGTATCCTCCAAGCCAAATTCAAATTCAAATGCTTCGTTCTGCGCCTCGGCCTGGTAAGCAATCATTATAATTAACAATACCGATAAAAGGGCAAATTTTCTATTAATCGAAATTTTCTTCATGTTTTTATGGTTCAATTATATCTCAAAATAAAATAGCTGTTCAACAGATTACCGAACGTAGTTTTAGGTTACAGCAGAATAAAGTATTCCCCTAAAAATAGCAATTTTAAGGACTCTTCACCTCTAAATTGCTAAATCTATAATTAGACCATTTTGGTGATGCCCGGAACCGCTATTCCTGGACCATCATATTTTAAATCCCAACTGTACTCATCGTTCTCGGGACCAAGGGATACGTTGGAGTTCATGGCCTCTTCCCAACTTATCGTTTGTCCGGAATAAGCAGCATCCCTAGCCATTATGGCCATCAAGGTACTATTGGCGGCCATTTCCCCATCGTTTATAGCACTTCCCATACGAATGGATTTGAACAATCCGTCGTGCTCACTTTGGTACATGTCGTTTGACTCCCCTTCATATTTCCATTCATTTTTGCCCCAAATCTCGTGCCTATTTCCCTGATAATATGCATTTCCTGTTGTACCGGCGACTTCTACTGAGTTTCTGGACGAACCACCACTCAGTTGCCTTGTGGAAACATTTCCTTTTAAACCACCCCCATAATCAAACTCTACTGCAAAGTGGTCATAAATATTCCCATACTTTTTATCTGTACGCCACTGCCTACCACCTACCCCGGTTGCACTCAATGGCATTCTTTCTCCCATGGCCCAGGAAATCATGTCTGTACTATGTACGAACATTTCTACAATAAAATCCCCGCTCAGCCAATTGTAATAATACCAGTTGCGCATTTTATATTGCATATCGTTCCAATCCGATTGGCGTTCTTTATGCCAAAGTTCACCCCCATTTCTAACTGAGGAAATGGATTTTATTTCCCCTATATCTCCACCCAATACTTTTCCAAAAAGGGCCTGTTTTGGTAAATCATATCTAAAACAGAGGCCAGAAACTATGGAAAGGTTCTTTTCTTTGGCTCTTTTTGCAGCTCCCAAGACTTTACGTATCCCAGGCGCATCCACGGCAACGGGTTTTTCATAGAACACATGCTTACCGGCGTCTATGGCCGCACTAAAGTGTTTTGGCCTAAATCCCGGGGGCTCTGCCAAAAGCACAACATCTACACCGGAATCAATTAATTTCTGATAAGCGTCAAAACCAACAAATTGCATTTCTTGCTTCACATCTGCTCGTTGCCCATGTTCTTTCTTCAACAATTCCAAAGAACTGGTCAATCTATCCTCAAAAATATCGGCCATAGCATGCAGCACTGTATCAGGGTCTGCACTTAGTGCCTGTGCGGCCGCACCCGTACCTCTACCACCACAACCTATCAAGCCAACCTTTAATACTTTATTCTGCGTAAGGAATGGATTTGCAAAACCAGAGTTTAGGGTCGCTGCACTGAAAAGTGTAGCCGCCCCCGCCTTTTTTATGAAGGATCTTCGGTCCGAGCCTTCTAATGAAACAATACCTTTTTTAGACATAATTTTTAATTTAAATAGCCCAGATCCTGGGTAATAACATTAATATTCATTTTGCACCGGGGAACAAGCCCGCAATAATCCCAGTTTTAATTACAATTAGCAACCGCTCCATGGGCCAACAGCTTCCATTGACCGGAAACAGCCTCTTCATAGTAAATTTTCTTGGTCTACCCTGGTCTTTATATAACCAATTTTCCAACGATTAATATCAAATAAGCGCAAACTCTCAAAAGCCAAATTCCTCATTCGTTCAGATTATGTTCCATTAAGGGTGTCATGGTTATTCCAGACCTAATCTTTCTGTATAGGTTATGGCCAGAATAGATATAACTTTGGTTCAACTTTTTGGTATATGCCATTTCTTTGTAAGTCTGCTACTAACCAAATATAATACTTTATAGTGAACAAGTTGATGACCAATAAGTTATCGAAATAAAATATTTAGACGGCTCGGATGAAGATTATCTTCTCTTTGAACAATTTAGTATTTATTGGTTTACTTTTACTAAAGATAGAATATTTGGATGTACCTATAACTGCGTTTGCATTGGTTTTGCCAAACAATCAAACTTGCCTGGTCCAAAGCGAAATGGAATTAGGTAGCGTGCAACTATTAATAATACATTTATCAAAATATATTTATTTACGTTCATAATTTCAAGACTGTTTTTGCTACCATGGCCCACTATGATGGGTCCGGTTAAAGGGTCGGCACCGACCCGCTCCAACTTTCTTTTGCCCAAATAGTCGAACAACATGCTAACTACCAGGATTCATATTCGAATACCTTATCCAAAATAATTAAACGAAATACCACCGCTAATGTATAATCCAATTTAAATTCCTTAGATTCATTATATGTCAAATAAGCCCAAAATTAAAATCGCATTAATTGGATTAGGGAGGATTGCTCAAAAAGCCTATTTACCAATATTAGCAAATCATTCAAAAGTAGATCCAATTCTTTGTACAAGAAATAATTATACTTTAAACAAACTTTCCAATGAATATAGAATACATAAAACCTGCTCAAGTTTGGATGAACTAATACTCTCAAAACCAGATGCAGCAATGGTTCACAGTTCCACTGAAAGTCATGTACTTATTATACCAAAATTGTTGGAAGCTAAAATTCCAGTTTTTGTAGACAAGCCCTTGAGCTATTCACTGGAAGAATCCGAAAGGATATTGGATATAGCCTCTAAAAATAAATTACCCCTGTATCTAGGATTTAACAGAAGGTTTGCTCCTCTAATAAAAACATTATCAGAAGTACCGAACCCTATTCAAATATCGTGGCAAAAGAATCGGGTTGACCTAGCAGGCAATCCGCGAATTTTTATTTTTGATGATTTCATCCATGTAATTGATAGTCTTCGTTTTTTGGGTAAAGGGCCTATTCGGAATATAAATGTTGTTTCTAGAGTTAAAGACGAAAAGCTAGAAAATATTCAGGTCCAATGGCAGCAAGGGGAAACGCTACTACTTGGAGGAATGAATAGAATTAGTGGTATTACTGAAGAAAAGATCGATTTTTTTTCAGTGGGGAATAAATGGGTAATCAATAATTTAAATTCTGGTACCCATTTTACAAAAGAAGAAGAAAATACGTTGAAGTTTGATGATTGGGAATCTACTTTATACAAACGAGGATTTGTAAATATGATTGAAGATTGGATAAATGTACTGGAAGAAAGAAACTATAATCCTAAATCAATTGAGGATATTTGGGAAACTCATCAGTTATGCGAAACTATCTTGAACAAAGTATTAATTAGCTAATGCTGCGGGTCACATTCCCGCTACTCAAAGTCTGCCAACGTTGAGCCCTTCTCTACTTCCCCACTTCCAAGTCTGGCCCCTTTTTCATCGGATACCTCCTAGGCGTGCAAACTTTAAAACTTTCAACATTATAACTTTCAAACATACATCTTTCAAACTTTCAACTTTATAACATTCAACTCCATGCGCGTTGGCTGGATAACCTGTATTTTGTTGATTACGCGGATTTTATAATAATTTTTGTTACCTTAGAAGTAGAGAAACAAACTCTTGGTTGTGGTATTCCCTCCGCTGCTTACCCACGTAAATTTTATTGGATTAATAGGACTCATAGGACAATAGATGGTGTATAGGTGCTGGCTGGTTGGCTTGTAGTTTCATAAATTGGGATATAGTAACACGATACTATATCCGTATGTTGTAGCACATTGAATTACAGATTATTAATAGAAAAAAAATTATGATTATGAAGATTCAAATCTTGTTTTTACTAACTGTTTTATTCATAGCATTCTCAAGTTGTCAAAAATCAAAGAATTTGGATAAGCAATCTGGCAGTGAATATTCCAATGAAATCAAAAAAATAATAGAGGAAAAGAACGCTGAAATAGAAGTCTGGTATTCAGCTGGGTTAATCGATTCGGTAGTTACTCATTTTGCCGTCCAAAGTATTCAACTACCACCTAACCAACCGCCATTGATTGGTATTGAAAATTTTAAAGAGGCTTGGAATCAAAACTTGCAGATTGGAAAATGGGAATTTGATTTAAATACGCAACAAGTAAAAGCCGATGGAAATTTAGCGAGTGAATTTGGCACATATACTCTTTCATTTAGTCCTAATGAAAATTCACCCATTCCGGCTATAAAGGATAAGGGAAGCTATGTAGTGCTCTGGGAAAAAATAAATGATGATTGGAAAGTTGTTTGGGATGCTCCAGTGAGCGAAATGCCTATACCAAATATGATGACAGACTCAATATCGGGAGAATAAACGCCCTTGTTGGCGCGTGAATCGTGCTCCTGCCATAACAATACCGCTACGAAAAATTTCATGACTTTGAGCCCTCCTCTACTTCCCGCCCTGAAAGTCTGGCCCCTTTTTCATCTGTTAAGCCATAGTTATGAACTTTAAAACTTTCAACTTTATAACATTCAACTTACATCTTTAAAACTTTCAAACTTACTTCCTTGAACATTGAACCTTTAACTCACCCAACCCGCTACGCAAATTCTCCGGACTTTGAGCACTCCACTACTTCCCGACGTGCAAGTCTGGCCCCTTATTAATCTGATTTGCCCATGGTGCTAACTTTAAAACTTTCAACATTATAACATTCGACTTACATCTTTATAACATTCAACATTATAACTTTCAACTTGTTCACCCGTTTGTCGGATATAACCGTACTTCATCGATTAAGCAAATTCCAAAACCAATATTTGTTAACTTAGAAGGTTAGAAACAAACTCTTAGTTGTAGTACTCCCCCCGCTGCCCGACTCAGAAAATTTTATTGGATTAATAGGAATTATAGGACACCGTAAGGTATCTAGGTACTGTCTAGTTGCTTTATAGTTTGCTATAAGTAGTATATCATCAATGATGACATCCAATTATTGGCGTTCATGTAAAATGACAAAAAAAAAATAGTACCTAATATTTAATGACAAGACCATTCAAAAGTGACTTAGTAATTGATGAACAAATATCAGATGTCGGTATTAGGGCTTATCATGTAGGATTTGATAAAAATGAATTTCGTTTCGCCCCTCTTGTTGACATTATCAGAAATGTTATTCCTGAATTTTCCCTCGGTTATCATTGTGGTGAGAATATTCCATTAACTGAGATTGTAGAGAGATTAAAAGAAGCTGCAGAAACAGTCTACCTAACCGAGAAGTATCAAACAAGGGGAGAATTTGGGGAACTTATTTTACACTTACTTCTAAGAGACTTTCACAATACTATTCCTCTAATCTCCAAAATGTATTTTAAGGACTCTCACAATGTTCCAGCCCATGGATTTGATGGTGTTCAAATTACAATAAATGGAGATGACAAAAAGTTGTGGTTAGGAGAATCCAAATTATACAAAACAGGTAAAGATGGTATTAGAGAATTATTAGGTGACATTACAAAACATGTAAATGAAGACTACATAAGAAAGGAATTTAATCTAATTTCCAGAAAGTTACCTAGTTCAGTGCCTGAAATTGAATATTGGCGTCAGCTAATGGATAAACACCAAAGGCTAGATAAAATATTTTCAAACATTGTAATTCCCATGGTTTGCACCTACAATAGTGAATTATTTAAAAATCATAATGATAACACTAAGGAGTACTTTGATGATTTTGTTAATGAATGTAATGACCTATGTAATAGGTTCAATAATGGTAAGCCAGAATCAGATGTAGAAATTATTTTACTCCTCTTACCTGTCCCAGATAAAGATGCTTTAAATGGCGAACTAGATAAAAGGTTAAAATCAATGCAAAGAATATGAGTTTTGAATCTTATACCCAAGCCGTTGATTTTCTCTCCCAGAAAACAGAAATATCAACTGAAGATAGTTTCGATTTATCGAAATATTGCTCATACCTTTTACGTAACAACGAAATGGAAGGTAGAGACTTAGTCATTAGAATACATGATAGTTGGGATTTCTTACCTGAACATACAAAACCTATATGGAACGATATTACTGAGTCTGCAGGATTATATCCATATGTGAATCCAGAATACTTATCAAAGAGTGGTTTATTAAGATTTGAATACCATAAGTCACCTTTTTTGGATGGCGTATATCTGCACGAAGAACAACAACAACTATCAGTAGAACTTCAAAGCAAAAGATCACTTGTCGTAAGTGCACCAACCAGTTTTGGGAAAAGTCTACTAATAGAAGAGGTAATCGCAAGTAAATTGTATAAACAAATTGTTGTTATACAACCCACCCTTGCATTACTAGATGAGACAAGAAAAAAACTATTGAAATATAAGGACTTATACAAAGTTGTTGTTTCAACAAGCCAAGAACCTGATAAAGAGAAAGGAAACATTTTCCTTTTCACAGGTGAAAGAGTCGTTGAATATGATAAATTTCCTCAAATAGAGTTTTTTGTAATTGATGAGTTCTACAAGCTTAGTATAGATAGAGATGATGATAGAGCAATAGCACTGAATCAAGCATTTCACAGACTTCTAAAGTTTACAAACAAGTTCTACTTATTGGGGCCGATGATTAAAAATATCCCTGTTAACTTTAAAAATAAGTTTGAACTTACTTGGTTTCCAACCGAGTTTGCAACAGTTGCAGTTGATGAAACGAGCAACATGGTTGAAGGTAAACTAAAGGCAAAAGAAAAGAAGGAGCTTAAAAAGCTAAACCTTTTCAATTACCTCATTTCACAGAATGAACAAACAATCGTTTACTGCTCAGCACCAAACAGAACAACAACCCTTGCACTAGAATTTTTACAATTCCTAAAAGAAAATGTTATTAAAGTTAACAACCCATATGTTGAAGAAAACAATGACGTTATTGAATGGGTAAAAGAGAATATCAATGGTAAGTGGTCATTAAATGATGCACTTGAATTTGGAATCGGCTTTCATCACGGTGCAGTCCCTAGGCATTTGGGTAGCACGATAGTTGACTACTTTAACAACGGGTCAATTAGGTGGTTGTTTTGCACGTCAACTCTCATTGAAGGAGTAAACACATCTGCAAAGAATGTTGTTTTATTCGATAAGAAAAAGGGTCCCAAACCAATTGATTTCTTTGATTATAAAAATATTGCAGGAAGGTCGGGAAGAATGAAAAAGCACTTTGTTGGAAATGTAATTCGCTTTGAAGACCAACCAGAACAAATGGAATTATTCGTTGATATTCCACTTTTCAACCAAGAAGAAGCACCTTTAGAAATATTGATAGGCCTAGAAGATGAAGAAATTGAAGAAAAAGCCAAGCCTAGACTTGAGGAGTTTAACAGTCTTCCTGATGATTTAAGGGATGTCGTTAAATTGAATGCAGGCATATCAATTGATGCCCAATTAGCAATAGTAAAGAAATTGGAGTCAAATCTTCCATACTACAACAAGGAGTTAGCTTGGTCTTCACTACCAAAGAGTTTTGATAACCTTAGCACGATTATTGAATTATGTTGGGATACCCTAGCAGGCCCAGGTGATAAAACTTATATTGAAGGTATTGGCAGACTATCTGCACGGTGGTTAGCTAGTTTTGCGTTTTCATATATAAATTTGAAATCAATAGGAGCAGTTATAAACACTTACATTAATGATTCCTTTTGGATTGAAAAGATTCCAGATAGACAAAAGAGAATCGACACTGCAACTTACTCCATCTTACATATTACTCGTCATTGGTTTGATTACAAACTGCCTAAGTGGTTAAAAGTAGTTTCTAATCTACAAGAGTACGTTTTTAAAAAGAACAATTTAAAATACGGGAACTACTCTTTCATTTCGAGTAGTATAGAAAATGGATTTTTACACCCTAATATAGCGGCTTTAAGTGAATATGATATTCCGTTATCTGCTATTCGGAAATTGGAGAGATACATCAACAAAGACAGAACTCCTGAAATGAATATTATTAATCTTAATCAACTTTCTGATGAAGAACTTTTATCAAACAATCTACTGAAATATGAGATTGTTAAAATAAGAAATGCTTTTTGAAAAAGAATAAAAACACGAAACGCAAACAAGGTATATAGTGCATACCCTGAGGGAAACGCTCCCCGCTGGCGCGAGCGTCGCGCTCGTGCCCCACATGTGTGTGCATCACGCCAGCCTAACGGCGAGGCAGGCTCGTACTGTTTTTCATACATACTATAAACAACTATGAAATATAAACTGTACCTATTCTTTGGCTTTGTCTTTCTCCTTGGAAGTTGTACCAATAAAAAAAGTATTGACTTTAGGTGCGCTCCAGAACCCATGCCAAAGTACGAATATAGAGCAAGCATAAGCGGAGAAATGACTCCAGAATTGGATTCTGTTCTAAGGATAGAAAAAAGAAGAGAAGTCTTTAAACCCTGTAGGATTTACGCTTTTGATGCAGCATTCTATAGCGCATCAAATGAATTAATCTCCAAGGAGCGTATTTTATTAATGGCAACAGGGAAGAGATGGGAACATAATCCTGAAAAACAAGACGAGATTCTGGTAAAATATGAATTTGATAAGGAGTCAATTGACAGCATTAATTTATATCAACTCAACAAGAGCGCTGTTTACAATAAATGGAGCCGAACTGTAAGTACAGGAATAAGAGAGAATGTGGAAGAAATATGGATGCATCCATTCAGGTCAAACCAATATAACTTCACAGAGGTAGCTCCATTTCCGCAAATTAAATTTCCTTTGAGTGTAGGAAAAAAATGGACGGACAATGATATAAAATTGCAGGAAGGTTGGGGAGATTGGTCATATATGAATGTAAGAAGTACCTTCGAGGTACTATCCATAGAAACAATACAAACAAACTACGGAGAACTGGAAAACTGTTGGAAAGTTAAAGCTGTATCAAACTTTGACCTTGGCCGTTCTGAAGTAACCTATTGGTTTCATGAAAAATATGGGTTTGTAAAGTTGAACTATGTAAATTATGGAAACCAAAAACTACATATTGAGTTAGCAGAAATAAAAGATAACTAGCATTTTAAAAAGTCCTTAGCTTTTAACATGCAAATGGTGAACCTTTAAAAAAAAACAAGGCCAGTTCAACTAATTCTGGGTCGAATCATTTTCCTGCTCCACTTTTTGCTGCATTTCTTTTGCCCAGTTGGCAATGTGTTGGTATTGTTTGTCCGTCAGTTTGGCTTCCTCATGCAGCCATAGGTAAGATTTAAGTGGCATGGTCTTCTCTTTCATAACCAAGTGAAGGGCTTCGAAATTCTTTACCGCAGCATCCGGCGGATAGGTGGCGAATTCGGAAAAATTCAAAGCCTGTTTGGCCTTCTTAATATGGCTGTTCATCCACCAACTTACAGGTTGTATATTGTAATACCAGGGATAGTCTTCGGTATAATTGGAATGGCAATCATAACAGGCAACATACAAATCCATTTGGATATTCATGGGCACCTCATATTTATCCGTGATATCCACCACGGTATCGGCGTCCACATAATTTTTTTCAGGATTAAATATAGGCATTTGTAGCAGTAGGAATACCCCTAGTAATACAAGGACGATCTTTAAGCTAGGATTCATAATTTCTTGTACAAAAAAAGCAATACTTTCAATAATAAAAGACCACAAATACCTCTACATCAGGACTAAACTAATAAATTTTTTTAAAACTTTTTTTGAAAACAATTCTAGCAATCGCCCCATAATTTCCTTACAATCATACAAATATCTGCCATTTTTATCGTATTTTTAGAAGTAAACCGTTTAACAAAATCATCAACTATGAAACATACAAAAACTCCTTATTTCGGATTATTATTGACGGCTTTTCTTTTTATGTTCTCATCCAATACTTTTGCCCAAAGCAGTGAAACTATAAAAGGAGAAGTTTTGGACATGTCTTGTTATGTTACACAAGAAGCTACGGGACAAGGCCACAAAAAATGCGCCCAAGCCTGTTTGGATAAAGGATTACCTGCCGGCATTCTCAGCGAAAACGGAATGGTTTATCTTTTAGTGGAAGACCACAACGCTGCCGATGCCTATAAACAAGCCATTTCAAACGCTGCTGAAACGGTAGAAGTTACCGGAAAAGTGGTGGAAAAAGATGGCATAAAATCTATTGTTGTAGAAAAGGTTACCGTAAAGGGATAATCCACAACTCTTTTTAATCTTATTTAAAAGCAGTTCTTTAAGGAGCTGCTTTTTTTATGGCTATAATTTTTCATAGTCTTAATTTTTCCCAGCTAACGCGAGCTGTGCGTTACGGCTGGACAGGCCATACTTCTTTGGACTGTCGTTCACACGTATCTTGCACGAACCGTTGGCTGCAACCAAAAAAGAAAAACCTAAATATTTTCAATGAAATAATATATTTTTAAGAATTGATTTTTAACAAATCTATAATTAAATTAAATTATAAAGCATGGCTTTTTTTAGCAAGAAAACAAGAGAACCTCTACCCGTCCAAGTAAAAGGAAAACAATTAAACTGTGGTGTTTGTGGGAATGACCATTTTTTTAATAAACGTATTCAATTGAATACTTCAATATTCACTTTCCTCAATATTGATTGGCTGAATAAAAATGCGACTTGCTTTGTTTGTAGTAATTGTACTCACATAATATGGTTTGAGAGCTAATAAGTCCTTCGCCAGTACGAGCCTGCCTATCGGTAGACAGGCGCCAGCGGTGGTAGATACATTTTATAATGTTACCACATATTTATTAAACCAAACAGTCAATCCTTAATGAATTACAGCCTTACGAATTTTAAAAGGTTTACGGCAATAACTATTCTTCAAGCTTACTGTAGTTCTTCACTTAAAACTATTGCATTTGGTGTCTGATTGGCCTAGCTTAAAATATGCCTATATTTTAAGTTTTCATACCATATAAGGAAACAGGCAATTTGTTTTTGCTTTCATAATAAACTGAGTAAAATACCTAAAAAGTTACCAACCCATCTATTGATTGCTGCTTGCCCGTTTCTATAGATCGTACGGCGGCAATACCCACCAGACTTGCCAATAGCCCGGAACGAGAACCGGCAATCTGGCCGTTACCTTCTGTTGGGCCGGTAAGGAACAATTTGTTCCGCAATTTGTCATCGGCACCACCGTGATCACCATCTGCTGAACTTAATCCGTAAGCTCGGCTCTCTCTGAAATTTTTAGTGATCCTGAATTCATAGGAGTCGGTTACCTCCCAAGGTTGGTTTTGGTAGGTTCGTATATCTAGACGGCCCTTTTCACAGTTGAATGCAATACGTTGGCCTTCGTAGGGCATAAAAGCATTTAGCGAGTAACTTAGCAATACATCATTGGCATACTTCACTTCTACGGTCATGCTATCATAGGTATCTATAGCCTCGTCCCAAACACAACCATCACGTAAATATCCGTCCTCGGATTCTCCTTCTAGGTATAGTCCTTTATCCCTGGCCGTATTAATATCCCAATAAAATTCGCAGGAATCCTTAAAGGAACACGTTCTACAGTTTTTACCTCGGAAAGCATTGTTTTTCCCGTAGTACCCCACCTTACCAAAGGCATTCACCATTATAGGGTCCGAACCCAGCCACCAGTTCATCTGATCGAAATGATGGGAAGCCTTGTGTACCAATAGACTCCCTGAGAACTTCTTTTTTCCGTGCCATCTTCGGAAATAGGAAGCCCCATGATGGATATCCAAAAATTCGTGGTACTCGGCAGAGATTACCCTGCCCAATTCACCGGTTTCAAGAATTCTTTTAATTTCTTCCGATTCGTTTCCGAAGCGGGCATTGAAGGTTGTTGTTATTCGTTTTCCGGTGCGCTTTTCCGCATCAATGATACGTTGGCCCTGAGAGGCATCCGTTACCAGAGGTTTTTCGCTGATGACATCGCAACCTAGTTCCATGGCACGGATTATATATTTCTCGTGGAAACAGTCTGTCGTAGTCACGATGACCGTATCAGGCCTAGTTTCCTTTATCATTTTATCAAAATCGGAAGCGTTATACATTGGAGCTTTTGTTCCGATGTAATTCTGGGCATAGGCCATTCGTTTATTATTGCTATCGCAAATAGCCACAAGATCAACATGGTCTTGATACCTTTGTACAATAGGTTTCGCCCATGCATTGCTACCACGGGTACCGGTACCTACCAATGCTATTCTTTTTTTGACTTTTGTAAAAGGGAAAAGTTGCCAAGAGGCACTTGGTAAAGGCATCAAGAGTGGGGCCGCCGCGGCCAAACTGGTTTTTTTAATGAAATTCCTTCTACCTACATCGTTGTTATTTTTCATATTCATAATTTTAAAAAGCTTTATTTCCCCAACCAGTTATCAAACCAATCAAAGGCATCGTTCTGCATCTGGACATCAAACTTATGTCCGCCATCATAGAATTTTCCGCTATACTTTTCGGGATGTCCCGCTTTGGCAAAGACTTCGGCTAGAATGTCATCTGCTTTTTTCATTTCGGGCAAGGTGTATAGTCCGTCTTGATTATTGCTCTGCACCATGGTAGGAAGGGGTACCCGCAGTCCAAAAATTTCAGGGAAGTCCAGATAGTTCGCCAGGCCCGGGGCATAGGTCATCCAGGTATGGGTGTAGGATCTGTTCAGTAGAAAATCTTTCCAGGTGGACATAAAACCTACGCATACGGCACATTTTATGCGTGCATCCATTCCCCCCAAAAAAACAGTACGGAGTCCCCCGCCCGAGAGTCCACCGCAACCTATCCGATCGGGATCCACGTCTTTTCTTGCGCTCAGGATATCCAGAGCAATACGGTCTTCGGCCAGTACCATACCGGTGTAGGAGGTACCGGCAGAAAAAAGGGACTTGGCCATTACGTGTTCATGGTGGCCTGCCCATTCGTTATAGGCTTCTATGTTTCTGACATCTTCAGGGTTTTCATCGGTGCGTCCCTCCGCTTTTAACGGCCCCCATTCAATACCTGCCATATCTTCATAGTACACCCGCCGGCTGGCAAAGGAAAAAGCATCATGTACCAAAACGGCATAACCCCTTTTGGCCATCCCATTGGCCCATGCCCTACCCTCATAATCGCTTTTCTGGTGCTCCACGATAAGCGGATGCTGGTTATCTGAAGTCTTGGTAATCTTTCTTTTGCCAAAATATTTTTTCCCGGCATGATCGTGCAGGCCCAGAATAGCGGGCAACTTTCCAGTACTGTTTTCAGGTTTCATAAAAATAGCCTCCACAGGTCTTCCGTAGGGCAATTGCCATGTAAGTTCCTCTATGTGGAGACCGTCGTAATTGAATTTCCTTTTAACGGTAACTGTAATAGTTTCTTTAATCAAGGGCTCTCCTATCTGTTCTTGGGCCTTGGCATGGGCACTGGGCTTCCAATCCTCGATATTGGACCATATGTCGTTTCGGAACGACAACTTGGGCGGATCCTGCATTTGTGAGGCCAACCAAGGGCCGTATTGGCCTATAAGACTTTTGGAGATATCTGCATTCATAGGGAGTGGATTTGAGTTTAGTGTATTATTAAATGCCGCGCTTATAGTGCCGGGCAAGAGTGGCAAGGCCACACTGGCCAGAGCGGTCTTGGATAAAAAGTCCCTTCTGGAACCTTGGATTTCGGCATCGGTATTTTTGGATTTTTTCATATTCTAGGATAAATAGCGGGACATTTAAAGTTAGTATTTATTTTTTAGTATTCACCATGGTTGGGGTTGGGGAGTTAATCAATATCTTAGTTGGTGATAATTGGTAAGGTAGTAGCGGTGCTCTTCTATTTACTCGGTACTACTTAAATCCAGTTACCACACTTATAATCAACCTAGTATGCCATTTCTATGACATATTTCCATTTAAGCTTCCCAAAAAACATTAAAAAAAGAGAATATTGTGCGATTTTTTTTAATCTTTAACAAATTCTAATGAGCAACGACCAATGACCTTAGATTACCCCTCAGTATTGTTTTTTTTGGCGGTGAATAATTTATTTATCATTGCTTTGTTTATCTATCAATATTTTTATCAACATAAACAATGGTATTTGTTGCTGGTTGCATTGGGTATTACGTTTCAAACCCTTGCCATTCTCATGTATGCCAATAGAGACTTATTACCTCCTTTGCTTGCTTTGCGCCTAAATAATTTCCTTATGATTTCTTGTTTTGCATTTACCTCGTTTGGACTTGTTTCGTTTGATGGTAAAGTGCGAAAAAAACTTTTATGGATTTACGCTGTTTTTGTTTGCCTGTTTTATTCCGTGATTTTGTTAGCTGAAGAAAACTACACCATGCTTAGTATTACACGCATAGTTTCCTGTTCACTTTTCTATGGGATAGGAGCTTATTATCTGTTTGTCAATAAAAATAAATACAAGTTTTCCATCCTGTTAAGTGGAGTACTTCTCTTGTATTCAATATTCCAACTAATTCGTGCTATTCACGTATACCAATTGGGCGACTCATATGTTTTCCTCCAGAACTCTACCTTCAATAATTGGTTTCTAATAATTTCTGTCCTTGTAATCAGTGCTATTAGTATAGGTTTCATAATGCTTTTAAAAGAAGTAGACCAAAAAACAATACTTCGAAAAAATAAGATCATTGAAAAGGATAAACTAGAGCTGGAAGCTTTGAACCAGACCCAAAATAAATTATTTTCAATTATAGCTCACGATTTAAGAAGTCCGTTCAACAACATTTTATGCCTTTCCGAGCTCCTCTCGGAAAAGGTAGCGGCCACCGAAAATTCCGACTCTGAAGAATTTGTAGATCTAATAAATACCACTGCCAAGAATACACTCAGTTTGCTGGACAACTTATTAAATTGGGCAAAATCACAAACTGGAGAACTTGGTTTCAACCCAGAAAAAATTAACTTATCGAAAGTTATATCGCACATCATAGAACTTAAAATATCCCAGGCAAAAGCCAAGAACATTTCCTTGTATTTTTCCACTACTGATGAAATTGAACTAAGTACTGATGAAAATATTTTAGGAACCGTTTTACGCAATTTAATTTCGAACGCCATAAAGTTCACAAATCCAGGCGGACAAATAGAGGTTGCAGCCATTACAAATCAGGGTTATGTAGAAATTTCTATATCCGACAATGGAGTGGGTATGGACGAAAATACAGTTCAAAAAATCTTCGATTTAACCACTAATGTAACCTTGCCTGGCACGGCGAACGAAAAAGGTTCCGGTTTAGGTCTGGTCCTTTGCAGGGAATTTGTAAAAAAATTGGATGGACAACTTTGGGTGGAAAGTGAAAAAGGAAAAGGCAGTACTTTCAAATTTACACTGCCCTATAATATTGCAGCACCAAAATTGGCGAAAATTACTTGATAACTTGACATAGGAAAAGCCTTGGACCATTCCTAAAATTATTTGGACCTTAGGTTTTAACACACTATAACAGAATCCTGTTCTAGAGCATACTTAGCATCTGCTTTTTAATATCCCCATTGTCATAGATTTTCTTTACCAACTCTGCATAGAGATCTGTGAACTGTTTATTTTGAACTAGATCGCCAAACAGGGATTCCTGCCTTATAAATGCAAGCGGGTCCGTGGTGGTTTGTTGTGCTGCCCGTTGCAACTCGCCGCTCATGGCATCTATAATCCCAAGGGGTTGCCCATTCTTATCAAGCCCCTTATCACTATAGTAGCACCGTACTCTCTATTCCATTATTTTCAACAAACGCTCCACCAAGATCTTCGCAAAGGTTTCGTCGTTGATATGGGCATCCACCTCCATGACCGGTACACGGCCATCCGCGTTTTTCCTTATGGCCCTGAACAATGCCGAATCCGCTTCGGAATCATAAAAAATATCCCCTTCGCTGTCGATCTGGGATATGCCCTTTAGCGGGATGAGGATCTCGACTGGGGCCTTGGCCCCTATCAGCTTGTCCACCAACTGTTTTCCCAAAACCTCGTTCTCCGCCGTATTGGTGCGCATCAGGGTGACGTCCGGAGCCCAACTGTAGAGCTGTCTTGATCTATATTTCTCGGGTAGCGTATCCATTTGCGCAAAATTTACCATATCCAGACATCCCGGCACCACGATCTGGGGGATCCCCATTTCCGTTGCAGCGGTAAGTCGGTCCGGCCCGGCGCTCAAAATGCCCCCGCAGAGCTCATCGGCAAGTTCGGTGGTGGTAACGTCCAGCACCGCGTCGAAGACCCCTTCACGGATCAGCGATTCCATGGTGGCCCCGCCCACCCCGGTGGCATGGAAGGCCATAACCTCGTAGCCCTTGGACTTTAACAGTTCGGTACATTTGTCCACGCATTTGGTGGTGTTCCCGAACATACTGATGGCGATGCTCTTTTTGGCTTCCTCCGAGGCGTCCACCTTGGTATCCGCCATGGCGGTGATTGCCGATGCCGCCTGCCGTATGAGCAGCCTGCTGATACTGTTGAGCCCGGCCACGTCCACTACCGAGGACATCAGTGTAATGTCCTTTACCCCTATCTGTCTGGAAAGGTCCTTGGCCACTACCGTACTGAGGCAGAATTTGGGGATGCCCAAGGGCACCGCCTGCATGGCCTCCAGGATGATATAGGTACCTCCTCCCCCGCCCATGCCGATGACGCCTTTGATCTTGTCCTTTTCGGCCAGTTCCGACAGGATGGCCGCGGCGCCCTTTCCCATCAGCTCCACTGCCCTGCCACGGTCATTGGATTTTTGGATAGTTTCCAAGTCTTCGCCAGAAGCCGCGGCTACGGTATCCTGGTCCACATCTATGGGGAAGTCCACGGAAGTCTCCATGACCCCTGTGTTTATGGTGATGACTTGCTGGCCCAGCTCCCCAAGACTTTTTAGGAGATAGGAAAAATCTTCCCCCTTGGTGTCAAAACACCCCAGCATTACTATACTTTTATCGGCCATGGCCATAAACTTAAATTTTGGTTAAACGTTGAAGTGGTACACTACTTTAGTTATTGGTTTCAGCTTTAAATATTATCGCCTTTGTAGAGCAACAACAACCCCTGAGGCGTATCTTGTCTTCCCTAACTGGATTAAAATCATAAAAGTTACCAACCAATATAACATCTTTTTTTTCTTCGTTATCAATATCCTTGGAAGTAATGCCCAATACGGGCAAAAAAAATGTTTAATTAACGTGAGTTCGACATAAAAATATTATCAACACATTGATTTAATGTAAGTTATAATAAATGCTACGGTCCCCTCGAGCGGAGTCGAGAGGTTATTTTACTGTAATGTATTT
>Ga0208032_1000364_pt1 | contig 28435 bp, 5 predicted proteins | sample MalvirAntarct_66_FD_184254 | JGI IMG/M metagenome (GOLD analysis project Ga0208032, IMG submission 184254) | Marine viral communities from the Global Malaspina Expedition - Malaspina viral metaG Antarct_66 (SPAdes) (version 2) | ecosystem: Environmental > Aquatic > Marine > Oceanic | place: West... | reverse complement strand
AGCATTGGTAACCGCATCGGAACCAAGTTTCGCTGTTACTATGGAAAGGTCTTCCACCTTGAAGGGATCCAAAGTAGTACCTGCTCCTGTTATCGTTACCTGATCGGCAATAGCGGCAAAGCTCGACTTGTCGATCCACTCCACCGTTCCAACGGCATCGGTAACCAGAACCTTATCGTTGCCTCCACTTAATATGTTTTCTGTCTGAACCGCGTTGTCCGCCAATTTAGCATTGGTAACCGCGTCGGCACCAAGTTTGGCTGTGACGATCGAAAGATCCTCAACCTTGAAAGGATCCAAAGTAGTACCTGCTCCGGTAATCGTTACCTGGTCTGCAATGGCAGCAAAGCTCGACTTGTCGATCCACTCCACTGTTCCAACCGCATCGGTAACCAGAACCTTATCGTTGCCTCCACTTAATATGTTTTCTGTCTGAACCGCGTTGTCCGCCAATTTAGCATTGGTAACCGCATCGGCACCAAGTTTCGCCGTGACGATCGAAAGATCCTCAACCTTGAAAGGATCCAAGGTTGTGCCTGTCCCGGTAATCGTTACCTGGTCCGCAATAGCAGCAAAGCTCGACTTGTCGATCCACTCCACCGTTCCAACTGCATCGGTAACCAATACCTTATCATTACCACCTGAAGAAATATCCTCTGTTAAAATGGTCCCGTTCAAAATATTTTCTGTCTGAACCGCGTTGTCGGCCAATTTAGCATTGGTCACCGCATCGGCCCCTAGTTTGGCCGTGACGATCGAAAGATCCTCAACCTTGAAAGGATCCAAAGTAGTACCTGCTCCGGTAATCGTTACCTGATCGGCAATGGCAGCAAAGCTCGACTTGTCGATCCACTCCACCGTTCCAACCGCATCCGTAACCAATACTTTGTCGTTGCCTCCACTTAATATGTTTTCTGTCTGAACTGCATTGTCCGCCAACTTAGCATTGGTAACCGCGTCGGCACCAAGTTTGGCGGTTACTATGGACAGGTCCTCCACCTTGAAGGGATCCAAAGTAGTACCTGCTCCGGTAATCGTTACCTGATCGGCAATAGCGGCAAAGCTCGACTTGTCGATCCACTCCACTGTTCCAACCGCATCGGTAACCAATACCTTGTCGTTGCCTCCACTTAATATGTTTTCTGTCTGAACCGCATCGTCGGCCAATTTAGCATTGGTCACCGCATCGGCTCCAAGTTTCGCTGTTACTATCGAAAGGTCCTCTACCTTGAAAGGATCCAAGGTTGTGCCAGCACCCGTAATGGTTACCTGGTCCGCAATGGCAGCAAAGCTCGACTTATCGATCCACTCAACCGTTCCAACCGCATCGGTAACCAAAACCTTATCATTGCCACCACTTAATATATTTTCTGTCTGAACTGCATTGTCCGCCAATTTTGCATTGGTAACCGCATCGGCAGCCAATTCGGTAGTTCCCACGGCTCCGGCAGCTATCTCCAAGGTAACATCTCCCAATAGAGCATTGGCATCACCCCCTACGGTTAGATCCGACGAAGTAATGTTACCATCCCCAGTGATTGCTGTTCCGTCAACTTCCAATGCTCCCGTGGCTACGTTCTGTACCAGTCCACTTCCTGCAACGTCGGAATTGATCTTGGCAGCCGTTACGGCATCATCGGCCAGTTCATTCGCCGTAATACCTCCAGTGGCCACGTCCAATGTATAAGGACTTACTGTTGTACCTGCGCCTGAACGGATTAAAGTTCCATCGGTTGCGTTTGTTACCTCGTTGCCAATTACACCGTCATTTTCGGTAACGGTCACAGAACCTAAATCTACTAGAATCCAGTCGGTCCCATCCCATTGCATTACTTGACCGGAGACAGTACCATCAGCTATATTTTCCAATTGCACCGCATCATCTGCCAATTTTGAATTCGTTACCGCATCAGGACCAAGTTTAGAATTTACTATGGAAAGGTCCTCCACCTTGAAAGGATCCAAGGTAGTACCCGCTCCGGTTATCGTCACCTGATCTGCCAAAACAGCAAAGCTGGACTTGTCCACCCAAACAACTGTTCCAACCGCATCGGTAACCAAAACCTTATCGTTACCACCTGAGGAAATATCCTCTGTAAGAATGGTACCGTTCAAAATATTTTCTGTCTGAACCGCGTCATCGGCCAATTTAGCATTGGTAACCGCATCGGCACCCAATTTGGCCGTAACTATCGAAAGGTCCTCTACCTTGAAGGGATCCAAAGTAGTACCTGCTCCAGTAATCGTTACCTGATCCGCAATGGCAGCAAAGCTCGACTTGTCGATCCACTCAACCGTTCCAACCGCATCGGTAACCAAAACCTTATCATTTCCTCCACTTAATATGTTTTCTGTCTGTACCGCATTATCCGCCAACTTCGCATTGGTAACCGCATCGGCACCCAATTTGGCCGTAACTATCGAAAGGTCCTCTACCTTGAAAGGATCCAAGGTTGTGCCTGCACCTGTAATCGTTACCTGATCCGCAATGGCAGCAAAGCTCGACTTGTCGATCCACTCAACCGTTCCAACCGCATCCGTAACCAATACCTTGTCGTTGCCTCCACTTAATATGTTTTCTGTCTGAACCGCGTTATCCGCCAATTTTGCATTGGTAACCGCGTCGGCCCCAAGTTTGGCAGTTACTATCGAAAGGTCCTCAACTTTGAAGGGATCCAGGGTTGTGCCAGCACCCGTAATGGTTACCTGATCGGCAATGGCAGCAAAGCTCGACTTATCGATCCACTCCACCGTTCCAACGGCATCGGTAACCAGAACCTTATCGTTGCCTCCACTTAATATGTTTTCTGTCTGAACCGCGTTGTCCGCCAATTTAGCATTGGTAACCGCATCGGCACCAAGTTTGGCGGTTACTATGGACAGGTCTTCCACCTTGAAAGGATCCAAAGCAGTACCTGCTCCTGTTATCGTTACCTGATCGGCAATAGCAGCAAAGCTCGACTTGTCGATCCACTCCACTGTTCCAACCGCATCGGTAACCAGAACCTTATCGTTGCCTCCACTTAATATGTTTTCTGTCTGAACCGCGTTGTCCGCCAATTTAGCATTGGTAACCGCATCTGCGCCAAGTTTCGCTGTTACTATGGAAAGATCCTCTACCTTGAAGGGATCCAAAGTAGTACCTGCTCCGGTAATCGTTACCTGATCGGCAATAGCTGCAAAGCTCGACTTGTCGATCCACTCAACCGTACCAACGGCATCCGTAACCAATACCTTATCGTTGCCACCAGATGAAATATCTTCTGTTAAAATGGTCCCGTTCAATATATTCTCTGTCTGGACCGCATTGTCGGCCAATTTAGCATTGGTAACCGCATCGGCACCCAATTTGGCCGTTACTATAGATAGATCCTCTACTTTGAAGGGATCCAAAGTAGTGCCTGCTCCGGTAATCGTTACCTGATCCGCAATGGCAGCAAAGCTCGACTTGTCGATCCACTCCACCGTTCCTACGCCATCCGTAACCAGAACCTTGTCGTTGCCTCCACTTAATATGTTTTCTGTCTGAACCGCGTCATCGGCCAATTTAGCATTGGTCACGGCATCGGCACCAAGTTTGGCTGTTACTATCGATAGATCCTCAACCTTGAAGGGATCCAATGTAGTACCTGCTCCGGTAATCGTTACCTGATCGGCAATAGCGGCAAAGCTCGACTTGTCGATCCACTCCACTGTTCCAACGGCATCCGTAACCAATACTTTGTCGTTGCCTCCACTTAATATGTTTTCTGTATGTACTGCATTGTCCGCCAATTTAGCATTGGTAACCGCATCGGCACCAAGTTTCGCTGTTACTATGGAAAGATCCTCTACTTTGAAGGGATCCAAAGTAGTACCTGCTCCTGTTATCGTTACCTGGTCCGCAATGGCCGCGAAGCTCGACTTGTCGATCCACTCCACTGTACCCACGGCATCCGTAACCAAAACCTTGTCGTTACCACCTGAGGAAATATCCTCTGTTAAAATGGTCCCGTTCAAAATATTTTCTGTCTGAACTGCATCGTCCGCCAATTTAGCATTGGTAACCGCGTCGGCACCCAATTTGGCGGTTACTATGGAAAGGTCTTCCACCTTGAAGGGATCCAAAGTAGTACCTGCTCCGGTAATCGTTACCTGATCGGCAATAGCTGCAAAGCTCGACTTGTCGATCCACTCAACCGTACCAACGGCATCCGTAACCAATACCTTATCGTTACCACCTGAGGAAATATCCTCTGTTAGGATAGTCCCGTTCAAAATATTTTCTGTCTGAACCGCATTGTCCGCCAATTTAGCATTGGTCACCGCATCGGCCCCCAATTTGGCCGTTACTATCGAAAGATCCTCCACCTTGAAAGGATCCAAAGTAGTACCTGCTCCAGTAATCGTTACCTGATCCGCAATGGCATCGAAGCTAGACTTGTCAACCCAAGCTACCGTTCCTACTGCATCGGTTACTAAAACTTTATCATTACCACCTGAGGAAATATCCTCTGTTAGGATGGTTCCGTTCATTATATTTTCTGTCTGAACCGCGTCATCGGCCAATTTAGCATTGGTAACCGCATCGGCACCAAGTTTCGCCGTAGTAACCGCTCCATCGGCCAATTTGGCCGTAACTATGGAAAGGTCCTCCACCTTGAAGGGATCCAAAGTAGTACCTGCTCCGGTAATCGTTACCTGATCGGCAATGGCGGCAAAGCTGGATTTGTCAACCCATACTACAGTTCCGACTGCATCGGTAACCAAGACTTTATCATTGCCTCCACTTAATATGTTTTCTGTCTGTACGGCATTGTCCGCCAACTTAGCGTTGGTCACGGCATCGGCAGCCAATTCGGTAGTTCCCACGGCTCCGGCAGCTATCTCCAAGGTAACATCTCCCAATAGAGCATTGGCATCACCCCCTACGGTTAGATCCGACGAAGTAATGTTACCATCCCCAGTTATTGCTGTTCCGTCAACTTCCAATGCTCCCGTGGCTACGTTCTGTACCAGTCCGCTTCCTGCAACGTTGGAATTGATCTTGGCAGCCGTTACGGCATCATCGGCCAGTTCATTCGCCGTAATTCCGCTTGCAGCTACATCCAATGTATATGGATCAGCATTAGTTCCTGATCCGGAACGTACTAATGTAGCATCTGTCGCATTTAAGATTTCATTTCCAATCACACCATCCACTTCTGTTACCGTCACAGAACCTAAATCAATTAGAATCCAGTCGGTCCCATCCCATTGCATTACCTGCCCGGAGACAGTACCATCAGCTATATTTTCCAATTGCACCGCATCATCGGCCAATTTAGCATTGGTCACCGCATCAGGGCCAAGCTTCGCTGTTACTATGGAAAGGTCTTCTACCTTGAAAGGATCCAAAGTAGTACCAACTCCGGTAATCGTTACCTGATCTGCCAAAACAGCGAAGCTGGACTTGTCCACCCAAACAACTGTTCCAACCGCATCGGTAACCAAAACCTTATCGTTACCTCCACTTAATATGTTTTCTGTCTGAACCGCATTGTCCGCCAACTTAGCGTTGGTCACCGCATCAGCCCCAAGTTTCGCTGTAACGATGGAAAGGTCTTCCACCTTAAAAGGATCTAAAGTAGTACCAACACCTGTTATAGTTACTTGATCTGCGATGGCATCGAAGCTCGACTTATCAACCCAGGCCACCGTTCCTACTGCATCCGTAACCATAACCTTATCGTTACCTCCTGAGGAAATATCCTCTGTTAGGATGGTTCCGTTCAATATATTTTCTGTTTGAACTGCATTGTCTGCCAACTTAGCGTTGGTCACCGCATCAGCCCCAAGTTTCGCTGTAACGATGGAAAGGTCTTCCACCTTAAAAGGATCTAAAGTAGTACCAACTCCGGTAATCGTTACCTGATCGGCAATGGCATCGAAGCTCGACTTGTCCACCCAGGCTACTGTTCCTACTGCATCCGTAACCATAACCTTATCGTTACCACCTGAGGAAATATCCTCTGTTAGGATGGTTCCGTTCAATATATTTTCTGTCTGAACCGCGTCATCGGCCAATTTTGCATTGGTCACGGCATCAGCTCCAAGTTTCGCTGTTACTATGGAAAGGTCCTCTACCTTAAAAGGATCCAAGGTAGTTCCAATACCTGTTATAGTAACTTGATCCGCGATGGCATCGAAGCTCGACTTGTCCACCCAGGCTACCGTTCCTACTGCATCGGTAACCAAAACCTTATCGTTACCACCTGAGGAAATATCCTCTGTTAAAATGGTACCGTTCAATATGTTTTCTGTCTGAACCGCGTCATCGGCTAATTTTGCATTGGTAACAGCATCATCGCCCAATTTTATGGTAGTCACTGCTCCATCGGCTAGTTTTGCCGTAACGATGGAAAGATCCTCTACTTTAAATGGATCCAAAGCAGTGCCAACTCCTGTTATAGTAACTTGATCCGCGATGGCATCGAAGCTCGACTTGTCCACCCAGGCTACAGTTCCTACTGCATCGGTAACCAAAACCTTATCGTTACCTCCAGAGGAAATATCCTCTGTTAAAATGGTACCGTTCAATATGTTTTCTGTCTGAACTGCATCGTCCGCCAATTTTGCATTGGTAACCGCATCATCACCCAATTTTATGGTAGTTACCGCACCATCGGCCAGTTTGGCGGTTACTATGGAAAGATCCTCTACTTTAAATGGATCCAAGGTAGTACCAACTCCGGTAATTGTTACCTGATCCGCAATGGCATCGAAGCTCGACTTGTCCACCCAGGCTACCGTTCCTACTGCATCGGTTACTAAAACTTTATCGTTACCACCTGAGGAAATATCCTCTGTTAGGATGGTCCCGTTCAATATATTTTCTGTTTGAACTGCATTGTCCGCCAACTTAGCATTGGTCACGGCATCGGCTCCAAGTTTCGCTGTTACTATAGAAAGGTCTTCCACCTTGAAAGGATCCAAAGTAGTACCAACTCCAGTAATCGTTACCTGATCCGCAATGGCATCGAAGCTCGACTTGTCCACCCAGGCTACCGTTCCTACTGCATCTGTAACCAAAACTTTATCGTTACCTCCGCTTAGTATATTTTCTGTCTGAACCGCATCATCGGCCAATTTAGCATTGGTCACGGCATCATCACCCAATTTTATGGTAGTTACCGCACCATCGGCCAGTTTGGCCGTTACTATCGAAAGATCCTCAACCTTGAAAGGATCCAAGGTAGTACCAACTCCGGTAATCGTTACCTGGTCGGCAATGGCATCGAAGCTCGACTTGTCCACCCAGGCTACCGTGCCTACTGCATCGGTAACCAAAACCTTATCGTTACCTCCAGAGGAAATATCTTCTGTTAAAATGGTACCGTTCAAAATGTTTTCTGTCTGAACCGCATCATCGGCCAATTTTGCATTGGTCACGGCATCATCATCCAATTTTATGGTAGTCACCGCACCATCGGCCAGTTTGGCCGTTACTATGGAAAGGTCCTCCACCTTGAAAGGATCCAAATTAGTACCAACTCCGGTTATTGTTACCTGATCCGCGATAGCATCGAAGCTCGATTTGTCCACCCAGGCTACCGTTCCTACTGCATCCGTAACCAAGACCTTATCGTTACCACCTGAGGAAATATCCTCTGTTAGGATAGTCCCGTTCAATATGTTTTCTGTCTGCACTGCATCATCGGCCAACTTGGCATTGGTCACCGCGTCGTCCCCTAGTTTTGCAGTTACTATTGAAAGATCTTCTACCTTAAAGGGGTCCAGGGTAGTACCAACTCCAGTAATCGTTACCTGATCCGCAATGGCGGTAAAGCTGGATCTGTTTACCCATGCCACGGCACCAACTGCATCCGTAACCAAGACCTGATCCATACCACCACTTAATATGTTTTCTATCTGTACTGCATTATCCGCCAATTTTGCATTGGTAACCGCATCATCTCCAATTTCCAATACTACGTCACCCAATAAGGCATTTACGTCTCCACTCACATCAATGGTAGTGGACGTAATATTGCCATCACCTGTAAGGTTACTTAGATCGGCATTAAAAGTCCCTCCATTCTCAAGGGTAAGTGTCAATTGATTATTAACGGGATTAAAGCTAAATACCTGAAGTTGCTGACTATCCGTAGATGTTAATTCCCAGGAGTCCCCGTCCCAAAAATATATAGTACCTGTATTTGTGTTTACATATATATCTCCAACATCGGCACCAGTAGGTGTTGTTGATCCAGGTGCAGTAACAAGTGTACCGCTAAGCACCTCACAATTACACTGGTCTTCCAAATTTACTGTAGTTTGCGCCATAGCAAATCCAGAAATTAGAAATATGATTAATAAAATCCCCTTCTTCATAATTAATACTTTACTTAGGTTGGTTGCTATTGGTTTAGTTATTCCCCCACATCTGTACAAAACTGATGTAACCGAATTAAACCGACCTATAACACCATACAAAATTAGCCGTATACATGGCAGAGAGAAATAAATGTTGTGTAACCCTATATTTGTATTGTCTATACCTCGATACTTGAGGTTTTGAATTATTCCAAGACCTGTTTCCAGGTGATTTCACTCGTCGATTATCCCAATAACAGCAACACTTTCCGAATATAGAGTGTAGGAAAAATCGGTGAATTGGTACATTTCAAAATGGTATAAATTCACTAATTCTTTTCAACCTTATGGGATATTTTTTTATAGATTTTGAGGATATTTTTATTATTGAAAGACTGAAAAATGTAAACTCTTGAAAGATGGAAGAAACATATGGAAAGTAGTACTCAAAACAACACCAAAAAGCTAACAAAAATCTGTTTATCAGCTCTTTAATGTATTTTTTTTCGAAATAAAAATGCACTCCGAATCCATGTCTTTTGATTTCGAGAATTCCATTCAGCATAAAAATTCTAAGTGAATTCTTTCCGAAGCGACTTCCTTGGACGGAGTTTTGTTTTTTAGGGAGCTAATTGCTACATACCAACTAGTTTAAATATATACCATTGGTCGACTTCCAAATTGAGCATTGAGTATTGCCCAATTATTGTTTTTTTTTATAAACAATTATTAAACAGACTATTACAAAAACTAAATTGGTTTAACCCTATATGTTATTCTTCTGTTGGTGATAAGGGTATAACCCTTAATCACACTTTTGGGAGAAAACTCCGAAGTGGAATTGGCAACCGTTGCCGTTGATGTCAAAAAATTTCCAATTACCAATCCTGGAGGAAGCGGAATAGTGAATTTGAACCTATTGGTATTGTCCGTATTTCCATCCAAGTCCGTATAAGGCGATGTACCAGATTCAGCATCAGCCCCACTGCCCTCCACCACGGTAGCCAAATAGGTCTGACCCTCACCATAATCGGTGGACTTGCCCAATTGATTGTCCCCTGCAGTAGCGCTTCCTTGATTTATATCGGTCAAGAACAATTCTATGATTGCCCCTGGCCTGGCCCAACCTTCTACTACCATATTGGCACCAGCGGCGTAGGCGGCCGAAATAATTGGGAAGTTGATTAACCCATTGGGACCGCTATCCCCATCCCCATTGTCATTGATTGTTACCCCATCCCCATTCTTATCGGATGCATCCAAATCTATGCCCAAGGAAGGGGCTCTTTGGCCATTGTTATAAACGGAGTTTTGGGAAATCAATATTCCTGAAACATTACCGGCAATCACGATCCCTTCCCCTTGGTTATTGTGAATAATGTTTCTAAAAATAGTGGCGTTGCCCGCCTTAAGGCGAATACCGGAATCATCGAATACACCTCCGCCACAGGCGTTGTTGTTAAGGCCATTATTGGTAATGGTATTTTCGATAATCATAAGTCCAGCTGCATAATTGCTGCCTTCAATACCGACTCCTGCCGCCTCATTGATCAAATTGTATCTTAAAACTACTCCACTGCCATTATTTATCAATATATTATCTGTACAAGTATTAACTGTGCCATTTCTGTAGAAATGGTTGTATTCCGCCACCGTAGCGGTTCCACCATCTATCAATAGGACGGCCAAATTGGATCCGCTCAGATAATTTCGGGAAATAGTAGATGCCCCATTTTTAATTTCCACCGCATATTCCAAATTACCGGATTTCGCACCCAGTGCATTTACTCCTAGAATATTTTCATAAAGAAATGCACTGCCAGAATTCACTTGAATGGCCGATTTGTCATTGTTATAAACGGCAAGGTTCCGAAGGGTAGCTCCAACTCCTTCCAATCTAAATAGTTCCTTAGAATCCCCATGTACTTGGATTTCTGGTAAATTGTAAATTGGCAGTACCGATGCCGAGATACCCACAGTAGAACCCCCATTACCTATGGACCCTGAATTGGTATCCCCTGAATAAGCAGTTTGCGTCCTGCCATCAATTACAGTATTGGTTCCCATTATTACTGAAAGTTGATTTGCGTCGGTAATGGAAATATTAAAATACCCACTGACAAAATTGGCATCTACCGCTCTGCCTAATGGATCCGATGTTGTAGGAATCATAAAAATAGACGTCTCCTCCCCTGCCGGTGGATTAAAAATGGAATTGGCCTCTATATCCAAACCAATTTCATTTAGATTATTGGAATTGACAATAAACTGTTCCAAAGAGCCCTGTCCAAATTCATTGGTATTTACAATAGTATTAAAATTGAACCCGAAATCTATACCCACAACTCCGTCACCCGCCACAGAGACCGTTGAAACACTCTGGGCATTATTTATTACTCCCAAAGCAACATCCTGTTGTGCAGCTGGATTGGTTCCTCCTACCTCATCAGTTACTTCGACCAAGGAGGAAGGACCTCGATATTTCCTAAAAGTTTGTATGGGATAACAGGTAGAACAGTTGAGTCCGCCCCTATTGGATTTAACGGTTGAATTGACTGCTTTGATACGATACGCCCCATCTGCCATTCCCCCAAAAGAATAATATCCATTAATATCCGTTGTTTTTCTCTGGATAAAGGTTCCCGCAGCATTAAAAAGTTCCACTATGGCACCGGACACTCCCAAACCACCCGAAGTTATTCTATTCCGACCCGGCCCACCTGGATAATTAACATCTTCGAATACGGTCCCAGCAATTAAATTGGAGGGTACCTTGAGCACTACTGCAGCAGAAATCACAAAATCCTGCCCTACGTTGACATTTGCCGTCACCTGACTATCCGACGGTAGAATATAGGACGATATATCATAGGTATCCAAATCCACACCATGGGATGTGGAGGAATTGTAAACTGGAGACACTGTATTATCATAAATTGTGGAATTGTAGGCGTTGTTGCCTGTTTGACCACCGTCTCCCGAAAGAATATAGGTTGTTCCTGATTGATTTGTTACCGAAAGTCGCTCCGGGTTTGTAGAACCAGAACTAGATCCATCCAAATTGGGGTCACCTTCCCAAGACAAGAATGTGGCTTTTGCCCCTGATCCGGCAATGGCAAAGAAGGAATCCAAGGTAAAGGAAGTTCCCGAATTACTTAGGCCATCAAATCCTTGATATAGGTTAATGTTTACAGCAGGTAAAGACACATCTTCATAGAATACAATAAGGGTCCAGCCCCCAAGTACCGTAGCTGTTGAACAGTAATTACCTGTATTATCTATGTTAAGGTCACTAAAATCGTAGGTATTGGTAGATGGATTGGGAATTCCTTTTACAATATTGGTAACATCGCTTACATAGCCGTAAAAGTTTCTATTGGTCAAGGTGGTCTGGTATAAATAATTTGCAGAAACGTTTTGGCCTTCAAAGGTTACATTTTGATCACGAACGCTATTGGAATGCGCCCAATACAAATAAGCCCTTTCTATTGTGGCCGTGGCCGGAATAGGAGAAATTAGGGTATTGGATGAGGAGTTGGTAATGAGACAGGCATTTCCGCTATTACTTTGAGTTCTTAAAGTTCCTCCTGTTGTGGAATAGTCATAGTACCCATCGAACTCCTGAAAAAGTGTTAAAGGATCATTGGCCAGGATCTGGGTATTGATGGTTCCTGTTCCGGTATCCGAATAATTAATGGTACCATAGGACGCTGTAGCCCCGGTAAACCTAATGGTAAAATCTTCGGCTGTTTCTGGTATTCCATCATTGGCAATTGGGACCGAGATGGTCTGAATATTGCCCAACTGACCATTAAAGGTTAGAGTTCCCGAGGTAGCGGTATAATCGCTCCCTGAAAGTGCAGAGCCATTTACGGTTTCAAAGTTGACGGTAAAAGGAACATGAATAAAACTGAACAAAAATGTGTATCCATGTCGTACCCGTGTTTGAGTCACTGTAAATACGGCATTACCAACTGTTTCATCAAAGGAAATATCATTTATTACTATTTTGGGTCCTTCAACAACACATTTTACGGCTGCCTGCCACCCAGTTCCAGTTGTACTCCCATTGGAGGTAAACCTAAAGGTTAAACAGCCTCCGGCGGCTCCGTACGGAGAATCTATAGAGGTAGGAATATTATTGTTGTCATATACTCCAATTGGTGTCCCAGTTGCCGTAGTGCCACCGTAAACATAAAGAATATCGCCTACAGCAACATCAAAACTTGTAAAATCCACACTAATATAATTATTGGCCGTGTCCGGACAAATGGTATGGACCCTATTCTCATTATTGCCGTAATTGCCACCAACACTTCCAGAATCAAAGAAAACGGCATTACAGGTATTGGTCGTTGCCCCATTGGTAATTATTAGAGCATCATTATCCAAAATAGTTCCCGTGCCTATATCGGTAATATCTACTGTGGAAAGGGATTTTCCTGTAAAACTAACCGTAAAAATTTCCAAATCCTCCACTACGGTATCATCTAAAATATTTATGGTTATAGTCCTTGTAACCCCCGAGGTGCCTGTAAAACTTAAAGTTCCTGTCTTGGCCGTATAATCACTTCCAGCTGTAGCTGTACCGTTATTGGTAGTGTAGTTTACCGTAAATGCCACAGCACTGGATCCCGTATGCGTAACTGTAAAAGTGGCTGTTCCAGCATTTTCATTTACAGATACATCGTTAATGGTCATAATAGGGCCAAAGGTGGCAGTGAACTGTACATTGTCAATATAGAAGTAGTCACTACCGTCCCAATCCCCGCTTCCGGTAATAAATCGTATGGAGGAAGAAGCAGATATTTGACTAGTAATTAAATTATAAGAAATGGAACCTGTACCATCATTGTTTAATGTTGAAACTGTTTGCCAAGTTGATCCATTCCACAATTGCACCAATAAGGTTTCCCCTCCCCTGCTAGATCCATTATAATCGAAAGTAAGTGTAACGGCACTGGCACCGGCCAAATTAAGATTCCTTTGAATGGTCTCGTCGGATAATCTCCTAAATCGCAATGTGTTACTATTGATCCTAATATTTCCACCACTGGAACTGTTATCATCATTGCTTTCCGTCCAATTGGAAGAAAAATTGTTGGTCCCATTATTGTTGGAATAGGAAACGCTATTAAAATTATCCAAATAAGTTTGCTGCCCAAACATTTGGGCAAAGCAGAAGAACACCATAAAAAGAATAGGTATTCTTTTCCGTAGGCAAATCCTTGTTATCATTAAGTAGACGCGACCCTAAGAGATCAACATATCAAATGTATTCCAAGAAAAGATACAAGTTTTGGAAATGTTGTGTACCTAAAGAAATTAAATGCCAAAGATTAAAATTACGACGTCTTCCAAATTAAAAGTAGGTATTTTTACTTTTTTAAGAGCTTTAATTTAAAAATACAGTCTTGCGAATCTATACAATAATTAGTTCTTTTTAACTCGATAAGTTATTCTCCTATTGGTAATTACGGTATAACCTTTTATAATACTCTGAGGTGAAAATTCGGAGGTTGAATTGGAGATAGTTGCGGTGGCAGTTAAAAAATCCCCCTTAACCACTCCAGAAGGAAGCGGGATAGTAAACTTAAACCTATTGGTACTGTCTGTATTCCCGTCCAAATCTGTATAAGAAGATGTCCCGGATCGGGTATCTGATCCACTACCTTCTACCACTGTGGCCAAATAAGTCTGCCCCTCTCCGTAATCGGTTGTCATTCCCAATTGGTTGTCACCGGCAGTGGCGCTTCCTTCGTTTATATCTGTTAAGAACAATTCTATAATTGCCCCGGGCCTTGCCCAACCTTCAACAATTAAATTGGTACCACTAGCATAGGCCGCTTCAATAATTGGAAAATTCAACAAATTATTAGGCCCATTATCCCCATCTCCCGAATCATTTAGGGTCACTCCATCTTGATTCAAGTCGATTCCAAGCGCAGGACCAGCAGTGCCATTCGCATAAAAGGAATTTTGGGAGATTAAATTCCCAGAACTATTGTTTATAATTTCAAGTCCCGAACCTGCATTGCCATGAATTATATTTCCGGTGATTGAAGCATTATCATTACCCAAAATAATTCCTGCAAGACAGTCCCCTCCCATTAAACCAGAAGTAGTTATAGTATTCTGATCTATATTTATTGGCGAGGATACATTTTCCGCATCAACTCCAAATCCTCCTGAATTTTCAATGAGGTTGGTCTCAATTACTATACCGCTCCCATTCTTTACCTCAATGGAAGGTTTACATTCATCGGTTCCATTGTTGGTAAAATGATTATTCGTTATTACAGTAGAGGTTCCCCCGTCAATGAAAATTGCTGCTTCTTCAGCACCACTTAAATAGTTACGCGCTATGGTTGCTTCACCATCTTTCATTTCGACAGTGTATTCCAAATCCCCTGATTTAACCCCTACTGCATTTACGCCCAATAAATTTTCATATAGATAGGCCGTACCAGAATTCACTTGAACTGACGATTTATCATTCGTATAAACTGCTAAATTGCGAAGGGTAGCACTATTTCCTTCCAGCCTAAATAATTCCTTGGTATCTCCTCGTACCTGAATTTCAGGGAATTCAAAATCTGGAAGTGCCGTTGCCGAAACACCTACAGAGGAACCTCCACTACCCATACTCCCTGAATTGGTGTCCCCAGAATATGCCGTTTGGGTCCTACCATCAATTATGGTATTGGTTCCTGTTATTATTGATAACTGATAGGCATCAGTGATATTAATGTCGAAATAGCCGCTGGCGAAATTGGCATCGGCTGTTCTCCCTAATGCATCCGAAGTAGGGGGTATCATAAAGATTGATGTGTCCTCCCCTGCAGCCGGATCAAAAATGGAATTGGCCTCAATATCCAAGCCTGTTTCATTTAAATTATTGGAATTTACAATGAATTGTTCCAAAGAGCCTTGTCCGTATTCATTGGTGTTTACTATGGTATTGAAGTTAAAGCCAAAATCTATACCAACTACCCCATTACTAGCCACTGATACGGTTGATACACTCTGTGCATTATTTAATATTCCTAAAGCAACATCCTGCTGTTGGGAGGGATTGGCTCCGCCGATTTCGTCCGTAACCTCAGTTAATAAAGATGCATCTCCATATTTTCTAAATGTTTGTACCGGGTAACAAACAGAGCAATTGAGGCCGCCCCTATTGGAACGCACCGTTGAACTTACAGTTTTAACCAAATAATCCCCGTCGGCCATCCCACCAAATGAATAATAGCCATTGATGTCCGTTGTTTTCCGTTGCATAAAGTTCCCAGAAGTGTCAAATAATTCCACTACTGCACCTGAAATTCCCAGAGCTCCTTTGGTGTTTTTGTTTCTTCCCTGTCCTCCAGGATAATTTACGTCTTCAAATACGGTGCCCGCTATCAAATTAGAGGGTACCTTTAAAACTACCGCTGCAGAGATTACAAAATCCTGCCCCACGTCTACATTGGCTGTAACTTGTGTATCAGCAGGTGAAATGTAGCTTGCAATGTCATACGTATCCAAATCCACTCCATAAGAAGTCGTTGTATTATGGATTGGAACTACTGTATTATCATAAATTGTGGAATTGTAGGCATTGTTCCCTGATTGACCTCCATCTCCGGTAAGCACATAAGTTGTACCCGATTGGTTGGTTATGGAAAGTTCCTCTGGGTTACTGGAACCGGAACTTGAACCATCCAGATTGGGGTCTCCCTCCCAGGATAAAAACGAGGCCTTTGCTCCCGAACCCGCAATGGCATAGAAAGAATCCAAGGTAAACGACGTCCCTGAATTACTAAGACCATCAAAGCCTTGGTACAAGTTAATGTTTACAGCAGGCAATGAAGGATCTTCATAAAAGACTATCAGAGTCCATCCGCCAAGTACCGTGGCGGTAGAACAGTAATTTCCGGTATTATCTACATCCAGATCGCTAAAGTCATAAGTATTTGTCGACGGATTGGCAATCCCTTGTACTATGCTGGTTACATCACTTACATAGCCATAAAAGTTTCTGTTGGTCAGCGTAGTCTGATATAAATAATTTGCAGAAACGTTCTGACCCTCAAAAGTTACGTCCGGATCCCTGACCGTATTGGAATGTGCCCAATACAAATATGCCCTTTCCACTGTAGCCGTAGCCGGAATGGGAGAAACCAGGGTATTGGAAGATGAGGTCGTTATAGCGCAGGCGTTTCCACTATTGCTCTGCGTTCTTAACGATCCTCCCGTAGAGGAATAATCATAATACCCATCAAACTCTTGAAATAGGGTCAAGGGATCATTGGCCAAAATCTGTGTATTTATAGTCCCTGTTCCGGTATCCGTATAATTTATAGTACCATATGAGGCTGTAGCCCCTGTAAATCTAATGGTAAATTCTTCGGCGTTCTCTGGAACCCCATCATTGGCAATGGGTACCGAAATGGTCTGGACATTTCCTAGTTCCCCGGTGAAAGTTAAAGTCCCCGAGGTAGCGGTGTAATCACTCCCAGCCAAAGCCGAACCGTCAACAGTTTCAAAATCTACAGTGAAAGGAACATGTATATACCCAAACAACCAACTATATCCATGGCTTGCTCGTGTTTGGGTAACCGTAAATACGGCATTCCCCACATCCTCATCAAAAGAAATATCAGTTATTACTATTTTAGGGCCTTCCGGATAGCAACTAACATCGGCCTGCCACCCTTCTCCTGTATTGGATCCATTGGAAGTAAATCGAAATGTTAAACAGCCAGAACTGTGGGATGACTCTATAATATCAGGTATATTATTATTATCGTACTGACCAATTAAGGTCCCTCCTGTAGTTGTGCCCTCATATACCCTAAGACTATCCCCACTCTGAACATCAAAGCCAATAAAATCTATGCTGATGTAATTGTTGGCGGTATCGGGACAAATAGTATAAACTATATCCTCATTGTTACTGTAATTACCTACCCCTCCAGAATCTAAAAAAGTATTGCTACAAGTAGTTTCTGTAGTTCCATCTGTCATTATGATGGCATCGTCATCATTTATAGTTCCAGTGGCGGTATCTGAAATGTCAACTGCAGCATCAGAGGAGCTAATAAATTCTATAGTAAAATTCTCAGGATTCTCAAATTCAGTATCATCCAATATGGGTACAGAAATAGTTTCTGTATCTCCTGCCACGCCATTAAAAACTAGAACTCCAGACTGCGCAGAATAATCACTTCCTGTTAGGGCAGTGCCATCAACCGTTTGGAAATTCACTGTAAACGGTCCACTGGCATTGGCTCCTGTATGGGTAACAGTAAACACTGCAGTACCATCATCTTCATTTACAACCACATCATTTATGGAGATTAAGGGAGTTACAGTTGCAGAAATTAGAAAATTATCAATATACACGGAAGAATCATCCTCCCAATCATTACTTCTCCACCCGTTGGAACCAATAAATCTAACTGTCGTATTTGCGGAAGCGTATGATGTAATGTCGAAGCTATAAATCCCCGATGAAGTACCGGTAAATGTTCCAATATTGGTGTAATTGACGCCATCAGAAGACACCTCTACATCTAGACCTTCATTGCTCCACCACCTGTTTTCAAGACCCACTGTTTGCCAATCAAACGACAGGGTTGCTGAAGCGGCACCCGCTATGTTCGCCGATCTTCTAATACTTTCGTCATTTCGATCTAGCTCCCTGAACCGCAGTTGGTTACCAGTTATCCTAATTCTCCCGTTATTGGGATTGTTGTTATCATTAGCTTCGATCCAATTGGTTGAAAAATTGGAATTTCCATCATTATTTGAATACGACCTGGAACTAAAATTATCGCGGAAAGTATCTTGTCCAAAACTACTGGACACCGATAAAAATAGAAATGCTAAGAAACAAAAGGTATGGATACCTTTGAAATGCAATGATGGGAATAATCCCTGAATAAATCTTATGGGAATGACCAAATCCATTTTAATTATCTTTTGGATAAGTGAAATGGTACTAGAGCCTGCATATGAATACGTAAATGTTTTTGAGCTGGCTTTATGTTGGTTTGTAAACTTGATGATATTGGTTTTTATATTACTTTTTTAGAGTTTCAAGTTTTTCAACTTTAGTAAAACAAGTAAAATCAAGCCTAAAAATATACCAGCAGGTGCCAGATACCTAAATTTTGTTGTGTAAAGAGGTTGGAGTAGAGTGAACGAGTAGAATTCTGCTGTTTCTGTTAAAAAAATTCTGGAAACCGATTAATTTTAACAAGTATTTGGTCGATAACCCCCCAAGAATCAAGGTTCTTAAAAATAATAAGTAATATAAAAAAGGCAGAAAGAGCTTGTAAAAACGCCTCTGGATTTCGGTTACATATCAACCCTATAGGTTATTTTCCTATTGGAAATTACAGTTCTCACCTTAACTGTCAACAATGCAGAAGATGAACTTGTTGATGGACAACTGGAACCCGACTTTGAAGCAACAACACGATACCTATAACCATTTTTATCAGCACCGGCCGTCTTAACGGTCAAGGCTGTAGACTGGGTTCCTGCGTACTCTGTGCCGTTTAAAATGTTGTTGAAGACTGTTCCCCCATCCGTACTCACCTGCCATTGATAGGTATCTGCATTGGTTGCAGTTACCGTAAAAATGGCATTACCTCCGGTAAAAATAACTTGATCTGGTCCTATAGCAGCCGTTGAAGGGGTGTCTTGGGTAACTGTTATTGCCGTCCTTGCTCCACTGCGGCAATTGGTCGACGTATTTCTTGCCTCGGCATAAAAAGTACCAGGGCCACTGGGAGTATAAGTTGTATTGCCCAACAATAACAATGTTCCTCCACTAGGTGCATCGTACCAGTCCACTGTCTCGCCAAACCCTACGGATGCCGATATACTCGGTACGGCATCACCGGTACAATAAGACTCATTACCCCCACTGGTAGGAGCACTTACCACTGGACACGCACAATTAGGTGCAGTCACTGGTAGTTCATTTGTACAACCATTGGCATCGGTTACCGTTACCACAATGTTGGTTCCGGATGGAACATCTGTGATGGTCCAAGTATTTCCCGAAGTATTCGTCACAGTACCAGCCGTACTGGTTACCGTTCCCGTACTAACTGTTACGCCCAATCTGTAAGTAGTAGGCGAAAATAGTCTAAAAACACAAGTAGGAGAAGTGCTCACAGAAATTGTTGGCCTTGGAAGAATAGTTAGTTCTACAGCCGTTCTAAAAAGACTTCTTCTATTGGAATCCGAATTATCCACGCTCTCTCCATAATAGGTAACGTTACCCACCGTATTTAGGGTTGGGGAAACCGGAGAACCACCACTGCTAGCAGTATACCATACCACATGGGCCCCGGAGGGCGGGGTTGCAGAAGCGGTTAGGGTCTGTATTGGGTTTTGTTCGCATTCAGTAATGTCCCCATTACTGGTGGGAGGAGGAAGTGCTGATTCTATGTCATCAAAAGAATAATCGGCACCTCCATTTCCATTACAGTTAGAAAACTTTTCAGTACCTATATAAATATTCTGGGAGGCATTACAGTTCTTGTCGGTAGTTATCTGTCCTCCATTATTATAGATCTGTGCGCCAGTAGGTAAATGTAAATCGGCATTCTTTACCCATGTTAGAATACCGTCACTTTGAACGGAAACTACCATTATATTGACATCGAAATCCCCATTATTTGGTAGCGAAAGAGTGTCATCACCACCAGATTGATCACCAATTATTAATTTATCTATGGTATAAGAAGTTATATCAACATTTAGAGTAACCGTATTACCACTACCAATGGTTACCGTTCCTACGTTACTGTTTTGCCCGGGATAAGAAGTAGCGTTGACCCAGGCAATACCATTGTAAATCTGCCAAGTACTGGAACTGCCCCAATTACCGGTTGCCTTTGACCTATAATCTCCAGTAACCTGAGCTAAAACAGGAATACTAAAGATTATAAACAAAACTATTAAAACACTTTGTTTTAATCTCAGGCTCAATAACATTGATATTAAAGACATTTCTTATTCCTAATTGCCACAATTGTAAACTTAGCATAAGTATTTCAGCCAAGTTTAAATTTTAGCATTATTCAGACCAATCATTCCAGTCTCAAATGGTGAAAATATCAAAAAATCAAAGAACATTGAATAATATGTTGTGAAGCACCATTAAACTGTGGTAAATATGTAGTTAAGGTAGAAATACTGGGTGAGATTACCTAGATATTATTGTCAAAATGATGATACAACCTACCAAGAGTAATGCCCTATAAAACCAAAATTGTGGGTTCCTCAATTATCGCAAACAAAAAAGCAGCTGTAAAAACAGCTGCCTTAAATACACTTTTAAGGAGTAAATCTATTCCAATATCAAGAATTCCGATCTACGGTTTAATTGATGTTCCGCCTTCGAACATCTTACTCCGTTTACACAGCGGTTTACCAATCTGGTTTCCCCAAAACCTTCCCCTTGTAAACGATCATTCGCTATTCCTTTGGAAACCATATAAGCTACGGTAGATTCCGCTCTTTTTTGAGAAAGCCATAGGTTGTACGCATCAACTCCTTGACTGTCCGTATGGGAAGTAACCTTAAGTTTTAAGCTCGGATACTTTTCCATGGCAGCAATAACCTTCTGAATTTCAATTTCAGCGTCCGGCCTAACATTATACCTGTCAAAATCAAAATAGATAGTGCTTAGCTGCAATAATTTGGCCAAATCGTCCCCATAACCCGCAGTTACAGTATCTCTTTCCAAATAAAAATCTACGATCAAAGGCTTGCTATCGGATATATTAAGATACTCTTCGGAAGGCACATATCCTTGCATAGTAGCCCTAACAAAATTACCTTTATTACAGTCTATAGTAATACTGTAATTGCCATTAGAATCCGTTATTGCCGATGCCAATTCCTCATTATTTTCATCAATAACCTTCACCGTTGCCCCTACTAAGACCTCATTGGAAATTTTATCCCTTACGGTACCTGTAATTGGTTTAATACAATCGAATTCCAATTTTTTCGTCTCTACAAAACTATATATATCGTCCTCACCCACTCCATTCTCCCGGTTCGAAGCAAAGTAGCCGTTTCTGGTTTCTTCATTTATAATGAAGGTAAAATCATCCAACTCACTGTTTACAGGTTTTCCTACATTTAAAACGGTCCCTATATACTGACTGTTGGAAATTTTCGTAGCAAATATATCCAAGCCACCTAATCCGGGATGACCGTCGGAAGAAAAATAAAGTACATTTTCACTGGTAACGTAAGGAAAGGTTTCCCTTGCTTCCGTATTGATAATATTACCCAAATTTACTGGAGTCCCATAAGTACCATCACTATTAATGGCTACTTTAAAAATATCCGACTCTCCATAGGAACCCGGCATATCTGAGGCAAAATATAGTATTTTTTCGTCCGGGCTAAGTGTAGGATGTGCAATGGAATAGGATTCGCTATTAAAGGGAAGTTCCTCAATATGGGTCCATACTCCGTTTTCTTTGACCGCTTTAAAGATTTTAAGGCGTACCACTCCCTTTTCATCTTTTACGGTTTTACCATCAAATAGATTATTCCTCGTAAAATAGAGGGTGTTGCCATCCTTACTAAAGACCGATGTAGATTCGTGATATCTGGTATTTATATCGTCCCCAAATTTCACCACCTTGTTTTCAGAAATACTGTCGGCATTTATCTTGTACAGGTCCAAGAAATCTTTGGAATTCCAAGTATGTCTATATCGAGCCAAATTACCGGTATCCCTATCGGAAGAAAATATTAGTCCTTCCCCATAAAAGGAAGGGGCAAAATCCGAATATCTGGAATTGAAAGCAAATTTACCAATGTCATATCTCCCGGAATTTCTTTCTATTTCCGCCAAATAGTCCCTTTCAGCCATATAAAGATTGGCCCTAACATCTGCTGAAGTTATTTGGGAAAACTCCGCCATTACATCCTTGGACAGATCATATTCTCCCAAAGACCTCAAAGTCTGTGCATATCTAAAATAGTATTCAGGTCCGATTCCTTCCTTGTATTCACTTAGGAGTCTTTTGTAGATTTCTGATGCCTCTTTGTATTCAGCATTAAAATAATAAGAATTTCCCAGCTTCATTAACAGATCGGCAGACGTATATCCCTTGTCCAATACGCGTTTATAGATATCAATGGCCGGACTAAAGGAATAGTCACTGTATTTTTCATCTGCCTTATTTATCAGTCTATCCTGGGCAATAAGAGGATTACCAAGGACAGAAAATAATACTGTCAGCAAAAAAATTCTTTTTATCATTTTATTTTTTTTAAAAGAAACGCGGAGAAACCATTCTTCGGAACGATTTAACCAGTTCAAATCTTAAAAACACTTCAAAGGACCCGTCATTAAATTGTGTTCCTCCCAACTCTGTAGTTTCCCGGTCATATGCCAGACCAATCATAAACTGATCGCTAAGTTGGAAGCCCAGAAGACCGCTTAATGCCGCATCCCATCTATAAGCAGCACCAAAGCTAAACTTATCATTGAACAAGAAACTGGCGGATAAATCTATTTGCAAGGGTGCCCCGCCCACTACTTTGGTCAAAACAGCAGGTTTGAACTTAAAATTATTATTAAGATCAAAGACGTAACCAGTAATTAAATAAAAATTCATTCTTTCCTTGGAAAGGAACTGCACTGAATTGGCATCGCGTTGTGAATTGTCAAAATATTCTGTTTCTACCATATTTGGGGCGGAAAGTCCGGCATAAAACTTATCCGTATGATAATACACACCTACTCCAAAATTTGGGGAAAACTTATTATCGATGTTCTCGCCTTGTATATTTTCAGAATCAAAATTGTTCAATCCATTAAAATCCAGACTCAACATATTCCCCCCTACTTTTAATCCAAAGGATAATTTGGCATCCAAAGCAACATCAACGGTATAGGACAAAACGGCATCGAACTGGGTTTCCTGAACCACACCATCCCCAATATTGTCATTGATAATGGAAATACCGTACCCCAATCTGCTATTCCTTATTGGTGAATGCAGGTTTAAGGTCTGTGTTTTAGGTGCGCCTTCCAATCCTACCCACTGGGAACGGTAGAGCGCCGCTGCACTTAATTGCCCCCTAGACCCCGCATATGCCGGGTTTACACTCATAGTATTGTACATATACTGGGTATACTGTGCATCTTGCTGGGCATATAGTCCTGCAAAAAGGGAAAACAACATTAAAACGGTAACGAGGAGACTCTTTTTATATATCATCTACTATAAAATATTTTATTTACTCACATAAATATAACCACTATCTGTAATATTCTGCTGTTTATTTTCATATTGAAAAATATAATAATAAACTCCTGCGGGCAAATAATTGTTTCCAGTCACAGTAGATCTAGCCTTGGACCTACCGTCAAATACATTATTCTGATTATTATACCCTTTTCCTTCATAGACAGAAACACCCCATCTATTGAAGATTTTCAAGGTATTGTTATTGGCGTTTCTAACCCCTCTAATAAATAGGAAGTCGTTTTTACCATCCGAATTAGGGGTCACGAGTTGATTTACTTCAATTTTTTCATCCTCATCCCCTTCTTCTATAATCACCGTTACCGTAGCAGTATCGCAATTTTCAGCATTGGCAGCCTCACAGATCATATAGTCTATAGTGTAGGTACCATCGGCAGTTCCGGGGGCCACGCTAACACTGCCATCCTCGTTAATCGTTAGCACATCTGTTGGCGTATAAGTAAGCACCACGTCTGTAGAAGCTACAGGATCTCCATTAAGGGTATCGTTATCAAGCACGTTACTGCCAGTGATTAAGCCTGTATTATTTGTATCTGTTGCATAGGCATCGTCTACCGCAACGATCACATTGTTCATTTCAGGACCTACCTGAACAGTGACAGTGCCCGTATCGCAATTGTCCGTATTGGCCGCTTCACAGATGGTATATTCAATAGTGTAGGTGCCATCGGCAGTACCGGGGGCCACACTAACACTGCCATCCTCGTTTATGGTTAGTTCGTCCGTTGGAGTAGAAGTAAGCACTACGTCAGTGGCGGCTACCACTTCCCCGTTTATGGTGTCGTTGCCAAGCACGTTGCTGTCTGGTATCACGCCACTTACATCGGTATCCACGCTATAACTGTCGTCTACCGCATCGATTACATTGTCCATATCAGGACCTACCTGAACAGTGACAGTACCCGTATCGCAATTTTCCGTATTGGCCGCTTCACAGATGGTATATTCAATAGTGTAGGTGCCATCAGCAGTACCGGGGGCCACACTAACACTGCCATCCTCGTTTATGGTAAGTTCGTCCGTTGGCGTAGAGGTAAGCACTACGTCAGTGGCCACTATCTCCCCATTGATGGTGTCGTTGCCCAACACGTTGCTGTCTGGTATTACTCCACTTACACCAGTATCCACACTATAACTGTCGTCCACTGCATCGATTACATTGTCCATATCAGGACCTACCTGAACGGTGACAGTGCCCGTATCGCAATTGTCCGTATTGGCCGCTTCACAGATGGTATATTCAATAGTGTAGGTGCCATCGGCAGTACCGGGGGCCACACTAACACTGCCATCCTCGTTTATGGTAAGTTCGTCCGTTGGCGTAGAAGTAAGCACTAGGTCCGTGGCGGCCACTATCTCCCCGTTTATGGTGTCGTTGCCCAGCACGTTGCTGTCAGATATAACTCCGCTTACACCGGTATCCACAGTATAACTGTCGTCCACTGCATCTATCACATTTTCCATATCAGGACCTACCTGAACGGTGACCGTGCCCGTATCGCAATTGTCCGTATTGGCCACTTCACAGATAGTATATTCAATGGTATAGGTGCCATCGGCGGTACCGGGGGCCACACTAACACTGCCATCCTCATTTATGGTAAGTTCGTCCGTTGGCGTAGAAGTAAGCACTACGTCCACAGCGGCTACCACCTCGCCGTTTATGGTGTCGTTGCCCAACACGTTGCTGTCTGGTATCACACCACTTACACCGGTATCCACAGTATAACTGTCGTCCACCGCATCGATCACATTGCCCATATCAGGACCTACCTGAATAGTTACCGTAGCTGTATCGCAATTGTCCGTATTGGCCGCTTCACAGATGGTATATTCAATAGTGTAGGTGCCATCGGCTGTACCGGGGGCCACGCTAACACTGCCATCCTCGTTTATGGTAAGTTCGTCCGTTGGCGTAGAAGTAAGCACTACATCCGTGGCCGCTACCACTTCCCCGTTGATGGTGTCGTTGCCCAGCACGTTGCTGTCTGGTATCACGCCACTTACATCGGTATCCACGCTATAACTGTCGTCCACCGCATCGATTACATTGTCCATATCAGGACCTACCTGAACGGTGACAGTGCCCGTATCGCAATTGTCCGTATTGGCCGCTTCACAGATGGTATATTCAATAGTGTAGGTGCCATCGGCTGTACCGGGGGCCACACTAACACTGCCATCCTCGTTTATGGTAAGTTCGTCCGTTGGCGTAGAGGTAAGCACCACGTCCGCAGCGGCTACCACTTCCCCGTTTATGGTGTCGTTGCCCAGCACGTTGCTGTCTGGTATAACTCCGCTTACACCGGTATCCACGCTATAACTGTCGTCCACCGCATCGATCACATTGTCCATATCAGGACCTACCTGAACGGTGACAGTGCCTGTATCGCAATTGTCCGTATTGGCCACTTCACAGATGGTATATTCAATAGTGTAGGTGCCATCGGCTGAACCGGGGGCCACACTAACACTGCCATCCTCGTTTATGGTAAGTTCGTCCGTTGGCGTAGAAGTAAGCACTATGTCCGCAGCGGCTACCACTTCCCCGTTTATGGTGTCGTTGCCCAGCACGTTGCTGTCTGGTATCACGCCACTTACATCGGTATCCACGCTATAACTGTCGTCTACCGCATCGATTACATTGTCTATATCAGGACCTACCTGAATGGTTACCGTGGCCGATGCACAAACACTTGGATCAGGAATAACGTTACATACCTGATAAATTATAGTAACAGTGGAGTTGGATTCGGATTCGACAGGAGTGTAAGTCAAAAAGCCTGTTTCTTCATCAAAAGTAACAGTTCCTAAGGCACTGCCACCTATCATTGATAAAGCTGTAATACCCAAATTGTCAGGGTGATTATTAGGCAAGTAATCATCATTCTCCAAAATATTGATCGCCACTTCTGTCATGGCAGGGGTTGACCCGGAGTCATCCCTCGCAGTTGCAACAAGTGGATCCGGATCAGTTCCATTTGGATTTCCGTCATTGTCACAATCAAGAACCTCCCAATCAACTGAAGGGGTCAACGTAACACTTTCTGGGTTATAATCACAGGGATCCAGAGGATCGGTCCCGTCTTCTTTCTCATCTTCATTGGTCACCCCGTCCCCGTCACAGTCAGTATCGTTCCATGTGTTGGAAGGAGCTACGGTCTGGTGGGCCAAAACAAAATCGCAGGGATCCAAGGGATCTGTACCATCTTCCTTCTCATTCTCATTGGTCACCCCATCACCGTCACAATCAGCCGTTAAATAGTCGCCGCTCTGGGGCAAAGTTATATGCTCTGGGTTATAATCGCAGGGGTCCAAAGGATCCGTACCGTCTTCTTTCTCGTCCTCATTGGTCACCCCATCACCGTCACAATCAGTATCGTTCCAAGTGTTGGAAGGAACCACGGTCTGGTGGGCCAAAACAAAATCGCAGGAATCCAACGGATCTGTACCGTCTTCCTTCTCATCGTCATTGGTAACACCATCGCCGTCACAATCAACTGTTAAATAATCGCCGCTCTGGGGCAAGGTAATACTCTCCACCTTATAATCACAAGGATCGGTAGGATCGGTCTCATCATTTACTTCTTGCCAATTGGTAACGCCATCTCCATCACAATCTCCATTTTTCCAAGAATAGGAGGGCAATATTGAAATGCTGGTATAAAGAAGATCACAGGAATCTAAAGGATCCGTACCGTCCGTTTTCTCATCCTCGTTGGTTACGCCATCACCGTCACAATCGGCATTTTTCCATTCTGTTGATGGAGTACAGTTTTGATGTGCCAGGACAAAATCGCAGGGATCCAAAGGATCTGTTCCGTCCTCCTTTTCCTTTTCATTGGTAACACCATCCCCGTCACAGTCTGCATTCTTCCATTCCGTGGACGGGCTACAGTTTTGATGTGCCAGGACAAAATCGCAGGGATCCAAGGGATCTGTACCGTCTTCTATCTCTTTTCCATTGGTTACGCCGTCGCCATCACAATCTGAAGGCAAATAACTACTGCACTGGGCTACAGTCACATGGTCTGGATCGTAATCACAGGGATCCAAAGGATCCGTACCATCTGACTTCTCATCCACATTGGTTACGCCATCACCGTCACAGTCCGCATTCTTCCATTCAGTGGACGGGCTACAGTTTTGATGTGCCAGGACAAAATCGCAGGGATCCAAAGGATCTGTGCCATCTTCTTTTTCTTTTTCATTGGTTACGCCATCACCGTCACAGTCTGCATTCTTCCATTCCGTGGACGGGCTACAGTTTTGGTGTCCCAAAACAAAATCACATGGATCTAAAGGATCTGTTCCATCTATCTTCTCCTTGTTGTTGGTCACCCCATCACCATCACAATCCGCATTTTTCCAAGCAGTTGAGGGCGTACAATTCTGGTGCGCTAAAATAAAATCGCAGGAATTATTTGGATCCGTACCGTCCGCATTTTCTTTATCATCGGTCACACCATCCCCATCGGAATCCATTGATATAGCCGAAGATGAATCTAATATTGTTAAGGGTATAGCACTAATTTGAGTAACAGAGTTTGAAGAATATACTCCTGAATAATCTATATCAGTTCTAGATAAATCAAGACTCCGTATAGAAAAAAGATCCCAAAATTCATTCGAAGAATTCTGCTTTATATTTGATTTGTCGTTAACATTTACTTCATGTAATATTTTTTCCCCATGATTATACACATAGGTATTCCCATAGGAGGATGCACTTCCAAAAACAAAAATAACAGCGATAAGTGAAAAATAATGAGCTAAAATGCTCCTATATTTCACAAAAG
>Ga0208032_1000362_pt1 | contig 28515 bp, 20 predicted proteins | sample MalvirAntarct_66_FD_184254 | JGI IMG/M metagenome (GOLD analysis project Ga0208032, IMG submission 184254) | Marine viral communities from the Global Malaspina Expedition - Malaspina viral metaG Antarct_66 (SPAdes) (version 2) | ecosystem: Environmental > Aquatic > Marine > Oceanic | place: West... | reverse complement strand
GTACTGCTTAAAGTTGCACCTCCTACATGATAGACCGTAGACGTGCCCACATATGCGGTGTGATAACCGGAATTATGGGCGCGCCAACATAAATCAATCTCTTCCATGTGGGCAAAAAACGATTCGTCAAACCCATTTAGTGCCTTAAAAACCGATTTCCGAATAAAAAAGCAGGCACCTGAAGCCCAAAAAATGGATGTGGTATCGTTGTACTGTCCTAGGTCTTTTTCTATCGTATCAAAAATGCGTCCTCTACAATAAGGATATCCAAATTTATCTATAAACCCTCCCGCAGCGCCAGCGTATTCAAAGTATGCCTTATTTTTATAATCCAAAATTTTTGGCTGCACAATGGCGGTATCGGGATGGGTGTCAAAAAGTTCTTGAATTGGATTGAGCCAATTTTCGGTTACTTCAATATCACTATTTAAAAGACAAAAAACGTCTTCTTCTATATAGCGGAGCGCGTCATTATACCCTTTGGCATACCCGCCGTTTACCTTATTTTGTATGATTTTTACGGTTGGATAGTGCAATTGTAAAAATGTCACGGAATCATCTGTAGAGGCATTGTCTGCAACATAGATGGTAGCCGTTCCCGAATAGGCCATAACGGACGGAAGGAATTGCTCAAGCAACGCTTTTCCATTCCAATTTAAGATGACAATTGCTATCTGGTTTTTAATCACTTTTGTGGTGGTTTCAAAGCCTACTTGAGGGCTGTATTCGGTTATAATCTGGAATGTCTTTTAAAAACACATAGCTTTCCGTTTCAAAATCCATCTGACAATAATAATGATCCAAACCATTGGTCACCATCAAATATTCAGCTTTTAAGGCTAAATTGTACCGAGCTATTTGATCAAATGTGTTTTGATCAATTTTAATCTGTGGTGCTTTACATTCTACAATCAAAAACACATGGCCTTTCCGGTCAAAAACAACAATATCATAACGTTTTTTTAAGGTGTTGATGGTCAATTCTTTTTCGACATTTATCAAGGAATGCGGGTAGTGTTTCTGCGTGATCAGATAGTGTACACAGTGCTGACGGACCCATTCTTCCGGCTGTAGAACGATAAATTTTTTACGAACCGTGTCAAAAATAGATACTTTATTTTCGCTATTTTTGAATCGGAACGAAAACTTTGGAAAATTGAGTGGTTGCAAGGCTTTTTAATTAGACAATCCCAAAGTTAATCTTCAATACCCAATTACCAAACTTCACAAGCAGAAATTGGTTTGCGGTGTTTTAATTATTTGAAAATTTTACAGATTTTGGACGAAGTAAAACAGTTGGCGGCTGACATTAAGAGCAGGAAATTAAAGCCTATCTATTTTTTAATGGGAGAGGAGCCTTATTATATTGATAAGATTTCTGATTTTATTGAAGATCATGTGCTCACCGAAGAAGAACGCGGTTTTAATCAGATGGTGCTTTACGGACGCGATGTGACTATTGACGATATTGTGGGCAATGCCAAACGTTTTCCTATGATGGCAGAATATCAAGTAATTATTGTAAAGGAAGCTCAAGACTTATCCCGAAGCATTGAAAAGTTGGTAGATTATGCTAAAAACCCGCAACCGACCACCATCTTGGTGATGAATTATAAATACAAAACCATTGACAAACGCAAATCCCTTTATAAAACGCTTAATAAAATGGGGGTGGTGTATGAGAGTAAAAAACTTTACGAAAATCAGGTAGGCGAATGGATCAGAAGAGTTCTGGCGCCTAAAGATTTTACAATCGCTCCAAAAGCTTCACAAATGTTGGTGGAATTTTTAGGCACTGATTTGAGCAAGATCAATAATGAATTGGAAAAACTCCAAATTATCCTGCCTAAAGGCACTCAGATTTCTCCTGAACATATTGAAGAAAATATCGGCATTAGTAAAGATTTTAACAACTTCGAACTTCGGAAAGCCATTGGCGATAATGATGTTAAAAAAGCCCATCAAATAATTACTTACTTTGCTGAAAATCCGAAGGACAACCCCATGGTAGTCACGGTGTCGTTGCTTTTTAATTTTTTCTCCCAACTGCTCCATTTTCACGGCTTGACCGATAAATCGCCACGTAGTGTAGCATCCGGCTTAAAGATCAATCCGTACTTTGTAAATGAGTACATCACTGCTGCCCGTAATTTTCCTATGAGAAAAGTGAGTGCCGTGGTGGCTACCTTGCGAGAATTTGACGTCAAAAGCAAAGGGGTTGGTGCCAATGCCGTGCCGCAAGGCGATTTGCTCAAGGAACTACTCGTACGCATTATGAGATAATCTGTGCAAAGACATCAGTACTGTATTTTAAGAGGTCTTAACAAATTTTATTAAGCTTAGGTTAAACTAACTGTAGAATTTCTGTGTCCTTTATATTTTGGTTAATTTGATTTAAAATCAATTATTAATTAAAAATACAGACTACTCATGAAAAATTTAAATAAGAAAAAAGTCGCCATATTAGCCACCAACGGATTTGAAGAAAGTGAATTAACAGAACCAAAAAAAGCTCTGGAAAAGGCCGGAGCAGAAGTCCACATCGTTTCAGAAGATACAGGGACTATTAAAGCTTGGGCTGACGGAAACTGGGGTTCAGATTATAAAGTTGATAAAACTTTAGACGAGGTGAGCCAAAGTGACTATCACGCATTAATGTTACCAGGAGGCGTGATCAATCCGGATAAGTTGCGCACCAATCCGAAGGCGGTTCAATTTATAAAGTCATTTTTTGAGCATAAGAAACCAGTGGGTGCCATTTGTCACTGACCGTGGTTATTGGCAGAGGCTGATGTATTAAAAGGTCGAAAAATAACCTCTTACGGTTCCATCAAAACGGATTTAAAGAATGCTGGTGCCCAGTGGGTAGATGAAGAAGTTGTGGTAGATGAAGGTTTGGTAACCAGTAGATCGCCAAAAGATTTACCGGCATTTAATTCCAAACTTGTAGAAGAGGTTTATGAAGGGAAACATGAAGACCAAACAGCCTAATAATAAAGTCTTATAAAAATATAAAGCGTCGTACATAAGTTGTGCGACGCTTTTTTTATGGGCTAGAATACTGTCCATTTAACCTTCTAAAGCTTCCAATTGCACCTGATAGTCATACTGTAAATCTTCGTGCAAACCGCTAACAATTTTCTTGATTAATGCAATTTGGCGTTCATAAATGTTCAGTAAGGTGACGTTTTTTGACATGGACGGCTTAAAATCTTTGAGCACTGTACAAAAGTGAAGTAACAGTTCTACTTCTGTTTCTTTTTTAAGGGAATAGCGGGCGTATTTTTTAATGTTTCTCAGTATTTTCCGAACACTCTTTTTTATGTAAAAATAACTGTTGGTGTTTATGGCTTCAAATTGTTTGTCTATTTCTTCCTTTACCTTTTCAATATACCCTTGTTCATCGTGAGATTCGAATAATAAATAGGTGAGGAGCTCTTTGTTTTCTTTTTTAAATTTAGAAAGCCGCAAGCACAGTTCCAACAACTCTTCTGTAGAACGGTGCTTTAATTCTTTCTTTATGGTAACAACTGAGACCGCCTTCATTCAATTATTTTTTACCGTCTACTGAATATTTTCCTGGTCCAACCATTGCGATAATGATGAACGCCAAAAGATAAAGAATCGCTTTTTCCTTCGTTCCAAAATCGTCATTAAGGTGAATAAAAAAGGTGGCTGTGGCCATAGTAATTATGACCGGAATGGCCGCAAGTCTTGTTTTGAATCCAATAAGCACCAATAGTGGGGCAATCACTTCTCCAATAATGGCGAGCACTAAAGACGGCGTACTGCCTATCCCAAAAGGATCAGGAAATCCGGATGAATTTGCCATTAGCATGGTCAGCTTAGGAATGCCGTGGGTGAGCATCATTGCTGAAAAGGAGACTCTTAGAATTGCAAAAGCTAAGTCGTTTAGGTTGTTATTTTTCATTTTAACAGATTAATTTATTTAGATGGCAAATATAAGAAAATATAGGAATGAGGACGTGTGGATATATTCCTTCTACAATTTTAAACTAAAATGTCCGCTATAGGATTCCCCCTCAGATTGAAAAGTATACCAGTAATCATCCGGAATTAGCAATTGCCCATTGTAAGTTCCATCCCAACCTTGAGAGTTAAGCGGGTCAAAACTGTAAAGCAACTTCCCATACCGATTAAAAATTTTGATATCACTATGGGTCTTGGTAGTCGGTTCTAAACCTTTCACATTCCAATATTGATGGTGGCTATCATCGTTAGGCGTGAAGAATTTTGGAAATCCTATAACGTAAAATTCTCTAGAGACCGTGGTGCACTGGTTTACATCCCGCACATATATAGTGTGGGTGCCAGGAGACAGATGGGCGAATTGATTGTTGGATTGGTAGGGTCCGAGTAGCGTGTTTAAGGCAAATTCAAATCCTTTAATTGGCTGACTTAAATGTACAGTAGCAGCATAATCGGTTACATCAATAGCTTCAATTGTGGCTATCTCATTTTGAACCACGGTAAAACTTATTGTCTCTGCACAACCTACTGTAGGGTCAGAAATACTGAGTTGGTAAACCCCAGGTTGAGTTACCTGAATAACATTACTCTGCTGTCCTGTGCTCCACATATAGTTGAAGTTATTAGTTTGTGCTAGTGGAATTCCTGAATCTAACATTATAGGAAGTTCTGATTGACATACCTCAATAATCTGATTCTCTAATGTTGGGAATACTTGCACCATCAGTTCTAAAACCCCATTGCCATAGCATACATTATCATTTTCAGCTCTTATATAAAGTGACGTGGCCATTGATGTGAACTGATCAGGAAGGGGATGCGTTCCTATTGCCGCATCCGTCTCATTTTCATGAAAGGTAAGGGAAACATTGTTGGGTAAAGCGAGTTCATTAATGATATTTTGCCGGGCGATATCCAAATTAAAATTCCCTTCTCCGTTAGTGCCAACAGCACAACCCATTAATTGAAACGAATCCAAATTGATAGCCTGAGTGGTTGTTAGCTTAACCGTAGCCATGCTATAACATGCTGTATTGGCTTTGAAGACTTTGGCATGGAGCAATTCTCCTTGAGTTCTATTGGTATAAATAGGGTCTAAGGCTTGTGAATTATTAAGGTCAGCCTCAGCGGCAGTTTTATCGTTGTAATAAAACACCTTAATATTATCCGTGGTATTAAAGGTCAATGGTCCATTAGCGAGGTCTAAATTAAAAGTTGTTTTACCATCAGCAGGATCAGAATCATAGGAGTCACACTGAATTAACTCATAGGACGTAGGCATTACTTTTGGTGGTTCAGATATGGTGACTTGCTTAATCAATGGATCATTTGTAATGCCATTTAAAGTTAAGGACAAGCTAACGGTATAAACGCCTGGGTTAAAATATTTATGCTTAGGCGCTTGTAGCGTAGACGTTTGTCCATCTCCAAAATCCCAGACTACAGTATCATAAGGATCTTCAGAGGTGATTATAAATTCGGTGTTATCACCAAAACAGGTAAATTCATAATCAAACGTATATTTAAAAATAGATTGCACAAATGGCGGAAGTCCAAGTTCTACTGTCCGATTGCTCCCCAAGTCTACGCTATTATGGGTGTAGTTTGCGCCTCCACCTATAATATTTGGCGCATTGATTACCGATAACTTTTCACTTCCCTCGTGAAACACTTCATAACCAGCGCGGTATATCTTACCGTCGATTGCCAACTGTAATGCGCCCGCCACAATTAATGATGTTTTGACATTGTATTGAGAGGCCACAATATTTGAACTTTCCAGATTGTATTGATAGAGATTACTGTCCTTAAACACATCTGCCGTACTAAAGTTGCTAACGGTGGTATACAATAATTTTGAATCAGGAGAGAACTCAATGCCGTAAGGATAAGTGTCCGTTAGGATGGTTTGTTGGTGAGAGACCCTGCCGGTGGTATTGTTGAAATCGTAAAGTAATACACTGCCAGAGCGTTTGGTTCCTGCCTTTGGACTTCCCAAAGAGAGTGAACTATGCGCAATGGCCAACTTTTTTCCATCCGGTGAGAGCTTCATATAACCTATTGCCGAGATATTTGCGCCGACATTATCAATACGTGGAAAAACTGTTTGGGGCACGGTGGATACAATTGGTATTTTATTAACACCGTTAGTATCAACCCTAAAGGCATAGAATTTATTGATAAATTGAGTGATCACCCAAATGCTGCTGCCATCACTGTGGGTCACCGCAGTGATTTTTTCTGAAGATTTGTATTCTTTTTCAATAGGATCATTGCTATCGTAAGTGATAAGGTGTACATTTTTATTGGAGCTGACAATGTCCCCATACCCGTTGTTTAGAGACATGTCAACCTCAGAATAGTTGACGCCATCAATAGGTTGTCCTCGACTTAAAAAATAACTAGGCTTGTCTATAGTAAAAATGTAATAGGAATTTAAATCGCCTGGTTTGGGAATAATTAAGGCGGACATGGTACTGGAGCTGTGACCTAAAAGGCCTGTACCATTGGCCATAATACGATGTTGACGATCCCAGACATTAGTGCCGTCTGTGTAGAACAATAAGTTTCCCTGAGGATCTGAAATTGTAGCACAACCTTCACTAGTAATCAATTGACCATTTTTAAGTGGAACAGGGCTGCCACTATTAAAATCTAAACCTGCTGAATCTCCAAAATACCAATTTGCGGACTCTTTTTGAGCATAAATAGCCCCAGTTCCTAGTAAGCCAAACAAAACGCATGCGATGAAGCATGTATGGAAGTAAGATTTCAAGAGGAGTAATTTCTTATAAAGATAAAATTCTTAAACTAAATTCCTCTTGTTTTCAACAGTTTATCTCAATTTTGGAAAATCTTTTGGGCTCACCTCGTGCATCACAGCGTATACGCTTTCAAAAATATCTTCTAAAGAGGGTTTTGAGAAGTAATCGCCATCCGTACCGTAAGCAGGTCTGTGCGCACGAGCCGTTAGTGTTTTTGGTTGGCTATCTAAATATTGATAGGCATTTTGTGTGTTTAAAATGGCATTCAATAAATAGGCAGAAGCGCCGCCAGGCACATCTTCATCAATGACCATCAATCGATTGGTTTTTTGAACACTTTTTGCAATATCGTGATTGATATCTAATGGCAACAAGGATTGTACGTCAATGACTTCGGCATCAATACCCACTTCTAACAATTCCTTTGCGGCCTGTTCCACCATACGCAATGTGGATCCATAGGACACCAGCGTAATGTCTTTACCTTCCTTAACGGTCTCAATGACCCCTAATGGCGTTTTAAATTCTCCTAAATTGGTAGGTAATTTTTCCTTGAGTCGGTAGCCATTTAAACATTCAATAACCACGGCAGGTTCATCACATTCTAATAAGGTATTATAAAACCCAGCTGCTTTGGTCATGTTGCGTGGCACCAAAACGTGGATCCCTCTAATTAAGTTTAAAATACCACCTAGCTGAGACCCAGAATGCCAAATACCTTCTAAGCGATGACCTCGCGTCCGGACAATCACCGGAGCTTTTTGACGGCCTTTGGTTCTGTAGTGTAAGGTGGCCAAATCATCACTCATAATTTGGAGTGCGTAAAGTATATAATCTAAATATTGTATTTCAGCAATCGGACGTAAACCACGCATGGCCATCCCGATGCCTTGGCCCATGATGGTCGCTTCGCGAATTCCCGCGTCAGCTACTCTCAGTTCGCCATATTTTTCCTGAAGCCCTTCCAAACCTTGATTGACATCGCCAATAGTTCCTGCATCTTCACCAAAAATTAAGGCTTGAGGATATTTTTTGAAGATGGAATCAAAGTTATCTCGCAATACCATACGGCCATCTACATCTTCTGCAGCATCGTCATAGGTAGGTTTTATCTCTTTAATCTGTAAGGCAGATTTTTTAGATTGGCTGTTTAAATGGGAACTGTATTTTGGTTGAATCCGTTCCATATAGGCATCAATCCATTGATGGGTGGCGTCTTTTTGTGCAGACTCTTCAGAAATCACGTAACGCAATGATTTTCTAACGGCTGAAGCGATATCTTTTCGGATGGCTTCATTCACGTTAGAGAGTTCAGTAATCACCCGATCAATAAACACCTTGTTGGCGCTAGAGTTGGCTAAATTTGTCAGCAATTGTATGGCTTCCTGTTGTTCTTCCTTAATAGGATTTTGATACGCATCCCAAGCGGCTTTCTTACCTTCCCTGACTTGCTTTTTGATGTTTTTATCAATTGCATCCAATTCAACTTCTGTAGAAATGCCATGTGTTACAATCCATTCACGCATTTTTCTGAGGCAATCGTTTTCCAATTCCCAGTCTAAACGTTCCTTATTTTTGTAGCGTTCATGAGACCCTGAAGTCGAATGGCCTTGAGGTTGGGTCAATTCCACCACATGAATCATTACCGGCACATGTTCTTCTCGGGCAATTTTGGAAGCACGTTGGTAGGTTTCAACCAACTCTACGTAATCCCAACCTTTAACTTTCAAGATTTCGTAGCCTTTATTATCCTCATCTCTTTGAAACCCTTTAAGGATTTCTGAAATGTTTTCTTTGGTGGTTTGATGTTTGGCATGCACTGAAATACCGTATTCGTCATCCCAAATACTGATGACCATTGGTACCTGTAAAACGCCTGCAGCATTAATGGTTTCAAAAAACAAACCTTCGCTGGTACTCGCATTCCCTATGGTACCCCAAGCCACTTCATTCCCTTTTTCAGAAAATTTAGGGCTGTGGATGCCACTTACATTTCTGTATATTTTTGAGGCTTGTGCCAATCCTAACAAACGTGGCATTTGGCCCGCAGTAGGAGAGATGTCTGCACTCGAATTTTTTTGTTGCAATAAATTTTTCCAGTCGCCTTTTTCATCTAAACTGTGCGTGCCAAAATGACCGCCCATTTGACGTCCTGCAGACATAGGATCATGGTCAATATCCGCATCGCCATATAGCCCAGCAAAAAACTGTTGGATACTTAATTCTCCAATAGCCATCATAAAGGTTTGGTCGCGGTAATATCCAGAGCGGAAATCGCCGTTTTGGAAGACTTTAGCCCAGGCCAACTGTGGCACTTCCTTCCCGTCTCCAAAAATACCGAACTTCGCCTTTCCGGTCAAAACCTCTCTTCGGCCAAGTAGACTACATTCTCTACTGGTCATGGCTATTTTATAATCACTCAGGATTTCAGATTGAAATTCTTCAAAAGATATATCGTTGATCGTTTTTTGACTTGTCTGCATACTGTGCGGTTTAGATATTGCAAAAATAGTCAAAACAGACAAGGATTGCAATTGAAATAGGTGTAGAAGAGTTGAATTAACGTTTAATTATCAGCTCAATAGACGCTAGAGCGCTGTGGGTCAAGAGCTGATAATTAAGTCGTTATCGTAAATTATTTGTTAAGGAGAGTAGTGTTAAAGAGCTTGAGAATACGTTTGTACTCGTCCGTCCAGCTACTTGGCTCTACAAAACCATGATCTTCTGCGGGATAAACGGCCATTTCCCAATTGTCTTTTCCTAATTCAATCAGTCGTTGTGATAAGCGGACAACATCTTGAAAATGCACATTCACATCCACCATACCATGGGCAATCAATAGATTCCCTTCCAGACCTTCAGCGAAATAAATAGGCGAGGAGCGCTGATACGCAATTGGGTCATTAATAGGTTCATTTAAAATGTTGGAGGTGTAGCCGTGATTGTAATGTGCCCAATCTGTAACCGATCTTAAGGCAGCGCCTGATTTAAAAGTTTCGGCTTCTGTAAAAAGCGCCATTAAGGTGATGAAACCGCCGTAACTACCGCCGTAAATCCCGATACTTTCTTTGTCGACCCCATGATTTTCAATCAGGTATGTTGCGCCGTCTACTTGATCGGATAGGTCTTTTCCTCCCATGTGTCTGTAAATTCCGGTACGCCAATCTCTACCGTAACCTGCACTACCGCGGTAATCGATATCAATAACAGTATATCCTAAATCCGTTAGCAAGTTATGGAACATGTATTCTCTAAAATATGAGGACCACCATTTATGGACGTTCTGCAAATATCCCGCGCCGTGCACAAAAATTACCGCGGCATTATTTTTTACCGAGGCTTCCGGAAGATACAGTCGCGCAGGAACATCGGCACCATCTTGGGCTTTAAAAGTAACCAGTTGTGGATCTCTCCAAGCGTACGATTGAAATTGTTCAGACTGTCCTGAAGTCAATTGAACAGCTTCTGCTTTGGCAGCGGTCTTTTTGTAATAAAGTTCCCATGGCCGATTGCTGTAAGAGTGTAAAATGGCCATGTGCTTTTCATCAGGAGAAAGACTGACGTCATTGTTGCCGGGCATTGTGGTCAACTGTTCCATGGGTCCACCCATCAGTGGCATTTTATAAAAGTGACGTTCTCCCGGACCTACTTGCGAGGAAGTGAAGTACCAACTTTTTTTGTCGTTAGACAGAAATGGATCAAAAACCTCATAATTGCCAGAAGTCAAAGCTTTTTTATTTCCATTATTAACGTCTAATAGGTAGAGATGAGAATATCCGGTAGCTTCTGACTGAAAATAAATATGTTTATTATCTGGTAACCAACCCATGGTGCCGCCACTCATCGACCACCCAATCCCCGGGCCAGCAATCCACGCTTCGTCACGTTGTCGGTCTAAGCTGCTTAATGCCCCGGTCCCTAAATCCAATTTTGCTATCCAACGGTCCTTGTTATCTTTAGAGCGTACATTAACGATGGCATGTTGGCCATTATCAGAAAAATAAGCTGGGGAAGTGATCACTTCGCGTTCTTTTTCTTCCCATTTCTTATCGGGATAGTCCGTTACGTAATCAGGTAAATCTGTTATACCTGGTAGATTACTTGTGTTGACCGTATATACAGTGTCTTTTTCGATATTATAGATCGCCAATTCTACTTTAGTGTCGTCAGCTCCCACTTTAGAACGGGTGTTTAAATCCTTAGTATAACTGGAAGCATCAATATAATTTGGAACGATGGTGTTGTCACTTTTGCCGCGGTCGTAAAGGCTAAAGGTGACATATTTAGCATCTGGCGATACTTGTAAATTCATGATCTGACGTTCGCCCGCATAAAAGGTATAGGCATCTGTGTCTTGCCGAGCTTCCCTGATTTTTTTAGAGATTTCCTTCTCATCTTCACGTTCTTTTACAACGCTTAAAAGTTTGAGGTTTTCTTTCTCTAAAAACGACGATTTTTCAGATGTTTTGGGATCTTTCTTTTTAGGTGCTTCACCCGTTTTAATTTGGGTCAATTTCTTTAAAACTCCTGTATCTTGCGAATACACATAAGCATTGTTGTCCAACTCAAAAGCTATCCAATCTTCATTTGCTAAAAAATGGGCATTGCGGATGTTTTCTGGCAACTGCAATAATTCGGTTTCTTTTCCTAATTTTAGGTCATAACTACTTAAAGTATTGCTTTTTACCTTTAGTTTTTTAGTCTTGTTAGCGTTGTAGGTGCCTCTGGCAAACTCAGTGTCTTTTTCTTCGGGCCAGCTCACCTTTTCAATTGACTTGGTGTTTTTTAACAGAATCCGGTATAATGAATCTGCCGGATCAGCATCTTTATTGTAGTTGAAATAAATAGCACTGCTATTTTGGTCCCATTTAATATTGGAGGGAAAAGTGCCCATCCATTTGGGGTCTTGCATGACCTTTTCTACGGAAAGAGTACTCTGTTGCGCGTATACATTGATAAAAAGTACTGAAAAAAGAATGCTAAAGAAAAAAGATTTCGTCATTATGTAGAGTTTAAAACACAAAGGGACTAAACTACATAATTTTAGATTTATAAACTCAATCAAACGCTATTTATTGGTCTCAAGAAAGTTAAAACGATGTCTCTCGCTTTAGCTTCTAAAAATTTAGACACGAATTTCAAGGATTTTGACGAATTCTCTCTAACCGAAAAAGTTATGAGTAAATAGTTTTCAATCTATTTCACGAATGTAGCAGACTTTCAGCCTGTTTAAAAACCCCCACCAGAACCTTTGTCGGTCTGGTATGGTACTCTAGTCCATAGTGATCGAGTCAGTGCTACAGTGTTTGGATTAGTAGCAAAATATAGACATCGCAATAGCTTTCAATACCATTTCCGTCTGAACAATCCTAAGAGTGCTTCAGGATCAAGGGTGAATTTGATGCGGATGCGCTGGCTGTAGTTGGGTTCATCAACTTCCCATCCTAAATTGGAATATATCGGAAAATACAGTTCAAAATAATCGGTAACCAGATTGAGCCGGATGCCAGCATCGTAAACAAATAGAGGGTCGACCGACTTGTTTTTCACCAATCCAATATCGCCATAAGCTTCAATATAACGCCATAAGGTGGTGCTCACATTGGCTGTGGTCATCCACTGATTGGCAAATGGGGTGTCTAATTTCGATTTAAAACCACCTTCCGCAATAATAATTTGTTGGCTGAAGATGCCTGAGGCTTCTGATCGTCCCAAATAATTGTAATCAAATAAATAATCGGTAGGGCGGTCTAGGGCAAAACTGAAGTAATCAGAACTGACGTCTGTATTGTTATACAGGAACGTACCGGCAAAAAAGCGGAAATTAAATTGTCGATTATTTTCCGCCAGTTTTCTAAATTCGTAATTCACCGCCAGTTTTCCAAAATCTTGGGCCACTTGAAAATCATAATAGAACTTTGAGTAGTCAATTAAGCCGGTATGGGCATTCACGTATCTAACGTTAAAAACACTATAATCCGGATTGATGACGGTCAATAAGGGATTATGATTAGTTCTGGCAATGTCTAAAAATCTAAAATTCAAATAACTGCCTTTATTCGATCTGTAATTGGTGTGGTCTCTAAAATAAAATGAAACACTTGGTTTAATGACGGATACAAAAGCGTCTTCTGCAAAGGAGGAATAACTACCGCCAATTCCATAAGTAATCCTAAATAAGTCTCTATCTTCTAAATGCTGCGTGTACCCTACAGTGGCGCTGCCCGTTACCGTTTGGGAATTGAACGCGTATTTGGGAGAGATCCGATAACTGAAATTCTTCATCAATAGCGTTTTATTATAGATTTTAGCCCCTAAGGTAATCCCATCGTAAATATTGTTGAATTCCACCAAAGGCATAAAAAACACCTGATTGTAATTAGGATCTTCAATGTCCTGAAACACTCTCAATTGTAAAGGTTTGTTATTAAATAACCAGCCTTCTAAAGATTTCCAATTGTCCCTCAAATTGTATTCCGGAATGGTGTTGTCATAGTTCAATACCAATTTCGTAGCATCCGCTCTCGGAATGGTCAAGGTCTTTGAGCCATGAATGTGTTCAATCCACTGTTTGGTTAAAATGGTATCATTTTTTAAGGTGAAAAGCGATACCGGAACGTCCGTATCCCGTTTGTTTTTTATGGTGAAGGTCACCGAGTCTTCCGTCTTAATCACATCCTTGATTCTAAAATCAATTTTTTTGGAGGTGTTGATGTACTCTTTAAAAAACCAGTCCACATCTTTGTCTGTATTTTGTTTCAACATCTTTTCAAAATCAGTAGTTGTAGTTTTCTTTAATCTGAATTGCTGCAGGTATTGTTGGATGGTATTTTCGAGAACATCTCCATTTACAAAATCATCCAAATATGTTAACCCAATGCCAGCTTTGTACTTACCCGCAATATTGGCATTAAATTTCAACAGTGCATCCTTTGGAGTGGTCAAGGCTTGATCTCTATTGGTACGTACCATTTGCATAAAATACAGATTGTATTGTTCGTTAAAATCAACATCAGCGGCATGAAAGGAGCGTACTCCCCAAACATTGGCCAGAGTACCCAATAATTTCAGGTCTGGATATTGTTCTTCAACGTATTTCATCAAATAATACATTTGAATACCGTCTTTAAGCCAATACTCCGTTCTGGGGTTTAACAGTAGCGTATTGTCCAGATAATTTTTTAAGGTGGTCTTGAGCAGTTTCAGTTCGTACTGCAAATTTCCGGGAAACGGGTTGATAAATTTTGGCAACTGATTGATGCCGTAAAGCGGATCCTTTCGGTATTCAATATCGGTCACCAAAAGGGATTGGTGAGGATAAGGGCCTAAGTTTTGATGAATGAATTGGGTGATTTTATCGGTGATGATGGCCCGATCCATGGGTAAAATCCCGCCGCTTTCAAGATTGGTAATTACCGAAAAATGATCGGTTTGGACCACATTAAAGTTAGGGAATTTATTGAGGTATAACTTACTATCTACGCGATCTTTGCCAAAGAGATAAAAGGTTTGCGTATGAGCATTCTGGGTGATGTTTAGGATGTCCAATTCTGAAAACAGGCCGTAATTTTTTGGAAATTCTAATTTTATATGCAGATCGGCCTTAGGAATGTATAAATCGTCCAAATTTTTATTACTGTAATACTGCCAAGCGCCATCATAAACGGCGGGCGTGAGATACCAGTATTTTAAATTGAATTCATTAGCGTCCGTCACCCCATAATCTGTAAAGGTGTCTACAGGAAATTGGAGCATATAAAACAATTGAATTTCATAAGACTGCTCTGGTGCAAGTGGATCAGCCAAATGTACTTCAACCACATCCGGATGTGCTTTTAAACGATTGAATTCTAGCGGCGCGTCAGTATTTGTTTTAATGGCGGTAATGCTGGTAAACCCACGCATATCGCTTTTTGCAAAATGGAATTTGGTACTAAACTCTTCAGTAAATCGATCAGCTAAAGGTGTGCGTTTGGTAGAAAAACTATTGTTCCAATCGTTAAGATAGATTGTATTCAGCGTGTCCTTTGAAGTGTTTTTGTAGCGAATGGTCTGCATCACTTTGGCGGTCCTATTCTCCATGTCAAATTTCGCATCGATGCTAATGTCATTCTGACCAAACAGTGATGAGGTGATGAGTAATAGGAAACAAAAAAGAAAGTGCTTATTCAAAGTACTGTGGCATCTTTAGGGTGAAAACTGTAGTAAAAGAGTTTGTATTTATGAACTGCTAACATGTATCTAACGGATTAAACCGTCCTTTGGTTTTATGAGAGCAGTAAATTGTGAAAATATTTTAGAATCACCAACCAATTTCCACAAAAAAATAAGAGCACATCTTAAATATAATTTAAAATGTGCTCTACTTATAAATAGGATGAGGTTGATTGGTAAAAAAAGTTTGAATCTTAGAAATTTGGACTCAATTCAAATTCTTTATAAAACGCATCCAGAATATCAATCACTTCATCAGGAGTATCTACCAGATGCACCAAATCTAAATCTTTGTCACTTATATTGGCAAATGAATCTAATAAAGTCGCTTGGACCCAATCTAATAAGCCCGACCAGAATTCCGTACCGACTAGAATTATTGGAAATGTTTGAATTAAAGTAATGGCCTCAAATAATTCATCTAAGGTGCCAAAGCCTCCAGGCATGACGACGAAGCCTTGTGAATATTTTACAAACATGACTTTTCTAACAAAGAAATAATCAAAATCTAAACTTTTATCGCCATCAATATAAGGGTTGTCGTGCTGCTCAAATGGCAAGTCAATATTCAAGCCTACAGAAGTACCGCCAGCAATATGGGCACCTTTGTTTCCTGCTTCCATGATTCCTGGACCACCACCAGTGATGACGCCATAACCGTGTTCAACAATTTTTTTGGCCACTTCTTCCGCTAATTTGTAATATTTATGGTCAGGCTTGGTACGGGCAGAACCAAAAATGGACACACAAGGTCCAATTTTGCTCAATTTTTCATATCCGTTAACAAATTCGCCCATTATTTTAAAGATGGCCCAAGAGTCGTTTGTTTTGATTTCATTCCAAGCTTTACTGTGTTTTTCTAATCTCATTATTTGTAATATAAAGTGTTTTATGTTATCACGTATAAATTTGACAAGTCTGCAAATACAATAGTACAAGAGCTGCCAAAACCCACAAATTTAAGAGAAAATACCGTAATACCTTCTATTCACTTGATTTTAAAAATACTGCTGTGTTTAACCTTTAGTGGTCCGGGTAGCTTAATTGGGCGGTGTTCCTACTAAACCGATTAAAATTAAAAAGGCAAATCTTTCGATTTGCCTCATATTAAAATCATTTCGTTTTATACTTACTATAGTGGTTTACGACCTGATATAATGTTGTAAAGAATTACAACGATTGCAATAACTAAGAGAACATGTATCAGTCCTCCTGTTCCAATGCCTTCAACAACACCTAAAAAGCCCAAAAGCCAGACTACGATTAAAATTACGGCTACTAGCCAAAGAATACCTCTCATAATTGATAGTTTTAAAGTTATGATACTAAGATAATAAAGTTTCGATACTATAAGAGTGCGAATATGAATAAATTTTTAACACTATCCGTGAACGGTATGTAAACTACGCCTTAACGCTCGATTGTTCTGCCGCGATTTCTAATTCTCTCTTTAAAAATTTGGCCGTGTAACTCTTTTTGTGTTGCGCCACATGCTCAGGCGTCCCTTCCACAATAATCTGTCCGCCGCCTTTACCACCTTCATAACCAACATCTATAATATGATCCATGGTTTTAATGACATCCATGTTGTGTTCTATGATTAATATGGTGTTGCCTTTATTGACCAATTCGTTAAGGACGTCCATCAATACGCGAATATCTTCAAAATGTAGGCCTGTTGTAGGTTCGTCAAGAATGTAAAAAGTGTTCCCGGTATCGCGTTTACTCAACTCCGTAGCCAATTTAATGCGTTGTGCTTCCCCTCCAGACAATGTGGTGCTTTGTTGCCCCAAGGTGATATAGCCTAAGCCAACATCTTTAATAGTCTTTAACTTTTTAAATATTTTAGGGATATGCTCAAAAAAATCGACCCCTTCATTAATGGTCATGTCCAAAACATCACTGATCGATTTGCCTTTGTAACGAATTTCTAAAGTTTCCCTATTAAAACGTTTGCCTTGGCACGTTTCACATTCCACATACACATCAGGGAGAAAATTCATCTCAATGACACGTAGGCCACCACCTTGACAGGTTTCACAACGCCCACCCTTCACGTTAAAACTGAAACGTCCTGGTTTATAACCGCGAATCATCGCTTCTGGAATTTTCGCAAACAAGCTCCTGATTTCGTCAAACGTTTTGGTATAGGTTGCCGGGTTACTTCGTGGTGTACGGCCAATGGGCGACTGGTTAATGTCAATGACTTTATCTATATGCTCTAAACCTTTGATGCTCTTGTAAGGCATCGGTTTTTTAACACCATTAAAATAGTAAGCGTTTAAAATAGGGTAGAGCGTTTCATTGATTAAAGTCGATTTTCCACTTCCTGATACACCGGTAACGCCAATCATTTTACCCAACGGTAATTTTACCGATACATTTTTAAGGTTGTTACCCGTACAGCCTTTCAACTCTATAAACTTCCCATTGCCTTTACGACGCGAGGTTGGCACTTCAATTTGTCGGGTCCCGTTGAGATAATCTGCCGTTAGGGTATGATGGGTTTTCAATTCTTCCGGAGTGCCCACACTGATAATTTCGCCGCCGTATTTTCCGGCTTTTGGCCCAATGTCAATGACATAGTCCGCGCATTCAATCATATCTTTATCGTGCTCAACCACAATCACCGAGTTGCCAATATCGCGAAGCGCTATTAAAGATTTGATCAATTTTTCATTATCGCGTTGGTGCAGGCCAATGCTTGGCTCATCTAAGATGTACAGGACGCCCACGAGTTGCGATCCTATTTGGGTGGCTAATCTAATCCGTTGCGCTTCACCGCCAGAAAGCGATTTTGAGCTTCTGTTCAGTGACAGATATTCCAGACCGACATCTAATAAAAATTGCAATCGGGTTCTGATTTCTTTGATGATTTCTTCGGAGATCTTGAGTTGTTTCTCAGACAATTGCGGCGTTAATTCTGCAAACCAGCGCGCCAGGTCTACAATATCTTTATTGGCCAATTCGGCAATATTTAAGCCGTTCACTTTAAAGTAAAGCGATTCTTGGCGCAAACGCGAGCCGTGACAAGCATCACATTCCACTTTGTCCATGTAATCCTTGGCCCAGCGTTTTAGCGATGTTGTTTCTGCCGTAGTAAACTGATTTTCGATAAAGTTCGCAACACCTTCAAAATCGATTTTATAATCGCGGGTAACCCCTAAAGTCTTACTTTCAATAGAAAACTTTTCGTTACCCCCGTAGAGGATCATTTTTTTGGCCTCCTCCGGAATGTCCTTGTAAGCATCCGTCAATTGAAAATTAAAGCGTTGCGCAATGGTTTCAAACTGCTTAAAAATCCAACTGTTTTTATAAGGCCCGTGTGGTGCCAAAGCACCGCCTTTGATAGACAGATTTACATCAGGAATAATTTTCTTCTCATTAACCTGATACAATTTGCCAATCCCATTACATTTAGGACAAGCGCCTTTTGGGGAGTTGAAAGAGAAATTATTAGGCTCCGGATTTGGATAGGAAATGCCAGAGGTCGGACACATCAAACTTCTACTAAAATAGCGGGTTTCATCGGTGTCCTGATCGAGAATCATCAACACGTCGTCGCCATGGTACATGGCGGTGTTTATGGTTTCGGTAAGGCGTTTTTCATTATCTACCGAGTTGTCAATTTTCAATCGGTCGATGACAATTTCTATATCGTGCATTTTATAGCGGTCTAACTTCATGCCCTTCACCAAATCTTTTACTTCTCCATCAGCGCGGACTTTAACGAAACCCTGTTTGGCAATTTGCTCAAACAATTCGCGGTAATGGCCTTTACGAGAGCGTACCACTGGGGCCAAAATATTGATGCGTTTGCCGTTAAAACTTTCTTGAATCAATTGTTTTATCTGCTCGTCCGTATAGCTCACCATTTTCTCTCCGGTATTGTAGCTATATGCATCACTTGCCCTAGCGTACAATAACCTTAGAAAGTCATAAATTTCAGTGATGGTCCCAACGGTAGATCGCGGTGATTTGCTCGTCGTTTTTTGCTCAATAGCAATCACCGGAGAAAGGCCATCAATTTTATCGACATCAGGACGCTCCAAGCCGCCCAGAAATTGACGAGCATAGGCTGAAAAGGTCTCTATATAACGACGCTGTCCTTCTGCATAAATGGTGTCAAATGCCAATGACGATTTACCACTACCCGACAAGCCTGTAATGACTACAAGTTTTTCTCTAGGAATGCTGACGTCTATATTTTTAAGGTTGTGAACGCGTGCGCCTTGAACCTCAATGGTATCTTCAAATTTACTCATAGTAGTGCAATCTCACCTGATTTACAGATAAGTTTGCAAAGGTACGGATTATGACCTAAAAAATAAAGAGCTGAATATGTAGAGTTTTGTTAAATAATATGATGGTGAGAGCATTATATTCATTGCCTAATTACAACAATAATTAGCTACTTCTTGCCAACCAGATCTGTAATTTCTATGCCAAAGATTAAAAATTTATGGAATGTGGGTAAGTGAGCTCCAGAATCTGTTGTGCTCCAATCGGTCCAAGAGGCTTCCAATCCGCCGATAGGCAAGATATCTACCCACATTTGGAAACTTTTCGGTCTCCCTGAGTCGTCCAAATGCCATAAATAAGAATCTCCAGGTGTTGTACCACCAAAAGTATAGGTCACCAAAAGTGCTTCCGCTCCATCTTCCAAGGTTACCACACTACGTTCCGTACCGGAATCGAAAACCTTGTAAGGTGCCACTACCCAAAACGAATCGTTGTTAAAATAAGATTGTGCCTTTTCAATCAGCTCTTGAGCCTCTTTGCCCTCAATTTTTTGTTCGTTTTGAAAGACCTGACTAGCGGAAGGAGAATTTAGATCTAAAGCCACTTTGTAATCTTTCCAATAGACTTCGCAAGTGTTTTTGGCTTTATTCCATTTAAAGTGATGCCGTTTTTTAAAGGTCCATTCTATATAGCTCGTATTTTTATAGGCATCATGATCCAATGCATCGAGCATCTTGGTGGCCAATTGCTCTGCTTGGGCGCCTTTGGTGCTTTGTGGTACATCTTCATCGTATTTGAAATACACAAACCCGAAAAGCAGCAAGGTTGGTAACGTAAAGAAGATGACGATCCCCGCAATTATTTTTAGTATTTTTTTTGGTTTGGCCATTAATCGTAGGAATTATCAATATGTTAAGTTCATCACATGTCCCTTATTCTAAGCGTACTTTTGCTCTAGCACCGCTAATTTTTCTCTAGAGAACGCGCGCAACTCTTCAAAAAAAATGGTAAATTCTTCTTCAAACTCGGCGTAAAACTCCTGAAGTTCGTCAGTGGCTTTGTGCATCCCAGAAATATTGTTGGTACGATGGTTCATGCCATTTAATACCTTCTGAATGCCTTCAATATGAGCGTAATTTAGCAACCAATTATCTGCTATCATATAGGGCATCATTTTCTGAATCCGCACGGGTAATATGGTGAAATTTGATCTTAAATCGTCATAAAAATTTTCTACATAAAGTTCTAGAGGAATATTTGAATAGTGCGACCAATTTTTCGCTAAAAAATGATCGTACAAAATATCTACAATCACCCCGCTGTAGTGACTGTAATTTTTATGAAGACGTTTGGTGCTCATTCTGACGGTAGGGTGCGCATCTGTAAAAGTGTCAATTTCACGATGGAGCAAGATACCAATTTGAATATCTTTAGGATATTTTGCATACCGCTTTCCTTTGATGCCGTCGGCTATAAAATTGCCAATGGTAATGGCAGTGTTGTCTCCAGAAAGGTAAATATGGGCTAAAAAATTCATTGGTCTAATTTACGGAATTGCAATTTACATATCCAAGATTGTAATCGTATATTTGCTTTTCATTTTAAAACACACATATGACACTCATAAAATCAATTTCTGGCATACGAGGCACCATTGGAGGCAAGGTAGGCGATAATTTAACGCCTATAGATGCGGTAAAATTTGCATCTGCTTACGGTGTATGGTTAAAACAGCAACGCAATAAAGATAACTATCGGGTTGTTGTAGGGCGCGATGCGCGTATTTCTGGAGAGATGATTCAAAACTTGGTGATGAACACCTTGGTGGGAATGGGCATTCATGTCATTGATCTTGGTCTGTCAACCACCCCAACCGTTGAGATTGCAGTACCTATGGAGCATGCCGATGGTGGCATTATTTTAACTGCAAGCCACAATCCGAAACAATGGAACGCCCTGAAACTTTTAAATGCTAAAGGCGAATTTTTAAATGGTGAAGAAGGTGCCAAGATTTTGGAAATCGCTGAGTCTGGCGAGATGAACTTTGCAGAAGTCGATGATCTTGGAGAAATCACAAAAAATGAAGCTTATATTGATATTCATATTGACGAGGTTTTAAAGATGCCATTGGTGAATAAAAAAGCCATTGAAGAAGCGCAATTCAGAGTAGTCGTTGATGGCGTGAATTCTACGGGAGGCATCGCTATTCCTCTTTTATTAGAGCGTTTGGGCGTGCATGCCATCAAATTGTTTTGTGAGCCAAACGGTCAATTCCCCCACAATCCAGAGCCTTTAAAAGAACATTTGTACGATTTGGCTGCTGAGGTAGTTAAAGAAAAAGCCGACGTAGGAATTGTGGTCGATCCAGATGTAGACCGTTTAGCCTTTATGGACGAAAATGGAGAAATTTTTGGTGAAGAATATACTTTAGTAGCTTGTGCCGATTATGTATTGAGCAAAACTCCAGGAAACACCGTAAGCAACATGAGCTCCACCAGAGCGTTGAGAGATGTGACTGAAAAGCACGGCGGCACTTACGAGGCGAGTGCAGTTGGAGAAGTGAATGTGGTGGAACTGATGAAGAAAAATAACGCCATCATTGGCGGTGAAGGGAACGGTGGCATCATTTACCCTGAATTGCATTACGGACGTGACGCCCTTGTTGGCGTAGCACTATTTTTAAGTCTGTTGGCGGAAAAGAAAATGAAAACGAGCGAATTAAGAGCCACCTACCCAAATTATTTTATGGGGAAGAAAAAAATTGAACTGACTCCAGGCATGGATGTGGACGGTATTTTAGCAAAAATGGAAGAGCGTTACCAAAATGAAAATTTAACCACAATTGACGGGGTTAAGATTGATTTTAGTAACAGTTGGGTGCATTTGCGCAAGAGTAATACAGAGCCCATCATCAGGATATATACGGAAGCCCCTTCGCAAGTAGAAGCAGACGTATTAGGCGATAAGATCATTGCAGAGATTAAGACCATTGCCAATATTTAGTACGAGAAGGAATAATTCTAGTGAGATCCTAATGGCATTTCACCATTAATTAATGAAGAAGACCTGCCCTTTAGCAGGAACATATAGCATCGAAAATTGTAACCACATGATTTCAACAGATACATCAGTAGCAAAAGCCACCGAACTTGAAGCCTATTTTCAGCAGTTCAGGCAGCACATCATAGGGATTGATCAAGAATTTATGACGCCTTACGGAAAGCAGAAAATCATTTATACGGATTGGACAGCTTCTGGTCGTTTGTATAAACCTATTGAAGAAAAGTTGATGAATGATTTTGGACCGTATGTTGCGAACACCCATACGGAGACTACGGTTTCCGGAACTGCCATGACCAAGGCATACCATAAAGCAAAGCACATTATTAAAGATCATGTAAACAGTAACACCGATGATGTTTTGATTTGCTGTGGCAGTGGGATGACGGAAGCTATCAATAAATTCCAGCGGATTTTAGGCTTAAAAGTTCCTGAAAACTTACAAAAACATACCACAGTGCCTGATGAAATGCGTCCGGTGGTATTTATTACACATATGGAACACCATTCCAATCAAACCTCATGGTTGGAAACGATTGCTAAAGTTGAGGTGATTCCACCAGGTGAAGATGGGTTATTCTGTATGGATAACTTGAAGGAACTTTTAGAGCATTACGAAGCGCGGCCAATAAAAATTGCTTCTGTAGTTGGTGGGTCCAATGTGACGGGCATCCAGACGCCCTATCACGAGATTGCAAAAGTGATGCATCAAAATGGCGGGGTCTGTTTTGTGGATTTTGCCTGTTCTGCTCCTTATGTTGATATTGACATGCATCCGGCAGATGAAGAGGCAGCCTTAGACGGCATTTTCTTTTCACCTCACAAATTTTTGGGAGGTCCGGGGACTTCAGGTGTGTTGATTTTCAATAAGAAATTATATAAAAACATGATTCCGGACAGTCCGGGTGGTGGTACCGTGAGTTGGACCAATCCTTGGGGAGAGCATAAATATATTGACAATATTGAAGATCGGGAAGATGGTGGAACACCAGGGTTTTTACAAACCATAAAGACTGCCTTGGCGATTAAATTGAAAGAACAAATGGGCGTGGCCAAAATGTTGGAGCGTGAGCATGAACTCATCGACTATATTTTTAGTGCTTTGAATCCCATTGAAAATATTAACATTCTTGCAGGTCAACACCAAGACCGTTTGGGGGTGATTTCTTTTTATATAGATGATTTGCATTACAATTTGGGTGTAAAGATCCTCAACGATCGTTTTGGAATTCAAACCCGTGGCGGTTGTAGCTGTGCGGGGACTTACGGACATTTCTTGTTACACGTAGACGTGGAAACCTCAAATGCACTGACTCAGGAAATTTCTTTAGGGGAATTGATGCGGAAGCCAGGCTGGATCCGGATGTCTATTCACCCGACCACGTCTACTGAAGAAGCCGTGTACTTCTGTAAAAGCTTAATTGCACTGGCCGCAAACCATAAGTCATGGGCCCAGGATTACGATTACATTGCGACGACGAATGAGTTTGTACACAAATCGACCATAAATGAAGATAAATTTCAACTGCCAGTGGAGGAGTGGTTTGAGTTGTAGTTAATTTGCATGGTTGGTAGAACAAGGTAAGTGACACTGGTTGGCGGGAAGATTTTTGGACACGAATTTCACGAATTGTCACAATCCGGTGCTAGACTGAATTTACACGAAACGCAAATTTATTGGGAGGCTGATTGTGTTAACGAGTGAAGGTTTTTTGACACGAATTGCACGAATTACACGAATTCTACAATGTGTACTTAATTATGATGTTGTCTTTACTGATGCACACAGTCATAAATATGCATCAAAATAACTTAACCACTTTTCGCCTCAACGGACCAAAATATTATTTAAATGCCTCAGGCACCGCATTTCGATGTTTCCAGCGTCGGTGTGTCCATAGGTAATATTGTGGGGCTTCGTGAATCTGTTGTTCTAATTTCTTGGTAAACATATCCGTTATGTCGTAGTTTGGATACTCCTTTGGATGCACCGCAAGGGTTTCAAACGTAGTTTCGTAATAGCCGCGTTTCAGACGTTTCACTCTAAAGAAAACTACCGACATGTCTAAGCGTTTAGCCAACATTTCGGCGCCCGTATGGATGGGCACCTTAATTCCCATAAATTCGTTCCAATGAAATGCTCTCGCAATACGAGGGGTTTGATCAGACACAAAACCATTGATTGTTAATTCGCCCCGTTGTTTCGTTTTGGTGAGTGTAGGGACGGTCTCTTTGGTGGTGATGAGCGTACTGTCATATTTTGCCCGGATGCGCTTCACTAACCGATCAAAATATTTGTTGCCCAACCTGCTGTAAACCGCATACCCTTTATGCGACACGTATTTTTGCAGAATAAAAATCCATTCCCAACTTCCGTAATGCCCGCACATTAATACGATGCTTCTATTTTGCTTTTCCAAATCATTGATCAGCTCAACGTTGGTAAACGTAAAGCGTTCTTTCATTGCTTTTTCTGAAATGGTCAAGGATTTGATGGCCTCTACCATCATATCGCAAAAATGGTGATAGAATTTTTCGGTAATGGTATTTATTTCTGTTTCCGGTTTCTCAGGGAACACCAATCTTAAATTATCCTGCACCACTTTTTTACGGTAGCCGAGCATTTTATAGATAATCAAATACAGACCATCAGAAAAGGCGTAAAGCAATCGAAAAGGCAGTATTGAAATCAACCAAATTAGTGGATAAACCAAGATGTAAACGAGAAATTGCATTTTTTAATATTAGATTTGCAGGTGCAAAGATATGCTTAAATATAATTAATACGTTTGGAGTTTATGGGTAATTTAGATTTGGTCACCATTATTATAATCGCGGCAAACGCCATTATTTCTTACAAAGGATTTAATGATTATAGCTTTTTTGAACGCTATAAATTCAATGTCGGCGGCATCGTTAGAGGCGAAAAAATCAGGATGTTCAGTTCAGGGTTTTTGCATGTCGATATGATGCACCTTATCTTTAATATGTTTACCCTGTACTTTTTTGCGCCCGTTGTGGTTTATCATTTAGGAACGCTTTATTTTCTGATCATTTACATCGCAAGTTTGCTTTTAGGAAATTTATTATCGCTCTATTTTCATAAACATGAGCACTATTATAGCGCTGTAGGTGCCAGTGGTGCCGTCACTGGTGTTTTGTATTCCGCAATTCTCTTGGAGCCTTCTATGCAGTTGGGTCTATTGTTTATACCGTTGCCGATTCCGGCCTATATTTTTGGAATTCTGTATTTGATGTATTCAATTTATGGGATGAAAAATAAAGTGGGAAATATTGGTCATGATGCCCACTTTGGTGGTGCCATCGGGGGCTACGTGGTCACCCTGATGCTGATGCCCTCACTATTTCAAACTGATTTGTTGATGGTAGGTTTGTTAGCCGTGCCCATCATCATCTTATTTGTGATGCATAAAATGGGTAAACTATAATAGCGTTATGTTTGTGAGTTTAGATAATATCGTTTCAGTATAAAATCTCAAAGTATGATTTCAAATGACACCATCGTAGCATTGGCAACACCTTCAGGCAGTGGTGCAATTGCGATTATCCGACTTTCTGGACAAGACGCCATCTCTATAGGTTCTGAATTTTTTAGATCTGTTTCCGGCAAAACTTTAGCCGCTCAGAAATCGCATACCGTACACTTGGGTCACATTGTTGACGAGCCTCGCATTATTGATGAGGTGTTGGTGACGATTTTTAAAGATCCGCATTCGTACACAGGTGAAAATGTGATTGAGATTTCCTGTCACGGCAGTTTGTATATTCAACAAGAAATCATCCAGCTTTTTCTTAAGAATGGGTGCCGCATGGCGAATGCGGGCGAGTTTACTTTACGAGCATTTTTGAATGGAAAATTAGATTTGAGTCAGGCAGAAGCGGTTGCCGATTTAATTGCGAGTGATAGTGAAGCTTCCCATAAAATTGCGATGCAACAGATGCGTGGCGGTTTCAGTAATGAGATCAAAAATTTACGGGATGAACTCTTGAATTTTGCCAGTCTAATTGAATTGGAACTCGATTTTGCGGAAGAAGATGTTGAATTTGCCAATCGCGATGAGTTCTATAAGCTGATCACCAGAATCATCCACGTGTTAAAACGCCTGATCGATTCTTTTGCGGTGGGGAACGTCATCAAAAACGGAATTCCTGTCGCCATTGTAGGGGAACCGAATGTGGGGAAATCGACCTTATTAAACGCTTTACTCAATGAAGAGCGCGCTATTGTTTCCGAAATAGCGGGAACTACAAGAGATACCATTGAAGACGAAATTGTAATCGGAGGGATGGGCTTCCGATTTATCGACACCGCAGGCATCAGAGAAACCGAAGACGTAGTCGAAAGCATCGGAATCAAAAAAACCTTCGAAAAAATTGAGCAGGCCCAAGTAGTGATGTTCTTAATCAGCAGTGTTCAGTTGGCAAATGATCCTACAGCCGTGCAATCCTTTACAGTGGAAATAGAAAAAATAAAGAATAAATTTCCACAAAAACAGCTGTTGATTGTTCTCAATAAAATTGATCAAATTTCAGAGAGTGAATTAGAGTCCTTCATAAAGGCGCTCACACCTCACGCCACACACCTCATTCCTATTTCTGCTAAAACAGGAGTTGGTGTAGAGCAATTGACAGACACCTTACTCAATTTAATAAATACTGGAGCGCTTAGAAACAATGAAACTATTGTGACCAACACGCGCCATTATGATGCCCTATTGAAAGCCTTTGAAGAAATTCAGAAAGTGAAATATGGCTTAGATTCCGAACTGTCTGGCGACTTATTAGCCATTGATATCCGACAAGCACTTCTACATTTTGGGGAAATCACAGGAGAGATTACCAATGACGATTTGTTAGGGAATATTTTTGCTAATTTTTGCATCGGGAAATAAAAGACGTTTCCGATACTTGTTTAATCTCTTCTTTTATTTGATATACAGTAGGTTACAGTGTTAAAATTTTTCTTTCTATTTCTTTTAGTATTACTTTTAGTACCACACATGTACTACATTTTTAAATTATGTAGTACAAACGTACCACATTATGAAAATAACACTAAAAGAACGTAAACTACCAAGTGGGAAAATTAGCTTGCTAATAGAGTACTATAAGGGATCGGAGATATCACCAAAAGGTAAGAGAAAACACATTCGAGACTATGAGAATCTGAAAATGTATTTACATAGTGAACCTAAGAATGCCATTGAAAGAAAAGAGAACAAGGAAACCATGGAATTGGCCAAAAAGATTCTGGCTATTAGGGAAGCGGAATATTATCAGGGCAAGTTCGATCTTAAAACCACAACGAAAGGTGTAAGACGGTTTTTAGAGTTCTTTCGCGAAAAAGCGGAAGAGCGTTATGACAGTCCTAAAAATTATGGGAATTGGAGTGCCGCACTCATTCACTTCGAGCGTTGTATTCCACCAAACACTACTTTTGACGATATTGATGAAGCTTTTGTTAACCGCGTAAGGAAATACATCGATAAAGAAGCACGTACGAAAAGTAAGTTGCCCTTATCGCTAAATTCAAAATACACCTACTTCAACAAATTCAAAGCAACTTTAAGAGCTGCTTTTGACGAAGGCTATTTAGCACTTAACTACGCTACCAAAGTGAAGTCCTTTGAACAAGCAGAAAGCCAACGTGAATATCTGACCTTTAAAGAGTTACAGACCTTAGCCAATACCGAGTGTAAATATGAGGTGCTAAAGCGTGCTTTTTTGTTTTCATGTTTATCTGGCTTAAGGTGGTCGGATATCAATGCCATGACCTGGTCAGAGGTACGAGATGAGGATGGGGTAAGTCGTGTAAACTTTAGACAAAAGAAAACTGATGGTGTAGAATATCTTTATATCTCAGATCAAGCCCGTGAATTGTTAGGCGAACGTTGCGATCCGAATGATCGTGTGTTTGTCGGACTAAAATATTCAGCAGTTTATAATAATGAAATAGTACGTTGGTGCAATCGCGCAGGGGTATTCAAGCATATTACCTTTCATAGCGCACGGCATACCAATGCCGTCCTGTTATTGGAGAATGGCGCCGATATTTACACGGTGTCTAAACGACTTGGACATAGAGAGATTAGGACCACGCAGATCTATGCCAAAATAATTGACACAAAAATGAAGGAAGCGGCTAATAGTATTCCAATCTTAAACCTGTCCCTTGATTAGAATATCTGAATTTTGAATCTATCAAGTTTGGGTAAAGTTGAAT
>Ga0208032_1000359_pt1 | contig 28687 bp, 55 predicted proteins | sample MalvirAntarct_66_FD_184254 | JGI IMG/M metagenome (GOLD analysis project Ga0208032, IMG submission 184254) | Marine viral communities from the Global Malaspina Expedition - Malaspina viral metaG Antarct_66 (SPAdes) (version 2) | ecosystem: Environmental > Aquatic > Marine > Oceanic | place: West... | reverse complement strand
TAAAGGCTAAAAACCTTTTAAGACTTAATGGGTATTCAGTTAGCAAGAATATAGATATTAAAATAAATAAAACACGAGGTGTTGCGTGTATTGACAACACCAAAATTTAATTTATATATTATGAGTGCAATTATCAACGGAAGTATTAGAGTAGATAGACTACCTAAAGAAAAATTCATCAAAGGTAAGGACGGTGCAGTTTACTACAATTTCACAATCGCAGTACAAGATGAAACCAGGTATGGTAACAACGTAGCTTTTATGGATAGCCAAACCAAAGAAGAAAGAGAAGCAAAGGTTGCTAAAAACTATCTCGGTAATGGTAAGGTAGTTTGGATGAGTGACCAAGGTGTAACGGTTGCAGAAAGAGATGACCAGCCACAAGCGGTAAAAGAACCAGCAAGTGATGATTTACCATTTTAATTAATAAAGGGTGTAGGTTTTTAACTTACACCTTTTTTTTTATATATTTAACGAATGACAGAAAAAGAAACAGAACAGAATATGTTAATGGAATTTATTGCAGATAGTTGCAAGATTGATATTAACGAAAAATTAGAATACCCACCAGTATGTTTAAGCTATGGTGAAAAGGTTTTACAATCAGATAAAGGTGATAGCATTATCCCAATTTCTTTGGGAACTTATGGCAACCTTTCAGTAATTACTGCACCACCAAAAACAAGAAAAACATTTTTTGTATCATTATTAGCTAGTGCATATTTAAGTGGAACAAATATTTATGGTGGTAATATAAAAGGTCATAGGGGTAATGGTGATTTAATTCACATAGATACAGAACAAGGTGCTTGGCATTGCAGCAAAGTATTTAGAAGACCATTAGATATGGATAGCAACATACCAAAAGACAAATACCACACCTTTGCATTGCGTACAATAGGTTTTAAGGAACGATTAGAATTTATTGAATACTATCTAAAGGAAAACATAAAAGAACCATCTCTGGTTATTATAGATGGTGTAGCAGATTTATGTGCAGATGTAAACAACATAGAAAAAAGCAATGAATTAGTAAGTGCATTAATGAGAATAAGCCAACAACAAAACGTGCATATAATTTGTGTGATACATCAAAACTTTGGTAGTGCAAAACTTGGAACTGGTCATCTAGGTTCTGCATTAGAAAAGAAAGCTGAAACCGTAATAAGTTTAGAAGCCAACACAGTAAACAAAGATTACACAACGGTAAAGTGTGGTAGAAGTAGGGGTTACTCTTTTGAAACATTTAGTTTTCAAGTAAATGAAAAAGGTTTACCGATAATAGTAGGTGATTTATATGACCCATTAAAATAGATATGGTACAAAAAACAATGATATTAGTTGCTGCAAAGCATAAAGAATGGTTAGAAATAGTTTTATCCTTTGGGTGCAAACAAGAAGTAGCAGAAGATTTAGTACAAGAAATGTATATTAAAATACAACTTAAACTTGAAAAGGGTTTAGATATAATGTACAACGAAAAAGAAATAAACTACTACTATATCTTCAAAACATTAAGAACATTGTTTTACGATTTAAAAAGAAAAGGCAAAAACATCACTATGGTTTCTATAGATGATATTCATTTAACAACTACAGATGTAAACTTTACTGAACCATACGATAAAATACAAGAAGAACTATCAAAAATGTTCTGGTATGATAGAAAGGTATTTGAAATAATTAATGAGGGTGAAAGCATTGCAGAATTTTCTAGGAAAAGTATGATACATTACTATTCACTTTACAACACATATAACAAAGTAAAAAATAAATTAAAAAAAATATTATGAGTTTAATTAGAAACAAAAAACAAATAAAACAAGGTATTGACTTTAGTGGTATTAAAAACGGTGCTATACACCCATCAGATATAGATGCTGTATTGGAGTTTAACAATGAAGCATTAATACTTATAGAAGTAAAAAGAAAAGGCAACACATTACCAACTGGTCAAAGATTATTGCTTGAAAGAATATCTGATAGCTGGCACACAAAAAAGGTTGTATCATTATTTCTTACGCACGAAAATTATGACCCAAATGAATTAATTGAATTACATAAGTGTAAGTTAGACAAATATTATTGGAATGGTAAATGGCTTACACCACAAACTGAAAAAGATTTGGTAACCATACTAAATGAGTTAGGTGTAAAATGGAATATCAAAAAACTTAAAGTATGAAACTAGGAAACATTATTTATTACATAACTAAATATACTGGCATTAAATACCTAGTAGATAAATACCATAAATTAAGAGGTACTAAATGTGACTGCAACAACAGAAGAAAAAAGTTAAATGAAATAAAAATTGATAGATGGTAAAATTTAATAAACAAGACTTTGAAAGCTGGAGCAACTTTAGGTCAGAACCAAAAAGCACATTGCAACCTTATGAATTTGATTTAATTTGTGAGTTACACGCAACGTACTACAAACATAAATACCAAAAACCTTGCACTTGCAATCCAAAGAAAATAAAATTATGGATAAAACAACTAAATATAATTTGGAACAATGGGAATTAAAACAATAAACGAATGGGAGAAAGCAGTTGTATTTCTTCTTAATTTAGATGGTTGGGATTTAGAATGGTGTGGTGAGGGTTACACTAGATACGATGCAAAAGGAAAAACACCTAAAGGAAAAAATTGCGTTATAGAGATGAAATTCCGCAATAAGTACTATGAGGAAAAGATGCTTGAAAAAGACAAGTACGATGCTTTAATGGCTTTAGATGATGAGGTAAAGATATACTTTGTTAATGACCCCAAAGGAAACTTTATGTATTGGCTCAACACTTTAGAGATGCCAAAGACAGTAAAGAAGTATTGTCCAGATACTACAATGTGGACAAAGAAAAGATTGCTTAAAGATGTTTACTTGCTTAAAGAAAACCAAGCAGTTAGAATTAATATAAATATAGAACCAAATTAGTTGTTAAATGTTTTGTTTATAAGGTAAATAGTATTACATTTGGATATTATTAATTTAAAAACAGAATAAAATGAAAACAATTAAAAACAAAGTTTACACAAAAAAAGATTTTAACAATGTAATTATACCATCTTGGCAAAGGTGGAGAAATGAAAACAATGTTAAAGATTTAGCGGAAGCGGTTTCAACACAAGGTCAAATGCGTGATGTATTAATTAGTGTTACAAAAGATGGCACTAAAATATTAACCGATGGGGCACATTTAAAATCTGCAATGTTAGATGTTCTAAATCTTAAAAAAATAAGTGTTAAGGAGATTTATGTGAAAGACCAAGAAGATGCAAGAAAGTCTTTTATATCATTTAACACAAGGGGTAAAGTTTTAAAGCAAATTGATTATGTAGTTAGTTATGCTGGTTCAAATCACAAAGTATATAAAAAGTTTTTACGTGATGTTTTACAAAGCCCAAAAAATTTAAAAGAAGCAAGTGATGTGCATAGTAAACTATTTACAATACCAGCTTTAATAAAAATATTTTTAGGTGAAGCAAAGAACATAAAAAATGGTTCTGCTAACTTAACAAAAGAATTTAACAGAACTTTAAACCTGGTTGAGTATTTAGGTGAAAACTATTTAAAGAATGGAAAACTAATAAAGCATTTAGAAAAAAATGGTAAAGCAATGAAATTAAATGGAGGAAGTATAATACCAGTTATGAGTAAAATAAAATCAAATAATATTCTTGAAAAGACTAATAAAGAAATATTAGATATGTTAATTGACTTTACAACATACCATTTTAACTCAACACAAAGTTGTTCATTTACTAAAGATGCGGTTGAGCAAACCTTTTCAACATATGTAAAAGAATTAGTATAATGAAAGGATATATTTATAGTGCCCAGATACCAATGTTTGGGCACAAAGATATTATAGGTTATGGTACTGATGAATTTTGTATTAAAGAAATAGAAAAGGATATAGCTAATAAAATTATTATAGAAAATCATTATAGCAAAAAAGTGTATAATGCAACGTACATACATTTAGGGGTATTTATTAAAAATAAATTATTAGGTGTATTACAGTATGGTTATGCTATGAACCCAGCAAGTTGTGGCAGTGTTGTTATGGGTACTGAAATGAACCAATATTTAGAACTTAACCGTATGTGGTTAGATGATATGGCTAAAAAAAATAGTGAAAGTATGGCTATTTCTTATAGTATCAAATACATAAAAGGTAAATTAAAAACTATAAAATGGATACAATCATTTGCAGATGAAAGATGTGGTGGTTTAGGTATTGTTTATCAAGCTTGTAGTTTTAGATATTATGGTGAACATACAAGTAGTTTTTGGGAACTTGAAAATACAATGTACCACAATACAAGTATGACTGTATCAAAGAAAAGTGAAAGATATAAAAACAATGTTGGTGGTTGTAGATATTTACAAACAAATAAAGAACAAGCAACTAAACACGATTTAAGACAATTTAGATACATAAAGTTTTTAGACAAAAGCTGGGTTAAGAAATGCAACCATAAAGAGCAACCATATTTAAAACACTATAATAACGATTGATGGAAGTAAACAAAGCAGCTTGGGAAAAGTTAAAAAAGCAAATAGAATTTCATACTGAACAAGATAGTGAGATTACTGATGTACAAATTAACTACCAAGTAAAAGAAAAGAAGAACAGAAATTATTTAAAACTTAACATAACAATAGACAAATGGAACAAGATAACAGGATAGACAGACTACAAGCAAGAATGGAAGAACAACAAGAACTAATTGCAGTACTTTACAAGCAACTAGATGAAAAAGACAATCATACATATGTAGGTGAAACACATACACTACATTGTTCTGATGGTGAACTTGTAATTGGTTACGGTAATGTAGATGAAGACAAAACACTTGTAATGGATGCTGACCAGCTTTTTAGAGACTTACCAAGTATTATTAGTATGGTGTGCAAAGAACAAAAGAAGATACAACAGATGCACCTAGAAATGATTAAAATAGCACAAGCAGAATTATGATTTTATTAGTAGATGCAGATAGTTTAATCTTTGCTAGTTGTTACCGTAAAAGAGAAACACCAGATGATGAAAAGTACTACACCGATATAGAGGATAGTAGAAACAAGTTTGACCAGCAGTATATGCGAATTGTTAACGACTTGGAAGAAAAATATACAATAGACAAGGTATTATGTTTTAGTGGTTCAAAGGGTAACTTTAGAAAACTCATAACAAAGAAGTACAAAGCCAATAGAAAGAAACAAGAACTGCCACCTCTTTTAAATGAGATGCACCAATTTGTAAAAGACCAATATGATAGTATATGGGGTTACGGTATTGAAACAGATGATATGGTTGCAAGGTACTGGAAACAGATTAGTGATGATATAGGTAGGGATGAGGTTATGATAGTCAGCATAGATAAAGACTATAAACAGTTTCCTTGTTTGATGTACAACTATCACTACAAGCACCAGGTTGTATTAGACATAACAGAAGAAGAAGCTATGTACAATTTCTATGAGCAAATGATTGTTGGTGATACTGCTGATAATGTAAACTACTTTAAGGGTAAGGGTGTTAAGTTTGCAGAAAAGCATTTTAAAGACTGCAACACTAAATACCAATACACAAGAAAGCTATACGAATTATTTAAACAAGAATACAAAGGTAAAGCAAGACAAAAATATGCAGAGTGCTATCACCTTTTAAAATTAAGAACAGAATAAATATGACACTCAAAGAAAAAAAAGCAAAGAAAATATATAGGTTAGCTAACAGAGAAGCAATATTGAAACAACAAAAAGAATACAGAGAGGCTAACAGAGAAATTTTAATAAAAAGGAAGAAGCTGTGGAGAAAAAATAATCCAGATGCTTATGCTTTAATAAGACAGAGATACAGAGACAATAACAAAGAGAAAATTTCAGCTTACAATAAGATGTATAGAGAAAGAAACTTTGCTTTAAAAGGAGAAATAAAATGAAAGATAAAATAGTTGAAGACTTAAAAAGAGAGTTTGACATAAGAAGTTGTGTAGGAATAGATAAATACAAAACAACACTACAAGACAATAACAAAGATGACTTTTTACAACACTTAAAAGAAGAACTAATGGATGCAGCATTATATATCCAAAAACTACAAAGCAATGGTAAATGATTTAGAGATAGTCAAGGAAGCAATACAAAACCAAGACTATCAAGATGCAATTAAAATGTTAACCGAAATACAAGAAGATTTAAAAATATTAGCTTTATGCAAAACGATATAGACAAACTAGAAACACCAGAACAAATAAGTGATTTGCTTATACAATTATCTGGAATAGATATATACAAACAAACAAGACAAGCAGAATATGTAGAACATCGTGCTTTACTATGTCATATATTAAGAAACAAACTAGATATGAGATGGGTAAGCATATCAGACTTTATAAAATCAAACGGTAAATCATTTGACCACGCAACAGCAATACACGCAAACAAAATGTATCCTATCTATAAACAATCAAGATTTGATTACTATGATAAGCTAGAAAGCAATTTTATAGTAAGGTCACAATTACAATACAGCCAATTGTCGAGATTAGAGATTATAGAAAAAAAACACGAAGCACTAGAAAAAGATTATTTTAAAGCAATAGAAAAACTAAACAAACTAACAAAAGAAAGTAGCCTAACACATAATGAAAAGAAATACAGAAACCTAGAAGAAGAACAACAAGATATGTATGATGAACGTGCAGCTTTAGTGTTAAGGTCTTTTGAATGGAAACAAAACAATAGTGAATACGAAATAATTAACTGTGCAACTTAAAAACAGAACTATGAACAGAAAAAAAATAATACAAAAGCTACAACAACTATTAGACAAGCTACCAAAGGGTAAAGAAAGAAAAGCAATAAAAGAAAGACTGTTAAACTTAAAGCTAAAAAGATGATATATAACGAGAATTGTCTTGATACAATGTCAAGAATGAAAGATAACCATATTGATTTAACTGTAACGTCTCCACCTTATGACAATCTAAGAGATTATAAAGGTTATAGCTTTGACTTTGAGAGTATAGCTAAAGAGCTTTATCGAGTAACTAAAGAAGGTGGGGTTGTGGTTTGGGTAGTTGCAGATGGTGTGAAAAATGGAAGTGAAAGTGGAACGAGTTTTAAACAAGCACTATATTTTAAAGAATGCGGCTTTAGATTAAATGATACTATGATTTATCAAAAAGAAAATTTTATACCATTAACTCATAAAAGGTATGAACAAGAGTTTGAATATATGTTTGTTTTTAGTAAAGGGAAACCAAAAAATTTTAACCCTTTAATGATTGACTGCATACACGCAGGAAAAACAATAAAAAGAAGTAGAAAGACAAATGAAAAAGGCATAGGGTTAAGAGAAAAGCAAACATATTTAAAAACAAAAGATAAAAAACAAAAGGGTAATGTTTGGAAATATAAAACGGGTGGCTATAATACAGCTAATCACGTTGCACAGTTTCCAGAACAATTAGCAAATGACCACATAATTAGTTGGAGCAATGAAAACGATTTAGTTTATGACCCTTTTATGGGTAGCGGAACAACTGCAAAGATGGCAATATTAAATAATAGAAATTGGATAGGAAGTGAAATATCAAAAGAGTATTGTGATATTATAAGAGAAAGACTTAATTTAAAAAACAAAGTTTAATTACGTTATATAATTGAATAAACAAATTTGTATCAAATGGATAAAAGAAAAAATAACGGTGGTGTAAGAGAGGGTGCTGGTAGACCAAAGAAAGCTGATGAACTTAAACTAATAGAAAAGCTAGATAACCTTATAGATAATGATGAGGTGATTAAAACACTAGGTAAACAAATCTTAAAGGGTGATAGTCGTGCTATGTCATTATACTTTGGTTACAGATATGGTAAACCAAAAGAGAGTGTGGATATAACATCATCAGAAGGGTTTAATATTAACTTTAAAGATATCATCAAATTTAAGTGATAGACATAAACACAAAGTATGAACCTATCCAAACATCAGATGCTAGATATTATATTGTAACTGGTGGACGTGGTTCGGGTAAATCGTATTCTATAAACTTGCTATTGTTGTTGCTTACTTTTGAAGCTGGGCATACAATCTTATTTACAAGGTTTACATTGTCGAGTGCTTACATTTCTATTATACCAGAATTTATAGATAAGATAGAAACACTTAAACTACAAGACTATTTCCATATCACAAAGGATGAGATACGAAATAAGCTATCTGGTAGCAAGATAATCTTCAAGGGTATTAAGACATCAAGTGGTGACCAAACAGCGAACCTAAAGTCTTTAACTAATGTTAGCACCTGGGTAATGGATGAAGCTGAAGAACTGCAAGATGAAAACATATTTGACAAGATAGATTTAAGTGTAAGAAATCTCAAACAAAAGAATAGGGTAATACTTATTTTAAACCCAGTTACAAAAGAGCATTGGATTTATAACCGGTTCTTTGAAGATAAAGGTGTACAAGCTGGTTCTAATGCAACCAAAGGAAATACAAACTACATACACACAACTTATTTAGATAACATAGAAAACCTATCTAAAAGCTATTTAGAACAAATAGAAAACATTAAGAAACGTAGACCAGATAAATACAAACATCAGATGCTTGGTGGCTGGCTTTCAAAAGCAGAGGGTGTTATTTTTTCTGACAACTGGCAGATAGGTGAATTTAAAAAAGTAGGTGTAAGTGTGTATGGTCAAGATTATGGATTTGCAGCAGATGAAAATACTTTAGTAGAAACCAACATTGATAGCACAAACAAGATAATCTATTTAAAGGAATGCTTTTACTTGAAAGGTCTTACCACATCAGAAATAGCTAACCTCAACCTTAAACACGCTAATAATAGTCTTATAGTAGGTGATAGTGCTGAACCTAGATTGCTACACGAACTAAAAGCCAAAGGTTGTAATGTAGTCAAAGCAATAAAAGGGCAAGGTTCAATTACTTATGGTATAGCTTTACTACAAGATTATGATTTGATAGTTGAAGAAAACAGTATTAACCTCATCAAAGAACTAAACAACTATTCTTGGCTTGAAAAAAAGTCTAAAACACCACAAGACAAATTCAACCATATTATAGATGCAATCAGATATGCTGTATCATATCAACTACAAAACCCAAATAGGGGTAATTACTTTATAAGCTAAATTACTTATAACTAGCACATTATAAATTATTTTAAAGATAGTTGTTAAATTGTTTGTTTATAACATATAGTTATGTGTATATTTGCGTATAACTAATTAACTAACTAAAACTATTTTATTATGACTTTTACTAAACTAGAGCAAACAATACTAAACGGATTAAGCCCTTTTGAAGCAGACGAAATTTCTTGCGATATCGAACTTCTAGAAGATGAAATCTACGACCAAACAGGAGGCACTAGAATAAGCCCTAACACACTTAGGGGGGCTATAGCATCTCTAGTAAAAAAAGAGATTTTAACCGTTGATGAAGGGTTAATATACCGAATAGACTAACAACTAACGGGGGTGTAAAAGCCCCCTTAACAAAACAGATATGAAAGAAATAATAAACAATTTAGAATATGTGATTGATGACATTGAAGCAAGGATATTTAATAGCCTTGATAGAGATGAGGTGTGTATGCTTACAAGAGCAAAGCAAGAAGCTACTGCAACACTTACTACATTAAAATACATCAACCAATAATGTTTAGTAATTGCTGTGATGCTGAAGCATCCTATTTAAGTGATGAAATATGTGGTGATTGTTTAGAACACGCAGAGTTTAATGAATAAGCAAAGGGTAGGAGTTATCCACTAACAATAAATTTGGTCGTTGACGGTTATCACGGAGGCTACCTACCTTTTTTTAAAAACAAACAGATGAAGAAATTAATAAACAAAATTTTAGTAAAAAGAAGCATCAGACCTTATAAGGTAATAGCTTTATCAACTGGTGTAATTGTAGAACATTACCGTAATGGTAAACTTAAAACAGAATATTATGGATTGGTATAACCCAGAAGAATACAAAGAGTATGAATGCACAGAGTGTGGCACAGAAATAGATAAGCCTGGAGTTTGTTCTGGTGCGTGTCACGAAGCAAGTATGATTTAACGGATTAAATAAGGATAGTATGGATACAAAAGAAGAAATTAAACAAATAGCCTACGACTTTACAACAAGCAAAGGGGATTGTAAAAAATTAGAGAACCGAATATTATCTTTATTTGGTGTTAGCCAACAACGTGAACTGTTAATTGCGTTTCATAAATGGCAACAGAAAATGTGGACAAATCCAAACTCTGAAATTACAGAAAATGTTGTAGATGTTTACCTAAAAAGCAATTTATAGTGGCTAACGGATTTGTGTAAACGTAGTTGTGATAAATTTAAAACAAAGTAAGATGAAAAACAGAATAATTGAAATATGTGAGTTAGGACAACCACAAAGCATAATACATAGAGAAAACCAACCAATTACAGAATTAATAAAAACAGATAGTTTGATAGAAGAACTTAACCAACAATTACGTTTACACGTTGTTAGTAATTGTACGACCTGTAATGTTGAAATAAATTACAAAGGGGTTTGTGATATGTGCTATTTTGAATTAAAATTAAATGACCTTGATTAGTATTATTACTAACATCGTATAACGTCAATAGAAAGATTTAGTTAAGTTAGTTTTGAGTAAGAGGTGCATCGTAAATGGTGTGCCTTTTTTTATTATATTTACTCTAGTATAAAAAACCATTTTAAAAACGTTATATAAGTATGAAAGTTGAATTGATAGTACCAAGTGATTTATCTGAAATAACACTAAAGCAATACCAAAAGTTTCTAAAGCTGCAAGACAGCAATGAGGATAGTTACTTTTTACAATGTAAGATGATAGAGATATTTTGCAACCTGGAAGCAAAGAATGTAAGGATGCTTAAGGTAGGTGATGCAAACAAAGTTGTTGAGGTTTTAAATAATATGTTTGAAGCGAAACCAGACTTAACAAGAAGATTTAAAATTGGTGGTGTTGATTATGGAATGATACCAAACCTAGATGATATTAGTTTGGGTGAATATATAGATTTAGATACCTACATTGGTGATTGGCAAAATATGCAAATAGCAATGAATGTATTGTATAGACCAATAGAAAAATCAATAGGAGAAAAATATACTATTGTAGACTATGAGGTTGATGCAAAAGAAAAGATAGAAGAAATACCTATGGACATTGTTCTGGGTTCAATTTTTTTTTTGTACAATTTAGGGATAGAATTATCAATGGTTATGGTGAACTATTTGGAGCAGCCGCAAACGGACAACTCGATGCATCAACAAATTTTTCAAGAAAATATGGATGGTATCAAAACATCTTCACTAGCCTCGCTCAAAACGATATTAGAAGAATTGAAGATATCACTAAATTAAATGTACATAAATGCTTATATGCTTTAGAGTATATGAAAGAAAAAGCAGAACTAGAAGCAAAAAGAATTAAACAAAATTTCAAATGAGCAATCAAGGTGTAAGAGGGTATTACCAATTAACCTCAACAATAGAAGACCAACTACTACTAGATGTAAATACTAATACCGTTTCTATTGGTGACATTAGCGATGTAAACCTAAACAAGCAAGATATATTCCCATTGGCACATATCATTGTAAATAGTGTAAGTGTAGAAGAACAAGTGTTGAGGTTTAGCATTACAATACTAGCTTGTGACATTGTAGACCAAACAAAGGATTTAACGACAGATAGATTTACTGGTAACACTAATGAGCAAGATATTTTAAACACGCAACTAGCGGTCTTAAATAGGCTTGTACAAAGGTTAAGAATGGGACAGCTACACCAAGATATGTACCAACTAGAGGGTAACCCAAGTTTAGAACCTTTTATGGATAGGTTTGAAAACCAATTAGCTGGATGGTCAGCATCAATGGACATATTAATTTACAACGATATATACATCTGCTAATGGAGTTTAACAATCTTGAAGCTGTAATGACCCAATACGCTAAATATGTAATCCAGCAGTCTAGAAGCAGATTAACAAAAGATGATAAAGGTGGTGGTGATTTATACAACTCTTTATCTTATAACTTGCTAGAAGATGACCAAGCAATGTTGGTTGAATTTATGATGGAAGATTACGGTGCTTTTGTTGATAGAGGTGTAAAGGGTAAGACCTCAACATATCCACAAACAAGTGCAGCACTATCACCATTTCAATATGGTAGCGGTACTGGTCCAAAAGGTGGTTTAACCAAAGGTATTGATAAATGGTTAAGAAAGAAAAGGTTTCAATGGCGAGATAAAAAAGGTAAGTTTATGAGTTACCAAAGTATGAGATACTTAATTGTAAAAAGTATTTACAACAAAGGTTTAAAAGCAAACTTATTCTTTACAAAACCATTTGTAGCTGGAATACAAAAATATGAATTAGATATGGGAAAAGCATTTGCAGAAGACATAAGGTCACAGATGGTATTCACCGAAAAATAAAATTATGGATTGGACATTAGGCATAGCATTTCATTACCCACATAACAGACTTATGTTAGGATGGGAATACATCGCAAAAGATGAAAGATATACATACACAACAATAAGGTTCTATTTGTTTATAGCAACCCTAACACTAGACTACTAAGATGGCAAATTTAGCATTAAGAAATCCACAATTTAAAAGTTTAATAATACCATCATCTGGTGTATTATCTACTATATGCGAAGTAACGATAGGTGGAACATTAAGATACACTTTGATTAAAAACGTACAACCAAGTACAACTGTTAATTTTGATATAGCTGAACTTGCAAGGGATTACATAGAAATAGAATTTAAAAGTAACTATGTATTACAAACAATAGATATTGTAACTACACTAACTAATAAAGCTGGTTTAAATGGAACAGGTTCAACTGTTGACATACCATCAACAATAACTGATAGAGGTTTTGAAGCCTATGGAACTTTTGAAGAAGGAGTAAATCCAGAGGTACCATTTAGAAACGCACCAACTTACTTAATACCTACAACAGATACAAGTACCTTTACAATATTTATACCTAACAATACTGCTGGGATAATTCCAAACATAACATCTTTAAATGGTTTAGCAGTAACACCATACACGGTAAGTGATACAAGTGTAACAACAGTTGATAATGTAGTGTGTAATATAAAAAGGATTGATTGCACAAAGTATGGTATTGGTAATAAGATAACATACATCAACAAGTATGGTGCGCAACAAGATTTGTGGTTCTTTTTAAAAGAAAGTAAAAACCTTGCAAGAACAAATGAGGGTTATAAGTCAAACACAATAACCTATCCAAGTGGTGGTGCAACATACTCTGTGCAAGATGCACCAAACAAAGTATTTAACACACAAGCAAAACAAACACACATCTTAAGTAGTGGGTATTATCCAGAGTTTGCAAATCAACAATTTGAAGAACTATTATTAAGTGAGTACGTTTGGTTATCTAAACTGGTAAGTGGTGTTGGTGTGGCTAGTTATATAGTTGTACCAGTTAAAGTTAAAACCTCATCATTAGCTTTTAAAACAAGTGTAAATGATAGGCTAATAGAATACACAATAGAATTTGAAGAAGCATTTGATTACATAAACAACATTAGATAATGCGTAGATTACAATTATACATAGGTACTCAAAGAGTAGATTTATTTAAGGATGAAACGGTTTCACTTACCCAAACAATAAAGAATGTAAAAGATTTAGCAAAGGTCTTTACTGAATTTACGCAAACTTTTTCTGTTCCAGCATCTAGTGTAAACAATAAGATATTTCAACACTATTATAACTTTGATATAAGTAATGGTTTTGATGCAAGAAAAAAAGCAGATGCAAGAATTGAATTAAATGATTTACCTTTTAAAGATGGTAAAATAGCTTTGCAAGGTGTTGAGTTAAAAAACAATGTTGCTCATACATATAAAATTACTTTCTTTGGTAATACAGTTAATTTAAAAGATATTTTAGGTGATGCTCAATTAAGTAGTTTAAGTTTTTCAGATTACTACAATAGAGATTATGATTTTGCTACTGTAACAAGTGTTATGGAAGATGGTGTTACACCTTTTATTGTTCCTTTAATAACACACACAAACAGATTAATTTATAACGGGGTTGCACACGCAGTATTTAACCCAGAAGATACAATAAACAATATTGCTGCACACAATGCAGATACACAAAATGGTGTTGAATGGAACCAGTTTAAATATGCTGTAAGGTTACAGACAATTATTGATGCAATAGAAACAAAATACGATATTGCGTTTTCAGATGATTTTTTTAATAATGTAAATAACGAACAATTTGCTACATTGTTTATGTGGTTACATCGTAAAAGTGGTTCTGTTGATAGACCAACACAAGTTGAGGTTATACAAACAAAGCTGCAAGACTTAATTGTAAAAACTGGTTCTGATGAAAGAATATCTACAGTTGAAAATGGTATCATAACCGTTAATGCACCAATAGGTGTTTTTCCAGCAACATTTAAATTAGAGTTAGACCCGTTTGATAATGCTGTTACATACAATGTACAAGTATTAAAAAATGGTGGTACTGTAATTGGTGAACTAAATGGTGTACAAGGTGACCAAACATTAAACATTTCTGCTGGACCAGATGGTTTAGAAGATAATTCAACTTACTTAATACAATTTAGTGGGGTAGGTTTGAGTTTTGCGATAAATGCTATTGATGTTAGGATTGGTTGGATAGATGGCTTAAATTTCACAACTGGTTTTGATACATATCATAATGAATTTGCTTTTACAACATCAGATGTTTTTGAGTTTAACATAGTTGAGCAATTACCAAAGATGAAGATTATAGATTTTCTATCTGGTTTGTTTAATATGTTTAACCTTACTACTTATGTAGATAACGTTGGAACAATAGTAGTTAGAACATTAGATAGTTACTATTTAGATAGCACACAAGTTTACAACATAGATGAATACCTTGATACTACAAAATCAACATCAGATATTGCACTACCTTTTAATGAAATATCATTTAGCTATAAAGGTTTAGGTACATTATTAGCAAAGCAATTTGAACAGCTTACCAATAGTGGGTGGGGTTCTTTAAGTTACACACTAAATGGTGGTATTTATGATGCACCAAGTGAACCATATAAAATAGAATTACCATTTGAGCATTTTCAGTTTGAAAGATTGTATGATGCTGGACAATCAACAACAACATCAACAGATATACAATGGGGTTATTCTGTAAATGAAAACTTACAATCATATATTGGTGAACCTTTATTGTTTTATGCAATAGGCATTGAGAGTGGTGACCCTATAAGAATAAGAAATACAGCAGATAGTGCAGTTGAAGATATTACTGATTACGTTATACCATCAAATAGTCAAGCACTTTCACCAAGCACTAACAAGTTTAACATACACTTTCAAAATGAGTTAAATGAATACTTGGCAAATGAACCAACAGGTGGCGGTTTTGCACCAGTATCACCAGCATTACAATTTACAGATACATTATTTGAAACAGAATACAAAGAGTACATACAAGATGTATTTAACTTTAGAAGAAGATTGTTAAAGGTTACTGCTTACTTACCTATGAAGGTTTATTATAACTTACAACTAAATGACTTAATAGAAATAGGTCAAGATAGGTACAAGATTAATTCACTAACAACAGACTTAACAACTGGTAAAACAGAATTTGAATTACTAAACACAATACTATGATTAAGAATATAATTGACTTGCTACAAGTTGTTGATGGTGAAACTGAAAACATAAAGATAGCACAGGGAAAATATAAATTAGCAGAAACACTTTCAAGTGGGTTTAAACAAACAAAAAGAAATTTAAGATGGCGCAAAAAATAGAAGTAGAATTTGAATTAAAGTACAAAGAAGCCGTTAAGAATTTAGATGAATTCCAAAAGGAATATTCCAAACTTGAAAAGGAAGTTGTAAGTGCTAATAAAAAGACTGCTGAAAGTTTAGAGAAAGTAGAAAAAGGTGCAAAGGATGGTGCAAAGGGAATTAAGAAAGTTGGTATATCAATAGGAAACCTAGCCAAAGCATCTGGTATTATATTCTTATTACAAAAAGCATTTGAATTTGTAAGTAGTGCAATACAAGAAAACCAGGCTGTGATGGATAGCTTAAATGTTGTATTTGATACTGCACAAGCTGTTTTTAATCAAGTTGTAAATGCTGTTATTTCTATTTATGAAAGTGTATCATCTGCAACAGAAAACTTTGATGCTCTTGGTAAGGTAATGAGTGGATTACTTACACTTGCATTAACACCTTTTAAAAATGCTTTCTTTGGGATTAAGTTAGCTGTTCAAGCTGCACAACTTGCGTGGGAAAAATCTATTTTTGGTGATGGTGACCCAACAACTATAAACCAATTAAATGATGCCATTGCACAAACAAAACTTGATTTAACAGAAGTAGCCATTGAAGCTAACAAAGCTGGAAACGATATTGTAGATAATTTTAGTGAAGCAATAACAGAAGTTGGAGCAATAGGTGAAACTGTTGTAAATGAACTTGGTAAGGTAAGTGTAAAGTCTGCATTAGAAACAGCCAAAACAAACCAAGAATTAAAAAAGTCTGCTGAAATAGCTGCTGCACAAAGTAGAATATTATTAGAACAATTTGATAGGCAAGCAGAACTACAAAGACAAATTAGAGATGATGAAACAAAAAGCATAGCAGAAAGACAAGCAGCAAACAATGAGTTAAATACTATTCTTGAAAAGCAAGAAACAGAAATGACTAAAAATGCTCAATTAGTCAAAGCAGCAGCACAAGCACAATTTGAATTAACTGGCAAAACAGAAGACTATGTAAGGGTATTAGAAGCAGAAGCAGATATACAAGGTGTAGCGGCACAAGTAACAGGTTTTAAATCTGAACAACAAACAAACGCAAATGCTTTAACAAAAGAAGCTACAGAATTAAAAAATGCAGAACTAGAAAGTGAAAGTTTATTATCTATTGAGAAAAAAAGATTTAATGCAGAACTTATAGAAGATGAACTTTTAAGATTACAAAGATTATCAGAAATTGATATACTTGAAGCTGAACAAGAAACGACAAGATTACAAGCTATTGTAGATAACGCAGCTGCTGGTACACAAGCAAAGGTAGATGCACAAATAGCATTAGACCAATTTTCAGAAACATCAAGGCAAACTAACTTAACAAGAGATGAAGAAATAGCAGATGCAAAAATAGAAATATCAAAAACAGAAGCAGAAGCAAAAAAGAAGAATTTAGATGATACCGCAAATGTATTACAAAGTTTTAGCGCAATAGCTGGTGAAGAAACTGCTGCTGGGAAAGCCTTTGCGGTTGCTGCTGCAACAATAAACACATACAGAGGTGTATCTGATGCACTTGCTGCGGTAACTGTAACACCTTTTGAAACTGCATTAAAGTTTGCTAATGCTGCTGCTATCGGTGTAGCTGGTATTGCTAATGTAAAGAAAATATTAAGTGTACAAGTACCTGGTGCTAGTGGAGCACCAAGTGGTGGAGTGCCAACAACAACAACCGCACAACCTCCAGCATTTAATGTAGTGGGTGCAAGTGGTGAAACCCAATTAGCAGATGCAATAGGAAGTCAAACACAGAAACCAACTAGGGCATTTGTAGTTTCAAATGACGTAACCACAAGCCAAGAACTAGATAGAAACATTATAGAGGGTGCAAGTATATAAATGCAAAATTAAAAACTAAACACGTTATATATTTATGAAGATAATAGAACTTATTTTAGATGAAGAACAAGATGATATTGGAGTAGAAGCAATTTCTATTGTAGAAAGTCCAGCTATTGAAAGTGATTTTGTTGCTTTAAAGAACCAAGAAATAAAATTAGCAGAAGTAGACAAAGAAAAGAAAATACTAATGGGTGCATTGTTAATACCAAATAAGCCTATTTACCGCAATGGTTCAGAGGGTGAGTATTATATATACTTTTCAAAAGATACTATTGTAAAAGCATCTCAAATGTTCTTACAGAAAGGAAATCAAAGCAATTCAACACTAGAACACGCAGAACCATTAAGTGGTTTAACATTAGTTGAAAGTTGGATAGTAGAAGACAAAGCAAAAGACAAAACTGCAATGTATGGTTTAGATGTACCTGTTGGAACTTGGATGGGAAGCGTTAAGGTAAACAATGATGAGATTTGGCAGGAATATATTTTGACCCAGAAATGCAAGGGGTTCAGCATAGAGGGGTATTTTGCGGATAAAATGGAAGCACCTAAAGAAAAGGTAGAAGAACAATTAAGTGAAGAATTATTAAGTAAAATTAAATCTATATTAAATAAATAAGTATGAAAAGTAACATTGAAAAAGTTTATAGCAAACTACCGAAAACAGAATTAGCAAAAGTTGAACTTGCAACACAAAAGATTGAGTTGTCTTTAATAGATGACATTAAAGCATCAAGTAATGATATTAAAAAATTTGCAAGTAATTTATTTAGTGAAAGAGAAGAATATGAGTTGACAGTAAAAAACATAAATTCTTTATCTAAAAAATACAGAAAATCATTTAATGATGCGTTAAAATTAGAAGATAGAGTGGTAAAAGCAGCAAAAGAATTAGGTGTTAGAATTGCAGATATACCAAATTATAAAAATCTAAATTCAAATATGAATGCACTTTTAACGGAGTTAGAATTTGCAGACAAAATAAAATAAATGCAAAGAAACAACAAAAATAAAACTTTTATACCTAGTAGGACATCACCTACTGGGGGTAATCGTGCTTGTTTATGTTGGGATACCAATAAGTATTCTATCTCTTGTTGTGATGGTTCTATGCAAGCGCAAGGCATTGGTGTAATAACAAGAACAGACTAAAAACGCAAATTTTAATTTAATAACCGTTATATAAATAGTATGAAAGCAAATGATATGTTAAACGAAATAAAAACACTTTTAAACATCGAGGTTAAACTTGAAGAACAAAAGTTAGAAAATGGTACTGTGGTAAGTGCAGAAGCATTTGAAAAAGGAAAAGAAATCTTTATTGTAACAGATGATGAAAAGGTTGCAATGCCAGTTGGTGAATACATCTTAGAAGATGGTAGATTGGTTGTTGTAGAAGCTGAGGGTGTTATTGCAGATGTTAGAGAAGTATCTGATGAAGTACCAGCCAAAGAAGAAGAAACAACAGAGGATTTAAAAGAAGAAAAAGAAGAAGAAAAAATGATGGATGAAGAAAACTATGTAACTAAAGATACCTTTAGACAGATGGAAGATAAAATCCAAAACCTAGAAGATGCTATTGCAGATTTAAAGTCTGACAAAGTAGAAGCAGAAGAAGTGGTTGAAGAAAAAGAAGTTGAAATGAAAGAAGAACTTTCATCAGTAAAACCAATCAAACATAATCCAGAAGCAAAAGCACCACAAAAAACACAAGTGCAATTTGGTAAAGGACAATTTAACACAACACTAGATAGAGTATTAAGCAAATTAAATAAATAAAAATGAATAAAAGAAACGTAAATTTAGCAACAACCACTAACATCACCACTACATATGCTGGTGAGTTTGCTGGTGAGTATATCGCAGCAGCTTTATTATCTGCATCAACTATTGATGATGGCGGTTTAACAGTAAAGGCAAACATTGCTTTTAAAGAAGTAATTAAGAAACTTGCAACAAATGCTTTAGTAGCATCTGCATCTTGTGATTTTACACCTACATCTACAATCACATTAACTGAAAGAATAATTGAGCCTAAAGAACTACAAGTAAACCTACAATTATGTAAGTATGACTTTGTAAACGATTGGGAAGCACAATCAATGGGATATGGATTAGGACAAACATTACCTCCAAAATTCACAGACTTTATGATTGCACACGTTGCAGCCGAAGTAGCGCAGAACACAGAATTTAATATCTGGCAAGGTGATACAGCAGCAGCAACTAACAACTCTTTTGATGGGTTTGAAAAGCTAATTGCAGCATCAGCAGCAGCAGGAGATATTCCAGCAGGACAACAAGTTGCAGCAGTAGCAGGTGGGTTATTATCTACAAACATTATTGATGAACTTTCTAAAGTAGTTGATGCAATACCAGCAGCACTATATGGTAAAGAAGATTTATTCTTATACATCGGAAGTAAAGCAGCTAAATTATATGTACAAGCACTAGGTGGCTTTGGAGCAAGTGGTTTAGGAGCGAATGGTGTAGCTAATATGGGTACGCAATGGTGGAACAACGGAAGCCTAACAGTTAACGGTGTAAAAATCTTTGTATGTCCAGGAATGGCTGACAACAAAATGTATGCAGCACAACGCTCTAACTTATACTTTGGAACTGGGTTACTAAATTCAGCACAAGAAGTGAAAGTACTAGATATGTCAGATTTGGATGGTAGTAACAATGTGAGAATGATACTTAGATTTACTGCAAGTGTTCAGTTTGGAATCGCATCTGACCTAGTAGAATACGCATAGTAATTAATTAATCAAAAAACTAGGGTAGGTGGTTTTATCTGCTTACCCTTTTTTTATATAACAATAACGCTGATATGGGTGTAACTACTTGATAATTAGCATAATACAAAAACAATGGCTTGTACATTAACATCGGGTAGACAACTACCTTGTAAAAGTGCCTTTGGTGGCATCAAACGTGTTTACTTTGCAGATTTCGGTGGTATCGGAAGTGTAACAGTAGACGCAACAACAAAAGAAGCAACAATAGTAGATGCTTCAACTCCATCTGTATGGTTTGAATATGACGTAAAAGGTAATTCTAGTTTAGAGACAAGTGTGACGTCATCTAGAGAAAACGGAACGACATTTTATACTCAAACTTTAAACCTTACACTAACATTTTTAGATGCTAAAACTCAATCAGAGTTGCAAATTTTAGCAATATCTAGACCAAATATTGTAGTAGAAGATTACTATGGTAATAGTTTTCTATGTGGTTTAGAGAATGGTATGGAATGCACGGGAGGTACTGTGGTTAGTGGCGCAAGCGCTGGTGACCTCTCAGGATTTACGCTAACATTCGAGGGAATGGAAGAAGTAGCACCTTTCTTTTTAGCAACAGCGGTTACACCATCTGCATTACAGATTGACCCAACACCAGTTGGAATACCACTTGACCCAGGACAAGGATAATTAAATATTTAGTTGAAATTAAAAGCATCCTTAATCGGGTGCTTTTTTTTTGTTTTTACAAATTACCTTTATTTATACGTTATATAATTGATGATACTTTTAAAACCAGAAGCTACCAATAGATTTACAATTATACCAAGAGAGTATGCAGCAAATGCTTATATGACTTTAAGAGATGATAGTACAAATGTTATTGTAGATTATACACTTGTACCAAGACCTGATGGTGTAGGTAATATTTTTATTCAAAATGATACTTACATTATATATGGTACAGAATATGTAAATTTAGTTGAGGGACATTTTTACGATGTAACATTGTATTCAGATGCAGAAAAAACAAATGTAATATATAGAGATAGAGCATTTTGTACCGCACAATCAGATGCAATACAAGTTGATAATGATTTTTACAAAATAAATAAAGACCAATATACAACGTATGATGGTAACAATAATGATTACATTGTAATATGAGAAAAAGAAACGAAAAGGGACAATTTGCAAAGGCATCTAAATCTTCAGAATTTGGCTTTGTTAATTTAAGTACATACACATCACCAGAGGTTAAAGAAGTTAATGGTGAGGAGTGGATTGAGTATGGTTCAGATAACAATTATTTTCAGTTCCTTATAGACCGCTACAATGGTTCACCTACAAACAATGCAGCTATTAATGGAATTAGTCAAGCAATCTACGGAAAAGGTTTAAATGCTACTGATAGCAATAGAAAACCTAATGAGTATGCACAGATGATTTCTTTGTTTAGAAAAGATGTTGTAAGAAGATGTTGTTATGACCTTAAGCTAATGGGACAAGCTGCTATTCAAGTTATATACTCAAAGGATAGAAGCAAGATTGTTCAATTAGAGCATATGCCTATCGAGACTTTAAGAGCAGAAAAATGTGATGAAAACGGAGATGTACCAGCATATTACTATTATAATGATTGGGCAAACATAAAAAGAACTGATGACCCTTTAAGAATACCAGCTTTTGGTATGTCTAAAGAAAATATTGAAATATATTACATAAAACCCTATAAATCAGGCTTTTACTACTATTCTCCTGTCGATTATCAGGGAGGTTTACAGTACTGTAGCTTGGAAGAGGAGGTGTCGAACTATCATTTAAATAACATAATGAATGGATTGTCTCCATCGATGTTGATTAATTTTAACAACGGAACACCAAACCAACAAGAAAGACAATTAATAGAAACAAAAATTGCACAGAAGTTTTCTGGGACCAGCAATGCGGGGAAATTTATTTTGGCTTTTAACGACAATAAAGAAAGTCAAGCGGAAATAACACCAGTACAATTAAGTGATGCACACAACCAATACCAATTTTTGAGTGAAGAAAGCACACAAAAAATAATGGTTGCACATCGTATTGTATCACCTATGTTATTAGGGATAAAAGATGGTAGTGGTTTAGGTAATAATGCAGATGAAATAAAGACTGCATCTTTGTTGATGGATAACACCGTAATAAGACCATTTCAAGAACTTTTAATTGATAGCTTTGACCAAATACTAGCTTACAATGATATAGCCTTAAACCTATACTTTACGACCTTACAGCCACTAGAATTTACTGATGTAGATAAAGACTTACAAGATAGTGAGACTATAGAAGAAGAAACAGGTGTTGAGATGTCGGTAAATCTTGCTAAATATCCTTGGGACAAATGTATTGCTGAACAAACTAAAAGGTATGGAGCAGCAGCAGCACCTAAAATATGTGGATATATAAAAGAAAATATGTCATCAATACAATTAAAAGATATTGACGGCAAACAAGCATACGGAACAAAAGAAGAGGCTGAAGCTATTGCAAAGATGATAGATTGCGAGGGTTACCACGAACACGAAGAAGATGGTAAGGTTTGGTATATGCCCTGTAAGTCACACGGTGAAGTTGATTTAGAAGAATTTGGTGAAGATGAAGATTTAAGCGAATGGACATTAATTGATGAAAGAAAAGTTGATTATGATAATGAAGATGCTCTTGATTATCAAATTGATGAACTAAACAAAAATAACAAAAGCACATTATCTAAAATATGGGAATTTGTTTCTACTGGTACATCAAGACCAAACGCAAAATCAAAACAAGATAAAGCTGTAAAAGATGTTGCCTTTAAAGTACGTTATCAATACGCACCTTTAAAAGATACATTTGACAAAGAGGGTAAAAATGTAACAAGAAGTTTTTGTGAGAAAATGATAAAAGCAAAAAAGATATATCGCAAAGAAGATATATTAAAAATGACTACAATGGTAGTAAACCCAGGATGGGGTCCAAAAGGTGTAGATACATATTCAATTTGGCTTCATAAGGGCGGAGAAAAAACTGATTTATATAAAGGGGGCGGTGCGTGCCATCATTTCTGGATGCGCAAAACTTATATGTTTACACTAGATAGTAAACGTATTGATGTTAAAAGTCCCAAAGCACCATTAATAAGTGTAAATGAAGCTAAACGAAAAGGTTTTAAGCCAGAAGTAAATGATAAACTTGTAGCTAAAAGACCTATTGATATGCCTAATGAGGGTTTTTTACCAACTAATAAAAGAAGATAGATGGCAACAGTATTATTTATAAATAGAACAGATTTAGTAAGAAACTCAATTTTAGATGGGTCAATTAATACCGACAAATTTATTTTTTTCATCAAAATCGCACAAGAAATTGATGTACAACAAATCATAGGTACAAATATGTACGATGGTTTAACTGCTGCTATTGTAGCTGGGATTGATTTACCAGCTAATGCAAGATGGAAAATTATTTTAGATGATTATATTGTAAGTATGCTAATCTGGTACGCACAATCAAATTATATTCCATTCGCTGCTTATCAAATTTCTAATGGCGGAATTTTTAAACATAATTCTGAAAACTCACAAACTGTAGATAAAACAGAAGTTGATTTTTTAGTTGAAAAAGCAAGAACAAACGCAGAATGGTACTCAAGAAGATTTATAGATTTTATGAGTTTTAACCAAACTACCTACCCAGAGTATACTAATAATGTAAACGATGATTTATATCCTAGCTACAATGCTACATTTAACGGATGGGTTTTATGATTTACAAACCAAAGGCAAAAAACATCGAGAAACTTAAAATATTTCTAAAGAAGAAAAAAAATAAAAAGTAATGGCAAACGAAATATATTCAAAAAGTTGGTGGGGTTCTGGTGTTTGTGATAATACTGTAAACTGGGGTTTAGTTTATAAGCCTTATGCTGGTTGTGCACCATCAGAATCTTTTTTATTAGATGAGTATGGGGGTGCAACTGCTGCCTATAGTTTAAGAAATTTATCTTCTACAACCACAAGTGTTGTTAGGGTGAGGCGTTCAAGTGATAACACAGAGCAAGACTTTACAGCAGAAGAAATTACAGATGGTACACTAACTACATTTACAGGAACAAATGATGGGTTTGTGGCTATATGGTATGACCAATCGGGTAATGCGGTTAATGCGGCACAAGCTACGGCATCGAGACAACCAAAGATTGTATCTTCTGGGTCTACTATTTTAGAGGGGGGTAAGCCTGTATTGGATTTAAGTTCAACTACTTATTTTGATTTAAATTCATTGGTAGGCTCATCTAATTTATTTAGTGTTATTTCTTTGGATGACAGACAATTCATATTCTCTAAATCTACTGATGGAAATATGCATATGCTCCAAAGAACATTCGGCGGCGTTCCAACATATCGTTATAGAAAAACTGTCTCTGATTATAAATTCTCGAGTCATATCGTAAACACAAGGTTCTTGTTCAACTTTAATCAAGCCAACAACTTTGTAAAACAAAACGGATTGCAAAATTCAAACACAGCAAGTACACCAAGCGTAATGAGTATAGACAGAATTCTTAGTGGTTTAAACGGGAATAATTCTGTAAGTGGAATTATTCAAGAGTTTATTTTGTGGGATAATGGAAACAATAATAGCGGCATAGAGACAAACATTAACACTTATTACTCAATCTACTAATGGAAGTAAACGGATATAAATACCTAATAGAACAAGAAGCAATTGACGCTCGTAAAGCGTGTGCAGATTATTATGGTTTACCTAAAACACCAGAAGATGAAACTTTGTATTGGGTAGACTACAATACGGCAGAAGATGATACACCTGTATTTTGGTACATTATATTTGATGATAGTATTGAAATGGTGCTAGGAACACCAACAACATTTGATGTAACATTCCCAGAAGTACCAGTTAAAAAAATACCTACTAAAGAAATAATAGATATTACACCTACATTAAAAAAGGAATAAAGTATATTTGATACTTAATCAAAAATTTATAAAATGGGTACATTATCAAAAAGTGAGTTAAAAGTATTTAAAGAACAAGAACAAAAGAAACAAGCAATATTACACGATTTAGGGTTATTGGCTACACAGTCACATACACTATCACATATGTTTGCAGAACTTTCAATGAAGCAAGAAAAGAATAAAAAGGAACTTGAAGAAAAATATGGTAACATAGAAGTAAACCTACAAGATGGAACTTTTAAACTAATCACAGATGAAAAAAATAAGTAAACACATATCTTACAAAGAAGCAGTTGGCTCTAATTATGCTAAACAATACGGTATAAAGAATAAACCAAATGATGAACAAGTTGAGAATATGCAGCTACTAGCTGAAAAGGTGTTTGAACCATTAAGGGAGTGGGTAGGTGCACCAATTAAAGTTAATAGTATGTTTAGGTCTTTAGAATTAAATACTGCCTTAAAAGGTGCTGCAAGAAGCAGCCATCTACGTGGTGAAGCTTTTGATATTACAAGTATGGGCGGTAAGTCTAACCTTGAGATGTTTCATTGGATTAGAGAGAATTTAGTTTTTGACCAAATGATTTGGGAATTTGGCGCAGAACCAAAATGGTTACACGTTTCTTATAAAAAAGAAGATAACAGACAACAAGTATTAGTAACTAAAAGACCAGGTATATATCATACCTATTCTAATTGTAAATCTTGCTAAAATGATAACAGACTACAAAACACTTTTAATTAACGGTGGTACTTTTTTATTTTCAATGACAAACGCAGATGTATTTTTAAAAATAACGCTTTTACTTTTAACTATTGGTTATACTGCACACAAGTGGTATTTAATGAATAAAAGAAATAATGAGTAAAAAGAAGTTTAAAGATACAAGGGTTGGCAAATTCTTATCTAAAGCTGCACCAAACATATTGGGTGTGGCTAGTGATTTATTGCCTGATGCTGGTCTTTTAAAGATGGTAGGTGGTCTTATAAGCAATGACAAAGGTATAACACCAAAAGATAAAGAAGAAGCCTTAAAGCTACTTGAAATGGATATTGTAGAAATGCAAGAGGTTTCAAAAAGGTGGGTATCAGATATGTCAAGCGATAGTTGGTTATCAAAAAATGTAAGACCAATGATGCTAATCTTTCTTACAATATCTACCTGGCTATTAATTCTTATGGATAGCTTAAATATTGAATTTGGTGTAGGTACTGAATGGATTGATTTGCTTAAATCACTTTTAATTACAACCTATGTTGCTTATTTCGGTTCTAGAGGGATTGAAAAATACAAATACATTTCTCAAAAATAGAATACTATTCCAAAATCATTATTCTTATCTTTTATTTAGTAATATTTTTAGATTTATATTTAGATATATTTCTAATTATTTATTTTATATATTTGAAGTAATAAAAAAGTGTAAAGTTATTACTTATATTTTTAAAAAACAAATAAAATTTGGAAAACACAAAATGTATTGCAGTAAGAAAAGATTATTACCTATTAATTATAGATGATAAATCATTAGGTGAATTTAAAAAAAGCCAATTAAAACATATAATAGAAACCATAGATAATGCCATCTAAACTATCAAGAAGCAAAATAGTTAAAAAACTAGATGCTATATTTAGCCAGTACATAAGGTTAAAAGATGCAGACCATAATGGTGATGTATCTTGTTTTACTTGTGGTAAGGTTTCACATTATAAGGTAGGGATGCAATGCGGTCATTTTCAATCTAGAAAACACTATGCAACCAGGTGGCTAGAAATGAATGTAGCTGTGCAATGTGTGGGATGTAATATGTTTAAAGCTGGTGAGCAATATATTTTTGGTAAGTACCTAGATGAAAAATTTGGTTATGGTACTGCAGAAGAATTATATATAAAATCAAAAGAAACTGTAAAGTATTCTAATGATGAACTACTAGACAAGATTAAACACTATAAAGACTTGTTAGATAGTTTATAAAAGACTATCTTTGGGTATTCTGTTTTGTTAATGAAAAGGGGTTTGGCTATATGTCAAGCCTTTTTTTTTGCTTTATACTTTTAGTTATTAAATAATTTGTTTATATTCGCTTATTATTAATTTAAACTTAACAGAATGAGAACACAGAAACACGATTTAAAAGGCAAGATTAAAAAATTTGAATTAGAGTTGTATGAAGCAATCTTAAAAGAAGATGCAACTTTACAAATTAGAATTAAAGAAAATTTAGATGTATTAAAATCAACCTTATACAACATACAATAATGGCAACTAACTTTTCACAAGAAACTGCCCAGACTAAATTTGATGAGTATACATATAGAATAGAAGCTTTATGTAATAAGATAGAAGAACTAAAAGCACAAATAGAAGTATCACAAATATTTAAACAATAACAAAATGGAATTAAACAATTTATCAAAACCTTTAGAAATACAAGATATTGACTTTAGGGTACAATCAATTAACAAAGGTGGCTATGCCACTATATTAGCTTATAAAGATGCAAGGGTAGACATTAAAAGACTTAATGAGGTTTGCGGTGTATTAGGCTGGAAAAGGGAACACACAAGAGACAATAGAAATTGTATTGTTTCTGTTTGGGATGAAGCAAATAAACATTGGGTATCAAAAGAAGATACTGGTACAGAAAGTATGGCAGATAGTCAAAAGGGTTTAGCTAGTGATAGTTTTAAACGTGCTTGTTTTAATTTAGGAATTGGTATTGAATTATATGATTATCCTATTATACAAATTAAATTAGATAGTAATGAGTTTAAAATAGAAAACCAAAAGGTTAAACAAACCTGGGATTTAAAATTAAAAGAGTGGAAATGGGTTAGTGAGTTTAAAGGTAATAAATTAGTTGGTTTAGCTTGTAAAGACCAGAAAGATAAAGTTAGATTTGTATTTGGTAAGTTTGAAAAAAAATAGATATGATAAGCAACGAGATATTTGAACACTACAGAATAAAACAAAGAGAGGTTGTAAAGGCTAAAAACCTTTTAAGACTTAATGGGTATTCAGTTAGCAAGAATATAGATATTAAAATAAATAAAACACGAGGTGTTGCGTGTATTGACAACACCAAAATTTAATTTATATATTATGAGTGCAATTATCAACGGAAGTATTAGAGTAGATAGACTACCTAAAGAAAAATTCATCAAAGG
>Ga0208032_1000357_pt1 | contig 28754 bp, 24 predicted proteins | sample MalvirAntarct_66_FD_184254 | JGI IMG/M metagenome (GOLD analysis project Ga0208032, IMG submission 184254) | Marine viral communities from the Global Malaspina Expedition - Malaspina viral metaG Antarct_66 (SPAdes) (version 2) | ecosystem: Environmental > Aquatic > Marine > Oceanic | place: West... | reverse complement strand
CGCGGCGGACTTTCGAAAACCCGCTCCAGAAGTCAAATTAACTGAACTCCTGCCGGTGCTTCAGGAAATTCGACACACTAAAAAACACTTGCGTAAATGGATGCGTCCGAAGCGAGTGGCTGCATCCGTTGGTGTTCTGGGCACGAAATCTTATGTTCGGCCAGAACCAAAGGGAGTGTGCCTGATTATTGCACCGTGGAATTATCCGCTCAATCTTGCGCTCGGACCTCTCGTCTCAGCGTTGGCTGCAGGGAACGGAGCCATCATTAAACCCTCGGAAATGACACCCCATACCTCAAAGGTGATTGCCAACATTGTCGCCGAAACCTTCCCTCCCGATCTGGTTTCCGTGATTGAGGGTGATGCCGCGGTAGCGCAGAAACTGTTGGCCTTGCCCTTCGACCATATATTCTTCACGGGCAGTCCTGCGGTCGGCAAGCTGGTCATGGAGGCTGCCGCCAAGAACCTTTCCTCAGTGACACTGGAATTGGGGGGTAAGTCCCCGACCATTGTCGGTCCAGATGCCAACATAAAGAGGGCTGCAAGAAACATTGTCTGGGGTAAGTTTGCCAATAATGGACAGACCTGTATCGCCCCAGACCATGTTTTTGTGCACGTTAATATCGCAGATCAATTCAATGAAGCACTTAAAACGGAAATTGGGCGAGTCTATGGAAAAACACCAGAAGCCCAGAAATCGACCGCCGACTATTGCCGGATTGTAAATCGACGTCATTTCCAGCGAGTTTCAAACCTGATAGATGATGCCAAAAGCAAAGGTGCAAGAGTCTTTGAAGGCGGTGTTACAGATGCTGAAGAGAATTTTATTGCTCCGACGTTGATTTCAAATGTATCCAGCGACATGGATATTTCACGTGAGGAGTTATTCGGCCCGATCTTACCCGTTATTGAATTCGACGATATTGATCTGGTTATCAAGAAAATCAACGATAACCCTAAACCGCTTGCGCTTTACATATTCGACAAAAACGAGTCTTTTGCCACGGATATTATCGAGCGAACGAGCTCCGGCGCTGTAGGAGTCAACCTTACAGTTGTGCATTTTCTACATCCGGGTCTGCCGTTTGGTGGAGTTAATAATTCCGGGATAGGGGCGGCACACGGTGAATACGGTTTCCGCGCTTTTTCGCATGAAAAGGCGTTGATGGAGGATAAACATTCTCTTATGCATCTTCTGTTTCCACCCTATACAGCCTGGGTCCGGCGTCTTATAGAGGCTGCTGTTCGTATTCTGGGCTGAGCATAATCAAATAATAAGAGAGTTATTATGTACGATTACATTATTGTCGGTGCGGGATCGGCGGGCTGTGTATTGGCCAATCGGCTTACGGCGGACTCTTCAAAGCGAGTAGCGTTGCTAGAAGCGGGCCCAAGGGATAAGAATCCACTCATACATATGCCTATAGGGATTGCACTCCTTTCCAATAGTAAAAAGCTGAATTGGGCTCTTGAAACCGAACCTCAAGAACATCTGAAGGAGCGCCGCCTGTTTTGGCCTCGTGGGAAAACACTTGGCGGGTCCTCTTCTATCAACGCCATGGTCTATATCAGAGGTCACAAAGCCGATTATGACCACTGGGGTCAAGTTGCCGGGACCGACCTCTGGGGATGGGATCGCGCTTTAAAATTGTTTCGTCGACTGGAAGATAATAAACGTTTTGGCGCAGATTCTTACCATGGGGAGGGCGGTGAGCTCATCGTAAGTGAACTCAAATCAGTCAATCCGTTGAGTCGAGATTTTGTTCGAGCCGCACCTCATGCAGAGCTACCGGTAAACACGGACTTTAATGGAGAGACGCAAGAGGGATTGGGACTCTACCAGGTGACACAAAAAAATGGTCGGCGTTGGAGTTCAGCGCAGGCATTTCTGCGTGTCGCGGAGAACCGGCCTAATCTTGATGTGCTAACGGATGCGCGGGTAACCCGGGTGGTAATGGACGGTAAGCGGGCAGTCGGCGTGACACTGAACCAGGGGGGCGAATATCGCCAGCTTAGACTCAATAACGGCGGTGAAGTCATATTGTCTGGTGGTGCGGTTAATTCACCACAACTACTTATGCTTTCGGGAATCGGTGATAGCGAAGAGCTTGGAAAACACGGGATCCCCCTTGTGCATCATCTTCCTGAGGTCGGTCAGAATCTGGTTGATCATTTGGATATTACGATCATGCACGCGGCGAACTCACGTTTGCCCATTGGCGTTGCTCCCAGTTTCCTGTTTCGGGGCGTGAGCGCATTATTCTCATATTTCTTTGCGCGACGTGGATTTCTTACCAGTAATGTTGCCGAGTCCGGAGGCTTTGTTAAATCCGAGCGCTCGTGCGAACGGCCAAATGTGCAATTCCACTTTTTGCCAACTTACCTGAAGGATCATGGACGAAAAGTGATGGCCGGGTATGGGTACACCTTGCATATTTGCGATCTAATGCCCAGAAGCCGCGGTTTTATTGGCCTCAAAAGCCCTGACCCATTGGCCGACCCGTTGATTCAACCCAATTATCTCAGTAACCCCGAAGACATCAAAACAATGATCTCGGCCGTTAAATTTGGACGACGGATACTCGGGGCACCAGCAATGGCTTTACATAGTAAACGAGAAATTAAGCCCGGAAACTCGGTGTCTTCGGACGGTCAGATTGCGGACTTTATCCGGGAAAATGCAGAGACTATTTACCACCCCGTTGGCACTTGTCGTATGGGCGCGGATCCGGATTCAGTCGTTGATCCGGAATTGAAAGTCAGAGGGATTGAAGGGCTAAGAGTTGTCGATGCCTCGATAATGCCCAGTTTGGTTGCCGGTAACACCAACGCACCCACCATGATGATTGCCGAAAATGCAGCCGACATCCTCTTGGGGAATGTTTAGGTTCAAACCCGGATTATGCCTTCTACATTGGACCTTAATGACGCCAGATACTCGCGTCAACCAACTACAAAAACGACAGGAGATAAACGTGCTTGGCCAAATGATGAACATGGAGCTCACCGTGAATTCCTTGATCGACCATGCTGCTCGCTACCATGGAGACGCTGAGATTGTGTCGATAGGAACGGATGGAAATCCCAGTCGATCTGACTGGGCAACTGTTTCGGAGCGGTCGCGACAACTTGCGTCAACGCTTCGAACGGCAGGCTATGTCCAGGGGGATCGGTGCGCGACCATTTGTTGGAATAACGTGGGGCACCTGGAATGTTATCTTGGCATCTCTGGTGGCGGGATGGTGTGTCACACCATTAACCCGCGACTGTTTCCAGAACAACTCGTTTACGTTATCAACAATGCTCAAGACAAAGTCATATTCTTTGACAAAACGTTCCTTCCCATTGTTTCAAATATCCGAGACCGACTGGAGACGGTTGAGGAATTTGTATTGATGTCCGAACCGGACGAAGAAATTGCAGCGCAATTTCCAGGATTGTTGTTTTATGAAGAGTTTCTCCAGCGAGGAACGCCTAACGCGAATTGGCCTGAAATCGCCGAAAACCAGGCTTCAAGCCTTTGCTATACATCGGGCACCACTGGAAATCCCAAAGGGGTGCTCTATTCACACCGCTCCACCGTTCTGCACGCGCTGGTAGCTGCTCAACCCGACGCACTGAATTTATCGGCACGGGACGTGGTGATGCCGGTTGTTCCTATGTTTCACGTAAATGCGTGGGGGGTACCCTACATTACGGCGATGGTTGGAGCCAAACTGGTGTTGCCTGGTCCTGGCCTGGATGGGCAAAGTTTGATCAAGCTGATCGATTCAGAAAGCGTAACGATTGCGCTGGGTGTGCCTACGATTTGGCAGGGACTTCTCTCGGCTTTGGACGAGCTTGGCTCCTCGGCACAGTCGCTTAAACGGACGGTGATAGGGGGTAGCGCTTGTCCGCCCTCAATGATGTCGGAGTTTCGTGGTAAGTATGGCGTAGAAGTTGTCCATGCATGGGGAATGACAGAAACATCACCGATCGGAACCGTCAATGCACTGCTGTCGAAACACAATACTCTTTCGGAGGAAGGAAGAAACAAAATTCGTGAAAGCCAGGGACGGCCCCCCTACGGGGTGCAGCTCAAAATTGTGGGAGAAGACGGTCATCAACTGCCCGAAGATGGCATTGCTCAGGGAAATCTCCGCATCCGTGGTCATTGGGTGGTAGCCGATTACTTCGGTGTTGAACCAAATCAGACTCTTGAGGAAGACGGTTGGTTCGAGACAGGTGATGTTGCTTCGATCAATGATGATGGATTTATGACAATACGTGACCGCTCAAAAGATATTATTAAATCTGGTGGTGAATGGATATCTACAGTCGAATTGGAGGGAATCGCAATGGGCCATTCTGCCATCAATGAAGCTGCCGTAGTGGCGGCCTCCCATGATAAATGGGACGAACGACCGATCCTGTTGGCAGTAAAAATACCCGACGCAAATATTACTGAGGAGGAACTTCTTGCTCATTATCAAGGGAAAGTCGCCAAGTGGCAGATCCCGGATCGCGCGATCTTTGTGGAAGGATTGCCACGCAATGCCACTGGGAAAGTATTAAAAAACAAGCTGCGTTCTGAGTATGGGGAAGTATTAGTCAATAAACCGGCAAGCTAGCTTCAATGAGTGGCATTTGTGTTACGAAAAATTGCAGTTTTACCTAAAGCCAATTTGTTTTAATACCAAAAAGGATAATAAAAAAATGAAACCTAAAATAATTAGTAAAGTCTCGTTAGTGGCGTTCCTTTTACTTTCACTTGCTGCGAGCCTGGCCAACGCTCAATCTGAGCCGGTTTACAGTAGAGGCGACTGGGTGGTTGGGCTGAATGCCACTAGAGTTCTAACCGATGAAGATTTGCGATCAGCCTCTGCGGGGGGTGCCCCCGTTCCAAATTCCAACCTGTCTATTAACAACGATACGACCGTATCATTCGACGTGTCGTATTTTCTGAGTAATCAGCTGGCATTCAACATTTTTGGCGGCATTCCCGCTAGTGCGGACCTCCAGGGCGAAGAGTCTCTCTCCGGTCTTTTTCTTGGTCAAACAGATTATGGTCCGGTAATTCTTTCGCTTCAGTATCATGTCTTGACGGGTAGCAACTTCTCTCCGTACTTTGGAGCGGGTGTAGGACGGATTCTCTTTTTAGATGAAAAGGATCGCGCACTAACCGACTTCGACGTCGAAGATACATGGGCCCCTGCGGTTCAGGCTGGTTTTCGCTGGAGGATACACAATAACTGGTCGGCAAATTTTGACGTTAGATATGCACCCTTCAAGGCGGATATCACTGGTAACCTAGGCCCGGCCCCTGTTCAGGCAGAAGTGGAAGTGGACCCCACTATCGTGAGCATCGGAGTCGCATATCGCTTTTAAGGTAATCCCTCCCCTCTTTTAACCGCGGCGCTGTTTTTTTGGGGGGAGGGGCTATGCCTGAACCCCTTTATTGATCACACCGTCCATCGCGATCTGCCAGATCAAATCACCAATGGCGTCGAGTGAATGAGCCCCGCTCGGGTCGAACCAGGTTGCAACCCAGTTGAGCGCCCCAAGGCCGATCAGGCGGAGCAAACGGCCGTCAACATTCTTCCGGATCACGCCCTGTTCAATCATTGTTTCGAGGATCTCAGCCCACAGGGACTCGTATTGGTCACGCAGTTCGATGATTTCCTCGCGAGCCTCCGGGCCCAGCGCTCGCCATTCAAACAGCAGCACGTAAACCGCGTCCGAATCTACCAACAGGGCTCGCAGATGCGCGTTGATACAAAGACGCAACCGCTCAACCGGGTCATCCGAGCTGGCGTAAGCCGACTCGACCTCTGCGGTCACCAGGTCCACTCCCCGGCGCATCAGCTCGACGAGAAGCGCTTCCTTGGTGCTGTAACGGTAATACAGACTCCCGGGTAGCATATTGCAGGCCTCGGCAATCTCCTTGAGCGAGGTCCTTTCGAACCCTTTCTCACGAAAAAGCCGGGCTGCGTTAGACAATACATCGCCCTGATCGCCCAGTTTGCTTGCAGGAGTCATCTGTCTGTTAACCATCGCTTAAGTATCTCCTCAGCAAGCCAGTTCGTTATTCATCAGAGCGGCCACCACCTGACTCGTTACACTGATCGTACGCCATTGCACGGGTGGCGTGCCATTTGCCTCAACAGATTCTTGACTTTTGGTTGGTTAACCAACCAAAATCCAGCAACAATGTTATTCGGAAGAAACTGACATGGCAATGACCTATGACAATCAGCTGTTTCCCGCCACTTCCGCCCCTGTGCGAAATGCAAACCGGGGTGGGCAGATCTGATGACGGAGTCGAACAGAGCTCAGCACAGTGACGCTGTGACGACGGCGTGGCAGTTCACCGAACAGGTTCCCCACGGCAGGGATCTGGGTATGCAGGTTGTCTCTGTGAACGGAAACCAGGTCTGCATGCGCCTGACCCCTCAGCCATGGATGTTCGCCGAAGAGGATACAAAAGAAATCTGCACCAGCGTGCTCTACTCGCTGGCCGACTCCGCCGGAGGCTTGGCGGTATTCGCGGGGGCCCTGGAGTTGATGCCCATTGCCACGCTGGATCTGCGCATGGATTATCTGCGGCCCGCCATCGGCGACCGTGCCCTCTTGGCGGTGGCCACCTGTCGTCATTTAACGGACGAGGTCGCGTTCATCCATTGCGACATCCTCAGCGAGAGCGATAGTGCACTGTTAGCGACGGCAAACGCCACCTTCATGCGCAACACCCAGGGCCAGCGATTCCAGGCCGGTGGACGAAAAAAGGAGGGCGCATGAGCACGACCGGCGATTCGGCACAACCCATCTCAGGCCCTACCGAAAGCGGGAAAGAATGTTCCGACTGGCAGGCTCTGCTGGAGCGCATTCCCTACGCACGGCACCTTGGGCTTGAGGTTCAACGCGACGATGTAGGTCTAGTGGTTCATATGCCGTGTCGTGAAGCGCTCATTGGCAACTTTATGCTACCCGCCCTCCATGGCGGCGTGCTTGGCGCCCTGATCGAACTCACCGCGCGGGTCGCTGCGCAAAGCCAGGATACAGACAAACGTTGCCCACGCATTCTCGACAGCCACATTAACTACCTCCGCTCCGCGCAGGCCCGATCGACGTTCGCCAGCGCCGAAATTGTCCGGCAAGGCAGGCGGAGCAGCCTAGTCCGGGTGACCTGCTGGCAGGGCGATAAGCGCAAACCGATCGCCAGCGGTCAGGTTCAGTTGTTACTCCCGACAATGGCGGCCAAAGAAGCAGATCTTCATGAACAATAAGCACAACAACCCTGAACGCGACCAATTCCAGGCGCCGGATGGCGCGGAGATCGCACTGTGGCGCTGGCCGCAATCCAAAGCGCGCCCCACGGTGCACTGGGCGCATGCAACGGGTTTCCATGGCCGCCTGTACCGCCCCCTCCTTGATGAGCTTGCCACGGACGTCAATGTCCTGGCCTGGGACATGCGGGGGCACGGGGCCAGCGCCGGTGCGGCGAACTTTTCGACATTCCGGGGCTGGGAAACCTACTATCGCGACATGATCGCTCTGCTGGATAGCCTGGACGAGCCGGTCTGGCTCGCCGGCCATTCCATCGGTGCCACCACCAGCATCATGGCCGCTGCCCGACGGCCAGACAAAGTGCTGGGCCTGATTCTGGCGGAACCCGTAATCATGGATCCGGGGCAGGGCCTGAAGTTGTGGCTGGCCAAGCTGCTACGCCAGTCACATCGGTTGTCACTGGCCGCCGGAGCCGCACGTCGGCGCAGGGTATTCGACTCGCACGCTGCTGCACTGGACAACTATCGGGGCCGCGGTGGCTTCAAGACCTGGCCCGAAGCATGGCTGGAAGCCTACATCCAACACGCCTTCGAACCGCAGGAAGATCAAGTTCAATTGGCGTGTGCGCCGGAGTGGGAGAGCACCACTTTTGCCCATACCGAACACAACCCCTGGCCCGGTATTCGTCAGTTGCGGTGCCCGGTTATCGCGCTGGCGGCGGAACGCGGGTCAACCTTCTCGCCGGCGGCGCGAAAACGCCTGCAGACCCTGCTGCCCCGGGCTGACGTCATGGTTCTTGAAGGTACGACCCACTTCCTGCCCATGGAGCAGAACGAAACCGTTCGCGATGCCATCCTGCAACTTGCGTTGTCCGGACACCGCGAGAACTGATACCCACACCTTGATTTTGCCAATCGGGACACCTGCCATGCGCTGTATGCTGACACTGTTTATCTCGCTGCTCATTCTGTCTGGTTGTCAGCAGTCTTCGGAACCGCCCCCAGAGGCCCGCGCCCCTATCCCCTGGGTAAAAACAGTTGAACTAAAGGACGCCGGCCCAACAGCGCACAGATTTTCAGGAACCCTGCGAGGCCGCCACGAAGTTCCTCAGGCCTTTCAGATCGCCGGTCGGATTCAACATCGTTACATTGATGCCGGTCAACGCGTGGAAAAAGGCGACTTACTGTTCAAACTCGATACACGAGACCTTGTAGCAACGGCGGAGGGAGCCGCGGCGGATCTGAAGCGTGCAGAAGCGGCCCTGGCAATTACCACCAATGAGCTCCAGCGCCAGCAGCAACTTGTGGGGCGTCAGTTTGTCAGCGAACAAACCCTGCAACGCCTTGAGTTGGCAGAGCGTGAGGCGCGCAGCCAGGTGCAAACGGCTTCTGCACGCAATCAGCAGGCTCAGAATGCCTTGGGGTATGCGGAACTGAAAGCCGCCCATGCAGGCGTGGTCACTGAGGTCATCGTTGAGCCCGGCCAGGTTGTGGGTGTCGGTCAAACCCTTGCCGTTCTGGCCGAAGATCAATCGCTGGAAGTCGAGGTTTTTTTACCAGAGGGCAGTAACCCGCCCAGGCGCGGTTATGTTCCTTTGCCCACTGGCGAACAGCTTGCTGTGAGCCTGAGAGAGATTGCCGGGGCTGCCGACCCCGCAAGCCGGAGCTGGCGTGCCCGATACAGCCTGGAGGGGCCCTACCCCTCATCTTTAACCCTGGGTTCGGTGGTGAGTGTCCGGTTAGCACAGAAGCAAACCGCGCCCAGCCATCGCGTACCGCTGGGTGCCCTGGATGAGAGAGGGCAAACGCCGCAGGTCTGGTTGGTCTCCGATGGCACGGTGAAGCCCCTTGCGGTCGAGGTGATCGATCTGGGTGAAGAGTATGCGCAGATCAAGGCCGATATCAACGCGGGAACGCCCATCGTCGCGTTGGGGACACACCTGCTCACGCCTGGCATGGCAGTGCGGGAGCTGGCTCAATGAGCTTACCGAATCTTTCCGCGCTGGCAGTGCGCGAGCGTTCGGTCACCCTCTTTTTTCTTTTGCTGTCCGTTGTTACCGGTTTCTACGCGTTCTCGTCCCTTGGTCGGGCGGAAGACCCTGCGTTCACCGTCCGGGCGATGGTGGTCTCTGTAGCGTGGCCGGGAGCAACCCCCGAGGTGCTGCAGAATCAGGTCGTGGATCGTCTGGAAAAGCAAATTCAGGAGGTGGCGTATACCGATACCATTGAAACAACCATTCGGCCTGGGCAGGCCGCCATGGTTATCCGATTCCAGGATTCGACGCCCAGCGAAAAAGTGCCGGACCTCTTTTATCAAGTCCGCAAACGCATGCTCGATGAGCGGTCCAACCTGCCCCGGGGCGTGATCGGCCCCATCGTCAACGATGATTTCGCGGATGTGTATTTCTCCCTGCTGGCGCTGACGGCACCCGGGATGCCAATGCGTGAACTGACCCGAGAGGCAGAATCGATACGGGATCGCTTGCAACGGCTGCCCGGCTTGCAAAAAGCACAGCTCCTGGCGGAGCGTCCTGAGCGGGTGTATCTCGAATTTGATCAGGACCGGCTCAACAACCTCGGTTTGTCGGCAGAAGAGGTGTTGCAGGCGATAGAGGCCAACAACCGTCTTCAGCCTCTTGGCTTTGTTGATCTTGCCGGCCCGCGGGTTTATGTCCGCAGCAACATCGACCTGTCTGACCTTGAGCGCCTCACCTCAGTACCTCTGCGTATCGGAGACCAGCTTATCACCGTGTCTGATCTGGCCGAGGTGCGTTTAGGTTATGAAGATCCTTTGAGCTACATCGTCCGCTCCAACGGTGAGGATGCGATCCTGTTAGGTGTCGTCATGCGCGCGGGTGAAAATGGCCTGGAGTTTGGTGAGCGGCTGCGCGAGTTTGTCAGTGCCGAACAGGGCAGGCTGCCGCTGGGAATGTCAATACAGACCCTGACCGATCAGGCGGAAGCCATCACTCAGGCGGTTGATCTTTTTCAGGTCAAGTTTCTGGTTGCGTTGGTCGTCGTGATGGGGGTCAGCATACTGGCGATCGGTCTGCGCGCGGGTTTGGTGGTGGGCATTGCGATTCCCGTTACCCTCGGCCTGACCTTTTTATTGATGAAAATGGCGGGCATAAACCTGGACCGCATCACCTTGGGTGCGTTGATTATCGCACTGGGCCTGTTAGTGGACGATGCGATCATCGCCATTGAAATGATGATTGTGAAGATGGAGAGCGGCTGGGACCGGGTACCGGCAGCCAGTCATGCCTGGAGCGTAACAGCCGCGCCCATGCTGTTTGGAACGCTGGTGACGGTGGCCGGATTTGTCCCCATCGGATTTGCCCAGTCCGGGGTGGGGGAATACACCGGCAACATCTTCTGGGTGCTGGCTTTTTCGTTGTTGATTTCCTGGGTGGTGGCGGTAACCTTTACGCCTTATCTGGGCGTCAAACTCTTGCCCGATTACACCGGGCATACGGGCCAGGACCTCTACCAAAGCGCGTTTTATCAGCGGTTGCGCGGGGTGATCACAGCGTGTGTACAGTACCGGAAAACCGTCGTTTTTATCACAGTGGGTTTGCTGACGATCAGTGCTTTCGGGATGGCAACCCAGGTGCAGAAGCAATTTTTTCCCAGTTCTGATCGCCCCGAAGTTCTGATCAGTGTCTACGCTCCGCAGGGGAGCGCTATTGCCACCACGGATCAAAGTGTCAGACGCCTGGAAGCGATTCTGATGGACATGCCGGAGGTGAAAAGCCTTTCCGCTTACATCGGCGCCGGTGCGCCCCGGTTCTTCGTATCGGCCAACCCCGAGCAGCCGGACCCGGCATTTGCCAAGTTGATTGCCATTGGGCAGGACGTTGAAGGGCGCGATCGCATCATCTCGGCGCTGGAAACCAGAATCGCGGCGGGTGAATTTCCGGAGGCACGAGTGCGGGTGACGCGTTTGCTGTACGGTCCCCCGGTGGTCTGGCCGGTCAGTTTTCGTGTGCTGGGTCCGGAATCCGATCAACTCAGAGAGATCGCGCACCAGATCCGCACTCTCATGACCGGGCATCCGAATATCGTCATGCCGCATCTCGAATGGGATGAGCGCGTGCCCACTCTCTATCTTGATATGGACCCGGAAAACCTGGGTTGGATGGGCCTGACCCCGGCGGAAGTTGCCCGGCAACTGCAGTTCCAACTCCGCGGAGTGGCCGTCACCGAACTGCGCCAGGGCATAAGGAGCGTTCAACTGGTGGCGCGTAATGCACGTGGCGAAGTGATCATGCCGGAAGATCTTGAGATCAAAACCCGCGACGGCCGCAAACTTTCCGTACAGCAACTGGGCAAGTGGCAGGTTCGTTACGAGGACCCCGTCATAAAGCGTTACAACCGTGACCCCTTCCTAGCCGTTCAGGCCGATGTAGAAGGTGCCCAGCCACCGGATGTCACCAAGGAAATCTGGAGTGCGATGACAGCCCTGCGTGAACAGTTGCCGGAGGGTTACCGTATTGAAATTGGCGGTACGGTAGAACAATCAGCCAAAGCCAATGCTTCAATCCAGACATTACAACCGGTGATGTTGGCGTTGATGCTGATCTTCATCATGCTTCAGATGCGTTCCTTTATCGGCACATTGACTGTTCTGGCCACCGCGCCACTGGGGCTGATTGGGGCTGTGCTGGCTTTGCTGCTGTTTAATCAACCCTTTGGCTTTACCGCGCTGCTGGGGCTGATTGGCCTGGGCGGCATCCTGATGCGAAATACCATGATTCTGACGCAGCAGGTGCAGGACAACTTCAAAGCAGGAATGGCTGCCCGGGAAGCGGTTATCGAGGCGGCAGTCCAGCGTGCCCGGCCCGTGGTGCTCACCGCCCTGGCGGCCGTTCTGGCGTTTGTACCTCTGACCTTTGACCTGTTCTGGGGGCCGCTGGCTTATGTCCTTATCGGTGGCGTGGCGGTCGGCACTCTGATCACGCTATTGTTTGTCCCGGCGCTTTATGCCCTCTGGTTTCGCCTAAAGAACGAATACTGAGGAAAGCCGGCTACGTGAGTGCGGACAAGTGCCCTGTCACGCAGTCACCGATCTGCAGATCGAGGGTGTTTTTTGCCTGCATTGCTTGTTGGTGCAGGTCCTTTAACCAATCTGCGCCTACTGGGCACCCTGGAGCCTGGCGTAAATCTGCGTCTGGAGCAGGAGCGGATTTCGTTTACGGCCTTGCGGGAGAGGTGAAATAAATAGCCATAGCCGCGCCTGGGCATGTGTGGGTTAACGGTTCTGTTACCGGTGCTGCCACCGGGGCTGACGTTTCTCGAGAAAGGCGGTCATGCCCTCGTTGCGGTCTTCGGAGGCAAAGCTGGACCACAGCAGACGGCGCTCGTACTCGATGCCCGCTCTCAGGGGAGTCTCGAACGCCTGGTTAACCGCATCCTTGTTGATCATGGTCGCCATCTGCGAGTAGCCGGCGATCTCGGCCGCGACCGCGAGGGCCGTCTCGAGCAGATCGTCAGTCGGCACCACCCGGCTGACCAGACCACTGCGTTCGGCTTCCTGCGCATCCATCACCCGACCCGTCAGGCACAGGTCCATGGTCTTAGCCTTACCGATGGCCGGGGCCAGTCGCTGGGTTCCTCCAGCTCCAGGCAGGGTGCCGATCTTCACTTCCGGCTGGCCGAAACGGGCGTTATCGACGGCGATCAAGAGGTCGCACATCATCGCCAGCTCACAGCCACCGCCGAGTGCCAGGCCGGCCACCGCGGCAATCACCGGTTTGCGGCATCGGGTCACGGTTTCCCAGTTAGCGGAGATGAAGCGCTCCCGGTAAGCCCGGGAAAAGTCCAGGGCGTGGACTTCGGAAATGTCTGCGCCGGCGGCAAAGGCTTTCTCGTTGCCGGTAATGACAATCGCGCGAATGGCGTTATCTGCTTCCAGGGCTTCCAGAGCGGACGTCAATTCGTTCATCAAAGCGTTGTTCAAAGCGTTGTACACTGCTGGCCGGTTGATCCGGACGAGAGCCACCGCCTTGTGCCTTTCAAGCAATATGTTGCTGTACTCCATAACCACCTCTACTAATATCTGCTTTCTTATTACTGTTTTTAGAAATCTATATCGTTGATGACGTCGATTTTAAAGGCTACACTCGAGAATTTTTTAACGCAACATGTTGACATATTAATTTGCGAAGGCGTATGTTGAAGCGGACAAGGTAATGACCTGCTTTTGTGGTCAGGTCACCCAACAACAAACCAGACACAACAGGTGACTCAGATGGATACAGGCATCACTCTCAATCCGCAACGCCGTGCCGCCATGATCGAAAGCGGCGCCTGGACCGACAAGCTTATTACCGACTATCTGGATCAGGCAGTAGCCAGCACACCCCGGACCGGGAAGCCATCGTCGGCTACCAGGTCACCAGCGACACGCGCGGCGCCCTCACCTATCGCGAACTCAATGACAGGGTCACCCGCATGGCCGCAGGCCTGGCGGCCATGGGTATTGATAAAGGCGACCTGGTGGCCTGCCAATTGCCAAACTGGTGGCAGACCACCGCCCTGCATCTGGCCTGCATCCGAATCGGTGCCATTCTCAACCCGCTGATGCCCATCTTCCGGGAGCGGGAACTGCGCTTCATGCTCAAACATGGCGAGGCCAAACTTCTGGTGATTCCAAAGATCTTCCGTGGCTTTGACTACGAGGCCATGATTGACGGTATTCGCGGAGAGCTGCCGAACCTCGAAACACTGCTGGTCATCGACGGAGAGGGGGAACGCAGTTTTGAACAACGTCTGATGGAGACGCCCTGGGAAGAAAAGCAGGACACCAAAGCCCTGTTTGCCGAGCGCCAGCTCAGCGCCGATGATGCGGTCCAGATCCTCTACACCTCCGGCACCACTGGCGAGCCCAAGGGGGTTGTACATACCTCAAATACGTTGCTCTCGAACGTCAGGGCCTTCTCCGACCGGTTGCACCTGACCTCAAATGACAAAGTACTGATGGCCTCTCCGGTGGCCCACCAGACCGGCTTCACATACGGCATACTCGTGCCCACCTATCTGGGCACCACCTCCATACTTCAGGACATCTGGGACGCAGAATACGTCTGCAACGTAATTGCCACCGAGAAACCGGCTTTCACTATGGCGGCGACACCGTTCCTGGCCGACCTCGTGAAAACAGCTCCCAAGCACGAGGGTGAACTGGATTCCCTGAAGATCTTCGTCTCCGCCGGCGCACCGATCCCCAGCGCCGTTGTGGAACAGGCCGGGAAGGTATTGAATGCAAAAATTGTTTCAGCCTGGGGCATGACCGAAAACGGCGCGGTCACTACGACCTGCCCGGAGGATCCCGACGAGCGAGCCAGCCAATCCGACGGTAAGGCCCTGACCTACACGGAAGTGAAAGTCACCGACTTCCAGGGCAACGAACTGCCTGCCGGAGAAGAAGGCAGCCTGCTCGTCCGGGGCTCCAGCCTGTTTGTCGGCTACCTCAAGCGACCCGAACTCTATGGCGTGGACGAAGGCGGCTGGTTCAACACCGGCGACCTCGCGCGCGTGGACAAGGACGGCTACATCCGCATCACCGGCCGTACCAAGGATGTGGTGATCCGTGGCGGCGAGAACATCCCCGTGGTTGAGGTGGAGAACCTGCTCTACAAGTTTCCCGGCATTGCCGATGTGGCTTTGGTGGGTTGCCCCGACGAGCGCCTGGGTGAGCGGCTGTGCGCCTACGTTACCCTCGACGAGAACGCCACCGGCCTGACCCTCGACGAGCTCAAGAGCTACCTGACCAAACATCAGCTTTCCAAGAGCTATCTGCCGGAATACCTGGAAGTGATCGAGGCCATGCCCCGCACCGCCTCCGGCAAGATCCAGAAATTCAAACTGCGGGAACAGGCGAAAGAAGTGCGCCTGGAACCGGCCAAACGCGCCTGACCCGACCCATTACTCTGAGCAACAGGAGAACAACCCATGAAAGGCCTTAACGGAAAAACAGTCATTGTTACCGGTGGTGGTGGCGGCATCGGCCGCGCCGTATCGCTCCGCTTTGCCGAAGAAGGCAGCCTGGTTGCAGTTCTGGACCGTGACGAAGCCACAGCCCAGGCCACCGTGGACCTGATCACCGAAGCCGGTGGCAAGGCCCGCGCCTACGCCGCCGATATCACCGATTATGCGGCCATTACCGAGACGGTGGCGGCCATCGAAAACGATCTGGGCGTACCCACGGTGCTGGTGAACAACGCCGGCTTCGACCGCTTCATGCCGTTCCTGAAAACCGAGCCCAAGCTCTGGGACCAGCTGATTGCGGTGAATCTCACCGGTGCCCTGAACATGCATCACGTGGTGCTGCCGAAGATGATCGCCGCCGGTGGTGGCAAGGTTATTAACGTGGCCTCCGACGCGGCCCGGGTGGGCTCCTCCGGCGAATCCGTCTACGCCGCCTGCAAGGCCGGCCTGGTGGGCTTCAGCAAGACCGTGGCACGGGAACTGGCCACCAAGAACGTGTGCCTGAACGTGGTCTGTCCCGGCCCCACCGACACCGCACTGCTCAAGGGCGTGGCGGAAACCGCTCCGAACCCCGAGAAACTGCTGGAAGCCTTCCGCAACGCGGTGCCCATGAAGCGCCGGGCCCAGCCAGAAGACTATCCCGGCATCATCGCCCTGCTCGCCAGTGACGACGCCAACTTCATTACCGGCCAGGTCATCAGCGTATCCGGCGGCCTGACCATGGCCGGTTAATGCCCACTTTCACGAACAAGGAGATCAAACCATGAACTATGAAGACATTCTGTACGACGAAACCAACGGTGTCGCCACCATCACCATCAACAGACCGGACCGCTACAACGCTTTCCGCGGTCAGACCTGCATGGAATTGATTGAGGCTTTCCATCGCGCTGGCTGGAACAAGGATATCGGCGTGATCGTGTTCACCGGTGCCGGCGAGAAGGCATTCTGCACCGGTGGTGACCAGGGCGCTCACGAGGGCGGCCAGTATGACGGACGCGGCCTGATCGGCCTGCCGGTGGAGGAACTCCAGCGCGTGATCCGAGAAGTGCCCAAGCCGGTGATCGCCCGGGTCAATGGCTTCGCCATCGGCGGCGGCCATGTGCTGCATGTGATCTGTGACCTGAGCATCGCTTCGGAAACCGCCATCTTCGGCCAGGTCGGCCCCAAGGTCGGGTCGGTGGATCCCGGCTTCGGTACCGCTTACCTCGCGCGGGTTGTCGGTGAGAAGCGCGCCCGGGAAATCTGGTACCTGTGCCGCAAGTATTCCGCTCAGCAGGCACTGGAGTGGGGCCTGGTCAACGCCGTGGTGCCGCCGGAGCAGCTGGACGAGGAAGTGCAGAAGTGGTGCAACGAAATCCTTGAAAAAAGCCCCACCGCCCTGACCATCGCCAAGCGCTCGTTCAACGCGGACAGCGACAACATTGGCGGTATCGGTGCCCTCGGCATGCAGGCCCTGAGCCTGTATTACGACACGGACGAGTCCAAGGAAGGCGTCAATGCCTTCAAGGAAAAGCGCAAACCGGACTTCCGGAAATTCTACAAGTAAGCGGTCCGGCCCGGTGGCAAAACCACCGGGTCACCGACACTCCCGGAGAACACCATGAATTTCGGATTTAATGAAGAACAGAACGCGATCCGCGACGTTGTGGCCCGCTTCAGCGCCGAGGTGCTGGCTCCGGGCTACCGCAAGCGGGATCAGGAAGGCGTCATCGAAAAGGATGTCATCCGCCAGCTCGGCGAGATGGGGCTGCTCGGTGGCGAACTGCCGGAAGAATTCGGCGGCAGTGGCATGGACTGTGTCACCAGCGGCCTGATCATCGAGGAAATCTCCAAAGGGGATTTCAACGTTGGCTACATTCCCCTGCTGACCTCCCTGAACGGCCAGATCATTGCCAGCCACGCCGCCCCGGACCTGGCCCAAGAATGGCTGCACGGCATGACCACCGGCCAGAAAGTTGCCTGCATCGCCCTGACCGAGCCCCACGGCGGTTCCGACGCGGCCAACCTGCGCCTGAAGGCGGAGAAGAAGGGCGCCGTGTACGTGCTTAACGGCGAGAAGACCTCCATCTCCATGGCCGACCAGGCCGACGTGGCGGTGGTCTTCGCTCGTACCGGCACGGTCGAGCAGCGGGCCTCCGGCATCAGCGCCTTCCTGGTGCCCATGAACACCCCGGGCATCACCACCACCCGGTTTGAAGACAACGGCCAGCGCGCCATTGGCCGTGGCTCCATCTTCTTCGACAACGTGGAAGTACCTGCCCACAACATGATGGGCGACGAAGGCAAGGGCTTCAAACAGGTGATGCAGGGCTTCGACTACAGCCGCGCCCTGATCGGCCTGCAGTGCCTGGCGGTGGCCCAGCAATCCCTGGATGAAACCTGGCAGTGGCTGACCGAGCGCAAAGCCTTCGGCCAGAACCTGTCAGCCTTCCAGGGCCTGACCCATCCGCTGGCCGAATACCAGACCTTCGTTCATGCCGCGCGCATGCAGTGTTACCATGCGCTCTGGCTCAAGGACAACAACCTGCCCCACAACGCCGAAGCCGCCATGAACAAATGGTGGGGGCCCAAGCTTTCCTTCGATGTGGTAAAACAGTGCCTGCTGGCCCACGGCCACACCGGCTGGGGTGAAGACCTGCCCTTTGCCCAGCGGTTGCGGGATGTCCTTGGCCTGCAGATAGGTGACGGTACCGCGCAGATCATGAAGAACATCATCGCCCGCGAATACCTGCCGAAGTGATGCACCCCATATCCTCTGCGATTCGGGGTGCCGAAGACAGTCTGCCTTGGCCGGAAAACCATGGCAGAACCAAAGGAGCACAAATGATCGTCAACGAATCCGGAGGCATTCCCAACCGCCTGTTCTTTCGTCTGTTCCAGACTGGAAACATTCTGCAGCGTCAGGTTCAGAATGAGATGGGCATTAGCGCTGTACAGTGGGCAGTGCTTGGAGCTCTATCGCGGGAGGGGTTTGAGGACGGAACTTCGTTCAACCAGCTCAAAGAATATCTATACGTCAGTCGCCAAAACCTGGATGGTGTTCTGAAGCGAATGGAGAGAGATGGCCACGTTGTCCGGATACCGGATCCCCAAGACCGCCGAGCTCGACTGGTGGTACTTACCGAATCTGGTCGGACTTTCTGGAATCGACTGCAGGACACTATTGCCGAGTTTTACAAACAGGCCATGCAGGGGATGAGTTTTGATGACGGCGTCAGCTTGCTTCACCTTCTGAAGAAGCTTCAGCATGGACTTAGTGACGTTTCGCTGAAATCGACCATCCCGGAGCACAATGATACTGAGGATCTCGACGCCGAATGACGCCTAACTCAGCAGCTTGGTCATGGAAGTAGCTGGCGGCTTTACAGAAACGTACGCATTGCAGCCCTGTTCTTGCCAGACCGCTTCGCGAGGTACATGGTTTCATCAGCTACCATGAGGGGCTTTATCGACTCGACCGGGTGTTTCATTGAAGGTGACCACGCCAAGTGAAAACGTCAACGGCCAGTCATTCTTCTTCATCTTGTTCTCCTGACCCTGACCCCCGTATTAGGTCCACCCAGAGTTGGAAAAATCCGGCCAGAAACGTTTGGTCGTTCGTGGCCCTTCGCTCGACGGCGCAAGGCGGAAGCGTCAGCCGTGTCGTGCCAAAGCTACGGGGCGGCACGGTGACGGACCCCAGGAACGACGTTCATATGGTCGTAACGGAACATGGTTGCGTGAATCTTAAAGGCCTTTCGATTCCGCAAAGAGCCAGAGAACTTTTTAATATCGCAGATCCGGAATTTCGAGAAAGCCTGGAACACGACGCTAAGACGATAGGATTGCTATAAAACCTGGCGGTCAGAAACACAGGCATATAGATGAGCTACAGGTTTAACCAGATCTTAATGGTTGCAGGCTAGAGTCTGAGGTTCAATTCAACGAAGAGTAGTTCCCTATGTCTGGCGATTCTTCCCTGTTAGTCGAAAAATTATGGCGATTAAAACGTCGCATTGATAAGGGCGCCTGCCCCGGCGTCGAATTCGTTCATCTGAATACGCTTCTCAGAGAACCCGCTTATCGTGCGGATGTACTCAGGCGGGTTGAGCTGTCAGGTAAGCCGGAACTTCAGGCCCTGGCCAAAGAGATACAGTTTAGCGACAACGGCCAGCCGCTCATGGCGAAAGAAACTACTGCCCGCTTTGAAGCAACAGAAGAACCTCGTACTGCGCAAAAGAGCTGGTTGCGACGCAACTCTCTCATCGTTTTCCCGGTCTTGGCCATTGGTTCGGCGGCAGTCGGGTTCACTGCATTTGAAGACCGTTCTGTACGCGTTGATTCTGACATTCTGGTTGATACCACCTGGGAATCCGGCAAACGGTACATCCTTGAGAAAACCATCTATGTTGAGAACTCCAACCTCAACATAGAACCCGGTGTTACCGTCGAAGGCGAACATGGATCAGCGCTTGTCGTGACCGCAAATTCGAAGCTTTTTTCCCGAGGTTCAGCAGACAAGCCAATAGTGTTTACCAGTGCCCAGACTGAGGGCAACCGATCGCGTGGCGATTGGGGCGGCGTTGTTCTGCTTGGCAACGCACCGGCGAATCAGCCCGAAGCCTCCATCGAGGGGCTTCCCGAGGGTGAAACCCGAGGTGCATTTGGCGGCACTGACGCCGAAGATTCCTGTGGGGTTGTGGAATTTACCCGAATCGAATTTGCTGGTTTCGAGGTTTTCAAGGATAACGAGCTCAACGGCCTGACGCTGGGCGGGTGTGGCAACAGCACGATTGTCAGAAATGTTCAGGTCCACCGGTCTCTCGACGATGGCATTGAAATGTTTGGCGGCAATGTCGATCTCAAGAACATCGTCATCACTGGTGCAGGAGACGACAGCATCGACTGGGATTGGGGCTGGACCGGAAATGTCCAATTCGCAGTAATCCAGCAGCATCCAGATGCCGGCGACAACGCCTTCGAGGGTGATAACAACGGTAACGACCACGAAGCCCTTCCCCGCTCAGAACCCACCTTCTACAACGTCACACTCGTGGGTGGCGGCAACAGCCAGAAGAAACACCGCGGCATGGTGCTTCGGGAAGGTTCAGGTGGCCATTTTCACAATATGTTGATCGACAGCTACGCAATTGAGGCTATTGATACTCGGGATAACGTGCTCTCGGTTATCAATCGCGGCCGACTGACGTTTGGTAACAACCTCTTGGCCAACCTAGGGCATTTAGGAAGGGTCACCCAAGAGTCCGGCAAGGATGACGACGACTTCGGCTTCAGCGAGCAAGCCTGGATGGAAGAACCACAGAATAACAATGTATTCCGTGTCGAAACTGCGTTGTTCCCTAACGCCAAAGACCTCACCAATCCGGTTTTCATGCCTAGGGTGCAACTGCGGCAAATGAACGCAACACGCCCACCACAAAGCGAATTCTTTGATGAGTCGGCTAACTTTGTAGGTGCTGTGAGCCCGGTATCTGCCCAAAGCTGGCTCGACGGCTGGACGGACTTTCCCGCAAATTAACCATCAGACCAGCTTCACGGGCCACGGAAGGCCCTTCTGACATCTTTAAGTCAGTTCCAGTCCTGGCTCGATTTGAGCATTTGGTTTTTGTAGGGCGCGATCGTCTCAAGCAAAACATTGGAGCGGGAAAACCAGCTGCGAGCCCAGGCGATTTCATTCTCCGCTTCATCATAAATGGTCGACTCAATGGTCCATTGGTGAAGGTCGGAGTGAATGACTCGGGCAACAGCTGCAACGCGGCTTTCCCAGAGGGCCTGGAAAGGCTGCAATTCAAACTTGTAACATTTGGCCAGCCGTGAGGTTTCCTGAGTATTGGCAGCTAAAAGAGAGGCATCATGCAATAGTTGAAAGATCACAGATTCTTTGACCACCCCCCATGGAGAATTGGAGAACGGAGTGAGCCTTACAGAAATCGAGCAATAACCAATTTCCAGCTCAATGTTGGGACGGATCCAAGCATCGGATGTTGATGACAGGTACAATGACGTTAATGCTTTGAAATGGCTATTTTTTTGAGACATCGCCTCCCATCCTCCAATCCGCTCTGCCCGATTGACATGGCATTTAAACGATGGAATCAGGCCTCTTTACCCACTCCAAGAAAAAAGGCTTGGCAGCTCGGGCGAAAGGTGGGCCATGATTTCGAGCAAGAGTAGCTTCATGCCACTGCTTTCAGCTCCTAGAATCCTCTCATAGTATGTCATTGTGGAGACAATCATAGGCCAGGAGTGTCTAGTAGACCGGGGTAAGTCCAGCCTCTTTTTAGGAATGTCCGCAGTAACGGGGTAGCACCCGACATGGAGGTATCAGCCTTTGCCCAACGGCTGATCCCGTTCCACCATGAAATCCTCTGAAACTCGCTCACTGGAGTCAAAGAATTCATCCCAAACGGGATCGGTAGGTCGCTCATAGCGTTTAACTGAACCTCTCAGTCGCTCCAGTGGTGAGTGCCCTTTCATATTGGGCTGAGCGAACTCTTCGGTATGCGCCGAATCCGCATCCAAATCTTCCAGCAACTCTTGCTCAGTAAACTGTTTCTTTTTCACCTCGTTTATTCCCTCAGTGAGAATCATTGCCTCGAAGGGTAGTTTAGCAGGGAGTCAGCTGCGGCAGCGCTCCAGGAACGCTTTCAACCATCGAGCTTCCGGCTTTGTCGGCTTAAGATCGTACTGTTTCACGATACGAACGAACCTTGCCACATAACCGCACTGGCCTGACGGTGGCACCCATTCATCCGGACCCTGGGCACCCTTACTTATTAAGACTAGCTCGACGGGCGAGAGATTGACCATATCGTTTGCAAACCGTTCTCGTTTAGCTCGCGTCCAACCCTTCGCTCCGCGCTTCCAGCGCCCACTTGAGCGGAACTACGTGATCAATGTCAATCTCGCTGCTGTTCTGGATGACCTTGCCTGTGAACGGACTGATCCATCGGCCTGAGACCACCCTACAACGACTTTCGTCTGCAAACCGGACGTTGGTTGTGGATTGGGCAACCAATGCCTCAGCACGGCTGTCCTGACAGTCTCCATCAGCATCATCCCAACCGTGATTAAACGCAGACCGTTCATAGCTACGTAGCCTGCCTTGCTGCTCCTGGGCCTGTCGAACCGATGCAAAAGAGACTCCATCTGGTAATTTACCACCTGAATCCAAACAGGCATCAAGGGAGTCGTAGGGTTGATAATTCTGGGTTCGCTCATACCAACTGCTTTGCGGTGGATGGCAAAGGCCACTGTTCGACTTTTTTATAACGGACGCATGGGCCGGAACACTGACGAAACCCACTACCAACGAAAAGAAGAGGGGCAGGATTCTTAAAACGCAAACCATGATGTGTAAATGTCCTCTGGGGTGTAAACTTGCCGTAGGGTGCCAACGTATCATCCCCCGCATCCTGACGCCCCATGGACGATGCTCCACTCCAAGGAAATGACAACGACTAACCAACGGTCGGTGTTACGAATTTGCAGCCCAAAAAGGCTGCGAAGTTTATTCACCAGTAACAGTCGCAGCAAGCTGGCATCAGCCTGAGAACAAAGCGAAGACGTCTGCTTGGCTGCCTAATATCTTTAACGTGAATTGAACGGGAAAGATCGACTATCCATGGCTATTAGCTTTTATGAAAAAGGGGAGCTGACCTCTGGCTTCCACGGCTGGAGAGTTGTTGCCACCATCCGAGGCAAATCTATGGGTGAAGTTATACATCAGACGATGGTTAACGGCATCATTGGTACACGACGCGGACGGCCGAACGGTTGAGCGCGACAAGGGAACACCGCAGGGCGGGGTCTTAAGCCCTGTTCTGGCCAATGTCTTTTTGCATTACACCTTTGACCGATGGATCGGTCGGCACTTTCCGGCCATAGAATGGTGTCGGTATGCTGATGATGGATTGCTTCACTGCAGCACTCAAAGGCAGGCTCAATTCCTGCTGCACAGCCTGCGTGAGCGGTTCAGGGAGTGCGGGCTTGAACTGCATCCAGAGAAAACCCGGATTGTTTACTGCCAGGATCACCATAGAACCGGAACCCATGTGCACACATCTTTTGATTTTCTCGGCTATACGTTCAAAAAGCGTGTGGTGAAGGGCCGATCCGGCGATCTCTTCATGGGATTTTGTCCGGGAATAAGCCGCCCTTCAATCAAGGGAGTCATCCAGAAAGTGCGTGCGTGGCGAATAGGGCAGCGAACTGATCTATCAATCACGGATATCGCTGACTTTATCAATCCATACCTGCACGGTTGGTGGAATTACTATGGGCGTTACTACCGGTCTTTGATGTACCAGATATCGCGCTACGTCAATCAACGACTGGTCAGGTGGGCTATGCGAAAGTTCAAGCATCTTCGAGGACGGAAGGTCAAAACAATTGCCACACTTGAGCGATTAGTGAAAGCGCGACCGACTCTGTTCGCCCAGTGGTCGCAAGGAATGTCGGGTGCGTTTGCTTGATGGGAGCGGTGTGAGCCGAGAGGTTCACGCACCGTTCTGCGAGAGGCTGAGGGTGACATTCCCTTGGTCTACTCACCTTAGTTATTGTCCGTCAGCGGTGCGTGGCCAGCATTGGTATCTGTACATGATCATGGACATCTACAGCCGCAAAATCGTTGCCTGGGAAGTCCACGAAGCCGAATCCGGTGATCTGGCCCGAAGACTGGTTGAGCGTGCCCTATTGCGGGAAGGCTGTTGGCTTAACCCACCGGTCCTGCACTCTGACAACGGCGCACCGATGACGTCCTATACACTCAAGGCTCGCCTGGCAGATCTGGGCATGTTGATGTCCCACAGCAGGCCGAGAGTCAGCAACGATAATCCTTACTCGGAGTCGCTGTTCCGGACGGTCAAATACTGTCCGGAATGGCCTTCAAAGGGCTTTAAATCGCTCACGGCCGTACGTGACTGGATGCTGGCATTCGAGGATGCCTATAACGAACAGCACCTGCACAGCGGTATCCGGTTCGTGACACCGGCGGATCGCCACCGTGGCATTGATCACGAACGCCTGGCATACCGGAAAATGGTTTATGAAAGAGCAAAGCGCCGGAATCCACGGCGCTGGTCTGGCCCCACCCGAAACTGGGAAGTGACCGGACCGGTATCGCTCAATCCTGGCAAATTGAAGGAAATTGAGCGTAATAAACTGGCCGCTTAAACGCGGTCATTTGGACAACTGGGTTGAAAATCGCCGTTCCACTTGATCAGGAAGTCGATCTGTTCCTTTTGCGCAGGACAATGCGAGTTCTCTTTTCGTTATTACGCCCAAACCAGGCTCCTACGGGTTGGACAGGGTGTTTAAGCCTTTCAGTTATCGTAAGAGCTATTCAGAGTTACACAGCCGGCTCGGTGTTGAGCTGTTGTCGCTGGGAATCGGACGAGGAATCTTGAGTCGTTACGTTTTCCGAACACTACACTACGTTGTCAATTTCCCGATGCTTTAGGTCAAGAATGTCTACTGCAACTGGGCAAGTCCACGCTCCAATTCGGGAACCGCTTCGAACAGATCCGCAACCAGGCCGTAATCAGCAACCTGGAAGATCGGTGCTTCTTCATCCTTGTTGATCGCAACAATCACCTTGGAGTCAGACATACCGGCCAAGTGCTGGATCGCACCGGAAATACCCACTGCAACGTACAGCTGCGGAGCAACGATCTTACCGGTCTGGCCAACCTGCATGTCGTTCGGCACGAAACCGGCATCAACAGCGGCACGGGATGCACCAACGGCAGCGCCCAGCAGATCAGCAACCTGCTCCAGCATCTTGAAGTTGTCGCCGTTCTGCATGCCACGACCACCGGAGATAACGATACCGGCGCTGGCCAGATCCGGACGATCTGACTTGGCTTTCTCTTCGCTCACGAAAGACGAAAGACCAGCGTCCTTGACCACGTCCAGCTGTTCAACGGCGGCGGAACCACCCTCAGCTGCCACAGGATCAAACGCTGTCGGGCGCACAGTGATGACCTTGATGCTGTCGCTGGACTTCACCGTCGCGATCGCATTACCCGCATAAATCGGGCGAACGAAGGTATCTTCAGACTCAACACGCATGATGTCGGAAATCTGGGCAACGTCCAGAAGTGCAGCAACGCGCGGCATGAAGTCTTTACCAGTGGTACCGGCGGCGGCCAGAATGTGGCTGTAGCCCTTGCCCACTTCGGCAACCAGCTCACCCAGGTTCTCGCCCAGGAAGTGACCATAAGCAGCGTTATCGGCGACCAGTACCTTGTTAACGCCTTCGGCCTTGGCAGCTGCTTCAGCAACGGCACCACAGTTCTCACCGGCAACCAGTACGTCGATGTCTCCGCCGATGGCCTTGGCAGCCGCTACAACATTCAGGGTAGCCTGTTTCAGGCTGCTGTTGTCATGTTCAGCAATTACAAGGATGCTCATTTAGATCACCTTCGCTTCGTTCTTCAGTTTATCGACCAGCTCGGCAACGTCGGCCACTTTCACACCCGCCTGACGGGAAGCAGGCGCTTCAACCTTCAGGGTGGAAAGGCGCGGAGCGATGTCGACACCCAGATCGGCCGGGCTCATGTTGTCCAGCGGCTTCTTCTTGGCCTTCATGATGTTAGGCAGAGAGGCGTAACGCGGCTCGTTCAAACGCAGGTCAGTAGTAACAACCGCCGGGAGGTTCAGGGAAAGGGTCATCAGACCACCATCTACCTCACGGGTTACGTTAACCTTGTCGCCTTCCACAACCACTTCGGAAGCGAAGGTGCCCTGACCCATTCCGGTCAGCGCGGCCAGCATCTGGCCAGTCTGGTTGTTATCGGAATCGATGGACTGCTTGCCAAGAATGACCAGCTTTGGCTCTTCTTTCTCAACAACAGCCTTCAGCAGCTTGGCCGCTTCGAGAGACTGAACCTCCTCGTCGGTTTCGACATGGATGCCCCGGTCCGCACCCAGTGCAAGAGCCGTACGGAGCTGCTCCTGACAGGCTTTCGGGCCAATGGACACCACCACGATTTCACTGGCAACACCCTTCTCTTTCAGGCGAACCGCTTCTTCAACAGCGATTTCGCAGAACGGGTTCATTGCCATCTTGACGTTGGCGAGATCAACACCGGTGTTGTCCGGCTTGACGCGCACCTTTACGTTGTAGTCGATTACTCGTTTTACAGCGACCAGAACCTTCATAGATTCCTCGTTCTTCTACGATGGGTTTATGACTTGCAGTCCTCACGCGAAGCCTGCCGAAATTCGATGCGCACTAATGATGGCGCCAACGCTCAGCAGAATCAATAGCCTCAAACGACGCGTCAGGACAGATGTTTCAGCCAATTCTCAGTATTGACTGGGAACAGCAGTGAGACGATACTAGATTTCGACTCAAAATACACACTGTTTCAGTGTAGCCTTACAATGCCAAAGGACAGGCTGAATTTCAAACAAACGTTTGTTTGATTCTGCAAATACGGTATCCTTTGAGGTAGACAAGTCATTGAGTTCGGCTTGTGGCAGTCGTCTATAGGTAGTTTTACCGGTATGATGGCGGCCCAGAAAAATTCGCCTGCGGGCACATAATATTCATTAAAGATGTCTGAGGAGACCAACGTGGAACGCGAATCGATGGAATTTGATGTTCTGATCGTCGGCGGCGGCCCGGCGGGCCTGTCGGCAGCTTGTCGTGTCATGCAACTGGCACAGGAAGCTGGCGAGGAACTCACCGTATGCGTGGTAGAGAAAGGTTCTGAGATCGGCGCTCACATTCTGGCCGGTACCGTATTCGAGCCCACTGCCCTCAACGAACTCTTTCCGGACTGGAAAGAAAAAGGTGCCCCGCTTAACACACCGGTTACCCGCGACGATATTTTCCTGCTGAAGAACCAGGAAAGTGCCACCAAGATTCCGAACGCCTTTGTGCCCAAGAACATGCACAACCACGGCAACTACATCATCAGCCTGGGTAATCTGTGCCGCTGGCTGGCCGAACAGGCCGAAGGCCTGGGCGTTGAGGTTTATCCCGGCTTTGCCGCTTCCGAAACCATTGTTGAAGATGGTCAGGTAAAAGGCATCATTACCGGCGACATGGGCGTTGCCCGTGACGGCTCCGAGAAAGACGGCTACATGCCGGGCATGGAGTTGCGCGCCAAGTACACCCTCTTTACCGAAGGCTGCCGTGGTCACCTGGGCAAGCGCCTGATCAACGATTTCAAGCTGGATGAAGGCAAGGATCCGCAGCACTACGGTATCGGTATCAAGGAGCTGTGGGACATTGACCCTGCCAAACATGAGCCGGGCCTGGTGGTTCACACGACGGGCTGGCCATTGAAAGAATCCGGCTCAACCGGTGGCTCCTTTCTGTACCACCTGGAAAACGGACAGGTTTATGTCGGCCTGATCACTGATTTGTCCTACAGCAACCCCCACCTGAGCCCGTTTGAGGAATTCCAGCGCCTGAAGCTGCATCCAGAAATCAGGAAATACCTGGAAGGCGGCAAGCGCGTTTCCTACGGCGCCCGTGCTATCACAAAAGGTGGCTACAACGCCCTGCCCAAGATGAGCTTCCCGGGTGGCTTGCTGCTCGGTTGCGATGCTGGCACGCTGAACGGCTCCAAGATCAAGGGTTCCCACACCGCCATGAAGTCTGGTCTGCTGGGTGCGGAAGCGGTATTTGAAGCGCTGAAGGAAGGTAAAAGCGGTGAGGAAATCACCAGCTTTCAGAAGCGGTATGAGGGCAGCTGGCTTTACAAGGAGCTCTACGCGGAGCGTAACTTCGGCCCGGCCATGCACAAGTTCGGCAACATTGTCGGTGGTGCCATTGCCTTCTTTGAGCAGAATATCCTGCGCGGTAGCCTGCCAATGACCTTCCACGACACCACTCCGGATTACGCCACCCTGAAGCCGGCCTCCGAGTGCAAGAAAGTGAACTATCCAAAGCCGGATAACAAGCTGACTTTCGACCGCCTGTCCTCGGTGTTTATTTCCAATACCAACCATGAGGAAGATCAGCCGGTTCACCTGAAGCTGACGGATCCTGAGCTTCCGATTCGTGACAACCTGCCGAAATACGACGAGCCTGCGCAGCGCTATTGTCCGGCTGGCGTGTACGAAGTTGTCGAGAAAGATGACGGCAGCGGCAAGCGGTTCCAGATCAACGCCCAGAACTGTGTTCACTGCAAGACCTGCGATATCAAGGATCCGGCCCAGAACATTACCTGGGTAACGCCGGAAGGCGGCGGTGGCCCGAACTACCCGAACATGTAGGCTCGGTGATTAATAAAATTAGCGGTCTTGGGAGACGATATGCTGACTTGAGGGGCATACATGGTTCTAGTGGCGGCCGACAAAATCCTTGTTAATCCGGGAACCCAGGCGAGATCCATTGGTCTCTTCCAAAGTCTTCCTGATTACCCATTTTGATCAGCCTGCTCTACACTGTGATTATATCCAGTACAGGAGGTGAAGGCATGGCGCGCAACCCCATCCAGTTCCAGTTCGGCCTGCCGCTGACCACCTGGTTTCTGGCCA
>Ga0208032_1000356_pt1 | contig 28774 bp, 26 predicted proteins | sample MalvirAntarct_66_FD_184254 | JGI IMG/M metagenome (GOLD analysis project Ga0208032, IMG submission 184254) | Marine viral communities from the Global Malaspina Expedition - Malaspina viral metaG Antarct_66 (SPAdes) (version 2) | ecosystem: Environmental > Aquatic > Marine > Oceanic | place: West... | reverse complement strand
CTATAAAGGGGGGCAAGAATGCTATTGGTCTATCGAGAAGTCTACCGCATCCTGTCTATTACGATGCACCAACGCAAGACCTAGGTGACATAGTGATGCCGCAAGCGGAGCAAGCCACGAGCAACTGCAAAAAATGCCGTGTTGTAATAAAGAACGGCGGGGACTGGGGTTACTGCACCTGCTGCTATGAAGAGACAAGAGCAGAAGAGGAGCAAGAAGACGAATGAGTAAGCGGAATGGCAGATCAGATTACAACGGGAGAAAGCTAGAGCATTATGTGCCTGCTTTCCTATCAGCACTAGAGGAATACCATCCGCTCCCTGTTGATGAGCCTATATCACTCGCGGAACTCTTAGCCGAGTACGACCCGCGAGTACTAAAGCAGTGGTTGGAAGACCAGCACACAACAGAACGACCGATGGATGTACCCGAAGCAAAAAAATAAGCAACCTACATACTGTAGGTTCAACCAAGGAGAACGACAATGTTTGGAAATACTATACAAGACTTACCATCCCTACTCTCGTATGGGCAAGCAGTAGCCCACTATGAGTCAATCATCCCGATACGGGGCAGCAACAACCTTCGACCCCTGTGCGTTAGAGGCAATGGCCGACGCAGAAAGCACATGCAGATTATTAGGCGCGCCGACGCAATAGTGTGCAGGATATACGACACTGATGTGGTTAGTTTTTTTCCCAATGGGGACATTGTGTTAAACAACGGCGGGTGGAGTTCGCACACAACACACAGCTTTATCAGCGGAATACTGACCGACACATACGACAGACCGCTACTGACGGCATACACGCACCAAGGCAAGACAATCTTAGAAGCAGCACCTACGCTGGGGAACAACAAAAAGGGATGCAAGGTATTAATGCTCGACCCAGTAACCCTAAAGATAGACCATCCCGACACTATCGCACGCACTACTGTTACTTTCGTAAACGCAACGGCGATAAAGGCGTACTACTTAAAGCGTAGTCCGATGGGTATGCGGCGTAAAGAAGTAGAAGGATTCCGTAAATACGCACGCGCCTGTGCCAAGCTGATTGACCCTGATCAGTACCACCGCTCAACCTCTAGTCAATTTAGGGCTAAGGAACTTTATCTTTGTATGAGAAACGCAGAGCGATGGGGAAAACTAATTGAATTCTTACTACCTCATATCGTCGAAAGCAGTTGGAGCAATTCTTACAAGGCTACTGTGAACATTAAGACGCTAGATACTCTTATTGATGATGCCATTAAATATACCTTTGCCGAAGACTTGTTCGAAGAGCGAGAGACTGCCAACACTTTATCCAATGACAACGCTAAGTATTTGACGGGTGGGGAGACGTACCTACTATGAGCCAAGTAATCAAAGCAAAGACTCAGACCCTTGTATCTACTGGGGAAATACTAAGAGACACGCGTGGGTGCAAGTACTACCTGCGCGGAGTACACAATAACAAGCTGCTTGTAGTCTCGATGGACAGCCGAAAGATACACATGGCAGCAGCGCCCTCGCAGTTGGGGTGCTTCTTGACTTGACATTCTGTATCACATTGTGGTACAATATACCTGTAGTTTTGAATTCTGTAACACTAATTAAATATCAACCTACATTGTGTAGGTTCAAACGGAGAACGACATGAGTGAATCAATAGTAAATGAGAGCTGTACTGTAAACCATAAGCAGGCAGCAAGCCTTATCCTCGCCAACCCTGACGTGTGCTATATGTTACGCGGCGAACCGGGAGTAGGTAAGTCGATGATTGCAACAGCTATAGCACAGGCAACAGGTTACATGCTCGCTATGGTGGACGTACCCAACCTCGACCTAGGTGACGTGGCTATGCCGGTTATCGACCACGACGCTAAAGTGACGCGCTATTATCCCAACGCTAGGTTCGGACTGACTACTGGAGAACCTGTAGTGATCTGCCTCGACGAGTTTACCAAAGGCGCGGAGCCAGTAAAAAATATGCTGCATCCGATGCTAGAGGTATTCAACCCTAGGCTAGGCGATCTACCAATAATAGACGGTAGCATTAGGTTTATGACGGGCAACATGGATACCGATGGTGTAGGTGATGGACTCGCGCAACATACTAGGCAGCGTATTGTGGAGCTAACCCTGCGCAAGCCAACTGCTACGGAATGGATACAGTGGGCGTCAGCTAATGGCATTCACCCTGTAGTGCTTGCATGGGTAGATCGCTACCCGCAATGTCTCGCCTCTTATCTTGACGGGACCAAGAATGAATTTATATTCGACCCAACCAACCCGCAGGAAAATGTGGTATCGCCTCGCACGCTTGAGATTGCTAGCCGCATCATCTGGAAGATGGAGCATTTCGATAAGGATTCTTTGGTAGCAGCATTAACAGGTACAGCAGGCGGACCGTTTGCAGAATCTATTAACTCATTCATCACCTACCAAGATAGCTTGCCTTCTTTCAATAGTATTCGTACTAACCCACAAGGAGCTATGGTCCCCGATAGTGCGGGTGCGCGAGCTGTGTTGACCTTCGGGCTACTGGAGCATGTAGAGAAGGACACACTAAGCAGCATCCTCGCCTACTTGCGACGCATGGAGGAAGAGTTTCAAGTCGTATTCTGTGTAGCTCTATGCCGCCACAAGAATAAGCAGATTGCATTTAGCAATAAAGAATTCGCTCTATGGACAGCCGACAACGAAGACCTACTATGAACCTACATAATGTAGGTTCCACCAAGGAGAACTATCATGCTAGCAGATAGAAAATTTAAGGCGATAAAGATCGGCCTGATGCGATCTAAAGAGTTTGGTTTGTTGCGTGGTGTTGCCATGCACGGCAAGACCTTTCTGACTACTGACATACCTACAGCAGCTACTAACGGGCGAGACTGCTGGTTCAATCCTGACTTTATGTTCAAGCAGATACGCAACGGAGACAAGGGTGCAGCATATGTCATGGCGCATGAGTGGTTACACAAGGCAGGTATGCACCTCGTTACTTACCGGAGGTTAGCCGAGCAAGATGCGCGGGTTACTAATATGGCCGCTGACTTTTGGAACAATGACCGCATTCTGTGTGCGGACCCTAAGCATATTTTGACCGCGATGCCCGAGGATGAAAACGGCAAACAGATGGGTTTGTATGACCTGAAGTATCACGGGTGGCCTATCAAACGTATCTTCCAAAAGCTTAAGCAGGAGCAAGACGAGGGCGGGGGAGCTGGTGACGGCGAAGGCGGTTTCGACGAGCATGACTGGGATGGGGCCGAGGGACTAACAGCCGAAGAAAGCAAGCAGCTTACCGAGGACATTACGCAGGCAATACGCCAAGGTATACACGCAGATGCTAAAGCAGGGCAAGGCGGCTTGCACGATGCGCTAGGGCTAGGTGAGTTAGTAACACCGAAGGTTAGTTGGCGCGCACTGCTACGGATGTTTATGAACTCGACGTGCCGTAAGAAAGAGCAGTCTACATGGCGTAGACCTAATCGTAGATTCTTGCACCAAGACATACTGATGCCTTCATTACAGGGCAATAGTATTAATGAGATTGTCATAGGGCGGGATACCTCTGGGTCTATGCTATACGGGGACAGGCTTAAGATTGCCACTAGCGAAATCGTTGGTATTGCTAAAGCTATATCTATTAATAAGATTCATGTAATCGACTGGGATGGGGAGGTAGAAAACCATGAGGTATATAGCAGCGACACTCTGAGTACTGCCCCTGCTATAAAAACGGCAACCGGTGGGGGAGGTACTGATCCCTCTTGCGTATCCACTTACTTGAAAGAGAAAGGTATCAAACCAGACTGTGTGATTATGCTGACTGATGGTGACATATATAACTGGGGCAACTGGACTAGTCCGTTACTCTGGGCAATAACGAATGACCGGAAAATAACAGCGCCTTCGGGCAAGACAATTCAAATTGATTAACCTACATAATGTAGGTTCAACTTAGGAGAACGACATGAGTGCAATAGCAAACAGTGCAGTATTAGTTAAGTTAAATATCAGCGTATGGGGCGCGAGTAAGCGTAACAAGGCGCTAGAAGCAGAGTTAGCAGCGAGTAAGAACGCTGACCCACGAGCGATGCGTATGTACGACAACCTGATGGTAGGTTCGACAGGGCATAAAGACATACAGAAATTAGCAGCGCAGGCAAGGCTCTGGCATTCAGTGATGACTCTACCTTGGGATGACCGAGGGTACAGGCTTTGTCCTACTAGCCTATTCCTAGAGTACAAGAGCCAGCACAACTGGAAGCGTCAAGAGTTTGAGAGGATGTATTCCGAGTTTCGAGACAAGTATTCTAGCTACCGCGATACTGCCCGACACTACCGAGGGGACATTTTCAACGAAGAAGACTACCCGCCTGTCGCAGAAGTAATGGCTAAGTTTGCGTGGAACTTTACTGTTTCACCTGTTCCAGATAGCGGCCACCTGTGCATAGACCTACCAGAGCAGGAGATGCAGGAGCTACTTACTTCATGCGATGCCGAAGTAGAACGCAAGGTACAGGAAGCAGTGCAGGAAAATGAGAACAGGTTACGCAAAGAGCTGGAGCATATAAGTGCGAAGTGCGCGGTGGTAGGGGACGCGGATGACAAACGGTGGCATGATACATTTGTATCTAACCCTCTGGAGTTATGTCGCATGCTAAAACATATGAACCTTACTAATGACCCTAAGCTAGAAGAAGCGCGCAAGAAGCTAGAAGAAATCATGGATGGTAAAACTAAAGATATGTTTAAGGACCAGCCCGAAGTGCGCGAAGAAGTTAAGAAAGAAGTAGACGACATTATTAAAAAATATGAATGGTAAGGAGACACTATGATGGAAAATGTTTATGACGGCTATCGAGCCGCAGAAGTAACGGAAATGCTAGCGCAGCTAAGTAAACCAGATGCGGACAATGGGCACGGGAAGGAGCTTAGGAATTTTAACGCGCTGCCCAATAATGTTTATTACGTTACCGAAGCATCGCCAATGTTACAACGCTCTGATCCTAGTACTTGGGCAGGAGTAGTTGATAACCACCGAGCTGATGAAAAAGCTTTTGCGTTTCTTTCGCTAGTGGCTAAGAAATTCCCTAGGCTTACCTTTTGTTTGCAGATGGGTAGCTCAACGGGCGACGACGGTGAACACTATGCGTGGTTTAGGAATTTGTATGTACACGCTGGCGGTGAAGTCGTAGGCGAAATGCACACAGAAACTAAGTGGGGGGAGCAGGATGTTGTTATGCACTTTTCTAACAATAGAATCCACGCTGCTCGTAAGCATGGGGGGAGTATGAAGACAACAAAAATAGACAGAGGTAAGTCTATTATTGCTAAATACTTTTATGGTCTGACTACGATAGAAGCTATAACTTACAAAGCAAAAGTTGTTATTCAGCAAGCGACTAGCGGGCAGTATCAAATGCAAACTAAGCGCAATCAAAGTAAGCAACGGATAATTGACTTCGTGCGTGACCAACTAACCGCCAATGACGCTAACTTTATTGAGTCTATGGAACACTTGGTTGGGAACCAGCAGGGTTCCAGCCCTGTTGCATTGTATAAATCCTGTGTAGATGACCTGACTCTAATGGACACTGTATGTAAAGCCCAAAAGCTAGGGGAAGGATTGTTCGTGTCAATAAACGAAGCGGGGGAGGAGTATCATACGTGGAAAAAAGATACTACCACTGTTAAAAAATATGTAAGGCATGAACTGCCGAGCAAAGTACTAGGCGCGTTAGGCATGTTAAAAATTGCTGAGGACAACAGCTTTATCAGCGGCATAGGATACAAATACGAACGCGGTTACTATTGGATAACACAGGAGATAGCAAATGAATTCGGAGACTAGAAAGCCCAGAGGGAAGGGACTAAAGCCCGCTATGGTACACATTAACGTGCGGCTACCAAAGCATGTGGTAGATTACTTTAAACTATACACAAGCTATACAGGAGAGATGCGTTGCGTGCTAGAGAAACACGTAGAAGAAAGTAAGTACAAAAATATTTAACCTACATTATGTAGGTTGATCTTTATTTAGCCTCGCTTAGTGCGGGGCTTTTTTTGGCCTTTACAAAGTCCAACTGATAAGCTATTCTCTTTGAATGGCTATGACTCCTGAGAAGAAAGTTAAGAATGCAGTTGTACGTTTACTAAAAGAACGCGGCGCGTATTACTTTTTCCCCGCCTCTTACGGCATGGGTAGGAGCGGAGTACCCGACATTGTATGCTGCTATCGCGGATACTTTATTGGCATAGAATGTAAGGCGGGTAAGAACAAACCGACCCCTCTGCAAGAGAGAGAACTTGCAGCTATTATAAAAGCTGGTGGGATTTCCTGTGTGACTAACGAACACAATCTAGCCGAGCTTGAAACTATTTTAAAAACTGTGATGGATATGGATACGCACGATGGACTTACTGATTATAGACTTCGAGACGTACTACTCTAAAGAGTACGGACTTAACAAACTTACTACTGAGGAGTACATCCGTGACCCTAGGTTCCAAGTGATTGGGGTAGCTGTTAAAGTTGTCAGCAAGGACAACTATCATCAAGATGGAGACTCTGTCCCAGCTTGGTTTTCGGGAACTAAAAAACAAACCGCTAAATTTTTAGCTCAGTTTGACTGGGCAAACTGCGCTGCGCTAGCACACAACGCTATGTTCGACATGGCGATTCTTAATTGGCACTTTGGAATTAAGCCTAAGAAAATTGCAGACACTCTAGCAATGTCACGCGCTACACACTCTATTGAAGTAGGGGGAAGCCTAGCCGCACTCTCTGAGTACTACGAGTTGGGTGCTAAGGGTACAGAAGTACACAGTGCAATAGGTAAGAAACGTTTAGACTTTTCCCCTGAAGAGTTAGCTGCTTATGGCGGCTACTGCGTACAGGACGTAGCGTTAACTCATAAGCTGTTTAAAGTGTTAGCCAAAGATTTTCCTATGTTTGAACTTAACTTAATTGATCTCACAACGCGGATGTTTAGTGAGCCTGCTTTAGTGTTGGATAAAGAAATTCTTACCGGCCATCTAAAAGAAGTTGTAGATATTAAAGAAGAGCTAATGGCTAAGGTTAAGCACGAGAAAAAGAAGTTAACAAGTAACCCCCAATTTGCTGAGCTGCTGCGTGGGTACGGTATAGAGCCGCCTATGAAGCTAAGCCCTACTACAGGCAAAGAGACCTTCGCCTTTGCAAAGACTGACGAGGCACTCAAAGAGTTAAAAGAACACTCGAACCCTGAAGTACAAGCCCTTGTAGCCGCTAGGCTAGGGGTAAGGTCTACTATAGAAGAAACCAGAACTCAACGTTTCATAGACATAGCAAGCCGTGGGCCGCTGCCAATCCCATTACGTTACTACGCAGCGCATACAGGGCGGTGGGGCGGCTCCGATAAGATCAACATGCAGAATCTGCCTCGCGGCTCTAGGCTCAAGAAGGCTATGTGCGCCCCTGACGGGTATAAGTTTATCGACTGTGACCTGTCTCAGATTGAAGCTCGTACCCTAGCATGGCTTGCGGAAGAGGACAGCCTGATAGAGGCGTTCGACCGAGGCGATGACGTGTATAAGATAATGGCTGCTTCGATATACAAAAAGGAAGCCGAAGACATAAGTAAGGAAGAGCGATTCATTGGTAAGACGACTATCCTCGGATGTGGATATGGAATGGGCAGCGTGCGTTTCCAAGCCCAACTAAAAACATTCGGTGTAGACTTACCCGAAGACGAGTGCGACCGCATTATCAGAGTGTACCGTGAAACCTACCCCGCGATACCTGCACTATGGCGTGAGGCCAACAAAGCTCTGAAGACAATGATGCAAGATAAGGTAGACGGCCTAGGAAGGGAGGGTATTCTTTTTGTGGAAGGCACTAGGGGCATACGGCTGCCGAATGGGTTGTACATAAAGTACCCCAATTTGCGCGTCCAAGAACCCGAAGAAGAAGGTGGATACGACGAGACGGTGTACGACACGCGCAAAGGCAGGGCCATACTCCCGAACAGAATATACGGGGGCAAGGTGATAGAGAATGTATGCCAAGCCCTAGCCCGCAATGTTATTGGTGAGCAGCTTCTTAGTGTGGCTAAAAAATATAAAATAGTAATGACCGTACATGATGCGATTGGTTGCATCGTTAGGGAAGCTCAAGTAGAAGGAGCAATGCAGCAAGTAGAGGAAATTATGAAAGTGCGGCCTGTATGGGCACCTGACCTACCCTTAGACTGCGAAGGTGGCTACGGTAATTCTTACGGAGAGTGTTGAGTTTTGTGTGGGGGGTCGTTCCTAGGAGCGCCCCTATGCCCCAGAGGGCGGTGGGCAAGTATGAAAAAACACCCTCAGTGCATAACAGAACAACATCACTTGTTACCTACTTAGTAGGTATAGGTTCTCTGTACTGTGTATGCGCCGAAGAAACCACGAGAAGGTTAGTCGTGTGAGTAGGGTATTGAGGTTCCGAATTGGGGGAGCAACACTGCCTTACAAACCACGCACCAAAATTTAAACAGCACAACAGGGGAAAAAATAACAATGAGTAAAGATAGAGTAATGGTAGAGTTAGATGAGTACCTGCTTACGCAGGAGGAAGACTACATAGACCCTGCTGAGCGTAAGCGAGAGATGGCTGAACGTGCAGCGGATGAAGCTATGTCTACGTGGGATGACGAATGAAAATTGTAATAGAGCTTAGTGAAGAAGACGGCGAAGAAATGGTCGAGCTAGGCCAACAACTGTTGGATGTTGTTGCTCGACTAGAACAGCTAGAGACACGTCTCGAGGCACTTTTAGATGCCAGATGATCTAAGCACTAACGTGTGCCCCAAGTGTAGCAAGAAATCAAAAGAAGCCATTAATCCAATAAAGAAAGAGAGGGTGGGGTGGTACTGTTTAAGCTGCTGTCACTTTGAGGACGCAATACTAAGAGAGCGCGTCTGGAATCCAAAAATAAGCCCTAATAAAAAGGCATAGAAAATGGGAAACTTTGCACAAGCAACAACAGGTAGTAACGGGCTTAGGCTTCTAGCCGGGTTCGACACTTCAGGAATGCGTGCCGCAGAAACCGGAAGGCGAATAGACGTTTGGGAAATCAAAACATCTAAACGGGGTGTGCACTATTGGAAAACCGTAAAGGGTAAGAAGACAAAGATGACTAACCCCAACCCAAAACTTGGTGACTTAACCAATACAAGATTTCAAATCTTAGCTAACCACGCTATTCATGACGGAGTTCTATTAACTGAGTCGGTTGCCTTAGAAGTAGGGTCGCGGGTCATTCGGCTAACGGTTTGTGGAAAGACCTATTTACTTTCTGGTGGGCGAGTGTACAAGAGACAAGGAGCACTAACATGACAGCTTGGTCTTATAGCAGCTTAAGTACATTTAAACAGTGCCCTAAGAAGTACTACCACTTGCGGGTAGCTAAGGACGTAAAGGACAAGGGTAGTTCAGCCATGTACTACGGCAACGAGGTGCATAAAGCAGCGGAAGAGTTTATTAAAAATGGAGTTGAAGTCCCTAAAAAATTCGATTACATGAACCCAATATTAAACTCTCTGTCCAACATCAATGGGGATAAGCATTGTGAGATAAGGTTTGGCATCTCTTATGACGGAGAAAAACATAAGAAGACTAAGTTCTTTGCTAAGGACGTATGGTTTCGGGGCATTGCCGACTTGCTTATAGTCAACGGAGAAAAAGCGTATTTGGTAGACTATAAGACAGGCAAGAACGCAAAGTATGCAGACACTAAGCAACTCGATATGTTAGCGGCTGCGACGTTTACTTACTTCCCCGAGGTGCAATACATAAAATCTGCTTTGCTGTATGTAGTTAGCAACGACTTTATAAATAAAGTACATACACGAGACGAACAAGAACTTTTATATACTACTTTCGACGGACCTTTAGAGGCTTTAGCCTCTGCTGAAGAACACGATGTGTGGAACGCGGTGGACGGCCCACTGTGTGCATACTGCCCAGTAACTAGCTGTGAGCATAACAGGAGATAAACAATGAGATACGCAATACTGGTAGACATAGATGATAAAACTTTTATAGACGGTAACTACGAAGGCAAAGATTTAGCTATGGATATGTATAGCCACTGGTCAGAAACCTATCCGTACCTTACTTTCCTACTCGCCGCTGTAGTTGCGTCAAACCACTCTATACCTGACGAACTATTTATGCCTAGGAACAAAAAGATTTTAGCCTATGCCAATAGGGTAGAAGAGTCCAAAGTTAGCCCCAAATGGACTAGAGGTCCGGGGGCGAGTGAAACAAAATTGCATTGAGAGCGGGAGGTAAATAATGAAAAAGCCAAGAAATTATAGAAAAGAGTATGACAACTACCAAGGCACTGCCGAGCAAAAAAAGAACCGTGCAGCGCGTAATAAAGGTCGTAAGACTATGGAGACAGCAGGTAGAGTAAGCAAGGGAGATGGTCAGCACGTCAACCACGTCGTACCTCTATCGCGAGGAGGCAGTGCCGACGCTAGTAATCTTTCAGTCAAGAAGGCTAAGGACAACTTGTCCTACGCACGTACTAAAACCGGCGCTATGAAAAAGAACTCAGGTAGAGTATGAAGATTGTAAAAGATAAAGCCATAATCTTTAGGACTACAAAACCACACCTCGTAACTGAGCGAATAAAAAACCATAAAGTGATCGACCAAGACGATGGCACTTTTAAAGTAGCAGTACGCTGGGCATTAAAAGAAGCACAAATTTTAACCGCGCTGGGGGTCAAAGATGTACCTTCCCCTATAGGCCGCGACTATGAATGGTCGGGACGCTTTACGCCTTTTGATCACCAAAAGAAAACGTCCTCGTTCTTAACGTTAAACAAAAAAGCTTTCTGCTTTAACGAGCAAGGCACCGGCAAAACAGCATCTGTTATTTGGGCTGCTGATTACCTTATGCAGCAAGAGAAAATTAAACGCGTGTTAGTAATATGCCCCCTGTCTATTATGAAATCCGCATGGCAAGAAGACTTGTTTAAATTTGCTATGCACCGTACTTGCTCTGTAGCACATGGCACCGCTGCCCAACGTAGGAAGATAATTAATGCAGGGTCTGAGTTTGTGATTATAAACTTTGATGGTGTAGCTGTAGTCAGAGACGACATTGTGAAAGGAGGCTTTGATCTTATTGTTATAGACGAAGCTAACGCGTATAAGAACGCACAGACTAACCGTTGGAAAATGTTAAACAAATTAATCGCCGGGGTGGAATGGCTATGGATGCTTACAGGTACTCCAGCAGCACAATCTCCAGTGGATGCGTTTGGCTTAGCTAAGTTGGTAAACCCCAATAAAGTCCCACGTTATTTTGGGCAATTCAAAGATCAAGTAATGTACAAAGTCTCTCAGTACACATGGCGGCCTAAGCCAGAGTCTAGTGACATAGTGCATAAAGCTTTGCAGCCTGCTATTCGGTTTGAGAAAGACCAGTGTTTAGACCTACCCAATGTTACTTTCGTAGACCGAGAGGCCCCTCTTACTAAGCAACAAGCCACCTACTACAAGCAGCTTAAAGACCGCATGATTATGGAAGCGGACGGAGAGTACGTTACATCTGTTAACGCAGCCACTAACTTAAACAAACTCTTACAAATATCAGGCGGTGCGGTCTACACGGACGATAGACAAGTCATTGAGTTTGACGTAAGCAATCGCCTGCGGGTAGTTAAAGAAGTAATAGATGAATCGTCGCACAAGATTCTGGTGTTTGTACCCTTCACCCACACCATTGAATTACTTAAAGAATTTCTTAACCAGAATAAAATAAGTTCTGAAATAATAGCAGGGAAGGTGTCGGTAAATAAACGCAGTGAAATAATAAAAGACTTTCAGACCACAGATAAGATTAGAGTGCTAATAATCCAGCCACAGGCAGCTTCACATGGTTTGACGTTGACGGCAGCTAACACGGTAATCTGGTACGCCCCCGTTACGAGCGTAGAGACGTACTTACAAGCTAACGCCCGCATAGACAGGCCCGGGCAACACAACCCAATGACCGTGGTGCATATAGAAGGTAGTGCGGTTGAGCGTAAGTTGTACAACATGTTGCGATCTAATATAGAAAACCACGTTAAGATAATTGATTTATACAAACAAGAGATAGACGCTTGACATTGTAAAAGAGATTGATCCATACTAGCTCCCCCTACGATTAGGAGGAACTATGAAAAATACCGCAGACAAATTAGCCGCTATCTACATCAAGATGCGGGAAGCAGTGAAAGAAAAAGAAGAAGAAATAAAAATAATAAAAACGCAGCAAGAACGGATAAACCAAGAGTTGCTTAACCTTTGCGAGGAACAGAACTTAGACAGTTTAAAAACACCCGCAGGAACGGTAACGCGTAGAGTGCAAACTAATTTTTGGACGAGTGACTGGGAAGAGATGCACAAGTTTATTAAAGAGAATGATGCGTTCCACTTACTAGAGAAGCGTATACACAACACTAGTATGAAAGAATTCTTGGAAGATAACCCAGACCAGATGCCAGTCGGGCTACAGACGAACCGTAAGTATATTCTTTCCGTGAGAAAGCCAATCAAAAAATGATAAGACTACAATCTAACAATGGGTGTTTCGTACACCCACGGACCAACTCCCTCTCAGATTCTGTAGAGGTAGTGATAGTAGCTAGAGGTACTCTATCTAGGAACTACTACCAAGGAAGCCAGTTAGTCTGTTGGTCTACCGACGGCACAGCTCCAGATGCCCAAGTAGCAACAAGTAATAAGCAGGCAAGCCGGTGCATGGACTGCACGCAGAGCATAAAACGTGGAGGGTATAACCGAGGCGCGGCTTGTAAGTTTTACACTGTGCTGACGGTAGCTTTCCCAGAAGACAACATAGTGTGTGATCTACGCATAAGTGCGCTCAGCCTTTTCTCTACAACAGTTAACAGGCTAAGTTGGTACAAGTACATAGAATATTTAGAAAGAAACGAAGAAGAAGTAGAAAACATTTTAACTGAATTGTACTTTGTGGAAAGCTATAACTCCCATCAAGTATATTTTAAACCAGTTCGACCTTTATCCGAGGAAGAGCTTGCAACCGTGAAGCAGCTTATTAAAACTGTTTCACAACCAACCAATCCTTTTATAGGAAACACAGAGGAACTATTTATGGCTAATCAATCTCACATAATCAAGGGCGTAGAAGCTCGTTACCCGCGTTTAGACAAGCCTTATCGGTTTGATAATAAAGCAGGGAAGAACGGCAAAAGCGTTCCATGTGACCCGACTGAAGACGGTGCGCGGTACGAGTTAGACTTTACCCTTTCTTCTCAGCAAGCCAAAACTTTGTATACACTCATGCAGGGTGCATACACCGACGCTAAAAGCCGTGACGACTCGTGGCCTGAGAAACTGGAAATGCCTTTTAAAAAGCAAGAAGACGGTACTTTTCTTGGCAAGTCGAGTCTTAAAGCTGCGTATAGCGGTAGTGTTACAGAGTCGCCTGCACAGTTCGATGCTAAGAACGCTAGGCTAGGTAATGACTTTATGCTTACTACTGGTAGTACAGTAAACGTAGCAGTTGAATTAATCCCCTATAAAATGGCGACTACAGGCGTATCACTTAGGTTGCGCGGTGTACAGGTGCTTAAGTATCTACCTTACAAGCCGCCCTCTCCTTTTGGAGAAGAAGACGGCTTTACTGCCGGAGATGCTACGGACGTGTTTACGGAAGAAGCTGGGGAAGATATGTTTGCAACGGAGGAAACTCCGAAGAAAGCAGAGCCTGCTGGGCAACTTGATTTGTTCGACGAGCCTGAAGAAGTTGTTGCACCCGTTAAGCGCAAGAGTAAAAAAGCCGCTGCTCCTGTAAAAGACGAAGACATAGCTGACATTGTTGGAATATGGGGCGATGAAGACTAATGAGCTACGGTTATACAACACGGCTCAGTACTATGAACAAACAGGCTGATGGTTCCTTGTCTGGAGTAAAGCTAGGTCGCGTGTGCATCCGAAAGGAAGTTCCCGTGGCCGAAGTTGCGCTCCAGCTAGGAGTTAGCAGGCAAACTGTTTATAACTGGTTTACAGGCGCGCATGAGCCGAACGAAGACTTAAAAGACGCGGTAAAAATACTAATAGCTGAGTATAAACGACAATGACTGACTTCAACCTCATAGACTATGTTGTCCCCAAGGGTGGCATCTATTGTGTGGTTGGCATGGGTGCAGACGATAGTTTTCGCCCTAAGTTTACTAGCGATAGAGAAGAGGTAGACGAGTTAGTCGAGCATTTTGTAGAGCAAGATGCGAACGTCTATTTCGGTTTAGCGAAGCTAAATAACTCAGGCAGGAAAGCGGAAGACGTAGAGTCCCTGCAATCCATATGGGTAGACTTAGACTGCGGCCCAGACAAGGTTGAGGACGAATCTTCTACGGGGCGGCCTAAAGGCTACGCAACTAAAAGAGAAGCACAGGTTGCTTTGAAAAGTTTTTGTGGGACGACGGGATTACCAATACCTGCTGTAATAGACTCAGGTGGTGGTATACACGCGTACTGGGCGTTGACTGAAGAAATACCCAGAGACGGCTGGCAACCCATTATAGACCGCTTGAAGCAAGTCTGTGTAACTCAAAAGTTTTACGCTGACCCAAATGTGTTTGACTCGTCGCGTGTGCTTAGAGTACCGGGAACATACAATTATAAGTACGATCCCCCTGCTTTAGTAAAGGTACTGTGGCCTGCCGCCGGACGCAGCGCACCAGAGCGCATTACCCCTGAAGAGCTTAGGGACATCTTAGGTGTCGATGCTAATGCAGTCGCGGTGCAAAAAGGCCCTAGAGAACTTGACCCCTTGGAAGAACTATTACAAGGGAATTACGATAACGAGTTTAAAAAAATAGTGACCCGTGCCGATGGGTGCTTGCAGTTGCAAGACTCTTTGAGAAACAGAACAACACTGGCGGAGCCTCGTTGGTTTAACGCTTTGTCTGTTGCTAAGTTTTGCAAAGATCGTGCAAAAGCTGCTTATACTTTATCTCAAGGACACCCTGATTACAGCGTCGAGGCTACTGAAAAAAAGATGGAAGGCATCAAGGGACCGCATTCCTGCGAAGAGTTCGAAGGGAACAACCCCGGCGGTTGTAAAGGGTGTAAGCACAAGGGGAAAGTAACTAGCCCTATTAACCTAGGACAAATAATAAAAGTAAGTAAGTCCAGCCCCCATAAATACTTTGGTAGCTACGTAAGAGGGGAAAAGGGCGGTATTTTTATCGAAGTTCAGGACGAGGTTAAGCTGGTTTACGAGTACGACTTGTACATTGAGCAACGTATGGTAGACCCAAACGACGGGGATGTTTCTATATTTAAACTACATACTCCTCGTGACGGCGTGCGTGAGTTCACTGTGCCGAATGAAAAGTTAGAACCTAGGGAGTTGTCTAGGCTACTTGCTAAGCACGGAGTTGTAGCAGGCAAGGAAAATGCTGTGCTACTTCACAAATATATTATAGATGCAGTTAAAAATTTACAATCTCAAGATAAGGCGGACCTAATGCGCGTTCAATTTGGTTGGGCCGACAACGACACTAAGTTTATTGTTGGCGAAAGAGAAGTAACAGTTGACAACGAGTACCATTCTCCTCCCTCTACTATAACAGACGCATATAGTAGGTATCTTGAACCAAAAGGCACGTTAGAAAAGTGGCAGGAAGTGTTTAACATATACAATAGAGAAGGACTAGAAATACAAGCGTTCGCCGCGTTAAGCGGGTTTGGCGCAGCACTGTTAAAGTTTACTGGGCAGAAGGGCGCGATTATAAACTTGGTGCATCCTCATGCAGGTACAGGCAAAACCACCGTACTTCGTATGGCAAATAGCATAGCGGGTGATCCTGAAATGATGCTAGGTACGCCTGACGATACCGCTGTAGGCAGGGTAAACAAGCTAGGCACGCTAAACAACATAGTAAATACTATGGACGAACTCACCAACTTGAAAGATGAAGAGATAGGTAAGTTTGCATACGCTGCTTCTCAGGGTAAGGGTAAAGAGAAAGCGCAGATGCACATCAACGCTAACCGTAAAAACGAAATTACTTGGCGCAACATAACCTTAACTTCTTCTAACGCTTCGTTCTACCAAAAGCTAATGAACTCAAAGAATGCACCTGACGGTGAGCTAATGCGTATAATTGAGTTTGTGTTGGACTACCAAGATTTGAATATAGTTTCTACTCAGGAGGGCAAAGATATGTTTGACCTCCAACTAAATGAGAACTTTGGTCACGCGATTGTTCCCTTTATTCAGTACGTAATGTCGCGCCCAGACCACATGCTGAACATTTTGAAGGGGGTACAACGCAAGATAGACAAGGAACTACGCCTTACACAACGGGAAAGAAACTGGTCTGCTATTCTAGCGGCTAATATAACTGCGGGGATACTTGCTACTGAGATTGGGCTTATTGATTTCCATATGAAACGCATATTTCACAGGGTCGCTCCTGTTCTTATAAACATGCGAAAAGAAACAGTAGCTCCTTCCGACGGTAACCCAGCGGTAATATCAGAGTTCGTATCAAAACATATCCATAATTGCTTAGTGATTGATGCAGGGGTAGATAAAAGGACTAGTAAGTTAAAGCGGCCAATTCAAGAACCTCGTGGGCCTCTTGTTATGCGTCACGAACCTGACACTAAAATTACTTACATACCAGTCGGTAAGTTTAAAGAAGATATAGGAATACGGCAGGTAGACTATAACAAGCTGATAAAAGAGCTTACAGCCTCTGGTGCGTGCATTAGGGTGTTTAATAAAGACATGGGCAAAGGGCTACCTATGGCGACGGGTGTAACTCGTTGTATATGGATAGACTCTTCGCACGCGGATTTCCAAGGCGGAAAAACCATGCAGAAATATATTGAAGAGGGAAGTGAAGATGGAAGTGGAGAGGGTGAAGTACCAGATTAACTGGAAGGGATTCAAGGCAGGCACGTCGTTTTTTATACCGTGCCTTAGTCCCACCCCCGCACGTCAGAAAATAGTAAAAGAAACTAAGCGGCTAAAGTACAAAGTAGTTACTAAAATAGTAATAGAAGACAGTGTGCGAGGCATCCGCGTGTGGCGAGTCTAGGCTATAAACTCGTCTAAGAACCGCTCGTTTACTTTGTCCCGGTATGCTTTTTGAATTCTTAGTCCTAGTACTAACTCTTGTTCGTAGGCTTTCCTAGACTTGTAAGAACGCGCTAACGTTTTATTGTCTGCTAAGGCAGGAAATTCTATTCTCATTTCGTTAAGTTCTTCAACTGCTTCGCTTATAATTACACTGTCTCCAGCTTCGATACCTATATAATATTTTTTCTTTATCTTACTTAAACGTTTGTTCTGTTTAGTCTGGAAATTTAACGTCATAGAACGATTCTCATACAGACTAGCTAAGTCTGCGGGGCTAAAACCGAACGCTTGCATAAATAAATTGTAGCCATTTATATCAGTTTCTAATGACGCTCCTCTTCTGGTTGTAGCGCCTTCTAGGAAATACCTACTAGCCTTAAATAAGTTACGCGTTGCACTGGGGGACATAGCTTCTGCGGCACGGATGTATTCTTCATCCGCTAATAGTTCGGGCACACTGGCAATGTTAAATCCGTAGCTCCCCACAGGGCCTAAAGCTTGCATTAAGGCGGTCATCATATAGCCCCTTTCTTCGACGCTGTACGGGTCTTCACGAAATAGCATACCGTTTGCAAGTCCAATACGGTTAGAGAACTCTAGGTTAGTAATGTAGTTAAGTGGGCCTTTATACATTAGCTCATTGGTAACGCCACGTATCTCTTCTTTAGCATTAAACGGTTCGTCGTCATCGTCAAACGGATTTAGAGCTTCTAGGATATTAGCAAGGGTAGCTGCGGCTCCGAAAAAAGGTAATCCGTTTATGCCCCCGAGCGCCGCGCTCATAGCATAGATGCCAAGTAACTGTTTACGCGCCATAGTTCTCGTGGCGGTATCTTCTTTCGCTACCGAGTCATAAAAATTCATGCCTGTAAAAATAGCGCTGTTCCATATAAAACTTTTAAACGTGAACGTTACACGCCCAACATCATGTTGCATCAAGCGTGGGCCTTCCGCTGCCATACCTGTGGTATGCACATCTATTACTGTATTGACGGCTTCATCCGCTGCCTCTGCATCTGACTTACCTTTTTTCTTCGCCAAGTTAAATGTTGCTAGTGCTGTAGTAGCGCGACTGTACTTTTCTGTACCCGACATTGGCGCACTAAGCAGGTTCATCATCTTAGCTGCTTTAGAGTTATAGTCTACGGTATCTTTTCTAGCCCCCTCCATTATCTCGCGGTTCAGCGTGTGTTTAAGTTGCCCCCTGTCTTCTAAAGCCGCTAGTAAGACTTTGTACTTAGGATCAGATTGCCACTTGTACTCTATTAGCCCATCTTGTCTTTGACCTTTAGGGCGGAACGAGGGTAGAGCTTCTCTCATAGCGCTAAGTAGTACTGTGTTAGCGTCGCTAAACCCGTAACGTGCCACCAGTCGGGGGTAAGTAAGAAGTAGTATGGCACTCGTGTTAACGAGTCCAGAGGATATGTTGCCCAGAAGGAAGAGACTGTAAGCGCCGGTAGCAAACCTGCTTGTCATCTTGTTGTACGTAGGGTTAAGCATGAAGTCTCTACGCTTTAGTATTTCATTACGGAACGCTCCGCTCAGACCTGTTGTTTCTGTTTCGTTTATCTCAGACAACGCTGCATCTACTTGCGGGCTATACTGAAGTGAATTTACTCTACTAGAAACGCGTGTGATGGTATCAGCCCACGAGCGTAGTATATCTTTTGACTCTCCTTTTGTTCCTTCGTACCGCTTAGTGTTCTGCAATATAGATTCTTTAGGCATAAAGGATAAGTGCGCTTGGTATATTTCATCTCTATACTCAGCAGGCACTGCTTCCATTATTTGATTTATTAAACTGTCTGAAGGATGGTCACTAGGTCTATACCTAATCTCTTCTAGTTTGTCAGCGCGTTTAACATCTCCTTTTATGTCTTTTGCATTAGCATCTTCAAAATTTTGCCTTTGCTTAGGGGACTCAAAAGCTGTAGCCACACGCTCTCCACTAGCGTCAGTGTACTCTAGGTGGTAGTCTCCAAATCTTTTAGAAGGTACATAGCCTATAAGCGGCGCGGTTTTATCAAACAGGAGTTCTAGTGCGTTCTTCTGTGCTTTAGTTTCTGCTTTACCAAGTACCAAAGTTCTATACTCTACCCACCTTTCTCTGAGCGAGGTGACTATTATGGAGTAAGCGTCTTGCACTTCTTTAGGCAAATTCTTTAATTGACTGCTTAACTGCGCATACTCTTTTTGTTGCTCAGGAGTTAACGCATTCTTGTCAAAGCGCTTTATGTCCTCTATGCCTAGCAAGTCAAAGCCAGCTCTCTTAGCCGCCTGCGCTATCTCGTTAAGTTTTAACATTTGCTCAGGGTATTTCTTACCTATCCGCTCAAGTTTTGCGTACTTAGCTGTTATTGCTTCTGTCTTCTTATCCATTTCCCCTTGCCGCCGTATTAAAGCCTCTTGTAAAGCTTTAATTTTTTTGCTAAGCGCGGGGAATTGTTTAGCGGTCATCTTCACCATATCTTGTAGACGGAATGCACTGAGCACATTGGATATAAAAGTACCGCCTCCATCTCCACTGTACACTCTGGACATGGCGTTTCGCACGTTGTCCACTTTCTTTCCTACAAAGGCAGGAGCGCTATTTAGTATCTGAGATGTAGCTTCTGCGCCCATTTTGGGCGTGCCAAGAAAGAGTTTATCTTGTAGCGTAGGCTCTAATCCCGGTGCTACATCTAGCAATTTGTCTATGAAGTCCAGAGCTTTGTCATATGCACTTTGCCCCTTACGGAACCCGAAGAAGCGCAGTATGGAGTCGTATATCTGAGTTAGCATGTTCTGGTTAGCAGGCGCTTTAGGCGCTTTAGTTGCTTGCAGCAATGCTCTAAATTCTGGGTTGCCCAATATTTCTGCTACAAATTCTTGCAGGTTCTGCCCACCGTAAAAACCGCCCATCTGTAATTGTATGTCAGAGAAAAACTTAAAGAATTCTTTAGTGATTTCAAGGTCAGGATTACTTACTGCTTGTGCTAAAGCAGCGTGTCCAGTTTCATGTAAGAAAGTATGCTCGTTCATACCCGTTGTCGGGTCGAGTGTAATTACATCAGCAGCAGCGTCATAGAATCCGCTAGTACCTTCTGGAGTAGGCCCAACTACTACTTTGGTAGTTAGTTTCATCGCCCTTATTTTCTGCAAGATGCGCTTTATCTCTGCGGGCTGCGAAGGAATAAGTTTGTTTAATAAAGGTGCGAGCCGTCCGCGCTCTGCAAGGCTGCTAATTTCAGCATCGAAGGTAGCGCCTTCGTACACTGGCGCTTTGAGTCTATAGTTATCAACAGCCTTCTGGTATGTAGCTAAGTGTGCATCTGTGACACTAGTGTTAGCTTCGCCCATGAACCAAGTAAAAGCCTTGGCTACGTCAGCAGCGTCTCTTACAGCTTTTGGCTTATTTAAATTTTGTGTTTGTGCTACCGCAAGCTGTTTAATGCCCGCATCAGTAATTTTACCGTCGGGAAAGTAAACAAAAGTTTCAGGAGGTATGTCGTCAGCAGGGGGCACTTCCTCTACTACGACTTCTGTTGTATCTGTTGCCTCTATTTCTGTTGTCTCTACTTCTGTTGTATCTGTTGTATCTGTTGTTTCTTTTACTACGTCTACTGTGGTTTCCGCCGCTGGTGCTGGCGCAAGTCTGGTGGGGTCTAGCTCCCGCAAGTAAGTTTCAATGGCTTCGATATTTGGGCCAGAGTTGCTTCTCTCAGCCGCTTTCTCTAGCTCTTCAATTGCTGTTGCTCGCTGTTCAGGAATAGCTAAGTCTTTGCCACCCAGTGCTCGTTTAGTACCTGCATTGACAGGTATGTTTCGTTCAGTAAGGAAAGCGGTAAGAGTTTCACCAACAAGCGGAGCGCGAGTTTGTTCGCCGGGCAGTTCTCCTGTTAGCAAATTACCTTGCCTAGCTTCTTCTGCTGGGGCACGGTTACGTATTATGTTTGCTTCGATTTCTACATCTGCCGCTATGGTCTCAGCACTGGGGGGCGCTAAGTCTAACGGAGCACCTTCCTTGTTCCTTGCGTCAGCGTAACGCGTCTGAACTATGTTTTCTGCTTCACTGATAACGGCTGCTTCGCGTTGCGTTGCCAAGTTAGCTGTCTCTTCTGCGCTAGGCTCAAACGAAAATGCGTCTTGCTTAGCGGTTTGCAGTGCTTTATTTTCAGCTATCTTTGCTTTGTTGGTGGCTACTTTTTGCGCTTGTTCTTCTTTAACAGCAGCACGTTGTTGCGCTGTTTGTAGTCTTTTTAAATCAGCCGCTTGTTTTGTAGTTTCTTTCTTAACAAGAGCATTAATCTCCGCGTCTTGTCTTTTAACTGTAGGAGTAAGCTCTCCATCCCTAGTGAATATTTCCCCTTGAGTTTTTATCTGGTTACTTAGAGCTTCTACTTCAGCAGCGCGGGCTTCTTTTACTTCCTTCCAGACCTTACTTAATTCTGCTGACACTTCAGTCTTCTTAATGCTGGCTCTGCGCTTTGCTTCTGTGCGCACTTCCTCGTCAGTAAATTTAGCAATCGGAGTTGCAGGTACAGGTCGCCCTGCCATATACCTAGCTTCACTAGCTGTGACTTCTGATTCTCCCTCGGGGCGGGCAGGGGGCACTAAAGTAGAAGCTACAGGGGCACCGAATAAATCACCCTGCTCTGGTTGGGCTTGTATTGTATCTATGTCTGCTACTAGCGCAGCTTCAGCTTCAGCTTTAACGGCTTCTTCAGCAACTTCCTTTTCGCGTTGCTCAACAGCAGTTTGTTCCCGCCTCGCAGCAGCTTTCTCTCGTGCACCCTGTACACCACCACCAACAGTACCAAACCCACCGCCCGCTACAGCACCACGGACACTGCTCTCCATGATGCGATCCCATTCCCTACCGCCAAAAAGATCAGGGTTGTCGTCTATGAGTCGCTCGGCTGCAATACTAATAGCTTCTTGCGCGCCCTCAGTAATACCTTCTGTACCAACACCTTTAGCTAAGCCCACAGTACCCGAGCGTAAAACACTTGGTTTCATGCCTGATTTTAGTAAAAGTTTTTTCGTTGCCTCTGCTTTAACAGGAGCAGAGATATTTCTAGCTAAAGCAGCAGGAAGAACAGAGTCTAACGCAGCGGCGGCGGCTCCAAATAGTAAGGCGGTAGCGGGAGCAAGCTCTCCGGTTTCTTGGAATATGTTTTGGAATACTTCAGGGGCGTTCAGGGCATACGAACCGAGGCCAGCACCCGCGAGTTGCCCTGCTGTCGCTTGCTTTGCTACTAGCTTAGCGGCTTCTTTTTTGGCTATTTCGGTAGCAGCTTTGGTAGCTAATGCACGTCCGCCTAAGAGTGCCGGTGCTGCTGCCCCGCCAGTAAGCGCGGTGCCAAGTGCCAAGCCCATGTTGGGGATTTGCTCCCCCATAGTTTCAGCTACAAATTTAGCAGCGTCACCTATACCACCTACATCTTTATAGCTTTCGAATACAGGCGCAGGTAATGCAGCTTCTTTAGTAGCGGCTTCTTCAAGTTGTCTTTTTGCATACTCGTCTGCACCTACAGCGCTACCCACTAAGGCAGGGATGATGTCTGTAATTGTAGAGCCAAAACGGCCAACACCCCGCTCAAAGCCAATACCCGCAGCTTCTCCTATACCGACTTCTCTTTCTAAAGCCGGGGTGGGGACTGGCGCGTAATCCACAAGCATTTGAGCAAAACGTCTAGCGTTTGGCACGTCGCCAGCAGCCTTAGCTTTACCAAAAGCTTTGTTTATATCTTCAATGCCCGCCATAGTTAGGAAGTTTCCGCTAAGTAAGCTTTAGCTGATGCAACATCTTCAGGTAGTCCTCCGCCGCCTCCTAGCCCCTGCATACTGCCTATGCCTCCTCCTAGCATGCTCTGCACATTTTTTAAGTTAGCTATATAAGCATTCATAACTGCCTTTACAACTTCGGGATGGGTTTTGTCTAAATTCATTTCCTCCGCCTTGGCAGCTAAGTCAATTTGGTAAGCAGGCTCGTTTTGGTAGTCAGCTATTAATTTCATGAGAGCCGTGTTAGCAGTTGCGGCTGATCTAGCTGCGCTTTGCCCTGTGGTAGCTGCAATTTGATCTCTGGTTAGTTGCATTTTTGCTTCTTCAGAGCGCAGTCTACTGCTTTCTTCTAGTATTTTAGCGCCTTCAAACCCTTTAGAGGCACCAGCACCACGGCCTAGGACTTCTGCAAGCCTGAGCGCCAGACTCCCTAGAGGTTTAGCTTTCTCTAACGCGCCTGCAATACCTGTTTTATCAGGGGTTTGGTTTCTCTGCGCTGCTTCTTCCGCTCTTCGCTTTGCTCGGAAAGCTTCGATTGTCCCTGCTTCTTCTTGCTTACGCCCTATATCTTGTAAGTACTCAACTGCGTTTGTCGGTCCAGTTGCTTCATCTTCGCCGCCGAAAAGAGCGTCCGCTCCTTTAAGTGCAAGGCCGGTTCCGACTCCTACTTTTACGGGATCAACTACCCTTGCGCGTGTTCCGGGCGATCTCATAGTAAAACCCGGTCCTTTCGTTAAAGCAGGGTTTGGCTTAGTAGTCGCCCGCAGAGCCAAGTCTTTTGCCCTCTGAACCACTTTTGGGCCATGCTTTGCAACTATAGGCCCAAGCAGCTTCGCTCCCCCTCTAAGAATTGCGGGTCCACCATAAAGGGCGAGGACTGCGTTTGCCGCATAATTTAAGGGGTCTTCGGCTGCATTCTCCATTTGCCCGCTTACGATATTCGTAAAATTAGGCATGTAATCTTCCATCGGAAGTTTGTCACCGGCAGCTAACCGCTCTTGTTTAGCTCGTTCCGTGGCTTCATATTCCGACCGCTGCCTATCGCGCAAAGTGTCTATAAAGTTTCCATCTTCCCCGTTAAACCGCTTAACACCTCCGCCGCTTTGGAACTCTTGAAAAGGTAGAGTTTGTTGACTGTAGGCTTGTCCAGTACCTTTTTCCGCTGGGTCCATACCCTCGGGAATATCTATGTTCTGTTGCAGGATAGCCATGAACTTAGCCGCTCGCTCTTCTTCTTCAGCCTGACGTTGTGCAGCTCTTTCTTGCAGCCTACCTAAGCGACGTAAGTACCCAATGCCACCGTCTTCTTTTTCTTGCTCTGCTCTAGCCACCGCAGCTTCCGCGCCGGGCACTGCCCTACGGAAGTCATCCCTGCGTAGTTGCTGTTGCCTGCCGATATTTTGCAAGTAGCCTGCAATGCCTTCAGCAGGCGCATTAGCTTCCCGCCGCTCTCGTGTTCTTCGTTGCGTGTAACCTTCTACTGGCCGCCCGTCAATCTCGACAGGGCTTTGAGTATTACCGCGTGCAAATTCTAAGTCCTCAATCACGGGGACTTCTTCTACTACTTCTATTACTTCTTCTACTTCAGGGCCAGTTCGAGCACGTTGGCGTATCCTAGAACCGTCGCCATAGCCAGAAAGCCCAGCGTCAGTAAAAGCTTTATCCGTCTCTTCCCGAGTAGGAAATCCTGCTATCACGGGGACTTCTTCTGCGCCGCCACTCAAGGACTCCATAGCTTGTGCTACTGCAAGAGCATCAGGGAGGTTTGGCTCGTACATCTCCGCTTCTTCCATAGCTACTGGTGGATACAGGGAAGCCAATCCAGCTTCTTGTTTTTCTAGCCGCTTTCGTCTAGCTTGTTCCGTGTAACTTTCATCGGCAGTTGTAGAGATGCTTCTGCCGCCACCCATTCGGAAATCTCTTCTGCGATCTTCTTGCTCAACCTTCCCCAAAATATCACGCACGTAGGGCTGCGTCGTTTGAGCTTGAGGTAGTACGCCATAGTCTCTATTGGCAGCCACAAATTTATCTGCGTTCCCAAAGCCTGCGTTGTAAGCAATAAGTCCGGCTTCTACGTCTCCATCGTACCTGTCGATCATCGCTTGTAGATACTGGCGAGCAAATTCTCTACTAGCTTCTGGGTCAAACCTATCGCCCTTCATAGGAGGCACACCAAAACCCGGGTCTGCCGCAGTAGAGGGCCGTATTTGAAAAGCGCCTTCTTCACCTGCATCTCCTACAGCTTCTGCATCACCCCCGCTTTCAACCATCATAAGCGCGTCTAAAAGCGCATCCATATCTATAGCTTTGTCTCCAACAACCCCACCACGGGCCATACCCGCACCGCCGACAGCGTTCCTGATTGGAGCGGGAGTGGTGGCTAATAAATCTTGTATCTGCTGTTGAAACATGGCTTTTTCTTGGGGGAAAGCATTTGCTTTAGCTTCGTTCAATTCTTTAAGACGCGCTTGAAACGCAGCGATTTGCTCTGGAGTTACTGGGGCTGCTTGCCGTGCCCCTGTAGTGGGTATTTGTGCTTGAGATAGCATTCCGCCATTTGCGTACTCAATAATACCGCCGCGTGCGCGACCTATAGCCCCCATGTTATTAGCAGGGACACCGGAAATACCTCGCGCCGTTTGTGGGCCTTGAGCCAGTTGCTGCCCTTGCTGCATACTACGCTGCCCTTGCTGCCCTTGCTGCATACTACGCTGCCCTTGCTGCATAACTCCCGGAGCTACTCGGTTTACTGGAGATTGTCGCATAGTTTGTTGTGCTAGCTCCTGTTCTAGCTGGCTAGTAACAGTGTTGTCGGTCACTGACTCGTCTAAAACGCCTTGGCGAGCGCCTGCGGCATCCATTTTTTGTCTCTCTTGTAGCGCAATAGTATAGATGAGCGAAGGGTCTAAGTTTTGCCTACGCACAAGCTCTTGAACACTCAAGTCTTTTAACTGGTCTATTTCTTGTCCGATTCCGCCTGCGTATGCCATAACTATAGTCTCTTAATTTTTGTGCTTACTTACAAAGGCCCATCCAGTTTCTAGTCTTGCCCTGTGGGCAAGCACCGCCGTATATGGTGTTCCAAATTTCAGCGCCCACACCTACGTCACCTAGTATTTCAGACAACCCACTCTGACCTATGTAGTCCATCTCTTGAGCAGCAATAGGCAGTCCTTGCAGTAACGACTGTTGATACTGTACTTGCTTGTAGGGGTTGTCTCGTTCTTCTCTAAACTGAGCGTAATCAGCAGCAACACCCTGTTGTTCGATACCACGCTGTACCCCACCTGCTGTTTGTTGTGCGCCTAACGCCGTTAACCCGTACTGATTTGTTTGATTCTGCGCTTGTTGAGCACGATCTTGTTCGGTATTAAACTGTCCCATGCCTTGAGTATAGGCGTTCTGCATACCTGTACCGTATATGTCTGCCATGTTCCTAAGCAAATTACGTTGCCCTTCCGACTCCATAATAGCCTGACGTGATCCACCAAAAGCACCTGCTTTACCAAGCCTACTCGCATTTTCCACGCGTTGTATTTCTGCTTGGCGTTGCGCTTCGGCCATCTGTGGTTCTAAAGCAGTGTTCATAAACGGAGACATATAGTCTTGAGCTGTCGAACCGGAGGTAAAGCTCGTAGGGTTAAACCCACCCATCTGCGCTGTAGGCACGGTTAACCCGGCAAGCCCTTGAAAAGCTTGAGTTTGTAGTCCAGACTGCCCCGCAGTAAGTGGACCGCCATAGCCTTGGTAGGGTTGGTTGGCGAGCGCTTGCCCTTTGCCAAGCATATCCGTTACATACGGCGCAGCCCAACCCGAGAGGGATTCTGTGGTGCTAGTGGGGCTTCCTATTGGATCAGCCATGATTATTTCCTCACGCTAAGAATTTATTAGGGTTTATTTCTCGCCCTTGTTCAGTAGTACCAGTGCGTGCTTGACGGACTTTATCCATCATGCCGTGAAGTTGCGTTGCACCGGCAGTAGAGTTGCCGTTACCTAAATGACTTACTACATCAGCGGGAACTACAAACTCCCCGTCACTTAAAGCAGCAGGCTGACTATTATCTATTGTGGCAGGAATCTGATCTGCCATTCCGTCTGTAGCGCCGCCTAGGTAGTATCCTTGAGGAGCTACACTCGCTATACCACCTTGCGCGTATGTTGTTTGTTGCGGACCTGTGTTGTTTGCTATGCCTGCGTCAATACCCGGCCCGAGTGTAATATCCTCTATGCCCCCACCGTAGCCTTCGTAACCAAACCGTCTCATATTGGCTCTAACGTCACTAGCTGTTATTCCGGGGTAGCGACTTTGGTAAAATTGAGCTGCCTGTTCTGGGGAAAAAATCTCCATGTCTATAAGTTTAGCCGCGTCTTCAACAGATAAGTTTTGTACTCCGTTGTATAACGCTCCCTGTAAATCTGTCATGTAGGGAAGACGCTCGTCTGCCGCTGCTACTAACTCTTTTTGGGTGTTTATTAAATTGGCAATACCATCGGGTTTTGTCTCTCCGAGAGCCGTATAGTACGGACTCATCATGGCGTTAACGTCGCTTAGAGGCACACCCCTTAATTCTGAAGCACGTTCAGGGCTTATGTTGTACTGGTTCATAGCCCCAATACTCTGCTCTATTTGCTTACGCTCCGTGTTATAAACGGGATTGTCTTTTATAGCTGTAAATTTCTCTACTGCTTCAGTATCGGTAAGCGTTTGAGCCGCAGGGCGCGTATCTCTAGCCTCGTTGGCTAGGTTTGCAATTCCTAATTGATTTGCTTGAGTTTGTGCTCTGCCTCTTTCGGCTAGTATGTTGGTGTCAAACGCAGCGTTGTATCGAGTCTCAAAAGCACCTTGCGCTTCGTTTTCTCTTTGAGTTATGTTTGGAGGGCGTGCGTAACGCATATCACTAAAATACCGTTGCCCACCACTGCCGGGCCTACGCTTAGCGTCGTAAGTATCTGGCACAGCAATTTGCTCTGCTCTAAAATCTGGTATGAAAGCATTTGCCATGTTAGTTTCCTGAGCCTTTTAGGTACCCAATAAGTTGTTCAATATCATAATCCTGCACTATACCACCTTCTGCGTACCCTGAGTATAGGGAGGCAACAGGGTCTATGGCAGACGCTAACATTTCTGAGTCTTCTGGTTTCGCTACGTCAGGCGCGAATATGCTAGCCCCAAAAGGATCGTACATGTAGTCTATGTCTACTACCTCACCCGGTTGCTTTGATATACCGAATAATCCCGAAGGTGCCGTGGGTGTCACAGGGGGGGCTACACAATTACCTAAAGCGTCTCTAGTTTGGCCTTCTGGACATTCCCCGCCACCACCAGTTCCTTCACATTGTTGTTTAGTTGCGTTCCAATTAGGAGTAGTACCAGTACAAACGCAATCTTGAGTTATGGGGTCTCTAGTTCTTCCGCCTGTACAGTTACCGTCGCCATCGGCTTGGCAAACGCCGTCAGCGTCTTCAGTGTAGTTTGTTGGGCAAACACACTCGCCTAAAATATTTTTTACTTTGCCTGAGCCAGCGGGGCAAGCACCACTGCCGTCACCATCGGATTGGCAAACGCCGTCAGCGTCTTCAGTGTAGTTTGTTGGGCAAACACACTCGCCTAAAATATTTTTTACTTTGCCTGAGCCGGGCGGGCAAATACCGTCACCACCAGTTCCTTCACACTTACCAGTAGTTGCATTCCAATTAGGAGTAGTACCAGTACAAACGCACTTACCATCTACTTTTACTTGACCTGAACCGGGCGGGCAAATACCGTCACCACCATCTTCTCCGCAAATACCAGTTACAGGGTCTTCAGTGTAGCCTGTTGGACATTTACAACCGCCAGCTCCATCATCTACTTTAACGCC
>Ga0208032_1000353_pt1 | contig 28787 bp, 50 predicted proteins | sample MalvirAntarct_66_FD_184254 | JGI IMG/M metagenome (GOLD analysis project Ga0208032, IMG submission 184254) | Marine viral communities from the Global Malaspina Expedition - Malaspina viral metaG Antarct_66 (SPAdes) (version 2) | ecosystem: Environmental > Aquatic > Marine > Oceanic | place: West... | reverse complement strand
CAAGATTTAGAGTATGACTTAATGAGTTTACAGGATAACAGCGGTACGTTATCTTATTTAGCTTATGATTGGCACGACGAAAAATTCGAGGCATACAGGCAGGCGTGGATGCAGTTAAACGACGAATACACACACAACGGTAGCGCAGTTTTAAGATACGAGGACGTAGAGAGAGATTTAGGTATTTTAGAAGAGATTAGAGTAAAAGCAGACGAACTAGGTTTAGCAGCAAACGACGTTTACGACCAATGGGACGAACACTATTCGGAGCTTGAAAATATGAGAGAAGCGGACTTACAGTATATGCGAAACGAACAGGAATTTAGAGATTGGAATTAATAATAAATACTTTTAAAAAATGAAGACAACAGAAATGTTAAAGCAAATTAAAACTATGCTAAAGTCAAGATTGGGTCTAGCTCAAATGACCTTAGAAGACGGCGAAACAATTATCGAATCGGATAACTTTAGAGAGGGCGAAGCTATCTTTATCGTTTCAGACGACGAACGAATCGCACTACCTATTGGCGAATACCGAATAAATGAAAACGGCGGTATGATTATAGTTACCGAAGAGGGTACTATAGCAGAAATGAGAGACGATATGGAAGAGGAAAAAATGGCGCAAGACGGTAAAAAGATTAAAGAAGAGGAGTTAGACGAGGTAGTAGTAGAGGACGTACCCGAAGTAGCGGTAGACGAAATAGCTGCAATAGTAGACGCAGTAGTAGAGGTAATTGCACCAATGATTACAGAAGTAAAAGAAGAGTTAAAAAAATATATGGAAACTATACCCCAAGCCGAAGAGGAGGGATATAGAGACGGAATCGACGACGAAAAGGAAGACGAGAGGCAAAAAATGAGTAAGCAAAAGCCCGCCCGTAAACCAATGAAGCACAACCCCGAAACAAGTACTAGAAAAGCAGCACAAACGCTTTATAGTCAAAACGCAGGAACACACACAACAAAAGACAGAGTATTTAACAAATTATTTAATTAGTATTAAAATTTAACAGAATGAAAAAAAGAACACAATTAAGAGACATTACGGGTAGTGGTTCGGTAGGAACAATTACTACAACTTATGAGGGACAGTACCTAGGCGAAATAATTTCGGCAGCGTTATTAAGTGGAGACACTTTAGACAAAGGCGGTATTACAATTAAGCCAAACGTGGCGTACAAAGAAATCGTAAAAAAATTATCTAGTACAGGATTGGTAACGGATGCAACTTGCGACTTTACAGTAACAGCAGACCAAATCAATTTATCACAAAGAGTTTTAGAAGTAGAGCCTTTCCAAGTAAATTTACAAATTTGTAAGAAAGATTTTTTAACAGATTATTTAGCTTTAGAAATGGGAGCTAGTGCTTATAAAAATTTACCTACATCATTTGCAGATTATTTAATGGCGCACGTAGTAGCCAAAGTAGCAGAGTCTACAGAGAATAATATTTGGAGTGGTAATGCAGCTTTAGCAGGAGAGTTTAACGGTTTAATTACTTTAGCTTTAACAGAGGCAGGAGTAGTAGACGTAGTTACAACAGCAACAAGTTTTGACTCTACGACAATCGTAGCAGAATTAGGAAAAATTGTAGACGCAATTAAGCCCGAAGTATATGGTAAAGAAGATTTACATTTATATTTACCAACGGTAGCATTTAAGGCATACGTAAGAGCTTTAGGTGGATTTGGTGCTGTAGGTGGTGGCGGTGTAGACCAACAGGGGTCTATGTGGTATGAGAATGGCGGTTTAACATTTGAGGGCGTAAAAGTCTTTAAAGCCCCAGGAATGCCCGCAACGTCAATTTTAGCAGCAGAAAAGAGTAATCTTTTTTATGGTACAGCTTTAATGGCAGACTCTAATGTTGCGAAAATTTTAGATTTATCCGACGTAGACGGTAGCGATAATGTAAGAATCGTTTTACGTTTCCAAAGTGGAGTACAAATCGGTGTAACAGAGGACGTAGTTTTATACACTCTAGCATAATCAATTATTAATAATAACTAAAGAGGGTAGGTAAGCTATAAGCCTATCTACCTTTTTTTGGTTAAAATAAAAAATAAAATAACAATGGCGTGTAATTCACTAAGTATCGGACGAGCTTTACCGTGTACCTCTTCAGTAGGGGGTATAAAAGCAATTTATGTAGCACCTTTTAATTCGCTAGGGGCTTTAACAATAGTAAGCGGACAAGTAACAGCAATCGGAAATGACGGTAGCGTAGACTTGTATAAATACGACCTAGAATCTAGTAATGGTTTAGAGCAGGCGGTAACGGCGTCCGCAGAAAATGGTTCTGTTTATTACGAACAAACCTTAACAATGACATTAAAAAAATTAGACTTACTTTCGCAGCAGGAACTAATAGATTTAATCAAAAGTAGAACGCAAATTTTTGTAGAGGACTATAACGGTAACTACTTTTTAATGGGTGCTACTAACGGCGTGCAAAGTTCGGGCGGTTCAATTACCACAGGGCAAGCCTATGGAGATTTAAGCGGATTTTCGGGTTTAACATTTACAGCACAAGAGACTTTACCCGCATTTTTTGTAACAGCTAGTGTAGTTACAGCAAATGCTAGTGCTAGTCAAATAGAGCCAAGCTAAGGTAAATTAAATATTAGCTAATTATATTAGGGGTAAGTCAACAGGCTACCCCTTTTTTTATGCAAAAAATTTAAAAATTACGTTATATAGATATGATAGTGTTAAAACCAACGACAGACCCGCAGACGTTTAAATATATACCCCGTGATTATACCACGGTAGCGGCTATTTTACTTAGAGACGACACAACAAACGAAACTATTGTATACAACCCTACTATAACAAAGGTAGGCGATTATTTAGAAATTACAGGGGTATTTAATTTAGTAGAGGGGCATTTTTACGATATTAGAGAGGACACACCCGACGCCTATTGGAATAGTTGCCCTATTTTATGGGAATTAAACGATAATACGTGGGACTATGAGTTTCCAATTAAGGAGTCAGTTTATGTAGATTTAATTTTTTGCACAGCGCAGGTAATTAATCAAAATGAGGACGAAGAGTATAATATAAATAAAGGTGTTTATATAACAGAAAATACAAGAAATAACGACTACGTAGTATTATGAAAAAACAGCTAAAAAAATATAATCAAAAGGCGGCAGTACCTACTAAAAACAAATCTAGTTTAAAGTTTGTAAACCTAGGTACATATACTAGCCCACTTATAAGCGAGGAGCAAAACCAAGAGTTTGTAAAATACGGGGCAGATAACGATTACTACGGTTACTTGCTAGATTTATTTAATGGTAGCCCTACAAATTCAGCAGCTATAAACGGTACAGCACAACTTATAGCGGGGCGTGGTTTAGATGCTACAGATAGTAGTAAAAAACCTAATGACTACGCCGTAATGCGTAAATTATTTAAAGACGAAACACTAAGCCGTTTAGCTATAGATTTAAAACTATTTGGTGGATGCTCTATGCAAGTTATCTACAACGAAGACAGGAGTAAGATAGTACAAGTAGAACACTACCCCGTAGAAACTTTAAGGGCAGAGCGTGCAAATGAAGACGGCGATATTACAGGATATTACTACGCCGCAGATTGGACGGACGTAAGAACGTCGGACGACATAAAAAGAATACCCGCTTTTGGATTTTCTAATGAAGATATGGAAATGTTATTTATAAAGCCGTATAAGTCGGGCTATTACTACTACAGCCCTGTAGACTACCAAGGGGGTACACAGTATATAGAAATGGAAGCGGAAATAAGTAATTTTCATTTAAACTCGTTAAAAAACGGTATGAATCCGTCGCTACTTTTAAATATGAATAGTGGTGTACCCGACGAAGATACACAGAGGGAAATAGAAAACAAAATTTACCAAAAATATGTAGGTACGTCAAATAGTGGACGTTTTATTTTAGCTTTTAATAATTCAGCAGAAGAGGCGGCAAGCGTAGAAACTATACAACTTTCAGACGCACACCAACAGTACCAATTTTTAAGTACAGAGAGCAGCCAAAAAATAATAATTTCGCACAGAATTACAAGCCCGTTATTACTAGGAATTAATAAAGAATCGGGTCTAGGTTCAAATGCAGATGAATTAAAAAACGCCTCTATACTTTATGACAACTCTATTGTTAGACCATTTCAAGATTTAATCTTACGAGGTTTTGATGAAATACTTGCCTATAATGATATTAGTTTAAATTTATATATAAAGACTTTACAACCTTTAGAATTTATAGATTTAGAAAACGCAAATACTATAGAAGAGATAGAGGAGCAAACAGGACAAAAGCAAGACTTTAAAACACAGCTAAAAGTAATTGACGGCAAACAAGCCTACGAGTCTATACAGCAGGCAGAAGACAAAGCTAATGAATTGGGCTGTATGGGCTACCACGAAATGATAGACGAAGACGGTAGAAAATGGTTTATGCCTTGCCAAAATCACACAGACCTAGATAAAAAAGCACCCGAATTAACAGAAGAGATAAAAGGGGCTTTATTAAAAAGACTAGCAGAAGTAGGCGAAGACGAAGATTTAGAAAATTGGGAACTTATAGACGCTAGACCGTCAAACGAATACGATAAACAATTACATAATACCTTTAATTTTGCTAGCGCAGTACGTAGTACACCTAATAAAAGTAGCGACCAAGATACAACTATTATTAAAGTACGATATGTTTACGCAGGGTCGCAAGCACCCGAAAGAGAATTTTGTAGAGATATGGTTTCGGCGTCAAGGGTTTACAGAGTAGAAGACCTAGATAGCGACAACCCAAACTATAACGGAAACGCACAGAATGTAAACGAGGGTCTAGGAATACGAGGCGCAGATAACTATAATATTTTTCTTTATAAAGGCGGTGTTAATTGCCAACATTTTTTTGAGAGACGAACATATTTAAGAAAAAATAATAAAAGAATAACAGTAAACGAAGCACGACGTTTAATTATAGCTATTGACCCTAATATGAGAGACGAGGCTAGAATAGTAGCAAATCCTAGAGAAGTAGCACAAATAGCAGAAGCACAAAACGATTATTGGAAATACGACAGATAAAACTATGGCAACAGCACTTTTTATAAATAGGACAGACCTAGTAAAAAACACAATTATAAATGGAAATGTAGATACGGACTCGTTTTTACAATTTGTAAATTTATCGCAAATACAACATTTACAGATATATATGGGTACGGCTTTATACGAGCAAGTAAGCGAGGCTATATTAGCAGACAATATAAGCGCAGATATGGACGCTTTGCTAAAAGATTTTTTACAGCCAATGCTTATTCATTTTACAATGGTAGATTACCTACCTTTTAGTAGTTTTACAATTTCACAGGGCGGTTTACAGAAACATACTAGCGAAAATGCACAACAGGCTACTAGAGAAGAGGTAGATAGTTTAATTCAAAAGCACCGTAATTTTGCAGAGTTTTATACAAGACGATTTATAGATTTTATGAGTTTTAATGCGTCCGCAAAGTTTCCGAAATATTTTGAGAATAGAAACGACGATATGTACCCTAGCAGAAGTGCGGCTTTTGTGGGGTGGGTTTTATAAAATGAAAAAAGAATATATCATAAAGTCGGTAAACGTAAACAAGTTAATAAGTTACGTATTAAAAAAAGATACTAATAAAAAAGTTAAAATAAAAAAGACAAATGAGTACACTAAAAAATAAGAAAATAAAGGACACTTACGAGGGTTTACTTAAAACCTCTACAAATTTAGCTTTAGACGGTACACTTACACAAATACAAGACGGTACGGGGCAAGATAGCAATGTTAAAATAAATAATTTAGGAGATATAGAGCTTAATACATTAAAATTTACAGCCCTAGAAGATAGTAACGCAGTAAAAATAAACAATTTTCTAGTCTCTAGTGAGCTGTTTTTATCAACGGAAACAAAAATACCTACTGTAGGTTCTGTTAAAAAATATGTAGACAATAATATTTCGACGCAGGATTTAGATTTTAGCGGTAATACAGGGACAGGGGACGTAGACCTAGATAGCGAGATTTTTATAGTTGAGGGTAAAAGCGGCATTACAACAGAAGCGTCGTCGAATGCTTTAATTATTGACGGTAGTACTTTAGAAACAAACATAAATACAAACGCTACAGACATAACAACCAATACAACTAATATTAGTACGATAAATACTACCGCAGAGTTTTTAGTAAATAAGGGACAGCCTAGCGGTTATGTACCTTTAGATGCAAGTTCTAAAATTTTAGAAACATATTTACCCGCTAGTATTATCGGTGGCTTAAAATTTCAAGGTACGTGGAACGCAACTACAGACGACCCTAGTTTACCTCTAGCAAGTACAGTAAACGGACACTATTACATAGTAAGCGTAGCAGGAACTTTTGAAAGTATTATTTATGGTGTTGGCGATTGGGTAATTTCAAACGGTGTAGCGTGGAGTAAAATAGATAATACCGAAAGCGTTTCGACAGTTTTTGGCAGAGTAGGAAATATTTTAGCTAACTCGTCAGATTATGATACTTTTTACCCAACGCTTGCAAATTTACCTACATTAGTTTCTAATAATACAGCGGTTGCAGCCAATACTTTAAAGGTTGGTATTACTACCGCACAGGCTAGCGAGATAACCGTTAACACAGCTAAGGTAGGTTATACAGATGCTAAGGTTGCTGCAAGTGCAGCGGTTGTTGCAAACACCGCTAAAGTAGGTATAACGACAGCGCAGGCAGACGAAATAGCTGTAAACACTTTAAAAGACGGTATTACTACCGCACAGGTTAACGCTATTGCAGATAATACTACTAACATAGCTACTAATACTAATGAGATAGCTACCAATACGATTGCACCCCAAAGTTCGGGACAGTCTATTACCTTTATACCAATATACACAGATACACTAGAGATAGGGAACTCTATTATGGCACAATCTGAAGGTACACAAAATGCTAAATTCATAAATGTATACGGTAGAATGACAATTAAAGGTAACGGAGGAGACGCAAACGGGGGTACTTTAAACCTTGAATCGCAGTCGGCAAGATTAGGAATTGCAACAGAGAGTATAGCAGGAAATCAACCCGAAGCGTCGCTTGACGTAGGAAAAAATGCAAGAGTAAGAGGTTCGTTAAATGTAGGTTTAACAAATGAGCAATATTTATTCGTTAGTACAACAGGAGACACGCCCGTAGGATATGTAAAAATGGGCTACTATGGTAAGGGTACAGATTATAATGTTTCGGGTGGCGCACAGGCAGCCACTCAATATACAACAGCTTTTAGTAACGGTGGTAAAATATGCGAAGACGAAAGAATTATGACGTTTGTTTTATCTAGGACAACTATGGCAAGTTTAAGCGGTGCGGGTAAAGAGTTAATACCACAAGATAGCAATTTTACTTATATTGTTAAAGAAGCCTATATGTATTCAGTACCCACAAGTGGTGGTGGTGCGCCCACAATGGCGGTTAATGAAAACATTGTAATAAATTATCAAACCCAAAATAACGGTACTAGAACAACTACAGCTTATAAATTAGGTGCAGCGGAATTTAATTCAGCCTCAACTAGTAGAAAACTAATGACTTTTGACCAATCTAATGCGGCTGCTATAGGAACTGTTAATGCAGTACCAAAATCTTCTGTAAGAATAAGTACTACTAATGGCTTTGCAACAAACGGAAGTGGACAATGTGATTTTTATATACGAATGAGAGTAAAAAATATAGATTTCAATGACGACATAAAAAACAACTCGCAACTTATAACAATATCTTAAAAATAAAAAAATGAGTTTGGGAGACGTAAAAATGTATTCTTTGAATATTAGTAGTTTAGTAATTAGCATTACAAACGTAGACGTAGTTTTAAAAATTGTTCTGTTACTTTTAAGTATAGGTTATACTATAAATAAATGGGTTTTATTAAAACGTGATAATGAGAAAAATAAATAAAATAATTATACATTGCACAGCTACCCCAAAAGGTAGAGAAGTTAATGTAGCCACTATACGTAAATGGCACGTAGAGGATAACGGGTGGCAGGATATAGGCTACCACTTTATAATATCTTTAGACGGCGAAGTAGAAGAGGGTAGACCAATAGAAAAAACAGGAGCGCACACTTACGGCGAGAATTGGGATAGTATAGGTATCGCTTATGTTGGCGGTATGAATAGAGAAAACACCAAAGCAGAAGATACACGTACAGAGAGTCAAAAAGAGAGTTTAATAGACTTAATATGTATGTTAAAAGACAGTTACGGCGGTACGGTTTACGGACATAGAGATTTTAGTAATAAAGAATGCCCTAGCTTTGACGCTAAAAAAGAATACGAAAACATAAGTAACAGATACTAATGAATATAAATTTAATACTACTAGTACCTACGGGTTTTATGTTAGGGTTGCAATATTTTGAGCCTAGCAAAACGCAAGAGAAATTTAACTTTAACGAATTAAATATTTACCTCTTATTTGTACAGTTTCAAATACAATGGAATGAATAAGATTTTAAAGTGGTTTAGCGGCAACGTAATAGAGCAAGTAGGTAAGGTTATAGATAATTTATTTACTAGCGAAGAGGAGCGTTTAAAAGCCAAAAACGAGATATTTAAAGTACTTAAAGAGCAGCAGCTAGAACTACAGAAATTACAAACCGAGGTAATATTAGCAGAAGCAAATGGTAATTGGCTGCAACGTTCGTGGCGACCTATACTTATGTTAGCTTTTGGTTTTATTGTTATTTATGTTAAATTTATAGCACCTTTATTTAATTTACCAATACCCGAACTAGAAAATGAGTTTTGGAATCTACTACAAATAGGCATAGGGGGCTATGTGGTGGGTCGTAGTGGCGAGAAAATGATAAAGACATACGCTAGCACCAAAACAAAATAAAAACGTCTTAAAACGTTTAATAGCATATTTCGTTATAGTAGTATATATATACAGTAGTATATATCTATATAGCAGTAGACTACTATATATTAGTAAAAAAACGACTATTAAAAACTACTAGCCTAATTTATTTACAACTATTTTAAAATATTTTTATATTACATTTGCTCTATGGCAAAACTTAAAAAACCGACTGTATCTAGTCTAAAGAAAAAACTAGACATTATTTTTAGTAAATACATAAGATTAAAAGATGCAGACGCTTTAGGAAATGTAGCTTGCTATACTTGCGGAACTGTAAAAAAATGGGAAAAGGACGGTATGCAGGCAGGGCATTTTATGAGTAGAAAACACACGATAACTAGGTGGGACGAAAAGAATGTAAAGCCACAATGCTATACTTGTAATTGCCACTACTACGGGCGTCAATTTGAATTTAGTATAAACTTAAACAATGAATACGGCGAGGGTACGTCCGAAGCTCTATTAACTAAGAGTAGGCAGCTACAGAAAAACAACGTAGTAGACTTATTAAAACTAATTGAAATTTTTACAAAAAAGCTAACAGAATTAAAATAATACTATTACATTTGCATTTCTAGTATTCATTTTTCGTAAGTGGGTATTTGTTTATATCGGTTCAAACGGCACTCTTAATCGGGTGCTTTTTGTTTTTTATTTACTTTTATTTGGTAGTTATAAACATTTATTTATATCTTGCGAACTAATTTAAAAACCGAGACAATGGAAACCGCATTACATTTTTTGCACTACAGAGTAGAAGCTATGACTACAGAGATAGACAGGCTACAAAGTAAAAACGATTTTTTAATCGCAAATAACCAAGTATTAACCCAAGAAATAAACCTTATTCGATATGAGCAGTAAAGCAGTAATAAAAGATATAGTACCTAGCGGTCTATGGAATGGACTAACTAAATACAAAGTTACTTTTGAAAATGGCAAGCAATATACTTTTTTTGCTAAAGGCGATTTTAAATTTGCTGTAGGTAGTGAAATAAAATACGAGGTAACTAACGAAGAGTATAAAAATGCTAGAGTACCTTTAGAGGAGTACCCAAAAGAGGGCGAGTCGAATTTAGTAAAACCTCTAGTAAATGAAGTAAGGCGTAGTAGCTTAATTGATACTTATTTTGGTTATAAAACGCATTCGCCCGAAGACGAGCAGCTACGCCTAGAGTGTATAAAAGCGGCAGCTAATTTTAACCAAATGAAAACCGTAGGCGCAGATACAGTAATTGAAGAGGCTAAACAATTTTTTAATTTTATAAAACAATAACGATATGAATAGTAAGTACGAAAGTGAGTTTGTAAATAGTTTTGTCTGTAAAGACGAGCCTAAATATGATTGGATAGTAGCAAAGCTACATATTAAAACTAGCGAGTTTAAAGACTTTATCAAAAAGTATGAATCTCATATAGAAGAGAACAACGGTTTTTTAAGTATAGACGTTTTAAGAGCGCAGAAAGACCCTAGCAAAATGTATGCTAAGTTTACTAAGATAAATAAACAGGCAGGACAGCAGGCAGTTAAAAAGGTAGCTATGGCAGAATTTATGCCCGACAGAGAAGCTACAAAAGCCGAAGACGATTTACCGTTTTAAAAGTGTACATTTATAAAAAATAATTAGGGGTCGTAAAACGCCCCTTTTTTTACCACTAAATTTAAAAACCGAGATATGTTAGTAAAATACAATGAGCAAATAAAGACCTTAACAAGCATACGAAAAGGAGAGCTAGAGCAAGGCTTAAAATTAGATATAGCAGAAATTGACGAATACTTTAGATTTAAACCGCAAGACTTTGGTATATGGCTAGGACACGCAAACGTAGGTAAAACCTCTTTAACTCTTTATTTAATGCTTTTATACAGTATAAGGCACAATAAAAAATGGCTTATATACAGTAGTGAAAATGAGCCTTACGAGTTAATACAGAAGCTACTAGAGTTCTTAATAGAGGAGCCTATAAATAGAATTATACCAAACGATTTTAATATGGGTATTGATTTTATAAAAACTCATTTTCAGTTTATAGACAACGGCAAATTATATACCTACAAAGGTTTGCTAGAAGAGGCGCAAAACCATAGAGTAGCTTTTAAATACGACGGGTTTCTAGTAGACCCCTACAACTCTTTAATAAAAGACAAAGAAATGTTAAAAGGTTTAGGCGGGCACGAATACGATTATGAGGCAACAACAGAAATGAGGTTATTTTGTAAAAAGAATAAAGTTTCGCTTTGGTTATGTACGCACGCAAACACCGAAGCAATTAGACAAATCTATAGAGAGGGACAGTATGCGGGTTATCCAAAAGTACCCGAAAGCTCTAGCGTCGAGGGCGGGGGTAAATTTGTAAACAGGGCAGATTTTTTCGCAGTAGTACATAGGTTTATACAGCACCCTACGGAATTTATGGACTCGCAGCTACATATTAAAAAAGTTAAAAGTATTTCTAGTGGTGGTAGGTGTACCCCTTTAGACGACCCAATTAAAATGCGTGCAATTATTAACAACGTAGGCTACTCTATAAACAATGAAAGCATAGTAAAAAGTCTTAAATTAATTAACGCACCTTTTTAAATTTAATTTTTATTTATAACTTGCTGTTAATGAAGTCGGTATTATCAAAAGTTTTTGAAAAGCATAAACAATGGCTAGAGATAGTCGGGAGCTTTAACGTCAATAAAGATACCGCAGCCGACATAGTTAGCGAAATGTATATAAATGTATCTAACCATTTAGAGAAAAAAGATACTAGCATTATATACCAAAAGGACGAAATTAACTATTACTTTATCTACGTTACTCTTAGAAATTTAGTGTTTGATTTAAAGCGAAAAGAAAAAAAAGTAACATACGTAGGAACGGAATTTATAGAAGACACAGGGACAGAGGCATACGTAGAAACACCCGACACCTACAGCAAAGTTAAAGCTATAAATGATTGGTACGAAAACCCCGAATACCTAAAGATGCTAGAGAATGAAACAAACCTAGACAGCTTTACAACTGAAAAAATGCATATCTATTATTTACGTAGAATTTTTAAAGAGGTTTACATAGATAAAAAGAAATTAATGCAATTTAGCAGGGAATCAAAAATAACCTATTGGAGTTTAAGAAATACTCTAAAAATAATTAAGAAACAAATAAATTTAGAATATGAAACTAGGGACACTACTAGAAAAGATTTTTAAATACACAGGCATTAAATGGCTAGTAAAAAAAATAGTAATTGATTATCTAGGATATGAGAATTGCGGATGCGAAAAAAGACGAGATGCTTTAGATAATTTTAAATTCAAAAGAAATGGATAGCGACGACTTATTATTTTGGGAAGACTTTAGAGCTAGTAATGCAACTACAATTACCAACGAAGAGTTTAAAAGGATTTGCGCTATGTATAGTGTATATTTAAGTAAAAATTATACAGAGCCTTGCACCTGTAGCCCTAAAGCTATACAGCGTTTTATTACGGCTTTAAACAAAGTATATGACAATAGATAAAGTACACGCTTTAGAAAAGGCGGTAATACAGATTTTGAATTTTGACGGGTGGAAATTAGTTTGGACGGGCGAGGGTAGCTCGCATTTCGACGCAGAGGGTTTAACACCTAAAGGCGAAAAGTGCGTACTAGAAATGAAGTTTAGAAATAAATACTACGACACTAAACTACTAGAAAAATACAAGTACGATAAATTAATGGCTATTGATAAAGATATAGTTAAATTATATTTCGTAGCAGACCCAAAAGGAAATTATTTATATTGGTTAAACAAAATGAATATGCCCGAACTAGAAAATAAGTCTATACGAAAAACTACGCTATGGGATGCACAAAAGACAAATAAAGAAATTTATATGCTACCCGAAAGCAAAGCCTCTATTATAAATAAAAACGAGCCTAGCCGTACAGGCAAAAGCATTTGGGACGAATACCACAAAAAAAATCTAAAATAAATATGGGACTAATAATATTTGTACTTTTTATAAACCTAGGAGTGCTTTTTATCGTATGGAATTTACAGCGAAAGCGTAAATAATTTTTTACATTTCTACCTAGTTATTAACAATATTTGTAGTAACTTGCGCAAATGAAAAACCATATAAATAATACTACGGAAACTAGCGTACTAGACATCGAAGAGTTTAGCTACCTAGGACATTTTGAGGCGTGTACGAATATCATTGCAGAATGGAGCGACAGAGCCAAAGACAAAAAAACTTTATCCAACGAACTTACTACAGTAGCCAACTCCTTATATCGGATAGGCGTTTATGTTTCTAATATGCAGGAACGGCAGCGAACTATAGATAGCTATACTACAAAGCTACGCAGGGCGCACCTAGAGGCAGAGGCTAAATTGTTAGTACTAAAAACCGAAATAGCGGACAAAAATATAGATATATGTTTGGAATAAAAAAAAGGTACGAAATTGAATATTGGTACTATACGGCGTGGGGGTACGATAATGAGTACGTAGACATAGAAGCCTACGACGAGGAGCAAGCTATTAAATTAGCTAGGACTACAGGGCATAGTAGTAAAGGAATTAAACATAAAATTTATAGAAGATATGAGCAATACGATTAAATTACTAGACGGTAAAAACTATAACAAAGCAGAGCTACTAGAGAAAATGGTAGACGACAACTTTTATTACGGCGAACTAAACAAACTCGCTCTAAGTAGTAGTAGTTTAAAACTAATGTTAGATAGCCCTAAAACTTATTACTATGTTACGAAGTATGCTAAAAACGAAACAACACCCGCATTACGGGCAGGGCATTTATTTCATACAGCTATATTAGAGCCCGAAAAGTACGAGAAAATAAAATTTATAGACGTACAAAGTAGGAATACTAAAAAGTTTAAAGAGGCTAAAGAGCATTTCGGTAGCGAGGTTTTTACAGCAAAAGAACGTACAGAAAACGAAAGACTAGTAGATGCAATGTATAAAAATCCTAAAGCTATAGAATTACTAGGCGACTGTAAAACAGAGGTAGCTGCAATAGGTACAATAATGGGTAAACCATTTAGAGGCAAAGCGGACATATTAAAAAACCAAGGGGGTGGAATTGTAGATTTAAAAACTACAGTAGACGTACAAAATTTTAGCAAGAGTGCTTTTAGATATAAATACACTTTACAGGCGGCTATATATTGTGAGTTATTTAGCACACCCGAAAAGCAATTAACACACGAAGACTTTACGTTTTTATGTATTGACAAAGCAAACCTAGATATTGGGGTTTGGAAATGCAGCGAGGAGTTTTTAGAGTATGGCAAGCTAGAACTTAAAAGAGGTATAGAGAGGTACGAAACTTATATACGTCCCGACTTTGATATTAACGATTACACGATACAGGGAACACTTTAAAACAAAAAACGATATGATAATTGAAGACATAGTATGGGAAGCATTACGAAAGCAAATAGAGCTACACGCGGGTAAGGATAAAAACATTACAGACGTAAGAATAAATTACCAACTTAGAGTACCAAAATACGGTACTAGAAATTACCTAGACTTAACAGCGAAAATAGACGCAGACAAAGAAGAGGGTAAATGCTAGTTAGTTATACCTTAGAAGTAAGAGATAGACGAGACGGGGGTAACTCTTATAGGATAATAAATAACAAAACGCAAAAGGCAGCACGTTTTTATATTACCCCTAGAATAAAAAAGAATGGTAAAATGTTTAAGTATTTACTTGACAGCGCAATTAATCGAATAACTAAAATTTAAAAAAATGAATAGAGATAAACTTACAGAATTATATAAGCTATACAATTTAACAGCAGAAGATTTTTTCAAGCACCAACACTACACTATTATTACTAGGAGTGGTATTGAGCGTATAATAGCAGCAGAGAATATAGAAATAAAATACGAAGTTATAAAGTGCGAATCTAATTTCGCAGTAATTAAAGCGGTAGCTAAACGAGCTTTTGTAAAAGACACAGAAACTATAGAAACATTCGGTAGTGCTTTAAAAGGCAATAGCTATGGAGAGGGTAGTACTAATACGTGGTATGTAATGGAAATGGCAGAAAAGCGAGCTATGAGTAGGGCGACCTTAAAGCTATGCGGTTTGTATAGTATGGGAGTATTTGGAGAAGACGAAAGCGAAACTTTTAAACGTAAATAATGAGACAAAAAAAACTTACACAGCAACAAAGAATAACAACCCTAGAGAGGGTAATAGCGCAGCTTTATTTAAGGGTACAAACTAATAGTAATATACTAGATAAAATCACAGAAGATGATAAATTACAAAGCAACTAAATTTCAGCAAGTCGCAGATTTGGTAATAAACTATACGGGTACGGATATATTCAACCCACGTAAGCAGCAGGACTTTGTAGACTGTAGAGGTTTATTTGATACCATAATGCGAAACGAGTACGGTTTTACTTTAGAGGCTATAGCTAAATTCTACCAACGAAAAGGTTTTAGCAAACGCTCGCATTGCACGATTTTATATAGTGTAAAAAATTTCTCTAATGAAATAAAATACAGACGTAAAGATTTAAACGAATACCTAATAGAAATACTACAGACAGAGGTAACGCTAAGACAGTACGAAACGATATTTAATTTGATAATGAAAGTTAAAACACAAAAAGGTTTGCAGCAGATAAAATACCTAGCGCATAAAATCATAAACAACATAGACGTTAATAGTTCTAAGTTTGTGGGAAACTATCCCGAAATGGAAATAGTACCCGAAAATCAACTAGACTTGCTTAGAGCTATAGAGAAGCAAGAGGTTATATTAAGTAAAGCAGCAGACGGTATGCAGGCAAATTTTTAAATATAACGTTATATAGGTATGTTATACGACCAAGAGCAAAGCAAAGAGAGGCTATTAGAACAACTAGAATATAATTTAGGCATAGTCTCTACTAGCTGTATTAATGTAAAAGTATCTAGGGCTACGCACTATAGGTGGATAAAAGAAGACCCCGAATATAAGCAAAGAGTTTCCGAAATTAACGAGTTTGCTATAGACTTTGTAGAGTCGCAACTTTATGAAAAAATAAAACAATTAGATACCGCTAGCATTATATTCTATTTAAAGAGTAAAGCAAAGCACAGAGGGTATATAGAGAGGCAGCAAGTAGAGGTAACAGACCTAAAAGAATTTACCGTCAAAGTTATTGAGTAATGAGCGAGATACAAACAAATGTAGTTTGGCGATATTTAGAGGACACAGACAAAAAAATAGTAATTTTGCAAGGTGGGACGAGAAGCGGAAAAACCTACAACTCTATGCTATGGCTAATTTTTTCTTATTGCCAAAGACACACGGGTAAAACTATAACTATATTTCGTTCTACGTACCCCGCACTAAGGGCTACAGTTATGCGTGATTTTTTCGACATACTAAAAGAACACGATTTATACAAAGACCAAAACCACAACAAATCTAATAGCGAGTATAAACTAAACGGCAATCTTTTTGAGTTTGTAAGCGTAGACCAAGCTAGCAGATTAAAAGGACGTAAAAGAAATTTAGCATTTTTAAACGAATGTAACGAAATGACCTACGACGCCTTTACACAGATTATATTTAGGACTGTAGGTGTAGAGGGCGACCCTAGCGTAATAATGGACTACAACCCGTCGGACGAGTATTCGTGGATATACACAAAAGTAAAGACTAGAGAAGACTCGCAATTTACTATTACAACTTACAAAGACAATAAATTTTTAGAGCAAACTTTAGTAGACGAAATCGAAAGACTAGAAGATACCGACCCCGACTATTGGCGAGTGTACGGGCTAGGGCAAGTCGGACGCAACAGGGCTACAATATTTAAAGTAAACGAGTGCGAAGAGATACCGCCCGAAGCAAAGCTAGTCTCAAAAGGTTTAGATTGGGGTTTTGTAAATGACCCGTCGGTGTTGGTAGAAACCTATGTACTAGGTAATTCTCTATATATTAATGAGTTATTCTATGAGTACGGAATGACAAACCGAGACATACATAACAAATTACTAGACCTAGGACTTACTAGGCAAGATGAAATTTTTGCAGATAGTAGCGAGCCTAAAAGTATAGACGAACTACACCGTTTCGGGTGGAACTGTAAAGCAGCGACAAAAGGCAAAGACAGTATCTTAATGGGTATTGATTTAATGAAACGTTATAACATATACGTAACTACTCGCAGCTCTAATACTCTACAGGAATTTCGCAACTACAAATGGGTCGAAGACAAAAACGGAAACCTTTTAAATAAACCCGTAGATAAATTCAACCACAGCGTCGATAGTATTAGATATTCTATTTTTAAAAAGCTATCCAAACCCAACGTAGGACGCTACGCAATACGCTAATTACTACCACTAAAATCTTACTGTTAAAGTTTTGTTAATATAGTTATAAACATAGCTGTAAATATCTATATATAATGTATATTGAGGTGTTGGGCGACACTACCCCTAAAAGACGTCCCTCTATTCTTTGACATATTGACTACTAATAAACGCTAGAAGTAAGCACAGTTTATGGCTACGACCATATAAATAACAGAGCTAGGTACGGTTAAAAAAGTAGGTTTTCGGCAAGTACAATAACAGGGCAATTAAGCCCGCAATAAAAACCATATAACAAAATGAAAAATTTAAACGAAGTATTAGAAACAATGAAATTAAACGATAAATTAACCGTAGAATATACGATAGGCGACTGTTTAGACAGGACATACAACTACGTTATAGAGAAGTACAACAGCAACGAGGGCTTAAATAACTTTATGATTGGTAAAGAGGGCTTAAACGGTATAAACTCTTACAATATAGAAAGCATTACAAGAGGAGCTTTAAACTTATATACGTTTGACATATTCAGTAATCCTATAAAAGTTAGAATTAAATTAAAAGATTTATCACTAGTAAGTTTAGAGAGACATACACCTAAAGTAGATAAAGCGTAATAATAATCGGGGTGTAAAAACCCCACTTAAAAACCATATAATGAAAACTACAGAAACTAGAGAAGTAATAAGAACAGTAAATTTAGACGAGCAAGTATATAAGGGCTACAAAGTAGAATGTAGCGAGGTAAAAAAATACCACGTACACAGCGAAAATTTAGTACCAATGTGGTATAAAACATATTACGAATGTACGTCTAACTGTATCGCAGCAGGCGCAGCGCCTGTATATTTTGACTCACAAAAAGAAATGAATCAATTTTATGACGAGTGGGAATTAGAAGCTACAAATAAATAAAACTATCGCAAACCGAAAAGGAATGACAAGATAGTATAAGGGGTTAAAATAGTTTAGCCCTTTAACAAATTTAAAACTAAAAAAATGATAAACGATAAAGCAAGATTTTGGACGAGTAAAAAAGACAACACACCGTATTTTTGTATATTAAATAATTTCTTAGACGGCTACAGAGCCACAGACAAAGAAGTAAAAAGACGTAGGCTACTAGGCTTAAATGATTTTTTTGAGCTATACGACAGCGACGACATTAAATACTACAGCGGCTACGCTAACTTTGAGGCAATGTATGACAGAGAGTATGACGAGTTTACTATCTTAGATATAGCGACCCTAGACAGCGGATGCACTTATATAAAGACTAGAAATAAACTAGGTAAAATGGAAATGGTATAAACCTTTAAAACTTAAAAAAATGATAGACCCATATACGGAACAAGCAATACACAAATATTTTACAATTAATAACATAATGGGCGTAACCATAGTATTTGAGGACGACGAAACGCAGGACGTAAACTATAACAACCCCTACCACGTTATAGAGCTAATAAACGAACACCCCGAATACAACGTATTTATGCCAATTCAAACTACAGACATTAACCAACTTTAAAACAAACACAATGAGACAATTTGACGATTTATTATGGAAAGTACAGCAAGCAGTTAAGACAGATAAAGTAGGCACTAAAGAAATTTACTTTACTTACGAAACACCCGACGAAGTAGCTCATATAGAAGTTTACGACGTAGCAACAGAAAAGACCCTAGACAGTTATACAGGGTTTCGTCTTACTGTAGAGGTAATATCCGAAAAGTACCCGCAATTTTTTGCAAACACAATATAATTTTTAACCTTTAAAAACCGACACAATGAGTATAAGAATAAATTACGACTTAAAAAGCGAAAACGAAATTTTAAAAAGACTAATTAAAGACTCTTACATTTTAATAAACTATGACGCTAGAGATTGCGACGGTTGCAGCACCTCTAAAGTTTTGAAGTTTACAAGCCTAGACGAGATATACGAATCTATGGACGAAGCGGCAGAATGGGCGGACGGTAGCTTTAGTTATTCAATACCGACAATACACCCCGACGGTAGCCTAGAGTTAAACGAAGAGTTTACGGGCGGACAATGGGGCGACTTAATTTAAAAACAAAACGATATGATGAAATATAAACAAAATTTAAGAGTACTAGGCGATAAAGTATTTAGCTATAACACACACGTAGCTACAATAGAAAATGACTTTTTATACCAACTAGGGTATTGGAGTATGACAACACAGAAACATATTAACTACGTAGCTAGTTTCTACGGCTTAACACTTAAAAAATAATGAGAGACGAGCTAGAGAAGTGGAGCGCAGGCACTATAACCTACGCAGACGTAAACGGAAATATTCACACAGTAGAATACCAAGAGCAATTTTAACCTTTAAAAACCCACGATATGACAGATACAATGCAATTATTACAAGACTATGCAGCAAGCGGCGATAACGTTTGGCTACAACACCAACTTAGAAAATTAAAAAAAGAAATTCTACAGGCAAGCCTAGTAGAGAATAACCTAAAACTAAAAGACCATTACGTACTAGAGACAATACCTAATGTAGTCTTCGAGGGAACTCGTAAGAAATGCCAAGAGTTTAGCGATACTTATTTACACGGCTATAGTAGTGTTATTAATTATTGGGACGTATCGGATGATTTAGACACCGAGCATACCAAGGCTACCCTAGCCGACTAAAACTCGCTTAGAAACAAAATTATAGCACTCTAGGCTTTGAATAGCAACACACAAGAGACACTATAAAAAGAGTATTTAACACAGCACCTTAACGGGTGCTTTTTTTGTTTACGCAAGTTTGTAATTGTAACGTTATATTAGAAACGTAATAAAATGAAACTAAAGCTAGAAGTACCTACAACTTTACACGACATAACCTTAGACCAATATAGTAGATTTGTAAAAGCGTTTGACAACGAAGACGACGAACAATACGCAGGACTAAAAATGCTAGAGATATTTTGCGGTGTAAAAACAGCAGAGGCTTTAACTATTAAAATTTCAGAGATACAAAAAATTACAACTGTATTAAATAAAGCACTAGACGAAAAGACACAATTAATAACTAGATTTTCTATGGGTGGTGTAGAGTTCGGATTTGTACCGCAGCTAGACAATTTAACATTTGGCGAGTTCGTAGACATAGAAAACAACGTCGGCGATTGGGACACAATGTATAAGGCTATGGCAGTTTTATATAGACCCGTAGCTTTAAAAGCTAAAGGTAAATATACCTTACAAGATTACACAGGAGACAACTACCACGAAGCAATGAAAGTTATGCCCGCCTCTATAGTTCTAGGAGCGTTACAGTTTTTTTTTCTTTTAGAGGCAGACTTACTAAAAGTTACGCTAGCCTCTTCACTAGCAGCGGAGACGAAAACACAACAGGACGAGCCGCAAATTTCAATAGTCAATGGGGGTGGTATCACAGTATAATTAAATTAGCTAACCAAGATTTTCTACAGCTAGACGTAGTTACTGAAAAGAATATACATAATTGTTTAACGTATCTAACATACACGAAGCAGCAGGACGAAATACAAAGCATAAACTTAAAAAGTAAATTTAAAAAATAATGGCAAATACAGGAGCAAGGGCATATTACACAATTTTAGAAATATTAAAAAACTCTTTACTAAAAAATGTAAATGTAAATACCGTTACGACGGGCGACATAAGCGACGTAGACCTAAGCAAGCAAACCATATATCCACTATCTCATTTAATTATAAACAGCGCAACTAACAGCGACCAAGTAATGACATTTAACGTAACGGTTATATGTATGGATAAAGTAAACCAATTAAAGACAGAGCAGATAAACCCGTTTAATAACGCAGCAGAGCAAACCGTTTTAAATACACAGCTAGCAGTTAGCAATAAATTATATAAAGAACTACGTAGCGGGCAATTAAGATTAGACGGTTTTCAAGTAGACGACGACGCCGCTATAGAGTTTTTCTTTGATAGGTTCGAGAATGTACTAGCGGGTGTAGCAATGACTGTAAACGTACAAATTAACAATGACCTAAATATATGTTAAAGAGAGTAGTCGCAGAACTAGAGGCGTACGGTTTAAATGTAGTAAGCGCAGCAAGAGCAAACCTTAAAAAAAAGAAAAGCAACAGTAGCGGAACTTTAACAAAAAGTATAACTTACAAGATAGAGAATAAAACAGGAGACAATCCAAGTATAGATTTTTACGCAGAAGAGTATGCTAAGTTTGTAGATAAAGGGGTGCAAGGTTTCAACCCCGCATTAATGCCTAACGGTTCGTTAAACAGATACAACAAAGCACCTAGCAGCCCGTATAAGTTTGGTAGCGGAAATTTTAGAGGCGGTAGTAGTTTACGAGGAGCTATTGATAGGTGGGTAATACAAAAAGGAATACCAAACGTAAGAGACGCAAAGGGTAGATTTATAAAACGTAAAACTATGGTTTATTTAATCACTAGAAGTATTTGGAACACAGGACTACGTGCTACTAATTTCTTTACGGATGCACAGACAAAAGCAGATAAAAGCATAAGCACGAAGTTAGCAAAGGCAGCGGCAAAAGATATAGAAATAAAATTTAGCGAAAGTATTAAAAAGAGAAAAAATGGCAGATAAAAGATTTTTAAGAAGTAGTATAACAATAGGCTACCAACATTCGTCGGCATTACCTACAGCTAGTGCGGGTCTAGTAGTAGAGGTAAATTTAGGTTCGGGGTTTGAAATTATATATACTTTTAATAAAAACCTAACACCTCTACCAACAAACACAGCAGCCTACTATGAAGTTAGCGAAGTTTTAAGAGACTATTTAACTATAGCTTTTAACGGAACGCCCGCAAGCCAAGCACTAGAAACAAGACTTACTTTTAGAATGTACAGCTCGTTTAATTCTGTGGGTACTGTAGTTAATACTACTACCTATAATTTTTATGGTGTAGACGGTTATACGTATTATGAGCAAGGGGCAAACGTGGTAGTAACAGGCACGCCGCCCGCTATAAGTAATAGAGAGATATTTTTACCCGAAGCTACAGCAGGCAAGATACCCACTTTTAGTGCTACAGGATTTACATATAATAATATATCGACGACACAGCAAACTAGTACAATAGGCGGGGTTCAATATAATATTAATAGAATATGCGAGCCTAAATATACAGCCTACAAAATAACATTTGTAAATAAATTTGGGGCATTGCAGGACTTATGGTTTGGTTTATTACGAAAAGATAAAGTAGCAGTTAAAAGCGAATCGTTTAAAAGAAATATTATAAACCCTACAGGGGGCTATGACATTAACAAACATAACCAAGCTACATTTAACGTAGTAGGTAACGACAGCTTTACATTAAATACTACATTTCTACCGCAAGAGTATAACGAGGTTTTAGAGGAGCTACTTTTGAGCGAGCAAATATGGGTATTAGAAAACGGTTTAACTTTACCCGTAGTACTATCTACAAAGTCGTTAGATAAAAAGACGCAAGGCAACGATAACTTAATACAATATACTTTAGATTTTAAATACGCTAACAATAAAATAAACAGTATTAGATAATGAGAGAGCTACAACTATTTATTAAGGGCGAGCGCACGGATTTATTTAAAGACGAAACGGTATCTTTGACGCAAACTATACAGAATGCAAAAGACATAGGGGCTATATTTACGGATTTTTCAAAATCGTTCTCTTTGCCCGCTAGTGCTGCAAATAATAAACTCTTTAAACATTATTACGATTTTGAGATTATAAACGGATTTAATGCAAACAATAAAGCGCAGGCAGAAATACACTTAAACACGTTTCTATTTAGAAAAGGTTTTATAGCTTTAGACGGTGTAAGTTTAAAAGATAATAAACCGCATACGTACAGAGTTACATTTTTTGGCGAAACAGTAGACATAAAAAAGAAACTACAGGCGGTTACATTGCAGAATGTATTTGAGGGTACAAGCGCATTTAACCACGACTATAATTTAACAAATGTATTAGCAGGGCTAGAATCTAACGTACCAAATATACCCGACGTTATTTACCCCTTAATATCACACACCGAAAGATTTTATTATGACGAGATACAAAATGTAGCAGGAACTAGAAACTTGCACTATGAGGTAAACGGTTTAGGAGACAAAAACCACGGCGTAGATTATACAGACCTAAAGCCCGCTATGAAGCTAACAGCGATAATAGATAGAATTACAGCCTTTACAGAAGCACAATTTGGTGCGGGTAATGGTTTAGTTTTTGAACGTACAGGAGTTTCTTTTTTTAATGTTACAAGCGGTGTTAATTATAATGAGGTATTCGATAAAATGTTTCTGTGGATGAGTCGGTCTAAAGGAGTTTTAGGTAAAGATTATACAGGCGAAAGTTTAACTACTATTGTAATTACGGATATGACAAACCCTAATGCAGGGTGGAATCCTTTTTGCTATAATTTTAACCAATTTTTAGACTGTGAAAACTCAAAGATTACCGACGGACTTTGGCGTATAAAGCCTGTTTTTATACAGGCATTTAATCAACCTAGTATAGATTTTCAAGTTGAATGGAAAGTAATCGGTTCGGGTGGTGGTGTTTTTAGTTTAGCAGTAGAGGACATTACAGGGCAGACAGTAGTAGTAGGTTCAGCTACAAATTTATCCGCAAACGGTACAACAGAATACACAGTAACTACAGGATTTTTAGGTACGGCAAACCAAGTATCAAATATTAGATTTGTTTTAACCGCTACGTCGGGTACGTTTACTTATACTAATAAATTAATTCTAAAAAAACGTTTCGGGCAAGAGGTACAAAATAGCCCTATTAGACAATACACTTTTGAAGAGTGCGAAATTGTATCGGTGTTACCCGCAGGAGCTTTAGATATAGTAGTGGCAGGAGACCAAATGCCTAAAATGTTAGTTATAGATTTTTTAACCTCTTTGTTTAAAATGTTTAACCTTACAGCCTTTGTACAGGACGACGGTAAAATAATGGTACAAACATTGAATAGTTTTTATGACGGTGGTAATGCTATTGATATTTCAGATTATATAGATACAGAAGCAGGAACGGTAGATTTTGCACCGCCCTACCAAGATATAGCTTTTAGAAATAGCCCGCCTAAAACTTTTTTTGCTACAAACTTTCAAGAGTTACAGGGTACTATATACGGAGACTTATCTAGTAGTACAAATGTAGACGGAGTAGAAACTACAGACAGGGGTAATAGGTATGTAGTAAATACAGGTTTTGAAAAATTACTTTTCGAGAAGTTTCCCGACACAAATATTCAATGGGGGTGGAGTGTAGACAAAGACCAAAGACCAATAGTAACACAGCCTTTAGTTTTTATAAATAACCCTACAAATTACTTTCAGAGCGCATACATATCTTTTATAGACGGTATACAGTCGGGCAAAGCCTCTATTGTAGAAATTTATAATAGACCGTCTAATAGTTTAAATTTTGGTAAAACAATTAATTTTGGCGCAGAGATAGACGAGTTTACAGGAACGGTAGGACTACAGAGTCTTTTTAATGAACAATACAAACGATATGTAAGTGGGGTATTTGATTTAAACAGGAGACTAGTTAAAATTACAGCATATTTACCTTTAGACGTTACCTTAAATTTTTCACTAAAAGATACGTTTATAATAAATGGTAAAGGGTATAAAATAAATAGTATAGATACAGATTTACAAACGGGTAAAAGTAAGTTAGAACTGTATAACAATGTAGATTTTTAAAAAATAAAATATGTTAAATACAATATTACAAATGCTAAAGGACGCAAACGGCGAAACCGAATTAATAAAAATAGCGCAAGGTAAAAACAAATTACCCGAATCTATTAAAGAGGGGTACAACCAACTTAAAACCGAAATAAAATGGCTATAGAAAAAATTGGTATTGAGGTAGAAGTAAAAAGTAAAAAAGCCGAAAGTAGTTTAGACCAACTACAGAAAAAACTAGAGGGCGTATCAAAAGCAGGCAGAGACAATAGAGAGGGTTTTAAAGTATTAGACCAAGTTACAGACGGGTACGCTACCAAAATTAAAGGTTTAGCGGGTTCTATAGGTGGTGCTATAAAAGGAGTTAAAGGTTTTGCTACAGGCTTAAAAGGTTTACGAGGTGCTTTAATATCTACGGGTATCGGTGCGCTAGTAGTAGCTCTAGGTTTAATCGTGGCATATTGGGACGACATTATAGGTTTAGTTAGTGGCGTAAATAAAGAGACGACAAACTTATTAGCAACACAACAAAAAGGTGTAGCAGCTAGTGAGGCGGCAGCAAAGGCTATAAGTGATACCGCAAACACTTTAAAACTAAGCGGTAAAAGTGAAAGAGATATTTTAGACGCTAAAAAGCTACAGACTATAGAAACTATAAAGGCTTTAGAGGCACAACTTATAACGCAAGAGGCTATAAAAAAATCACAAACAGAAGCAGCAGAGCGAAACAAATCTATACTACAGGGTATTATACGTTTAATTACTTTACCTATTGGTTTAATTCTAGGAACTATAGACGGAATAAGCGCAACACTAGCAGCTCTAGGAGTTATAGAAGACGGCACAAATTTAGAAGAGAGTTTTAGCGGTGGTATAGCTAATTTAGTTTTTGACCCTAAAGACGTAGAGAAAAAAGGCGAAGAGACTTTAAAAGCAGTACAAAACCAATTAACTAAACTCAAAAATACTAGAGACGGTTTTACATTACAGGCAGAGGCACAGGATAAAGCCGCAGCAGATAAAAGAGAAGCAGCAGCAGCTAAAATTTTATTAGACGAGCAAACCGCACAGGAAAAAAAGGCAGAAATAATAAGAATAGCAAAAGAAAAGGCAGAGAAGCTAGAAGCGGACGAAAAGCTAAAAGCACTAGAGGCTATAGCTATACTTGAAGAAGAGTTTGCATTTAATGAGCTAACTAGAATAGAGCAAGAGAGACAAAAGATAATAGATAAATACGCCTTTGCTCTAGCGGCAGCAGTAAAATTTGGCGAAGACACAGCGGTACTAGAAAAGGCAAAAGCACAAGCACTAGCAACTATTGAAAACAATGCAGCACAAGCAGAATTAGCTAGAGAGGAGTTATTAAAAAAACAAAAATTATCCTCTATAAGCGATACATTCGGACAGATAGCAGGAATACTAGGTAAAAATAGTGCAGCAGGAAAGGCAGCGGCTATAGCACAGGCAACTATAAACACCTACCAAGGTATTAGTGAGGTATGGGGTAATAAGTCTACGCTACCCGCACCATTTGACGTAATACAAAAAGGTGTAGCTAGTATAGCTGTATTAGCGTCGGGACTAAAAACTGTAAAATCTATAAAATCTGTAAAGAAACCCGCAGGAGTAAAAGGCGGTGGCGATAGTGGCGGGGGTAGTGCGCCCGCATTTCAACCGCCCGCATTTAATATTGTAGGTAGTTCGGGTACAAATCAATTAGCCGACGTAATAGCAGACCAAACTAGCCAACCCGTGCGCTCGTATGTAGTGGCAGGAGACGTTTCTACAGCGCAACAATTAGAGCGTAATACAATAAGTGCAGCAAGTATATAAAAGCAAATAATAAATAAAAACGTTATATAGTTATGAGAATAGTAGAATTAATAATAGACGAAACGGACGAGTATTCGGGGGTAGACGCTATAAGTTTAGTAGAGTCGCCCGCAATTAGCGAAAATTGGGTAGCACTTAAAAACGAAAAAGAATATAAGTTTAAAGCAATAGACGAAGATAAAAAGATTTTAATAGGCGCACTTTTAGTACCTAATAGAATGATTTATAGACGAGACGGTAAAGACGAGTACTACATACACTTTACAAAGTCTACAGTAAAACAAGCGAGCGAACTATATTTAAAAAACGGACACGCAAATAATGCGACATACGAGCATATACAAGAGGTGCAAAATGTTAGCTTAGTAGAATCGTGGATAGTCGAAGACAAAATAAATGACAAGAGCGCATTATATAATTTAGACCTACCTATTGGTACGTGGGTCGGGGCTGTAAAAGTAGAAAACGAGGAGCTTTGGAAAATGGCGAAAGTAGACGGGTCAATAAAAGGGTTCTCTATAGAGGGATTTTTTGAAGAAAAGGCACTAGCAAAAGCTAAAGACGCTAACTTAAATAAAGAAATAAACGAAAGTTTAGGATTATTATTAAACAGACTTAAAAAAATAGAAAATGGCAATTAATAGACAAAAAGGTGTACCGTCTAATGCGTCCCCTGTAGGTGGTAATAGAGCGTGTTTATGTAAAGATAAAAATACTTATTCTATAGAGTGTTGCGACGGTACTCTATGGGCGCAAGGTATAGGAAATATAACAAGAGTAGAAAAATAAAATATTGAAAATGCAAATAAAATATTAACAACGTTATATAATAAATTCATAAAATGCAGACAGAAAAAAGAGTTTTTAGTAAACTATTTAAAGACGACGAACTTAAAGATAAAAGTACAAAATTAAGTGTAGTAAGTGAATTAATCACAGAGTTTCCTGTTTTAGAGGATGCGTACCAAGATGCAGCGTATTTTGCGTATGATATGGGCGATAAAGTTTTAAGTGCGTGGGAGTCATTCCAAAGAGAATATAATATAGACGATTTTGTAGTAAATGGCGCAGCTAGAAATTTAATAGAGACTAGCGATAGAATTAGAGTATTACTAGAAGACGTAGAACAATTTTCGGAGCAACTAGGAATAGACCCTAGAGAGGTTTACCAAGGTTACGACGACGCTAAGTATTTTGTAGATAACGCCGCAAGTATGCAGAGAGATTATGTAGAGAAGTACAGAGAGGTTATTAGTTACGTAGGGTTTAATGATTTAATGTAATAATATGCAAACAGAGAAAAGAGTATTTAGTAAATTGTTTAATGAAACACCTAAAACAACGTTTACCAAGCATAGGGCAGAATTAGGAATAACACAAGATTTAGAGACGGCAGTAGGTAGTTTTGGAAATACTTTAAATACAGGCGAGAAAGTTTTACAAATAGCATTGCGAGTAAATAATGTTTTAGAAAATGTAACCGACGAGGTGCGATATTATAATGACTATAAAGCAGCTACACTTGAAACCATAAACCAAAACATAGATTTCGTACAGGGTTTAGTAGATAAGGCACAAGATTTAGCAAACGAGCTAGGAGTACCTACAGATTTTAACGGAAACTACCAAGAGGCTTTAAATTATATTGACGAAGCAGTAAACTTAAAAAATCTTATTAACGACAACCCGTTGGTATTTGATATATAAATAATAAAATAATACAAATGAGTACAAAGGACAGAGTATTTAGTAGGTTATTTGAAAACCAAAAACACGAAGCAAATATTAATTTATCTAAGCCTCATAAAGTAGCTTTAGGGCTAGTACAAGATTTAGAGTATGACTTAATGAGTTTACAGGATAACAGCGGTACGTTATCTTATTTAGCTTATGATTGGCACGACGAAAAATTCGAGGCATACAGGCAGGCGTGGATGCAGTTAAACGACGAAT
>Ga0208032_1000348_pt1 | contig 29051 bp, 37 predicted proteins | sample MalvirAntarct_66_FD_184254 | JGI IMG/M metagenome (GOLD analysis project Ga0208032, IMG submission 184254) | Marine viral communities from the Global Malaspina Expedition - Malaspina viral metaG Antarct_66 (SPAdes) (version 2) | ecosystem: Environmental > Aquatic > Marine > Oceanic | place: West... | reverse complement strand
TCTCCCAGACATAATATTTCTTATTTAGTTCTTGACCCCATACATAAGAAATGTTATTAAAGGATATCTAGTAAACAATGGAGAGTTATCATGGGATTAGACATGTATTTAACGGGCGACAAGTTCACGCCCACGCATGACGGAAGGCACAATCGTGCTTTAGTTGACGGCTACGAGGTAGAGAGCCAACGGCTTTCACTTGGTCAGTGGCGCAAGCACTGGTCGCTGCATAATTACATTGAGGCAAACTATGAAGAGGTTGACGGAAAGGTTGAGTTTAAGGACGATGAATTGCTTGAGATTGCCGATGCCGTTGAACAGGGGTTGCTGGTTGACCCCGATGATGGTGGTGACATGCCGCATTATCAGAATATTTATGCTTACCACAGAGAACCCGAACAGGTTGCCAATACGGTCAAGATCTTCCGAGATGCTTATGCTTGGGTCACACGCGATGATGGTTTTTGGCGTGACGTTACATATCAAGGGAGTTGGTAGAATGAGTAAGATCGGGAATTATGTAGTTGAGATGCAAGAGATGGCGAGCACTATTCCTTGTCCATATTGCAATGGTGATGGTCAGGTAGAGGTTGCTTTAGCTCCCGATTACTTCCGCGAGGATGATTGCGATAACTGCAAGGGCACTGGAGAAATTGTATTGGAGGATGAAAATGAGTGAGCGTGACATGGATAAGATTTTGGACGAGGTATTCTCAAAAGTATTTGGGGATCGTTGGTAATGGAGAAACCTACTTTTCGTTATTTGCTTGATCGTTTGGACGGAGTAAAAACTCAGTCTGATTTAGAAAACATAAAAGATGAGGTTGAGGGGTTTCTGCCCCTTGACCGTTTTGAGGAGAGCCAAGATTTCGACGTTACTTCTGCAATTTTTAATATGAAGCGGGATTATGTCGAGAGGGCATTGATTAAAACTGAAACGTTGTACGAAGCCGCAGATTTGCTCGGGTTAAAGAGTTATCAGGTTCTTGTGAATTGGATGAAAAAGATGGGGATTAAGAAATGATTGCCAGTATGTGTTTGGCGCTTGCTCTTTACCACGAGGCTAGGGGCGAGCCGCACTACGGGCAGCTTATGGTTGCGCGTGTAATTGTTAACCGCGTTCAGTCAAAGAATTTCCCCGACAGCATTTGCGATGTTGTGATGCAACCCCGACAGTTTTCTTTTGTTCGGGATGGCAAGTTCCCGAATCCAAAGGACGAAAGTTCTTGGCATAGTTCTAAAGTCTTGGCTGCTGAGATTGTCAAAGATGTTCGGGTTTTGCCGTATTCTATAGCTGATCATTACCATACGGTTAAGATTAGTCCTGTGTGGAATAAAGATCTTTACAAGGTTACGAGAGTTGGGAGACATATTTTCTATTCCCGACATCATCCATACGCTTTTCTTGGGAAGATTCGACCGAAGTCAAGGCCCGAAGCATTGGTGAAACCCGAACAATTTGCTTTCATGCGGTGGTTCGGTTTGCTATAAAATTCATGTGGGTGGTTTCATCTAATAAAAATACGCTTAGCCACGGGAATGGCGGTTGTTTTGATTGGTTACGTTGCTACCAGACTGCGCCAAACGACATGCATATCAACGGCCACCCACACGATTACTTTCTTGGAAGTCCGTACCTTTTTTTCATCTGAGTAACGGATTGTTGTGAAGTACCGAATATTTCTGCTATTTCTGATACTAGCAGACCTTTAATCAGCATTTTATTTACAGATGAGGCTTTCTTGCTAAGTTCCATGAGTTTTGGCGCTCCACCTAGCTTACCGTAGTGTCCGGTAGATGCGTATTGTGGTGTTTTAAGTTTTGAGTTTATTGCTCTATCAGTTTTGTTTTGATTTTCCCAAACTTTTTTGTATATGTCTTGGTATTTGTTAATTTGCCATTCTTCTAATTGTTGTTTCATTCCTCTACATCCTTTTCGTCTTTTAACCTTGCATCAAGTATATCTAGAAGTGTTTCTATTTCTTCCATTTGCTGTTGAACCGTATGATTTCCCCTTTCACGGGCACTTCTTTTAGCCATTAGAGCGCACCTTTTAGTACGCTCTAAAACTCTAATAGTTTCTAAGTCCAACGTGCTTCTCCTTTAAGGATGATTGCATCTCCGACAATCCCAGTATTGCATAGCTTTGTTGCTTCTTCGTTGAATGGAAGGTTATTAATCATACCTTCTTCATTTACGAGTACTTGGATGTCTGGATCTGTTGGTGATCTAACCATCTCGACCAACCCCCCGACAAGTTCTTGAGCTTCCGATAGAGTTGGTGCTGTTTCTGTAAAAACATGTAACATTTGATTCTCCTTTAAATGACAATTACGCCGTTATTTCCCAAACTGTGCAATTACGCCGTTATTTCCCAAACTTTGCAATTACGGCGTTATTTCCCAAACTTTGCAATTACGCCGTTATTGCTTTTTTTGTGTAAATGGGGGAGTTTCCCCCGATGACTTTACATATGGGATTATTACCACTTTATCCCACCCAAAGCAACATAAAAAGTTTGCAATCCGTAAGAAAGTTGGGAAATCGCAACCCGAACAAATCATCGGATTAGATGTTATCGCGCCCGGTTTGAGCTTCATATTCACCTCGGGCTAATGGGCCATCCATAGTTCCGAGCCATCTTTCCGTTCCTGCGGAAGTCAATCTGTACGTTCGAATAAGTCCAGCCTCTTGAGCGGATTTAATAGCGCTGTTAATTGTTGATGCTTGCCCTGCGTTTTTAAGGTAAATAACGCATGGCTCATGTAAAGTTGATTCCTGCACGGCATTATATAGACCATCGCCCCCACCAACAGCGACTGCACGACCTTCGTTTTCACGCATACCTACAAATTCAGTAATTTGCTCAAGGCGCATCCGTACTGTTGATGACATTGCCAGAGAGCGGATATCCACCGAGCGATCTTCAAGAAGACCTGTGTTGGGGTTACGAATGAAGTGTCTTATGTCCCGATTGGCTGGCCCATTTGATTTCACGACTGCGCCATCGAACACACCGTTTCTAGTATATTCTATATTTAAGTCTTTGCAGCGTTGCTTTCCTGTGCCTTCATCAACAGACCAGACAGAGAATGCGCAGCGCACGCCATCAACGATTGCGGATGTACCTCGAATAAGGTTACGAGCTTGCTCTGGTGTTTTGACAGGTTCGTTGTCCTTAATCTTTGCCATGTGGTGATTAACCATGACTGTCGCGCCAGTTTCTGTTGCCATCTGAGCGAGAAGCCCCATGAATGCGGCACCTGCGGCGGGGTCAGCGTTTACATCTGCGTGAACAAAAGAGGCCATCGGGTCAATGACGATAAGTTTTAGGTTTTGCATCTCAAGCATTTGCTCATAGATACGTTCGAACTCTGCGCCCATAAGGTAGCTGCTATCGAACTTCTGCATGATTGGGAAAACGCCCCCAAGGTTCGGAAGAGGTAGAATTCTAAGTTGGTGATCATAGTGTTCACGATACTTTTTGGGGTCTAGGCGAGAAATACGTCTGTGCATTTCGTCTTTATCGTCTTCTGCTGTGATTAGGATCACATCGCCATGCTCTGCGACTAGGCCACCGAATGCGTTTTGCATAGAGGCTCCAGAGGCGACTTTCATAGCTAGATCAAGTGTCATCATGCCTTTACCGCTATCTCCTGCGGCAGCGAAAACTGTTGGAACGCCTAGCGGTATTGTATCACCAATCAGGAACTTTTGCTCTGGAGGTGTACCTACGAAGTATTTGTCGATCAGTAGGCTTTCATCAAGCAGGGATATCGACTTTTTGATTTTGCTTAACTGTGACTTGATAAACTTCTCAATATCGAAGCCTTCTTCTATTGCGTCCGCTGCGTCCCACTTCTCTTCTCTAGTTGCTGGAATTTTGAGGGTCAGCGTTGTTTTGACCCCAGCTTCTTTTGCCTGTGCCTCAACGATACGAGCAAGTTTCTTTCCAGCATCATCATTGTCAGGCCATAGCACCAACTCTTTGTTGCGCAGTGGCGTGAAGTCAAACTTATGTGCGGTATTTTCGGAAAGCATACCAGCACCGCCAATGGTACAAGTTGCGGCATATCCAAGAGAGTTAAGCGCGTCAGCGCACTTTTCGCCCTCGACCCATATAACTTTTGTTGAGTTGGAAATGTTCGGGATGTTGTATAGCGGTCTTGGTTCAGGAATTCCTTGACGACCATCCATGAATTGCCGGAACTGTTTCTTTGGCTTCCCGGCGCTATCCCGAACAATTTCTCCGGTTGCGTCCCGGTCAAAGTATTTTCTAACTGTTACGAGCACTACACCATCGGCGTCAGTGTAGGAGTATTCGTCCTCAAACGGTGTGCTGGGGCTAATAGATAGTTTTTGTTCGGGTTGTAGTTTAGCTTGTGGCTCTGGTGTTGAGGCCACGACTGAGAAACTGTTTGGATTGTTCGGCTTTACTACGTTCATAGGAGGAGCAACGTAATCCTGTGAGATATGATCTTTGAAGTAATCAAAGGTTTCGGCAAGGGAGTACCCACGGCCTTCTTTTAATATTTTTGAAATACCTCCGACACCATCGCCTGATTCGAAATCCTTGCCGCTTAGAAACCACGGACTGCTAGTATCAATGTTAATGACCAGAGATCTTCCAGCCTCACCTCTAAGAGATCCAATGTAGAATTCCTTACCTCTTCGAACGCCAGCGGGGTATGTATCTATTAGTGTTTGCAACTGTATGCTACGAGGAACTTCTTTTGAAATTCTCTCTGCGACCTCTGTAGAAGTCTTGCCAAAACTTAAAATATTCATTATCTTGTCCCTGTCCACAACTTAACTACTAAATATGGGATGCCGCCGACCAAGCGCGTCCCATATTTTACTCTTCCCAGCATGTCTGACGAAACTCACAAAACTTGCACAAGAAGAAATCTTTGCTCTGAGCAATACGCGGTAGAATGTCATTTGCTTTTGCAGCCGTCAAGATATTCACGGCTCGGTCACTAGCTTCTTGAGCTAACTTTTTATTATACGGAACCAATTCGTAGTACACTTCTGACGTGTTTTTGTTGACTACCGTAAACAATGCGGGGTTTTCGTTTAGGTTCATGTATGTTTGGTATAGCGCCAATTGCGTTGCATATGTTTTGTTGGCTTTTTCAACACCATGCCGCACGAAAGCTTTAAACTTACTGTCGTTTGCCGACTTACATTCCCATAAAGATGGGTAGGCCATATCAACTGGGCCATCGCAAACAACGCCATCTATGTGGCCTCGTATTTCGCCATCAGCGATAGAGAACCCAAACTGTTGGTTGTTCTTGTCTTCTGTACGCAGGTCAAAACCAGCGTCTCTCAGCCACTTTGATGCGTAGTTCTCAATCTCATGCCCGAACTGAAATATGCGCAATGTACGAGCCGTAAAAGCCTTGTCAGGATCAATCGTGTAGTTGAGGTAACGATACTGTATTTTGCGAGAGCATTCATCTCCAATGCTTGACGCGCCGATATACTTTCGGCGTTCTCGTTTTTCTTCCCCTGCAACAATCGCGTTATCCACTGCCTCAGTAATTAGGTCAGCAATAGGGTTTTCCCTAGAACGGGATTGAAGTAGAGGGCCAAGTGCCTGTTGACTTAAAGTAGGTGTCTTCGAGTTTTCCAATGTTTATCTCCGCTGCTAGACGTTTTGATTCTTGAATTCCAAAAATTAGGGTGTGGACTTGCTCTTCTGTAAGATCAGAAAAACGTGTGCTCCATCCGAATATCCCTAATATGTGTGCCAGTTCCTTCATAGGCTCTGGCGCTGCGTCCATGTTGCTCAATGTATTGCCTCCCCTTCATCTGATAATTCCATTAGATCTAAAGCTATGCCCATTTTTTCTTTATCTGCACTATCATTTCTAAAACTCAGACTCATTACTTCCTTGCCCCGAACTTTGAGGCTTGCGTGTCCAAACAAAATTACATTCTGATTAATTTCTATATTCTCAGAAATAACGTTTTCTGCAACTTCTTCTATTTCGGCCATATTGTTGCTGTCGTTAACCCAGCACATAGATTTAACTTCTGAGCTTTGTATGGTTCCGTTGTCTTCTGAAACTATGAAGAGATGTAGCTCAAATCTAGCCATTACGATTCCTTGGCGGAAAGTTCCCCACCGCAACTTAAATATCCACATCCATCCACCCAATTGTCGATATGTTTGGGGTTGGATTTTATACGAGCGACCTTGAGCAAATTCATCATTACTGAAACATCAACTGCGCTTACGTCTACACCAAGATGAATAGACCAGTATTTGCCTATCGTGCTGAAGTTATCTTCCATGTTTCCATGATCAGCGGCACGATCTTTTGTGACGTATTTTTTTGCCGTGTCGAGTATTTCACATCTTTGCATAATCTTTTCCCGTCAACTTTTCCCAGTTGTCTGCGATCAGTCTATCAATTTGATCACGATTAAAATAGTACCCTAAACAACAAGCAGCTTTGTACTTAGTCCAAGAGAAATCCATTTCGCTTACTTGTAAGCCGTTTTTCCTCAACAATTCTTTCTGCTTTGGAGTTGCTGCTTGATTGAGCCAGCGTTTAGATTTGTTTGCAGCGTTGCTGTCTTCGACCTCACGCAGGAAATCATCAGCCGCAGCCATCGCTTGTACCTTCTCACCAATTGAAACTACTCTTGCACGGCCATTTTGAGCCTTTACAATAGCAATCCAATAGTTTCCTATGTGGCCCACCATCGCAAATCCTTGAAATCCTGTAGCCATCATTGCTGTGCCTAGACCATACGGGTCAATCCACATGAATGGAGATAGCTGCATCAGATCGTATTCTGTCATTACGAAGCTGTCTAAAACATCTTTAACTTTTTGTTCAAACTCATATTCACAGAACGGACATACTTTAGTATTTGCTGATACTTCGCCTTCACATTCTGGGCAGATTTTTGTTGGCCCTTCGGCATTTGGATCTTTGGGCCTTCCATCTAGGTTTGCAGCTTCATCTAAGGCCCCGTGGGTAAGTATAGATGTGCCAAAGTCCATGACAACGCAATCGGTCTTGATGGTGTTTGGGTATAACTCGGGGTCAAGGATACGCAATCCTCTCCCAATCATCTGCACCATTGTACCTTTTTGGGAGCATGGTCGCGTTAGGATTATACAAGACACTGGCGGAGCGTCGAACCCCTCTGTTAGCACCATGACGTTAACGATAACTTGCATGTCACCAAACTCAAGATCGTGCAGCATCTTAGCGCGTTCGTCTTTAGGAGTTTCTCCAATTACGAAATTCGCTTTGACGCCAGCGCGTAGGAAGGCTTCACAAACGTGTTCCGCGTGCAAGACTGTAGAGCAGAACACAACGGTCTTGCGATCCCCTGCCTTCTCTTTCCACTCTTTTACAATGCGTTCGTTAATAACGCGGCGATCCATAATGGCAGCGACCTCTTCCATGTCATATTCTTTGCCACGGCGGGTAACGCTGTCGAGTTGATCGTTTATTCCAAGGTCAACAACATAGGACGTTGGGCGGACTAGAAATCCTTCTCGGATTAAAGTCGCCAATTCAATCTGGTGAGCACAATTATTGAATACACTGCGCAAACCTTTACCATCGCCACGGTTGGGCGTTGCAGTAAATCCTACGATCTCAGCGTTTTCGTTGTCCATGCGAACAGCGTCAATGACTTTGACATAGGTGTCAGCAGCCGCATGGTGGCCTTCATCAACCACAACCATGTCGAACAAAGGGCGGTCCCGTAGGTTTCTATCGCGAGACATTGTTTGAATCATTGAGAATATTGCATCACCTTCCCAGTGCTTGACTGTTCCGTTTACGATGCTTGTTGTGATGTACGGGTTAACCTTCTCGAACTTCTCTTTGTTCTGCTTAACAAGCTCATCACGATGTTGAATTACGAGTATGCGCTTACCTTTCTTGTAGCGTTTGCCAACAAGAGAAGAGAGCATAATGGTTTTGCCTGCACCCGTAGGAGCGACAACGAGAGTGTTTTTGTGCTTATCTAACGCGTTACATGCGTCAGACACGGCTACCTCTTGGTATGGTCTGAGTAACATAATAATACCTATTTGCTAGAATAGTTAAGTTGGGGGGATTAGCGGCCACGGCCCCCCAGTCCGTGTTCTAGCAGGCGCGGAATGGCCCTGCCGCTAGCTTACTTTTGTGCCCAAGAAGGTACTGCACCGCTATTCTGCGCAGTAGCTTGAGGAGGAGCATACGAAGAGGCAGCGGGAGTTTGCTGCATTGGAATGTTCCCTTGGGGCATAAATTCGCTGCTGTTAGGCGTGAGCGCGGCCATCAGTTGATTACTGTCCTTATAGCCGTTCGTGCCTTTCTTAACGCCAATTTTTGCACAAATTTCCATTGTGCTCAAGTCCATCATTCCGTTGATATTGCGGTTTTGCTGGGCTTGTGGCGTCATATCAGCGGGGTCAATGTTGCGTGCGCTTTCGACAATCGACTTGAGCGTGCGCAGGCCAATCTCTTTGGCCAGCGGCATACCGCTGGGGCCAATCTTGTCACCATCGACAAAGATACTGTGCCAGAACTTGCGGCGATCAAACTCACCACCAATGATTGTGAACTCAAGGTTCATCCACTTGGCAGATGTGCTTGCAGAACGCTTAAACCAAGCGCCTTGACCAAACTCAGGAAGTTCAATGTCGCCTTGCTGCACAAGTACAATAGCGCGAGCGATTGTTCCGGTAGGGATTAAGCTGAACTCTTGGTTCTTTGGATTTTCGTCTGCGGGTACATTATTAAAATTAAGCATTATGCTTCTCCTTCGATAGAAGTTTGAGTTGTAGGATCGACAAACGTAAGATCACTGTCGGTTAATGGTGATCCATTGTTCATCTTTTCAATAAGTTTTCCAAGATGAGGCTCTTCAAGAACGTCAAGTCTTCCAGAACGGTCTTTGGCTGGATAGCCCCATTCGTTCAGAGGTTGACATACAAAGGCACGATACTGTCCGTGATCACCTGTTAAGACCGCCATTGTGATTACTTCATCAACAATACCGGGTAATTCTCGACCAGTCTTCGCGCCTTCGATCTGCATATTATATTGTTTGCGACCATAATCGTCAGTGATCTCGTCCAAGATGCCAACAAAGATAACGTTCTTTGATCGGATGTGCTGGATGTGAGTTAGCCACGACATCATTTCGCGTCCGTGCATTCCGTAAACAGCACGAGTATCAACCTTACCAGACCGCTCAGAGCGCGTATCAGGCTGCTGTAAGCACCACTGGAAGCACAAACGACCTGCGACTGTGATTGAGTCCACAAACAGCGTATCGTACTTGCTCCATACGTCTGAGGAGTCTCCGTACATAGCCGCCACATAATCGTAATGTGATTGTCCGTATGGCTGGTCTTCAGAGAGTGATGGGTTTGCACCGCCTAAGAAGCACGCGAGGTCACGGCATTCTACCCATGTGCGAGGACGCACAACGTCGATAGGATGCCCTTCGATTGCTGTATCTCCAGCTTCCAAGTCCATGAATAGGGTGGTTGCTGGGTTTAGGGTACGAGCGAGTGTAGTTTTACCTACACCGCTTGAACCACATACTACGATCTTATGGCCTTTCTTTTCGGCAAGACGCTGATCGGCTGTGATGATTTGCAGAGCCATTATTCGATCTCCTCTACTTTGACTGCGCCAATTGCTACAGTGCGGCAATCTTCAAGCTCTTCCTTGATTGCAGGAGGAGCCGCCGTGAAATTGCGCTCTTCAACAGCAAACGTCAGCTTGCCATAATGTTGCGCGTTTTCTGGCGACATATTGTTCAGCGTGTCACGCAGCTTGGCTTGGTCCCATGTGACTTTCTTGCCCACAGTTACTTTGAGCCTGTGATTGCCTTCTGCAATCTGGGCAGTACCAAAGTCTTTACCATTAGCGCGTAAAACGTCTTTCGCTATTGGTAGAAATGTATCTGATAGTTGTTCTTCAACGTCTTTAAGCTCAGTACGCATTTCAGAGATAACGTGCTTGAGTTCGTCTCGACGGTCAAACAGTTCACGACTATTCATGTCGGTTCCTTTCCGCTTTAGGTTACTAGAACCCTATGTATGGAATACTGTGGGATATACGTCAAGCACTTTTTTTAGAAAGAAATATTTCTATGCCGAGACAAGCCTTCATAAGTTTGTTTTTTAGTTTAAATTCAGGTGTTTCTACGCCCTTAGCATCTTCAACGATTTCATGCCACACGCCGTCTTTGTCTTCTCTCTTGTAGCGGAAGTCAGCTATATAGGCGCATATCTTCTGATCATTAACGATAAGATTGAACCGAACTTGAAGCTCAAGGTCTTTGACTGTCCCTGCGCGTTCGAGTGACTTTATATATAAATAGCGTTCGGATTCCCACTTCGAATCGAACTTGATCCCGTTCACCACGGTTTTCTTATTACCGTACTTGGGTCTTGACCTTTTGAGTCTGGGATTGTATGTCTGTTTTAATAACATTATGGGAACGATTCTAATGCCAAAGCCAAATAAGTACAAGTCAATAGGTGTTAATGTAGACACCTACAACAAGATCGTTGAAATAGCTCACAAAGAACGCCGGAACATTTCACAGCAACTGTCGTTGCTTGTGGACGCTGAATATAGCGGTCAAGGTTTCTCAGCAAGTCGGCCAAAAAAAGTTTATTCTGGCGGACTTAGCTCTGTTATCGAAGACTAGAGAAGCCCAGCGTTTCCAAGGCCACCTAGTAGTGACGCTGCCACTGCTGGGTTTTCCCTTGCGCGATCCCTAAGAGACATTTTTCTGACTGCCTCTTGCTGTATTCTTTCAATTGGACTTAACGGAGCAGATCTAGTCTGCTGTTGTCTAACTTCAGGAATGTTAGGGGGATTTAAATTTATAGGGCTAGGCTGAACATTAGGAACACTTGTTCGGCTTTTTTGACGAAACGGACCCTCTTCGTTAAGAATTAGTCGAGGCTGAGATTGAAGGCCTATACGACTGGTTTGACCTGTTACGGAGCCAACTCCACTTGCAATACGACCTGCGAGTGCGGCTTTACCCCCAACGTCAATTCCCTCGTCAAGTGCTGCTTGGTTCATCATGGCTAACATTACATTACCACGAGCCTCTGGGTTGTTAGCAGCGGCCTTCCTCATCTCAATGTATTTTTTGACATTTTGAGGACTGCTGAACATAGCAGCCATAGCCTTAAACTTACCAATTCTTCCTAGTACATTCAAAGGATGGCTAAACATCTGCGACCATATACTGCCAGCGGCTATTGCGCCCTCTTTACCAGCGTCTCCAAGCATAACCAAATCATCAGCAAAGCTATCTAAAGCCTTGTATGTGTCTTCACCCAATATTCGACTTAAAGATCTTGGTTTATACTCATCTAAAGTTTTACGCAAAGATCCTGCATTTCCAGCACTTTCAAGAACCTTGTCATCTACTACTTTCATTATATCTTGAAGAACAACATTTTTCATGCTCTGAATTAGTTGGTCGTTACCCTCAAAGAACTTCATTATCTGAATTGTTTCACTTTCAGTGAGGCTGTTTCTTGTGAGAGCAGCTACAACATCATCATAGCTTGAATATTCAGATACCTCATTAGGGTCTAATTTTTTTACTACAGATGTCGAGCTAGCTATGTCTATTTGCTTTTGAGCCTCTACAACATCTTCCATAGCCCCAACCATGCCCTTATTGCCCCCAGCGGCTCTAACCCTAGCAATGTCATCCATAGACAACTTACCTGCAATGTCTGCTTGATTTATACTGTTGGCAAGTTTTTGAATCTTATTCCAGTCTTTTCCAAACAAGACTTTACCAGTTGTTTTAAGGTCTTTTATTTTCTTGGCAAATGTTTTCCCGTTGAAACTTTGAGGGTTTATGGGATCTCTACCAGCCGTTTCCAATGCATCGTCAAGGAAACTTCGGCTGAGATTTGCAAGCAACTCATCGGGGTTATCAACGCCCTTTAGGACCGCAGTTAATCTTTGAGGAGAATCGTTTTGAATAACTTTTTTAAAGAATTTGTCAGAAATTTCTCTAGGACTTGTTTCTGCAAGTGACTTTAATCCATTGATAGACTTTATAACACCAATACTAGATAGATCTTCAAAACGTTGAATCCCCTTTTTATAAACGCCTTGTTGAGTTAGCCGCAATTTTGCAGCTTGTACAAGTAGGTCTTTGTCTGCTTTCTTAGAAAGACCTGTAACGCTCTTTAAAATAGTTTCGTCATCAAGCATTGTGTCCAACGCGCCTCTGATGTCTTGCAACTGTTTTGTTCCAGCGGTGCTTGACCCGAACATAAGTTCGTCATTTACGTTTTTTCTTAGGTTCACCAAATTTTTAAAAGAGGCTCTACCCTGTTGATTTTTTTGAAACCCTTTTAAAGCATCGTATGCCGTTGCGACTGGTCCTTCCAACAATGCTCTTCCAAAGTCTTCTTCATAGTCTTTAAACCTAGCCATTAAATTTTTAGTGTCAAAAATCCTAAGCTGTCCACCTGTTCTTGAAACTTTCGTTCCATCCGCCAAGGTTATCTTGCCTGTAATTTGACTAAGAATATCGTCAACACCACCATAACCGTCAAACGTAGTTTTTTGGAAGCTGTCGAACGCCTTAGTAATCGCCCCAAGAGTAGAAGTGTTTAGCTCAAATCCTTCGTCTACAGATTTTCTTAGTAAATTTATGCTATCATCTAAAGCTGATATATATAACTTGTCGGCTTTTTGTTTTGCCGCGTTTAATTCGTTAAAGCGTTTTGGAGCCATTTTCGTAGCTTCAATCCCTAAAGTCTCTACGGGATCTCCAGAGATTCCAGCCAGAAAAGCTTCTCTTTCACGCAATGCTGCGGCTAGATTAGCTTTAATTCTGGTTGTATCTTTTGAAGCATTCTCACCAAACTTCTGAAGGTATGCTATTCTTTCGTTAGCACCTAAAGAGCCTAAAGATGGTATGTAACCTCTTTCTATTAAAGAGTCTCCGCGCTCAAGTCGAAGTCTGATTGCTGCATCTATTGGCTCTTCAGCCATATTTCCTGCTCTGCCAGCAAGTTTTTTTCCTCCACCGATAACGCCTCTGCCTATAGCTATGACAGTTCCCGCGATAGCCTCTCCAGCCGCTCCAATAGCCGCTTCCTTTAAAACGTCTTTAGTTACTTCACCAAGGCTTTGAGTCTGAACACCCAACCACCCTTCAATAACTTCTTCTGCGGCCTGTCCTAATCCAGCGCCTATACCTGCGCCTGCGACTGCACCAAGTCCAAAAGTGGGGCCACCGCCAATAATCGCGCCAGCTACAGCGCCAACAGTTTCTGGGACTATCCCGGCTAAATCAGATATGTCCCTCATACTGAAACCAGTTTCGTCTATGACAAGGTTCTTACCGATAGGCTTCATGCCACGAGCTTTTTGGCCTTCTTGCGTTAACGCAAGGTTGCCGCCTGCATCTCTAACGAATCCAGCTTCACCAACCATTTTCTTTAATATGGCTTCACGATCACCATCAGTTTCTGCAAATGACAACAGGGATCGTAGTGTCCCATCCGCGCCTGTGGTGTAATCAAAGTTACCTGTATCACGACCTTGACGCTCGTCTGACATTTCTTTTAAGCTTTTACCGTTGTTTAAAGTAGAAAAGGAAAGAGAACCAATAAGATCCGCTACGTCATTGTCTACAACATTTCCTTTGATGGCCCTAAAAGCTTCTAGCTTTTGCCTGTCATTAAACGCGCCAGACTTTATGCCTCTAACCAATGTTAACTTGGTGCGGTCATCCATTTTGTTCACCTATTGCATTTAGCGCCGCGTCTAGCTCTGCTTGATCTTCTGCGTTCAACTTGCCACTGCCACCTAGCCTAGATGCTATCTTTCTGCCAGAGTATCTGTCTAAAGTTGTTAAAGCAGCAATTATTTGTCTTTCTTTTTTAACTATAACATCATTGTAAAGTTGACTCATTTTTTCTGCCAGTAGATCTGGGCTTTCTAGAACAGAAACATTACCAACGATTGATTCAACAAGCGCACGATCTGCGTCAGAAATTGTTTTTCCAGCTTCTCCCAATATCTCTTTGGCGTTCTGTGCCTTCAACTTATTGAGGAACAATTTTAGTTTTTCTGTATTGTTCGCCACTCCATCTACATTGATTCCGAATGCACCAGCCAAAGAATCAACTTTATCAAGGGTAAATCTAAATGCACTTGTGCTTTCAGCTAACCCAAACCCATCCATAAATTTTACCTTTGCTCTTTGAAGGTCTTGTGCCGCCGCTGCTAGGGCCTTGTATTGTTCTTGTCCGTTACCAGATAAACGTGCTGATCTTCCTTCACTGCCTGCAACATTAGGGTCCGCATCAAAAGTTTTGATTGTAAAGAGATCACTTTCAACGCCGGGAATTAGTGAAATTGTGTTTGGATTTTTAGTTAAGTAAAGAGCTTGTGCCTCTTTCGTCTTCATTGCCTCTTCAACTATTCCAGACCATGTGTTGCCGGGTACAACGTCAAACGTTTCTTGGAAAGATTCGTTGCTCATAAGGGCATCAAGCTCAAATGGGTTTAGGTTTTCTAATTGACCTTGATCAATGTTGGCGAGGAATCCACTTACCCCTTTGCCTTTAGGTACTATATAGAAGGCTGAACGCTGTCGGCCTTTTTCTACATTGGCTTCATCTTTAGCCTGATCAGAATTTCTGGACTGAAGAGCATATTGACCAGCAGCCAACCCTGCTTTTTTGGCTTCAGCCTTAGCTTTCTCAAGAGCAGGCAAAGCCTTCTCGCCAGCTTGACCCACAGCATTTAACAGCTTACCTACGTTGAACCCCTTACCAGCACGGTTCTGCATAAGAGCAAGCCCCATAGCCATAAGAGCTTGGCTTTTGTCAACCTTGCCGCTTACGTCAACGCCCGTTGCCGCTGCGAATTCCTTTTTATACTCCGCCAAGGTTTTTTCTCTCTTGTCGGGAGAAGCCCCACGAGACGATCCCAGAAAACCATCCATAGCGGCCTTAAAAGTATCTTCTGAAATCTTATCACCTTCAGCAATTGTCAAGCTTGTGTCATCAAATGACTCAGCTTCATCAGCCCTGAACTCTTCTGCTGCTGCATCTCTCTCATTATCAGCAATAATACTTTGAGTGTCGGGTCGAGAAGACCCGACTAATGGATTTAACCTTGCTCTCTCTATTTGAGCAGAAATAGAGTCCATTGGACTTTGAAAAACAGAAGAGTCTTCAGGCATTGCTTCTATTCTAGCGGCGTCAGAATTACGAGATTCTTGTTGAGCTTTTTTTTCTAAAAAACTAAGAGACTCTTTGGGGCCATAAAGACCTGAATTAAATCCCGCCCTCCGCACTTCATCAAGTGCCGCTTCAATTCCACTTGACGGAATTGTTTTAGATTCTGCATCTTTGTCTAAATTTCTAATAAATGCGGCCTTCATTAACTTTTCAGGATAGTTTCCTTCAGAAAACTTCTTTTGAAGTCTTTTTCGTTCAGACACAGTTTTAGCACCCGGTGCCATAGCCGGACCTTCTTCTTGAAAGACTGAGCCAAGGCCACGTTCTGCCAATACTTTTTGATATTCGGTAAATGGATCAGCCATAATTGTTCGCCTTATGCTTGATTAATGCCCTGAAGGGTAGTGTAGGCTCCAAGTCCGGCCATGAATGGGTTAGTTGGTGGAGCATATTGGCTCTGTTGTGTCGAATAAACACTAGCAGAAGGAGTTCCGCCAAGAGCGCCGTAAGCGTAAGAATAAGGCAGTAAGGTTTGCTCTGTAGGACGCATGTATTCCTGACGCGCTGTGTCGTACATTTGCTGACGATAACCACGCTCTTGAGCGCCAACTCCAGTCATGTAAGACAGGTCAGCAGGGGCGAGTGCAGAGTAAACACGACCAATGTCTGCTGTTGTTCCAGCGAGATTTCCGTACTGACCACCTATAGTGCCGTACTGAGATCCTATTTGACCTACAGACTGCCCTAAACCACCCATAAGTCGACCAGCCTCTAATTCGCGGGTTGCAGCGTTCTGATACGCTCCAGATGACGCAGACAGCGCTTGATCGTAGTTACGAGCCCGTAGATCAGCAGAAGCCTTAGCTTTAGCGTCTTGTATGCTGCGCTCTACTTCAGCAGCCTGAATGCCCTGACGTGAACCTCCAAAGGCTCCACGGCCTACGGCGTCCGCAGAAGCACGCTGACGAGCTACATTACCCTGACGCTCAATATCTTTTTCTGTCTCTTGAATTACGTTTTCAGTGTATGGGTTCATATATGCCGAAACATATTGACTTGGATCGTACATGCCACGACCACCAGAAACGTACTGAGCAGCGGGTCCGAAAAAGGATTTACCTTCTCCAAGTGCGCCAACGCCTCGGCGTAAAGACTCTATTCCGCCTGTAGCGGCTCCCCCAGCCGTTTCAAAGTAAGGCGCGTATCGCCCTAAAAAGTCTGGAATTCCGTCACCGTTAGAATCTTGCTGAAGAGCTTGTGCGCCAAATGTTTCTAGGCCAAAGCCCGTAATGTCGCCTGCTTGTTGTCCTTGAGGATAAATACTACCTCGCAGTACCATGCTGGCATCTTCTGAACCAATTTTACCATTGCCATCATAGTCGTACTGCAAATCAGAATCTATTTCACCGACGGACATTTGCAATATTTTGTCGGATAAATCTTTAGCGGCCTGACCAGATATTGGCTGCGCACGGCCTTGCTGCGATGCCATTTGATAAGGGGCAATCCTGAAAAGATTTGGATCACTAATAAGCCCACCAGTGAGTACATTATCTCCTGCTATTGCTCCCTCACTTAAATCTTTTGTTTCTTTACCAAAAATACCGCTTAAAAGAGCTTTTTCTAAACGCTCTATGTATTCAGGGCGGCGTTGTACGCTTTCAGAATAGCCTATGTGATCAAAGTCTGTGCTTGCCATTTTAAGCTACCTTCTCTTCTAACTGGTTCATCAAAGAGTATGCTTTCTGGATACCCTGTTGAGAATTTCCGTTTCCAAGGCCCCTTACAGCGTCTTTCGTCAAGACGAACTCGCCTGCCATAAGCATAGCAGGAACATCGTCCTTTTGACCAGACCCTTCAGAAGGCATAATACCTCCGTTGCGGCGCGGGAAGTATTGACCGTCTATGTAACCGCCTTGAGCGGCTCTTATAGGCATATCTATAGATACATCTCCATATCCACCAAACGGCCTTGGCTTATTGCTACCACCGCCGCCACCAGAACCGCTTAGTTTATCTAAAGCAGTTGCGCCTAGTCCCGTCAGTAAAGCCTCACCTACTTTTGAGTTTAAAAGGTTGGTAATTTTGCTATCTGGATTTAAAATTCCTGCATTTATAAGAAAATCAGCATAACCTAGAGTTCCGTCAGCTTGCTTGAATTGGCTGATGGGATCAATTGCGGCTATACCTTTGTTTGCAGCTTTTGCTGCCTGCATGGCCCTAACTTGCTGCCTAGCTTCATTCGGGCCACTTGCTCCTGTAGTTGCATTCTGTAAAGCAGACATTTGTTCGGGTTTTTCGTCAGTTTCAGCACCAAACATATTTTTTAAAGGATTATCTTGACCAAGACCTTGCATCAACAAGGTTCCAAGCAACGCTTCTTTGTTCGAGTTGTTTCCGATTGCCTTGGAAGTAATTCTATTAGCTATCAAGTTGCTAAGGAAATCTACTCCGCTACCACCTGTCACAGCACTAACTAATTTATCAAACATCTTACCAACTCCAAACGCGGTTTGTTAAGCTTTAACACACTATTCCATAAGTTCAAAGTGGGGACCATCAATAAACGGGCGTTTCCCCTGAGACCTGCGAAGATCAATGTATGCGGTCATTGCTTCTTCCATCGTGCCTTCGTACTGACCTATTGAATCTATATGCCACGAAGCACCCCAGCGAATCTTACAACCCACTTGGTTAGCTCCTTCTTTCATTGCATCAGCTAGGTCATCATAAAGATTTAGTTCCCAGCTACCCCTACCAGAAATATAAGCCATTAAATCAACGGCTTTACCTACAAGGTGTTTAGATTTCATAGTTTTTGAAGCTCCTTTTGCAAAAAGCTCCTTCTGCATTTCCAGACTTCGCATACCTTGAATCACGCCGAAATCGGTTTTTGTGGCAGTTATGGCATGACGCACAACAGACTGTAGGCGCTCATCCACGCCATCCAAACGGTCCAGACTACGCTGTGATAACTTATACATTAGACTTATCCCTTTGCTATTTTCTTAGCTGTAGCCGACAAGCCGCTCATGTGAACAAGGTTTCTACTACTAGCCGTGTGCGTTGCGCCCGACATGATATTACCGTTGGTCTTATGTGTTGCGCCCTTGTATTCTTTTCCGCTTTTAAAATAGTGCTTCATATTTTTAGCCATTTTACTTACTCCCCCCACCTTTCATGTACTTCGAAACGGCTCGACCACCGAACCAGAACGATATTATTGCAGCAAACAAACCCGATGTAGCATCATCCCAGATCAAAGATAGAGACCTGCCCAGATCATTACCTTCCCCCATCAAAGCCATCAAAGCCGTTATCTTGATGGCAACGAAAAGGCTAAAAAAAACATAAGTGATGACAGGACGGACACTGCCTCGTAGTGCGTTAATAAAACCTCCTGCATCCATACTATCATGCCTGTACAGCCCCTCTGTCTCTTTTATCCCAGCCTGCTTGTCCAAAATATCCAGCTTTAGCTCATTCCGGCGAGCCATCAAGTCCATCTCTAGCTTCATACGCTCAAGACTGTGCTTGTGATCCTGACCCGCACGGAAGAAATTAAGCACCTCCGGCATAAAAGATGTGCCGAATCCAAGCAAACTTCCAAGTAATGTGATCATTTGTCATAACTTTCTTTGTGAACAACCTTGTTCGGTGTGACCGTAGTTGTGGACTCTTTCCCCATCCATATTCCGAACGCTCCTGTGAAAGCACCTGTTACGACTGAAATTAATCCAGCTTGAGAAACGGACAAATCTGGTTGAGACATCGCCCACTCTAAGCAGCGAATGTACATAATAGTTGTAACCAGCATCATTAGCCGTGGTAGAACTTTCCACTCATCTAATCTTGTCGCCATCTTTCAAACTCCTTGCGTAAGAAATCGCATAGTTCTTGTTGTGAGTTATTATAACAACTTTTCCATGTTTGTCATGTACAACATAATTACCCTTCTTGTTCCGGTATAATCTCAAAGCAATACGTCACTATGTTGGAGTTAGTAATAAGAACCTTTGCTTCATCTTTTGCCCTAGCGCAGGAGCTACTGTCCTCAAACTGACCAATCTCGTAGTGCGTCACTTTGTTGTTCATTATCTGAAACCACACAAGAAACCACATCACCACTTCTCCATGTATCGGCCAACCGCATAAATAAGCGCAGCCATTCCGCTTACAGCAAACAGACAACCCAAGCACATCATTAGCATCTCAACTAACTCTTCACGTTCCTTTTCTTTTTGCTTTTGTGCAGCCCGACGAGCCTTACGAGCTTCGGCCTGCCAAGCAATCCAGCGGTCCCAAGTTCCCGGCGGACCATACAATCTGCACCAAGACTCCAGTTCACGGCGCTGTTCTTTAATCTTTTCAAGGGCTTGGAACTCTTCCCAGTCGCCCTCTGCTCCGCCAGTTATAGCAGTTAATGGGTTATTCTTTTTACGTTTTACTGCGTCTTTAAGATCGTCTTCGGCGGATAAAAACTTGCCAACATGGCCCACCATATCCTTAACTTCACGCCCATTCTCAAGGCATTTCTTTATAACTCCATAAGCCGCGTTCGCCGCCATTATGGTTTCTAGAACGGCCATAAATTTTTAATTCTATGTCAGGATGAGCCAATAGCGGGAGGTGGACCTACCACGCTAACAGTAGCATTTACCTGATTGGAATTGATTTTTACAACAGTAGATTTTTTTGTTTCAACTTTTTTACTCATGTGATTACCACCGTTACTTGGCCTACTTGGCCTGTTCCAACTGAACCCCTCAAGCTAGGGCTATCCAACTCTGTTATTTTGATAAATCCGGCACTTTTAAACAGTGCCCCCACTTCCAAACCCACATTATCGCTCTGAAGATTAGTTAACGTTAAGTCAGTAGCTCTAAAATCGCCGGGATTTTGCATCTGTTCTAGGTAAACAGAGAAGGACCGCACTAACTCTGCAAAGTAATTTTGCATATATTGCGGGGGGGGTACCGGAAAGAACGGTCGAGTAAGACGGCGAGACATTAACGCTTCCCATCAGATCTAATATCAACTCTAGGAGAACCTAATCGCCAAGTTACCTCAAGATTATCAGACCCAATTTTAAACCTCATCTGTCTTCCGCGCAGGCGGAAGTAAAGCTGTTCTGTTCTAGAGTTTACGGGAACAGCTTGAGTTTTAACAAAAGCATCTGTCTGGCTGTTGCTGTAAGTGCCGTCTGGTGCGTTCTTCACGTCAAGAGTTATGTTCGTTTCAGGAAGAATAGCCGTAGAGTTCTTGAAGTCTACGTCTGGAATCATCTTGCGGATAAACATAAACTGTTCACCGTCTCCTATATCAACAGGGCTGGATTGAATGTAGGCGTTGATCGCAGATGCGGGGTTCGTGGTCCCATCATCAAAGCCCAACTCGTGTTCGTACAAGAACCCATCGTTGTTAGCTGCAATGGGAAAATCAAAGATACCACGATCTACCCATGCAGTGCGCCCAAATGTGCCATAGTACCAGACTTGCTCGAGGTAGTTGTAAACAACGTACTTATCTACCTCTTCGCTGTTAGCACTTGGGTAGAACCACCAAACTTCAGAGTACTCAGTGTTAAGAGCTACGTTAATTTTCTCTAGCTGGTTTTCGTTAAGGTCTGAAAAGACGTAATCCCTGACCATGCAAGGAAGCCGTTGCACCGCACCGCTGTAAACATAGAACTCAGATCGGCCCATCCAGAAAACATTGTCGTCTACCGCAATCGCAGCGTTAGGTCCAGCAATTGTGATGTTTTCTGAAATTGCAGTAACACCAAAAGTAAATGGTGGCCCCAAGTATTGCATCGCGTACAAGGTAGTGTCCGTCATAATCAATACTTGCTGTCTGGTTTCAATCGCAGTAACGATCTCGGACCCAGAGCCAAGACGCAACTCACCAGCCGTATTATCTGCTCGCGCAGCCCATTCTGTAATGGACTCTTGAGAAGAGAACCGGATTGTCAACGGGTCTTGAACACCGGGAGTAGATTCAGGGTCACACCCAAAGGCAATAACGTGCCGATCTCTGTCAGAGACTAGAATCTGTTTTGCAACTGTGGGTATTTTAGGAAGAGTAGAAAGAGTTGTAATGTCTACCGCTCTTGTGCCGAGGCCCCCAGTTTCATCCCAATAGTATATACCGCCATCCCTGACGTTAAGCAGCAAATCTTCCCCAAAATTATCGTGTGACCACAACCTCAGGGTGTTGCTGACAATAGCGTCCGTAGAAGCAGAGCCCCACGTTCCACGGCTCCATGTCCCTGCGCCCCAGCCAGAAGACCTAACCGTTGTATCCAAGCCCACGTTTATCTGGTATTTTCCTACCGTGGAACCACCGCCATTCCCGCTGTCGCTGCCGTTTGCAAGCAGGGGAACCAGAGGGTCATTTATAGGAGTACCCGCTGCACGGGCTGTAACATGATACGAGTTTGCGTTTACAACAAGCGTGATTTGGTACTCTTGATTAAGAACCCCCGCAGCAATTACTCCGCCAAGAGTTGCCGCACCACTATACGCAACAAAGTCGTTTACAACACAACCATGCGCTGTGTCGGTTACAACTAAAGTAGAAGACCCACTCGTCGCCGCAAACGTCACATCCCCCGCAGCAGTAGTAAGTCTCAGCGGAGTGATGTCGTTATACTCTCCGCCTCTGTCTATGTAGTATTTAAGGTGCGTACCAACACCCATGTATTGATCACGATCAAGCGCCACCCAAGGGTGAAGCGCCCGGCAAGTCCCGAGGTAGTTGTCCGTGCCACGCTTTTGCCAACCACCAATCTTCTCAGGAAACCCCTTTTGAAATCGAACAGAGTCGATATCAAACCAGCCGCCTTCGTTGGTGTACGCGGTAACTTCCCGGTTGACGCCGGGATTAAACTGTAATTTTGATAGAGGCATAGATCACGATACATCCTCATAAACGATTAAAACGCGAAGGGCGCTAGCCGAGGTTGCGGTGGCAGTAAGTGCTACATTTTCCTTTAGGTAAAGAGGAAACTCTTTTGTGATTACATCTAATGTTGCGTTCGCCGCTACGCTAACTTGGTGTAGAAACTCTACACCACCAAGTAACATTGTTGCAGAAGAAGCGGTGTCGTTAGTGATGTTTACAATCCGGACGCCTACAATCCGATAGAGGTGGCTTCCCGCCGTGGTTAGCAAAGTGGTGCTGCCCGTCCCTACCGTAGTAGTAACAGTGCTTTCCCCGATAACCGAAGATGCCGTTAAAAGATTCGGGTTTGCCATTGTAGTCTCCTAGAATAAAACACTGTATGTATAGGCCCTTGCTGCGGTAGCAACAGTGGTAAACGCTAAAGTAGCACTTCCATTCGTTGCCATAACCTGCCCAGCGGTCCCGTCTGAAGTAGGAAGAGTTAAAGCGGACACAAAAGCTTGCAGATTAGCGTCATACGCCAAAACATTCGTGCCTATAACCAAGCCAAGGTTGGTTCGTGCGCCAGATGCATTGCTCGCACCTGTGCCCCCGTCCGCAAGAGCAAGGTCCGTGATCCCAGTAATAACCCCACCAGTGATCTTTATCGCACTAGAAGCTATGTTGTCCGTAAGACTGGTTACTTTTGCCCCACTTCCAGCACCGTCACAAAAAACAGCATTAACCCCAGCATTGGTTGCCACCGCCGGAATCACGACGTTGCCACCGCTTCCCTGTGTTACAGTAATTTGCTGGTTTGTTTTGTTGTAAATAAAGTAAACGTGTTCATTGGTGTTCGGAGCTATGGTAAGCGTTGCCGCTCCTCCAGGGCTTCCCGATATTACTATCACTTTATACTGGCCCTCAGAAAGAGAGCCGTCACCCGTGGTCAAAGTCTTGGAAGTGCTACTTAGGGTTATCTCAAGAACGCCGTTGGTTAAGCGGTCTACGATATTCAAATTGGTGTTGGTTGTTGTCCCCCAAGTTCCTGACTGCTCACCATTTCTGATGAGTTCAAGACCTGTATTTGATGCATATGTACTAGCCATCTACTTTTCCTATGCCGCTATCTCGGTCCAAATTGTGTCAACGCCGGGAACAATGTTGCCCCACACTAGCACAGAACCTACTTGCCCACTAGCCTCTATGCCAGTTAAAGTCACGCTGGATCCACCAAAAACAGAAACCGTGCCCAAATTCCCAACAGCCCCGAGTCCTACGACACTAACACTTTGGCTTGTTTCTTGTGTTACGGCACTTAGCGCACCAGTAGCCGCAAGGCCTGACACAGAAATAGATACGCTAATAATACCAGTGGCTGTTCCAACTTGCCCTGTTGCCGCAATACCAGTAACGGGGACCGAGACCCCTGTACCAACAGGCGTTGAAATAGAACCTACCTGTCCTGTACCAACAGACGCGCCAGCGTTTACTGTAGCGCCTGATCCCACGCCAATCGCTACAACGCCGTGCACGCCAGTGGCGGCAACGCCAGTTACGGATACGGTCTGATCTGTATTAGTTGTTACTGAGCCAACTTGCCCCGTTCCTGCAACGCCAGTTACAACGACTCGGAGGATTGAATCGCTAGCCCCTATTGGGACTTCAGCAATTGCCGATGCACCTAAGATCATTTCAAGTACCTCACGTTTTAACTATAAGTCTTGTAGCAGATATTGCTGTCCCTGCAAAGACGCTTGGATCATCAGCCGTTAATCCTATCGTCCCGTCTGTCTGAACGAAGTAGCTCTGGCCTGCCGTTAGACTGGATTGGTTCTCACTAACCGAGCCGATAATGTCTACCGTTGCACTTGAGCCTGCTGCGTATGCACCGCCCTTAGAGATGCCAATGAAGTTCTCTGAGGTGAGGTTTGTTGATGTGTAGGCTGGTTGATAAACTACCGCCTCGCCGTGAGAGTCATCTGAGGAAACATAGCTAGCCATTATAATTTTATTTGTGCTGTCATACGTAAGCGGACCACTATGTTCATTGGTATCGTTGGGGCTTAAAGCAAAACCAGATGTATAGCTTATAGAAGAACCAGAAACTGAACCTACGACTACCTCTCCACGGGAGCTAGATGAAGCGTTGGTAAAGAATGTAACAACTTTTTTAGCTTCAGCATGATATACTGAGGTTGGATAATAAGTAGTGCCAGAGTTCCAAACTACCTGACCATAGAATCCAATGTCTGTTCCGCTCACCGTACCCAAAAGGGTTTTACCGTAATTCGAATCGTTGTGATCCCTATATGCAACTACTACGTCGCCGCTACCGGGGTCAAAGACGGGGTTCGCTAGTGTTTTGATCCCACCTCCTACACTTGCCTCACTCCCGAACGAGATTGAATTACCTGAAACTGTGCCAACCACAGCGTGCGGTGAGAATGGATTATATGCCTTTTTGTAAGTAATTATTACTTTATTGTTTAGGGTGTCGTATCCTAACCCGCCAATTTCAACACCTTGCGTACTTGACTCAAGCTGCACAGGAGTCCCGAAGGTTATGTTCGTTCCGCTTATAGTGGCGATAACCGCTTTGCTTGAGGCTGAAGCTTGTTTATACGCAACTACTATTTTATTTGTGTCTGGATCAAATACAGCCCCCCGTCTCGTAAGTGTAGGGTCACTAGAAAGTGAGATACTCCCCGCAGACCCGAAGCTAATTCCAGTCCCGCTGACGGTCCCGACCTTCCCTTTTAACCCGTTATTTACATAAAAAACAGCAACCTTATTTGCGCTCTCGTCGTACACAGCGCAAGTTCCACTACTTACAGTATCAATGACTACTCCTGAACCAAAGCTAACGGAGGAGCCGCTTATTGTACCAACTACAGCAGTCGGATAATCATTGTTAGCACCATCTTTATAGGTTACAACTACTTTGCCAGAATTTATATCAAAGGCAGAACTAAGTCCAGTTGATTGACCAGCATTAAAACTGACCTCTGATCCCTTGGATTGTGATGGGCTATTCCCACCAACAGCACTCACAGTCCCATCAGCATTCACAATCACGGACTTACCATTGGGTAACGCACCAGAAGCCTTGGCACGGTGAGTTCCCTCTTCAAGTTCAGGTATAGTTCTCATGCTTCTAGCCTTTCACGATAATCTTTGTTGCCGATACGGCTGTGCCAGCGAAGACGCTTGGGTCGCCAGCAGTTGTGCCTAGTGTGCCATCCGTCTGAACGAAGTAGCTTTGACCAGCGGTTAAGCCTGATTGCCTGTCGTTGATAGCACCTTGCACATCAATGGTGGACCCAGCGGTGTCAGGGTAGCCGTTGCTGGCTAGGCCTATGTAGTTTTCTGAGGTGAGGCTGGTGGAGGAGACTTGAAGTACTTTACTTGTACCATACGCTGAGTTGCTGCCAGAATAGTAAGACAACACCATTTTTCCCGCATTGCTGTCATAAACCAACCCGTTTTGTGCATTGGTAGCACCACTTTCAAACACGGTGGCGGAGCCAAAGCTAATGGATGTTCCACTAACAGTTCCAGTTTTAAATGTACCTGCGTTACCACTACCTTCTCCGTAAGCAATTACTATTTTACTAGCTGTTGCATCGAAACGTATTCTAGGGCCTGTGGTTTCAGAGCTATTAAAAATCACGGGGCTACCAAAACTAATCGCCGTCCCAGATACAGTCCCAACAATCGCCGTTCCTACTGTTCCGTCAGCATATGCAATTACTATTTTATTGTTAACTGTATCAAACGCTGCGTTTGGATTATTTGTCGCTGCGGCCTCAAAGACCACAGGCGTACCAAAACTTATGCTTGTACCACTTACCGTTCCGACTACGGCGTAACCGTGTTGAGAGTTAGAAACATCTTTATAAACAATAACAACCTTGTTGCTGTTGGAGTCAAAGGTTGTGGATACTTGCAGTGCGGCATCTGCATTTAAAAAAGTTGCCTCACTTCCAAAACTGATGGACGTACCGCTTACAGTCCCGACAATGGCTTTGCCTTTATTACTATCTGCCGTATCTCGAAAGGCAATTACGACTTTATTACTATTGGAGTCAAAAGTAATGGCATTAGGTGTCCCTAAATTTGTAGACCCATTATTGAAAACCACTGCACTACCAAAACTAATATTGGTTCCACTTACAGTGCCTACTATCGCTTTACCCTTTTGCCCGTCAGCTCTATCTCGAAAGGCAATTACGACTTTATTACTATTGGAGTCAAAAGTAATTTGTATCTCTTGCGTTCTATTCGCTGTCGAAAACACAACAGGGCTTCCAAAAGATATAGAGGTTCCGCTGACCGTTGCTACAATAGCGGTTCCGTACCAATAGTTAGCCGTGTCTTGGTACACTATAACTACTTTATTACTATTAGAGTCAAAAGTAGATGCAACGCTATTAAGCGCTGCACTTTCAAATACAACAGCTGAACCTAGTGCCTGAGGTACCACAGCAACAACACTAACCGTACCATTAGCATTCACGACAACAGCCTTACCATTGGGCAACGTACCACTGGCAATGGCGTTCAGCTTCCGTGCAGTAGGGCTGGGGTTACCAATGGTGCGCATACTATTTACTCCTCGTCGTCGAGTGTTGGGTCTACCCAATCAGAATTTGCAGTCCAAGATGTTCCGTCAAAGAAATATCTGTTGCCTGTCCAGTTTTCTGGGGCGTTGGTCACGCCGTCCGTGACAGTCACTGTCGTGCTGTTCAGATCAGCAATGATGAACTGTGCAGGGTCTCCTACAGTAATATTGTCAGCAGTGGCAGTAATTGTTACGTCATCAGCAAGAAGGTACTTGCTCAAGCCACTTGATGTTTCAACGATAGTCTTCATGGGTTTATCCTTTCACAATAAGCTTAGAAGATGAGATTGCAGTCCCAGCGATCACGCTGGTACTATCAGCAGTTAGTCCCAACCTTCCGTTTGTTTGTACGAAGTATTGCTGGCCTGCTGTCATGGCAGGGTTAAATACAGAGCCAGAGGAGTATTGGAAAACAGTGTCGTTTACTGTACCTACTAAATAAAATTTAGTGCCGTCAGGCCTAAAGAAAAAACCAGTTGCAGTAGCTTCTTGACCGGAGTGTGAAAAACTTACGTCATCATACGATGCGGTTGATACGTCCCAGCCAGTAGTTAAGGAGTATTGTGAGATGTCGTCATTATCACTGCCTGTTACAAAAAGAAGTGTACCTTCTGCGTTAAAGCTTAACGCTTGAGGAAAACTATGCTGTGATGCAACACTAAAACTTTGGCTAAAAGAAGCTGTTGCTATATCCCAAGCAGTGCTTAGATTATATTCATTTACATCATTACCTTGATCCCCACAGATATACATTTTGGTGCCATCTGTTTTGAAGAATAAACCTACGGGTTCCGTTTCTTGGCCCCCAACAGAAAAAGCTTTTGTATAGGATGCACTTGAAACGTTCCACGCAGTGGATAGAGCATATTGATAAACTTTATCGTTACCTGTTCCTGAAATGTACATAATGTCCCCTTCAGGTTTAAAGAACACACCATATGGATAGGAGTCTTGGCTACTTACACTAAAGTTCCGAGAGTAACTTGCAGTTGATAAATCCCATGCAGTCGATAAACTATACTCATTTACATCACGACCAACGGTGCCACAAACGAACATTTTAGTACCGTCTGGTTTAAAAAATAACCCTGATGGAGAGGCTTCCTGTGGGTTTATAGAAAAGCTAACATTATCGTAAACCGCATTAGCTAAATCAAACCCCGTTACAATAAGGTCTATATTTACACTGCTAATATTAGAACCAATCTGCACTGTCGCCGTGCCGCCATCCGAAGCAGCGGCTTTGGGAAAGCCAATGAAGTTCTCGGAGGTGAGGGTGGTGGCGGTGAAGGCGTTTTGACTCACAACGTACTTTCCCACTGGGCCATCGCCGTTTGGGTTAGTGGTATATGAACTTACAATTTTACCTAAAGAACTATCATAAGCAGAGCCTTTTGGTCCGTTAGCTATTGTAGTAGAATTACCGCTTGTATTGTCTAACATTATTTCTGAGCCAAAAGACACAGAAGTTCCGCTTATAGTTCCATTTTTCAGTGCAACTTTTGAGTCATTAGTAGCGTAACCATAAACAGCAACTACGAATTTAGCGTTAGCGTCGTATAAGGTCGATGCAGTTTCTACCCCATCACTTTTTACAGTAACCGATGAGCCGAAAGAAATTGAGTTGTCTGAAGGGTCTATAGTTCCCACTATAGCCTCTATACCACTACCCCGATACGACAATAAAACTTTCGTTGCTACTGGGTCATACACCGAACTATGACCATAGGTAGTGGCGCTTTTAAAAACAGCCTTGCTTCCAAATGAGATATTTGTCCCACTTATTGCTCCCACTATAGCAGTACCATATCCAGAATTGTTTTGATCTCGGTAGCTAAAAACAACCCTGTCAGCATTGCTATCATAGGACATACCAATTTCATTCCCACCGACTTCTCCTGATTCAAAAGTTGCTTGGTTTCCAAAACTGATGTCTGTTCCGCTCACCGTACCAACCTTAGAAAACCCATCGGCGGTAGAATTATTAGTGTAGGCAACAACAATTTTTTCAGAACCACTGCTATAAACTGCACTTTGTTTTTGTGAAGAACCTCCGTTATAAAACGTGACTACCGTTCCGAAGGAAATTGAGGTTCCACTGACGGTTCCGACCCTAGCTTTAGAGTAACCCGAATTTCCGGCGTCCCTGAAAACAACAACAATTTTACCTGCCGCTGCATGGTAAACAGCGGATACAGAACTATCAACGCTACCATCTTCAAAAGTAACAACAGAGCCAAAACTTACAGTATTGTTTGATGCTACTGTTCCGACAACGCATTTACCCGCATTGGAAGCTCCCCTGTAAAAAAACACAGTTTTGTT
>Ga0208032_1000347_pt1 | contig 29100 bp, 30 predicted proteins | sample MalvirAntarct_66_FD_184254 | JGI IMG/M metagenome (GOLD analysis project Ga0208032, IMG submission 184254) | Marine viral communities from the Global Malaspina Expedition - Malaspina viral metaG Antarct_66 (SPAdes) (version 2) | ecosystem: Environmental > Aquatic > Marine > Oceanic | place: West... | reverse complement strand
GTACAATATCCATTTACATGACCTTCATCAGTCGTTAAAAGTAAAAACTTCTTTATATTTATAGTATGCAATCAATACATTTTTCACAATGAATAATCTAAGAAAAGTATTAGGCGAGATTTCAGAGCTCACTACCGATATTGAAACCAATTATCCTGAGCTGTATCGTTCTTTGGATGAAAATCCTTTGACCATTCCTGCAAAAAATCATCCCCAGGTAAATAAGGACGATTTAAAGGAATATTTGGAGAGTTTAAAGGAATTGATAAAGCATCATTTAGAGACCCATAGAAATAATGGGTAAGACAATTTTATAGCAAAACCATGGGAGAAATAGCTACTTCGGAAAGACAGATAACCCTATATTACAGTTCCAAATCTACAAGGGCCAAACAGACTTTGGCCTATGCCAAAGCTGAAGGCTTGCCGATATTTGAAATTGATATCCTAAAAGTACCTTTAACAGGGACCCAAATAGCGGAATTGGCCGGCAAATTAAATTTGGAGGTCAAAGATCTGGTAAATCAGGAACATCCAGCTTATAAGGCCCACTTTGAACCCCATGACTTTTCTACGGACGATTGGATAAAAATGATAAGGCACAACCCGGAAATTATGAAGCAACCCATTGCCATCCGTGGCAAGATGACCATTTTAGTGGAAACGCCTACCGATATTATTAAAATTTAATATTCCTCTTTTATCTGTAGACGACAAAAATGACTTAAATACCCACTTCATCCTATAAATCAGTCATTTAACACCAATAAATTTTGTAATTCTTAACTTATTGCACAGTCGAATGGTCAGTATTTTTCAAAACATTGATAAGCATAAGGTCTCGACTGCGCCTGTCTACCGATAGGCAGGCTCGACCGGACATACAAAAGAGCTTAATAATTTTATCTTACTTACTATGTTTGTTTTTGCAAGTTGGAATAAATGTTCTCCTGCTTAAATACAAGTTAGGGATTAGACTTTTATATAAATCTTCTTTTTGTCCAACCAAAGTCCTATAAGCCAACAAATGAACATAAATACTAAGGCAAAGGCAAATGATCCATAATAGGGTCCGAACCAGCCAAAACCTTTTTCGTAGATATAATTGTACAAACTTTGATTTTCATCTACCCGTACAAATAGCATGGTTATTGCCAAATATTCGGACAATAGATATATGAAAAGGGAGTTCTTACCAAAGATTTCAAAGAAATTAAAGTTTATGGGCCTTTTAACAAATTCAATAGCATAGATCAGTATGGACAGCACAATGATGTCCAGGCCAATGGTAAGAATCACAAAAGAACTTGTCCATAACTTCTTGTTTACAGGAAAGCTTAAATTCCAAAAATACGCCACGGCCAATAATCCTGCTGCTATCATCAACATTTTGGCCAATTTTTCATAAGTAATACCACCTTGGATAACAAACTGTCCCACAAGATACCCTGCTATCACATTACAGATGGCCGGTAAGGTGCTTAATAACCCTTCGGGGTCGAACGGAAGTCCATCACCACCATAAAGGTGATTGTCACCAAGCAGTACCCTATCCAATGTCCTAACGAGGTTACCTTCTAGAGTATAGTTGCCAAAGGCACTAAGCAACCCCCAATAACCAAGGAGGATAATTGCCGATGCGATAACAAGCTGGCGGTTGCTGAGAAAGTAAATCATGGTTGCTCCAATAAAATAACAAAGTGCTATTCGCTGCAACACTCCCAATATTCGCGTTTCACTAATAGGAACCAAGGCCAGTTCCCCGGAGTCTGTCCATGATACAAAGGGAAACCAGTACATTAAATATCCCAATAAAAAGATAATTAAGGTCCTTTTTATAATTTTCTGGAAAACTTCCGAAAGAGGTTTATCTCCCCATCTGGACTTAACGAATGCAAAAGCATTCCCTACCGCAAAAAGAAAAGAAGGAAAAACCAAGTCGGTCGGAGTAAAACCATGCCAATTGGCATGCAACAAAGGAGCAAAGGTAAAGTTCCAATCTCCTGGAGTATTAACGACTATCATCAGGCAAATAGTCAATCCGCGGAACACGTCGAGCGCCTTGAATCTTTTCATAGTGAAATGCATTTTATTTGGCATCTAAGTTAATCAGTACGATTATTCTACCAAATTAATTGCCCTTTTTCATTGGTTCTCATTAAGGCCTCGATTTAGGCCTATCATTATATAAAAGCAAAGTGCGGATAAAACTTCTGTTTTGCCTTCTAAAACCCCATGGCAAACCTTGTGTTATGCAGGATTACCTAAAATAACCAAAGAAATAACCCCGATGAAAACACCGAGGTTATTTATTAGGTTAAATAGTGTAATGATACTTTAGGCCACTACTGGCTCCAGTTGTGCCGATTCCTGAAATTCCCATTCTCCCCTGACCAGTCTGGTAACATAACAGTTGTCGGCCTCTTGTACCAATAACTCTCTTTGCGCCTCAGTGAGGTTTCCCTGAATTTGGATGTTGGAAGCCACTGTGGTTTTAAAGCTGCCGTTAGGTTGGCGTACTGCCGTTTGTTCCAATTGGGCATCGACCTCCCCTATTTCCCAGCCTTTTCTTCTGGCCACATTTCTAATCGTAGCCACTTTACACATAGAGATTCCTGCCAATAGCAATTCCACTGGGGAAAAACCCAAATCCGTACCTTTGGCGGGGATGGGCTCATCCCCGAGTATAGCATGTTTTCCATTGCTTATAACCGATTGGTAGCCAACAGGTAAATTTTTGATATTTATTTTTGTGCTCATTTTATCTTATGTTTTGTGCCCATTGAAGTTAAAATCAACAATGGGGTTTTTTATTGACTAATTCGGATTTAAATGGCCGCTGCCTGTAGTTCTTCCGCTAAGGGAAAATCTATTTCAAAATCCGCTAGATTGTGAATCAAGTTACTTATGGTCTTATCTCCGATTACGATGACCACATCTATCAAATTGGCTTCTGTATAACCAGCATCAAAGAGTTGTTCCTTAACCTCTTCGGAAGCTCTTCCCCTATTTTTGACCGTAGCCAGTACGAACTTGGCCAAGGCATCCAGTTTATTGTCGAAACTGGCGTTACCTGTCCTTATCTCCAATATTTGATCTTCGGTAAAACCGTTCATTTTACCAATTTGGGTATGGGCGGCCAAGCAGTAGTTACAACCATTATACTGACTCACCACAAGATTAATAACCTCTTTTTCCTTAGCTTTTAAGGTTGTTTTTCTATTCTGTAATGTTAGGTAATCTCCTAGGGCAGTTTCGTTCTTGGCGTAATAGGCATATAAATTAGGAACGAATCCCACAGCCTTTTTCAAATTGTCGAAAATTGCTTGATTGTTGATAGATACTTCTTCTCTACTTGGTACTTGAAATCTTTCCATTGTTTTTTAATTTTAATTGTTGTACTTAATTTTAACAATGCAAAGATGCGACCGGGAAGAAGGGTTTTGTTAGGTAGTAATTCCCGAAGAATTGGCAATTGTTCCCAAATCCCTTTTTTCTTTATATTCCGAAGGGGAAACACCCTCTTGTTTCTTAAAAAAGCGACTAAAAGCCTGAATATCCTCAAATCCAAGTTGGTAAGCTATTTCCTTGACGGGCTTATCTGTATAATACAACATCCGCCTGGCTTCCAAAGCTATACGCTCATGGATATATTTCAAAGGCGATTTGGAATCCATTTTTGAAAAAACGTTGGATATGGTTTTTGGAGATTTATGCAGCAATTCGGCATAATCCGCTACACTATGTTTATATCTAAAATGCTGCTCTACTAGAAAATTGAATTCCCTAACAAGGTCAGATTCATTGCGCTCCGCGGGGTAGTTTTCCTGACTTTTATAGAGTCTGGCGCACAATATCAGGTATCTTTTTAACATCATTTGCAGCATATCTATCTGCAAATTATCATTGGACTTCATTTCTATAGTGAACATTTTCCAGAGTGTATCAAATTTTTCAAAATCCTCTTGGGCAAGGCCGATCACCGGGAGTTGGGAAGCTCCAAAAAATAGGATCCCCTTACATCCTACCTCGCTATCATGGTCCAGAATACAATAAAAAGGCCTATTGAACCTTAAAAATCTGATTTCCCCTATTTTCTTTGGAACAATTTGATGGAACTCCGTTAAAAAAATAATTTGGTTCTTAGAAAACACTTCTTCCTTTCCATCTATATTAAGAATATTGGCATCGGCTTGAAACCACAAAATGGTGAGGCTGCTTTCAATTTGTTCCTTTAAGATATCACAACTATGACTATCAATAGTATCCAAAAAAAGATATTCATCGGTATGCCCTATAAATTTCATAAACTGTCCCTGATATTTAAGATACTTGTTATACGTAATTGGATTGCTCCAGAATGTCAAAAATTAGCATTCCTTACTTTCTGTTGGTCGTAAAAATATCATAGTGCTTTCATTTTAAATGCAATGCACATGTATGTATAACATTTAAAACAAGTACTTATAGCTTGGGCAACACCCAGCCATCCAATGTATAGGGCGGGGATTAAAACTACCTATCGAAAGATAGGCAGGGCTAAATCGCGGAAGTAGTAATTAAACGTCCCGTCTGGTGCAATCTAAAACCTTTAGTAGGCAATATACACTAAACCGGTATCTGTTGGCTCAAACAATGTAATGTCCCAAAGCCCCATATAAGATCAATGGCACTAATTCCTAGGACTTCCCTATCCGGAAAGCAGGAAGCTATGGTATTTAAAGCAATTCTATCGGCTGCATCATTGAATGTAGGAACCAATACACATTTATTAAGAATCAGGAAATTGGCGTAACTGGCCGGCAAGGTCAAGCTTTCAAACAAGATATCCTTAGGCATTGGCAAGGTTATAATCTTTGGAGATCTACCATCTTCCAACTTAGCCTTTTCTAAGCGTGCCAAATTATCTTGAAGGGCCTTATAATTTTTGTGTTTTGGGTCCGACTCCACAACGGTAACAATGGTCTCCTCATCCACAAACCTACACAAATCGTCTATATGACCATGGGTGTCGTCTCCTATGATGCCATCTCCTACCCAAATGGTATTGGTTATACCAAGGTATTCCTTAAAGATAGCTTCATAATCCGTTTTGGTAAAATTGGCATTTCTTACCTGTACCTTCGGATGCAAAAGACACTCCTCCGAAGTAATCAGGGTTCCCTTGCCATTCACTTCCAAGGCCCCTCCTTCCAAAACCACGGGTTTTCCTTTATAAACCACTTGTGTCAACGGGACTTCCAAGACTTCTGAAATGGCCTTGGGCACCTTTCTATCCAGTTTGTAATTGGAGTATTTGGCCCAACCATTAAAGTTAAAGTTTAAGGCTTCGCGGTTCTTGCCATTTTTAATAATAATCGGCCCGGAATCGCGCATCCAACTACGGTTGGTCTTCTGAATTATAAAAACGACTTTTTTAAGGTTCACGGTGGCCATTTCCAGCATTTCCATAACCTTTTTCTGGTGTTTGGCACTGTCTACTACCAGAAAGACCTGCTCATAGGTTGCCACCTTTTTAATGAATTCTACAAAAGCCCATTGTATGGCTCCGTACTTGCCTGGCCAATCATTACCGTTATGGGGAAAACAGAGCAAAATGCCCTGCTGTTTTTCCCATTCTGCAGGAAACCTTCTCATTTAATCCAAAGCTCTTTTGGTGATATCGGCAAAGGCATCTATACGGCGATCCCTAAAGAATGGCCAATTCTGGCGTACATTTTCCTGTAGATCCAGATCCACTTCCGCTATAAGGATCTCTTCCTTATCGTGGGAGGCTATGGCCAAGATTTCACCTTGAGGGCCTGCGATAAACGACTTACCCCAAAATTCTATACCCTCCGTATTTGGGAGATATTGCTCCAAGCCAATTCTATTGGCGGCAGCCACAAATATCCCGTTGGCTACGGCGTGACCTTTCATTACGTTCATCCAGGCATTGTATTGCTTTTCCCCATATTGCTCCTTCTCCTGTGGATGCCAGCCAATGGCCGTAGGGTAAAATAACACTTCGGCCCCCTTAAGAGCAGTAAGTCTTGCCGCTTCCGGATACCATTGGTCCCAGCAGATAAGGGTTCCTATGTTGCCTTTTTTGGTAGGATTGTTCTTAAAGCCTAGATCCCCCGGGGTAAAATAGAATTTTTCATAGAAATGAGGATCGTCCGGAATGTGCATCTTTCGGTATAGTCCGGCTTCGGTACCATCAGTGTCAATAATATAGGCACTGTTGTGATAAATGCCGGCCATTCGCTTTTCGAAGAATGGTACAATAATTACCACCCCCAGCTCCTTGGCCAAAGCACTAAAGGCTTTAAAGGAGATACCGCCCAATGGCTCCGCCAAGGCAAAATTGTCCGTATCCTCACTTTGACAAAAATAATGGCTACTATATAGTTCAGGGAGACAAATAACCTCTGCCCCTTGCTCGGCTGCTTTTTTAACCCAAGCGATGCACTTTTTCAAATTGTTCTCGGCAACATCGTTGAGATTTAACTGTACTACTGCAATCTTATATTTCTTCATGTCGTTATAATAAAAGATGTTGCAAAAGTAATATATATTAAATAATATTCGACCCAATTAAGCCGGGCACAAAAAGAACTTCTCAACAATAAAAGATGTGTCTACAATAGTTCTTTGCAGAAATAACCGTTGGAATTTAACACTATTTCCACATGGCTTGTAATATTCCCAACAGTTTCAATACGCAGTACATTATCACGATCTTCAAAATCGAAATCTACTTTTAAAATTTCCTTGAACAGATTTAAAAACTGTCTGACTCTGGATTCCTCTTCTTCGATTATATTGGTCTTAAAAATTGTAATCATAGGGTATATCAAGTTTATTTCCACCACTGGGAAGTTGTTTCCTCCAATCGGTTAAGGTTGATAGGTTCGCCAATTCTTGGTGTTAGTACATCCAAGTTTAACTCCTCTGCCCTATTGGTAACACGTTCTACAGGTTCGGTCCAAGGGTGCATTGCCAACTTGAATGCACCCCAATGGATCGGCATTATTTGTTTTGCCCTTACATCCAAACCGGCCTGGGCCGTCTGTTCTGGAAACATATGTATATCGGGCCACATCTCATTGTACTGTCCGCATTCTATCATCGCAAAATCGAAAGGTCCGTACTTGTCCCCTATTTCCTTAAAGTGTGGGCCATAACCGCTATCGCCACTAAAGAAAATATTATCCTTTTGGGATTGAATCACCCATGAACTCCATAAGGTATTGGCCCTATCGGAAAAACCCCTTCCCGAAAAATGCTGGGCCGGGGTACATCTAAAAGTCAGATCATCCTCTACTACTTCCTGCCACCAATCCAGTTCAACAATACGCTCTTTTTCCACTCCCCATTTTTGCAAGTGTGCCCCTACCCCTAGCGGGGTATAAAACATTTTTACCTTGTCCTTTAATTTCTGAATGGAGCCGTAATCCAAATGATCATAATGGTCGTGGGAAATTAAAACGGCATCTATCTTGGGAAGTTTTTCCACCTCAATCGGAAGCTCTTTGCTGAAACGATTGGAGCCCAACATGGGATGTGGTGCAGGAACCTTTCCGAACATGGGATCTATCAGGATTGTTTTGTTGCTGATTTGCAATAGAAAAGCGGAATGACCAAACCAGATAAGTCGCGTACTGTCCTGATATTCCACGATATCCAATGAATCCAATTTCGCCACAGGAATATCCTTATTAGGTTTGGTAAGTGGTGAAGGCCCAAAAAAACCTGCCAAACTCTTTCCCATATCGCGCATACTCATATCCAGTTTAACATTGCCCTTATTGATAAATTTTCCATCAACATAATTGGGCGATTTTACATAGATCCTCTTCTGCTCCATGGTGGGTGCCCCTCCAAACTCTGGGCTTAAATACAAAAATAGAACCCCTATCACAATCACCAATAGAAGTCCGCTTCCAATTACTATACTCATTTTCTTTATAATTTTTTTCAATGGATTATTACTTTTCGTCGCGAGTTTCGCATTTAACACACTTATTATCGAATATTTATTCTATTTTAATTTAAAAAAAACTAGCTTTTAATGGCATCCCAAACCATAGAGAACATAAAGTCGATATCTTTCTGGTTCAACTCCATTTTTCCATCCATAATTAATTTTACGGTTTCCCCCATTAAGGCCCCTATTATGCCCATTAGAATGTTGTTGTCTATATTTTTTAGCAAGCCTTCCCTCTTCCCTAGTTCAATAAGGTTCATGGCCATTTTACTTTTTGTCTCCTTCACGGATATAGGTACCTTTTCGTAATAAGGCGATTTCTTCAACTGCTCCAAAAAGCTCATTTCCTTTTTATTATTGATACTGAAATTGATCCAAAATAGCCATAGCATTTTTAGCTTTAGCTTATAGGGCAAGTCCTCCGTTATTTCCTGTTCACTTCTCTGGGTTTCCCTTTCTATAAGCCCTATGGCAATTGAAACAATTAAATCTTCCTTATTCCTGTAATATACGTATAGCGTAGATACCGAAAGGCCAACTCGACTGGCCAGGTCCGCCATCTTTATTCCTGCAAACCCCCTTTCGAAAACAACATCCAAAGTGTTTTCTACTATCGCCAATTGTTTTGTTTCATCTTTTACCCTCACGCTGCAAATGTAGAATTTAAAATCGAATAAATATTCGTTTATAAAAATATTTCTATTTTATTTTTTCATTCCTATAATTAATTGGCCCAGTATAAACTTCAAGAACCCCCCTTAGTCCTGTCTCAAATATTTTATTGGCTAGAGCCAAGTACAAAGAGATAATCCTTATCTTAGGATTTGATAACCCATACCTATTTAAAATATTCTAAAGACCTATGCTTATTTACTACTTTACAGTAGCCGCGAAAATCATCATTTTTATAAGCATTATAAATGTTTGGTTTATTCGCTTCAACAAACCCACCCCTTGGCGCGGCGGTGATTCCAAATCCATGAAGGAGGAATTTGAAACCTATGGTCTGTCCCACACCATAATGTACCTTGTAGGCACCATTAAGGTTGGTCTTGCCATACTTTTGATCGTCTCCCTCTGGATTAAAGATTTGAGCACTCCGGCTGCAGGGGCCATGGGAATTTTTATGTTGGGTGCCATTGCTATGCATTTTAAGGCAGACGACCCTAATATCAAGTCATTTCCTGCCTTGATCTTATTTATACTTTCAGTAGGAATCGTTGCTGGCGAAGTGGTATTGGCCGATTTATAGAGGCAAGTCGGGCCTCGGCCCCATGTAAAACTAAGGAAATCCAAAGAAGGTGTATCCAATGTAGGCTCTGTACAAGCGCTGTCAATAAATAATGGATTATTTACAAAATTAAAAAGTGAAGGCCAAGGGGCCTTCACTTTTTATTATTCTGTTTTCAGCCATTGGATTTAACCTATTGGCTGGTCAGCTTCTCAAATATTTAATTCCACTAAGCTTCCTGAAGCTGTTTTTTGGATTGTCTGTAGGTGTATTTAGGATAGATCATTCGCTTTGCAAAACGGTTGACAGTATTGGAATTGACCATCTTTATATAGACTTGCTTGGTAACTCCAAAATACTCATAGGTAGATCCGTCCATAAATGTTATTTCCAATAGCAGGCCTTTATGGTGATAGTCGGCTATACCGGAATTGGTAATGGTCTCCGTATAAGCCTCCAAGTTTGCGGCTTTGGTTTCAGGAGCAATGCTCACCAAAAAATGATAGCCATCAATAATCTTTCTACTGTTCACCTCTGCCTCTTCGCGCTTACTATCCCCTTCTTGAAATTTATCCGGATGCCATTCCTTTACCAAGTCTCGGTAACTTTTCTTAAGTACCTTTAGATCGATCTCCTTTTCTATTCCAAATAATTTCTTGTATTCGTTTATGCGCTTCATAATGATATTTTTACAGGGCGCGAAACTACGTCTAATTTCTCACAACACGCTGTATTTAACAAATAAAAAAAGCCCATCAGTATTGATGGGCTTTTCATTAAACATGGAAGTATATATTATATAACTTGTACGTTTACTGCGTTTAAACCTTTGTTACCTTCTTTAAGGTCAAAAGATACTTCATCGCCTTCGCGAATTTCATCAATTAAACCTGAAATGTGTACAAAATGATCCTTTTCAACACCTTCTTCAGTGATAAAACCAAAACCTTTTGTGTCGTTGAAAAATTTTACTGTTCCTTTACTACTCATCGTAATGTAATTAAATTTATTATAATATTAAGCTGCAAAGATGGCGCTAATAATTTAAAAAACAGCTATTTACTTCATTTATATTTGAAAACCTATGTTTTTCAGGGCTTTAATTTCAATTTTCCACTGATCCACACCCTAAATTAAAGGACTGTTATCCGTACTTTTTTCTTTTTCTAACGTGAATTGTTCAATTTTTCCGCCAATTGATGGGCAATCGACAAAGGAACGGCAACGAAGGACTAGTCTTATTTTAACTCAATTCGCTACAAAAATGTCCAATATAAAATTCCTTGAAACGGACTATCGTCCAGATATACTTTAATGGAAACTTGAAATAAAAGCTTGAAATTCCCTACTTTATTGTTTTTCTTCTCGATTTTTTTAATGTAAGCTTGGTATTGAAAATATTATTAAATCCAAGCTGGCAAAAGTGAGTGAAATTACCAATCAATAGGAAAGTAATCCTTTAAAAATTTACCTGACCAATGTTTCCCGGTAGTAATTCCGTCTATTAACGGATCCATGACTCGGGCAGCACCGTCCACTATGTCCAAGGGAGGTTGAAAATCATAGACTTCCTGTTTCATTTTGGATAGTTCAGCGGGATCTTCATCCGTAACCCATCCCGTGTCCACTGCATTCATAAATATTCCTTTTTTGGCCAAATCCCCCGAAGCGGTGTGTGTAAGCATATTTAAAGCCGCCTTGGCCATATTGGTATGTGGGTGGCGCGATTCCTTAAAATTTCTATGAAACTTCCCTTCCATTGCCGAAACATTAATAATATGTTTTTGTCCGGTGTTCTCCTTCTTCATTAATTCTGCCAAACGGTTGCACAATACAAAAGGAGCTACGGCATTTACCAATTGAACTTCCAACATCTCGGTAGTTTCAATTTCTCCTAGTCTTAGTCGCCAACTATTTGTTTTGCGTAAATCGACCTGTTGTAAATCAGCATCCAATTCGCCAGTGGGAAATACTTCTTTTGCCACCAATGCATTATCAAAACTATATGGAATTTGGGATAATTTGGCAGAAGCACTCAACCCGATACCAGCTTCCGGTCCGTGCCAGGTTACCGGCATGTTCTGATTTGGTGATGTCCCGGACCTTAATTCTTTTAGTTCCTGTAAGCAAGAGGTATGATCGCTTAAAACTTCTTGCACAGATAAAGGAAGTGATGTTATGGATCTTTCCTCGTTAGACATTAGATGATGGTAGAACCCTGAAGGCCTTCGCACGGTTTGCGCAGCATTATTGATAAGAATATCCAATCGCTCATATTGCCGCTCTATATAATTGCAAAAAATTTCTACACTTGGGATATGACGCAAATCAAGGCCATGAATTTTTAATCGATGCCCCCATTCCATAAAATCATCTTCCTTAGAAAAACGTAAGGCCGAATCAACTGGAAAACGTGTTGTGGCAATCACCGTGGCACCACCTCGCAATAACATTAAAGTTATATGATATCCAATTTTTAATCTTGATCCCGTTACAACGGCAACCTGACCTGTTACATCGGCAGTTTGAAATCGCTTGGCATAATTGAAATCGCCACATTCAATACACATCGTATCATAAAAATGATGAAGTTCGCTAAACTCCGTTTTGCAAACGTAGCAATTTCTGGCTACCTCCAATTCCTGTTTTTTATGATTTTCCAATGCAGCAGCTGCCAACAGTTTGGGGGCTACAAATACATGGGCTTCGCGTGCACTTCTGATACCTGTTTCCTTACGGGCATTTTTATCCCTTGCCGCTTTTTTTCGCAGCGCAATTTTCTTCCCGTCCTTTTTCCTTCTAGCAAACTCTTCCCTATTGGGTCTGGAAAACTGACCAGATACTTTAATTAGAGCTGTTCTTTTCTCTTTTGGAATTTCGAATATCTGATCAGTATGGTCCACTAATTGCTGTAAGAGTGCAATACAATTATCAATCTCCTCTGGAGTGATTGCAGCTTTATTCCCTTTTAGATCTTCTTTCATTTTAAATATATTCCGACGGATAAAAATTTGGTTTTTACTCTAAAAAATTAAAGAATCGTAATCCGAACTTTTTTCTTTTTCAAACGTGAATTGTTCAATTTTTCCACCAATTGATGGGCAATCGACACAGGAACGGCAACGAAGGCACAGTCTTGTTTTAACTCTATTTCCCCCAATTGGTCCTTGTTGATATTCCCTTGTTTAAAAAAAAGCCCGGCAATATCACCCTTGGAAATTTTATCCTTTCTTCCTCCTGAAATAAATAAGGTTTCCCAAAACTGTTTCATAGGTGCCGCTTTTTTGGAAATATCCATATCGCCGGAATCTTTTATAAACTCAGGCAATCGTTCATTTTCCCATTTTAATACGTAGGCAGTACCTTTGGCATTGACCCTTGCCGTTCTTCCATTTCTATGGGTAAACTCTTCCAAGGAATGTGGAAGCTCGTAATGAATTATATATTTTAATTCCGGGATATCTATTCCCCTCGCCGCCAAATCCGTGGCGATTAAAATTTGACTGGTTCCGTTTCTAAATTTAATAAGGGAACGCTCCCTATCCTTTTGCTCCATCCCTCCGGAAAAACAACTGTGTCCTATTTTATTTTTCTCCAATAAAGAACTTACTTCTTCTATACTATCCCTAAAATTACAGAAAATGATTCCAGGCTGATTTCCCAGATGATGCAACAGTTCCAATAGCCTTGGAAGTTTATCCTTAGAAGTCGACAACACAATCTTAATTGCCAATTTTGAACCAACTTCTTTCTCTAAATAGTCGATGAGCACAGGATTATCCAATTTCACAAAACTTGGAATTTCAACTCCCTGTGTAGCCGAAGTCAAGATCCTTTTTTTAATATTGGGCAATTCACTGAGAATTCCTGCCATTTCATCCTCAAAACCTATTTCCAGAGACTTGTCAAACTCGTCCAATACCAGGGTCACTATACTTTCCCTAGAGAACCTGTCACTATCAAAATGGTCCAAAATACGTCCTGGGGTGCCTATTAAAATAGAAGGGCTATGTTTAATTTCGATCTTATCCTTGGACATAGGGCGTCCTCCATAAACGGCATTTACCTTATAACCGGTCCCCATATTCCTAACCACTTGCTCAATTTGTATAGCCAATTCCCGGGTAGGCACTAGTATAAGTGCCTGGACCTCGTCATTATTAGGATCCAGAGTTTCCAATAAAGGCAATAGAAATGCCAAGGTCTTACCGGTTCCCGTTGGGGACAGAATAATTGTATTGGCTGTTTTTTCAATAACAGAAATGGCCTCTTCCTGCATAGGGTTCAACTGCTGGATATTTAATTTTGATAAAATATCCTCCTGCTCTTTTATATTGTTGGCCATGATTATTGTTTATTTTTTTTCTTTTTGGGCGATTCCAATTTTGGGCTTCCACTGCTTGATTGCCCCAAATGATCTGTAAGTATCTTATCTATAAGTTCCTCCTTGGTCAAGTGATGGAATACTGTTCTTATTTTCTCCCTAAAATCTTGGGAAATAGTACGATTGGGTTTGGTCTTGAATATTTTGTTGGCCCAAATCAAGGCGTTATTTTCTTCAATACTTTCGGCATCCGCTTTTTTAAATTCTTTAAAATCTATACCCAACTCCTTTTGGAATTCGGCAATATCCTCTACTTCCTCTTTCTGGATAACGGTTAATGAAAATCCAGCTGCCCCTGCCCTAGCGGTACGTCCATTCCTGTGCACATAGGTATCATAAGTATCTGGCAAATGATAATTTACTACATAGGATATTTCCTTAACATCAATACCACGGGCGGCCAAATCGGTCGCCACCATAATATCTATAAACCCTTCTCTAAATTGTCCCATTACCCGATCTCGAATACCCTGGGTTAAACTCCCATGTATTGCACCTGATCGGAATTTATTGATGGCCAAGTTTTTTCCCAATTTATTTACCGCCGCTTTCGTCTTGCAAAAAATAATTCCTCTTTCTCCCTCCCTGGACTTTAAAAAGTGAAGCAGAACTTCCAATTTCTCAATGGGTTCTACGACAACATACCTATGTTCTATTCCCTGATGCCCTACTGTAGCCATGTCCGCTTCTATCTGAACTACATTTTTGGACATATAATTCTGGATCAATTGTTTTAAGGCTCCTGGCATGGTTGCCGTAAACAATAATGTTTTTCTGGATTTTGGGATTTCTGCAATAATACTATCCAAATCCACCTTTAAGGCAGTTACCATTTCATCGGCTTCATCCAAGACCAAATACTTAATATTTTTAATGTTCATGGCTCCTCGCTTCACCAAATCCACTAAGCGACCTGGTGTGGCTACTACGATATGGGTGGCACTCTTTAAACGTTCTATTTGAGGCTTAATAGGGATTCCTCCACATATTGAAGCAATGGAAATAGACGGACTATGGGTAGAAAAGGAAACCAGATTAGAATAGATCTGTTGCCCCAGTTCCCGTGTAGGCGCCAATATTACGCCCTGGATATTGGTATTTTCAGTTTCTATTAATTGTAATAAGGGCAAACCATAAGCAGCCGTTTTACCTGTTCCTGTTTTTGCCAGAGCAACTACATCCTTGTTTTGCTCCAAAATCACAGGAATCACCTTCTTCTGAATATCAGTGGGCTCTGATATTTGTTGGTCTATTAAACTTTGAAGTAGGTGTTCGTTAATTCCTAAATCAGAAAACTGCTTTGACATAAAATAATTTTCGGCAAAGATAGCCACAGTTTTCTAGGGAATGCCTGTAATTGGTTTATATTCCACTATAAAAAACGCCCTGACTTTTATAGTCACAAATAACACCCCATTCTACTTTAATATTGAATTGGACATGGTCTAAATTATAATCCATAATAATCCTCCCATTTTCCTTTCTATAGGTCATAACCAATGGAACTAAAAAAGTCCAGCAATAAGAATTGACTGGACTCTATATTTTTGAAACAATATGTTTTCCTATTTAGAATTCCTTTTTTCCAAACTCACTTTCTATAAACTTTGCCTTACTTTTTATGGCATTAAAAGTATAGGACAAATTAAGTGATATCATATCTACCTCATACCTGTAATTGGTAGTAGTGTAAAATTCATTGGCTTTATAAGTAGTGATTCGCTGTTCATTGGTATCCAACAATCCCATATCAATATTTTGCCATTGAAGGGTAGCCGTTAATTTATTGTCGAAAAATGACTTTCGGAAACTTAGATTGGGGGAATAGAACCTAGAATCCTCTCCTTGGGCGGTATTCGTTTCGGACAAATAATTAAAAGTAAACTGTAAAGAAGCATTTTCCCAGAACGAATAGGTAGAATTTAGGTTGAAAGAATATATAGTGGCATTCGTATTTACATCGTAATTTCTGGTAATACCATCCCTATGCCTAAATACAAAGCCCCCCTCAATATCATAGGAGTATATGTTAGCGCCTAAATAATTGCTCCAATTTTGGCTCGGTTTTAATTGTGCCCCTATTTCAAGTCCAACGGCATTGCTTTTACCTACATTGGAATACACCCTGTTAATAATACTGTCCAATACAGCACCATTGGCTTCATAGGCCAAGGTGTTTACACGGTTTATTACATTGTCCACATGTCTATAATAAGCAGTGGCACTTACCGAATTACCTCCTTTAAAATTTTTGACGAACCCCAATTCTACCAAATCTATGAACTCAGGTCTCAATTGATTGTCCCCTTGTTCAAAAACCTCGGAGTGTTCCCTTTCTGCGAAACTGTTCATTTTTAGGGTGGTTGTCCGTTCTACCCTTTTGCTATAGGCTGCCTTTAATTTGGTAGCATCGTTCACAGCATATTGTAGGGAAGCGGATGGGAACAACTTAACAAAATCATATTTATAGGTTTGCTCGGGTTCGGCAGTCCTTAAATCCTCGGAATAAGTGCGATCCATAGATTCCAAACGCAGGCCACCGGCATAATCCCATTTATTGCTTGCGCCTGTAAGTTGGGTATATCCAGAATGAATGGTACGCTGTAAACTTATATTACTGGAAAACTCAGGTACTAAAACGCCATCGCGCTCATAAACAAACTCACCTGTGTGGTCAATATCCCTAAATTGATAGCCTGTTTCCAAAGTACCAAAGGAAAAAGGCTTAAATTGATAATCCACATTCACCCTATACCCGTTTAGTGGGTTGTCATTGGTATTGTACTCCTGCTGATAAATAATATTACGATCGGTAAGACCCAAATTATCATTATAGGTAGGACCGCCCAAAAAAGTGTATTCATACAATAGGGAGGTAGACAACTTGGAATCATTGTTGAATTTATGGGCATAATCAAAACTTCCCAGGGCAAAATCGCCTTTTCTGGTTCTTAAATTATGATTATAATACTGAAAAGTATATTCCCTAATGCCACTGCCAATAGGCGAAATGGCATGATTGTCATAATAATCGATATCGGCCAAACGATCTACAGTATGTTTTCCTGCATAGAAACCCAAAGAATAGGTATCAGCATCATTAGGTGTGAAATCTACTCCAAAACGCCCATTATAGCTAATATCATCAAAACTCCGCTCCCCATCGGAAGGCAAAAAAGTTTGCTTGTCCTCTATCTGATTGATGACAAAAACCTCACCTTCCCTCCTACCTGTTTTATCATTGCGCTGGTAACTGGTACCAAAGGACAGGTTCCATTTGTCCGTTCTTCTATTTAAGGTAGCATCCACCCCATATCTTTGTGCAGCCACCTTAGTGTCATAGGGTTCTATTGAAGGTAAACCTCCGCGCAGATTTACTTGGGCATAAACTCCATTGGTGGCTCCCTTTTTTGTTATTATATTTAAAATACCTCCTTTACCCTCAGGATCATATTTGGCCGAAGGCGCTGTAATCAACTCCACTGTTTCCAATGAATTTGCCGGTAATTGGGACAATATGGCACTGGCATCACCTTGGGTTGGTTTTCCGTTGATTAAGACGGCAAATCCAGAACTACCCCTGACACTGACACCGCCTTGTGCATCAACAGTAACCGATGGCAAATTTCTTACTACATCAATGGCATTACCGCCCTGACTGCTTTGAAACTTTTTGGTATCGAATACCTGACGGTCTATCTTATGAAGTACCGTGGCCCGTTCACCCTTAATAACCACCTCGTCCAATTGGTTCCCGAAGGACAAGCCAATTACGGTAAGGTCTCTTAAGGGTTGCCCTTTATCTATCGTAATATCGGATATGGTTTTGGTATCGTACCCCATAAAGGAGGCTTCCATATAATAGGTTCCGGGTTTCACCTTGTCTATAACAAAGGATCCATCCTGAGAAGTAACTACACCCGTTATCAGGGAGCCATCTGTTTGATTATAGAGGGCTGCCGTGGCATATTCCAATGGCGAATTATCTGTGGCATCAATAATTTTTCCTGAAATTTGGGCAGTTGATACTTGTACTCCGACCAATAGGACCACAAGCATAAAGAAGTTCTTACAATTCATAAATATCCATTCAAATTAAAAATTTTGACAAAAATAGAGGAGACTTCCAACTTAAAATGGTGTATTTGAAAAAGGAATGGTACCAATACTTAAACTAGGTTTTTTCTATACTGTAATGGGGTAAGTTGTGTATATCGTTTAAAATACTTGGTAAAGTGTGAGCTGTCCTTAAATTCCAAATCATAGGCAATGTCACTGATTGATTTGTTTGTATAGGCCAATTGTCTTTTTACCTCCACAATAATATGTTCAGCAATAACATCGGATGCCGTTTTATTGAACACTTTATGACATAAAGAATTGAGGTTCTGTGAAGTAGTATTTAAAATTTCTGCATAGAACGAGACATTATTCTTTAAGTTTTCGGACAATAAATTTACAAATTGAACTGTCTTATCCGTATTTTCCCCACCTTGTAAAGTGGCATACCTAACCATTTTCGACAATATAGCCTTTACCCCGCCCTCCACTGCTTCCTGGTTTAAATTAGCTTGTTTCATCTCCCAACATAAGGACTTAAACAAAGCGTTTAATGATTTGTCCCCCTCATCAACCATTATTTTTTGACAGTTGTTCAGTTTTATCAATTGCGTATTGATGTATTTGTCCAAGGTTTTCTCTAAAAACGATTCCTTGATAATGATGACATACCCCTTGGGTTTTGTGGTAATCTCCCAATGATGAACCTCATCCTTTTTAACAATAAACAACAAGGGTGGTTCTATACCGTGACTTTCCATGTCCAAATGATGAAAACCACTACCCTTTATAAAATATATTATTTCGAGATATTTATTGTGTTTGTGAGGCTTGGTATACCTTTTAGTGACATCGAAAGGTTCTATTTTTATACCAACTTCAGCGTTAATTTTGTTGTATGTGCTGATGGAATCGTTCAAAATGGTCTGTGGTTAACTAAGTATAATAGCAGTAAATGTAAATATTACGTTTTAAATTCAATTTTAGTAAACTTAACTTTAAGATAAATTTATCATAAAGTTTATTCACCTTAATATCCGAAGTGCGCTCTGTATTGCGTATCTAAAGGCTATACCTTTTTGAATACGACGATTTTGGCAGATTACATCATGGTCAGATTTTGCTTTAATCATAGTCCTGCCAAATTAACCACTATCCCCTACCACTCCCAAATAATCAGCTTTTAATAACAATATCCTATTTTATGCAAATTTTAATTCCTGTAAACTTTTGTTAAAGTGTTACAAAAAAGAATGAACATTCATTTTTACTCTTATCTTTGTACCCATATTGCTATCAACCCTGAACAGCACTTTATAAATTTCCATTTAGAACATTATGGCAAAACTTCAAAAAAGTATTGAAAAGCGTAATGCCTTGGTAAAAGCTACCATTAACCTAGTCAATAACAATGGCTTTCACGCTACTCCAATGTCCAAGATTGCAAAAATGGCGAACGTCTCACCCGCTACTATTTACCTGTATTTTGATAATAAGCAGGACCTTGTAAACAAGGTTTATATAGAAGTTAAGGCGGCTTATACCGATTATGCTTTCAAAAACTACAGTAACGACATACCTGTATCCACAGGTTTTGAAATAATTTGGAAGCGCATTGCCGATTTTAAACTTAAGGAAGTGGAAGAAGCTATGTTTCTTGCCCAGTGCGACAATACCCCAATAATAGATGAAGCAAGTAGACAGGAAGGTCTTAAACACCTTCAACCTTTACTTGACTTATGGGAAAGGGGACAGAAGGAAGGTATTATAAAACCTTTGTCGCCCTACCTATTGTACGCGTACTCCATTAATCCCCTCTCCTTTTTAATGGTAATGCAACAAAGGGGTGTTTTTCAATTAAATCAGGATCACCTAGAGGATGCCTATCAGGCGGCATGGAACAGTATTAAAAAATAAAACTCAATTCACTTAAAACAACATTATGATTCAGACAATTTTATTAAAAAAACGACCTAAGGGGAAACCTACTTTATCGGATTTTGAATTTTTAAAGGAGGCAAAGGATCTAAGCATCGAAGAAGGCGAAATACTTTTGGAGGCTACTTATATTTCCGTGGACCCTTATTTAAGGGGAAGAATGAGCGATGCCAAGTCGTACATACCACCTTTTGAGATAGGTAAACCCATAGCCTCCGGGGTAGTAGCAAAAGTTATTGCTTCCAAGAACGATAAATTTAAACAAGGTGATTATGTTTCGGGGATGATGGACTGGAAAACCCAACAGGTTTCCAAAGGGGAAGGCCTTTTAAAAATAAATAAGGACCTAGCTCCCCTCAGTGCCTATTTGGGCATTTTGGGTATGACCGGACTAACCGCCTATTGTGGGCTCACCCAAATTGGCAAACCCCAGGCCGGGGAAACCTTAGTAGTTTCGGGTGCTGCGGGTGCCGTGGGCAGTGTAGTGGGACAGATTGGAAAAATACTGGGACTCTATGTAGTGGGTATTGCCGGAACGGATGAAAAAGTGGCCATGCTTACCTCGGATTTTGGCTTTGATCACGCCATTAACTACAACACCACAGAAGATATGGGAACAGCCCTTAAAACTGCATGTCCAGATGGTATTGATATTTATTTTGACAATGTAGGCGGCCCCATTTCTGATGCTGTTCTATTTAATATCAACAAATTTGCCAGAATGATCATTTGCGGTGCTATTTCCGTGTACAATAACACAGAAATTCCAAAGAGTATTAGCGTTCAACCCTTTTTGGTTAAAAATAGCGCATTAATGCAAGGATTTATAGTTTCCAATTATTCGGAGAAGTTCCCGGAGGCCATGAAGCAGTTATCCACTTGGTTGGCGGAAGACAAATTAACATACACCGAAACCACAGTTGAAGGTTTCGAAAATACCCCACAAGCATTTTTGGATTTGTTTGAGGGTAAAAACAAAGGGAAAATGATCGTAAAAGTCTAAGACTTGGATTTGGACCCTAATTAAGAATTAATTAAAAAATATTTAGAATGAACATATTATTTGTACTAACATCCCACAATGAATTGGGGGATACCGGAAAGAAAACTGGATTTTGGATCGAAGAATTTGCGAATCCATATTATACTTTATTGGACAAAGGGGCCGATATTACACTAGCTACACCAAAAGGTGGCGTGGCCCCGATAGACCCCAGCAGTGACACTCCTGATGCCAGCACCAAGGATACGGAGCGATTTAAAAATGATGCCGTGGCTCAGGATAAAATAAAGAATACTTTGGCCTTGTCAAAAATAGATCCCAGTGACTACGACGCCGTATTTTATCCAGGAGGCCACGGACCGTTATGGGACTTGGCGAACGATACCACCTCTATAGCACTCATTGAGGCTTTTAACAGACAGAAGAAACCTATTGGCTTTGTATGTCACGCCCCGGCCGCACTAAAAGGAGTTAAAAATGAAGATGGCTCGCCACTGGTTAAAGGCAAAAAGGTAACCGGATTTACCAATACTGAAGAGGAAGCCGTACAACTTACCAATGTGGTTCCCTTTTTAGTGGAGGATATGTTAAAAGAAACTGGAGGTATTTACTCCAAAAAATCTGACTGGGCTCCTTATGCCATACAGGATGGTAATTTAATTACAGGACAAAATCCGGCATCCTCGGAGTTGGTGGCGGAAAAACTATTGGCTTCCCTTAATTAAGGAATCGCTTTTAAGCTTTAAAAGCTGAACATCTTTCAATAGTTGTTCGGCTTTTTTTTTGTGATCCGATTATGTCTGCATTTTATTTCAATTGGATACAACTAATCTTCAATTTTGTAATGGACTGGATTCACCATTGCATTGAACATACGGCAAATTATATAATCTTATACAAAAAAAGGTGGGCTATGACACCCACCTTTTACATTTCTTATAAAGTATTGTTATTCCCCAGCAACCAAAACAAAATCTTGGGAGGTGGTATTTCCAGCAACTATTTCTATATCGGCAACAGACTGCTTTTGGTAGGTTGATAATTCTACCTCAACATCATAACTTCCGGCCATTAGTCCCATAACCATGTATTTTCCGTCAGCATCCGTAAAAGTAGTAGTATTCAAGGTGTCGGCTGCAAAAACGGCCACTTGTGCTCCTTTCAATCCTACCGCAACTTCTTCTTGAAGTGTTGTCACCTTACCGGACAAAGTGCCAGCGGTGGACATATTACAAGCTTTAATGACTGGTTTAAAATTAAATCCGGTTATATTCTCAAAATTACTGCCTCCTCCTTTAGCTACAAAAGATTTGCTTACATCAAAATCTAACAATAAATCGGCACTTAGGCCGCCTTCAACCACAAGACCAGGTTTAATAAAGATCTTTATTCCTGTTTGTTCCCCGCTAGGTACTTTTAAATCAAAAGTGGAGCCATCCGTTAGTACCACGTTTACACCTTTAACATATACCCTTACAAGGTCGTAAATTCCAACAGGGACATCTAGATCAACCAAATTCTTGGTAACTCCGTTGGTAAGGTCCAAAAGGTTGACCTCCATTTCATCTTCCATCAGAACAACAAAGGAAGATTTTTCTTCTGTTATCATTGAGGCATCTGAATTATCCTCTACCTCGGAAATAATATCCACATCCCCTTTGTAACGGGCATCTATCTTAAAAATAGTTACGTTTGCCTCTGCTACCAGATCATGTGGAAAAGGTGCATCCGTTAAATTAACGGAAAGTCGCCCATAATCCCCATTCTTATCATCATTGTCAGTACAAGAAATAAAAACTGTAAAAACAAAAAATAATGCAATTGTTATCAATCTGAATTTCATAGTTATAAATTTTAAAAATTAGTAAATGTCAGCTAGGCCCCTTAATCAAAGGCTCATAAACAATAACAATCAAAGATGGACTTTACCCTACCACATTTTTAATAATTAACCATTTATTCGTTGAAATGCATCCCAAATTTAATTTTCCAGAGATTATCAGCAAATAAACATAAGGAAAAAGTGACTATTTGAATCCATTATAAATCGAGCTTCAACTGCTTTTATGCAACATTACCCAAAAAGGCCCAAGTTATTCCTCGGGCGATCGGTGGTCATAGCTCAACACCCGTTTTAACTGCCACTTACTATCCTGCAGTATAAAAACATGGGAGAATTTGGCTATCCCGGTAATATAAAGTTCTTTATGGGCCTCCTTTATATAAAACTCATGTACCCCGTTTTGTATGGCCCCATACAAAACTCCGTTGTTGTACAATGGAAATACCTCCATACTGTCCGCTACCAATTTACGAATAGGCTTCCTGTCTCCGCTTCCGCAAATATTCTGTTCTATAGCCTTAAAAAATTCCTCCTTGGAAGTGCTTATCCCGGACTGATCATGATAAAATTCCAAATCAGGGGCAATTAAGTGCTCCATCTCCTTGAGCTCACAATTATTAAAACCATTTTCGAACAAGATACTGTCCAATTTTAATACTGTACGGTAAAGTTCGGACGAGGATTCCATTTGTGCCTGTCCAATGTTGAAAAATAATAACATGAGGATAAAAAGTCCCGATATCCTGAAATAAGAAACGGTTTTCATAGTGAACAATGTTAAGGATTATGCTTTTAAAGATAATACCCTTAAACTTTTGTTACAACATTTCGATTACAAGGAATTTTGGAAGGTGCCTACTTCCTGTTTCAAGAAAGTAAAAGTTGGGACTGTTCACAATCTTGGAAAATAAAAAAGAGGCCCACAACAGCCCCCTTTTTAATATTTAATACCAAGATAATTCAAGGCAACAATTATTGTAACCCCCGTGCTTTTAGCATAGGTTCTATTTGTGCATCACTACCGCGCCAATCCTTATACATTTTTTCCAAGGGCAGGGTATTGCCCCGCGAAAGAATCATATCCCTCAAACGCTGACCATTCTCCCTGGTTAGTCCACCATGGGTCTCAAACCAATTATAGGCATCGTGATGAAGCATTTCGGTCCATAGATAGGAATAATACCCCGCAGCATATCCACTGCCAAAGATATGTGCAAAATAGGTGGATCTATATCGTGGGGGAACGGCGGGGACCACATCCAATCCAGTCTTTCGTAAAGCTTCCTTTTCAAAAGCATTGGCATCCTCGATTTTAAAATTGGAACCAATGGTATGCCACTGCATATCCAAGTTGGAGGCCGCCAAATTTTCAGTTAGGCTATACCCTTGGTTAAAAGTCCCGGATTTCTTTATCTTGTCGATAAGCGTCTGCGGTATCTGCTCCCCTGTTTGGTAATGAAGGGCATAGTTTTTCAGGATTGCAGGATACAGGGCCCAGTTTTCATTGAACTGGGAAGGAAACTCTACAAAATCCCTCGCCACCGAGGTACCTGACAAGGAAGGGTATTGCTGATCGGCAAAAAAGCCGTGAAGGGCATGTCCAAATTCATGGAACATGGTCTCCACCTCATCATAGGTAAGTAATGCCGGCTCACCGGCCACGGGTTTCGGATAATTACAAACATTGTAAATAACAGGTTTTTTATTGTATAATTTGGATTGATCTACAAAATTGCCCATCCAGGCCCCTCCCCGCTTGCTTGGTCGGGAAAAGAAGTCGCCATAGAACAATCCCAACGGATCTCCGTTCTCTTCAAAAAGCTCATATACCAATACATCTTCATGATAGGTAGGGATATCGGTCCTGACTTTAAAGGTTATTCCGTATAATTTTTCGGCAGCATAGAAAACCCCTTTTTCAAGTACTGTTTTCAATTCAAAAAAGGGTTTTATCTGGTTTTCGTCCAGATCGTATTTTTCCATGCGCACCATATCGGCAAAAAGGTTCCAATCCCACGGAGACAGAATGAAATCCCCTCCCTTTTTCTCTATCATTAGCTGAATTTGCTCTGCCTCTTGCTTTGCTTTTGCCGTAGCGGCAGGTATAAGGCCGGCAAACATTTTATTCACATTCTCCGGCGCTTTGGCCATAGTGTTTTGGAGGCTCCATTCAGCATAATTGCCAAAGCCCAACAAGGCCCCTTTTTTGGCACGTAATTCGGCTATTTCAGTAATTAAAGTTTTGGTATCCTGTGGCGTTCCATCGGCACGCAACCAAGCAGCCTGAAACAACTTCTCCCTAGTCTCCCTTTTTTTCAAGGATTGTAACAATGGCTGCTGCGTCGTATTTTGAAGCGGAACCTTCCATCCTTCCCCATCCTTGTTCTCTAAAGATTTCAACTCGGCTTCAGATAATCCCGCGAGATCCGATTTCTGGGTAAAAACAACGGCCCCTGCATTATTAGCCTCAAGTAAGGTCTTATTAAAAGAATTTACCAAAGTGGCCAAGCGTGAATTATATGATTTTAAAGTCTCCTTATCCTCTGGGGATAAGTTGGCACCAGCTATTTCAAAATCCTCAAAATAGTCTTCCAATAATTTTTGGGATTCTGCATCAAGTTCCAGAGATTCTTTTGCACTGTGCAAGGATTTAACACGTTGAAACAATTTATCATTCAGGTAAATGGCATCGTTAAGTTCAGAAAATTTAGGAGCCATTTCCTCCTGCACGGCCTGAAGCGTATCATTGGTATGGGCACCGGTAAGTGCAGAAAATACGTTTCTGACCCGGTCTAAAACCATGCCGCTCTTTTCCAGTGCCAGTATAGTATTTTCAAAAGTTGCCGTATCGGTACTGTTCACTATTTCCTCTATAGCTGTATGTTGTTGAGTGATTCCCTTCAAAAGGGCATCCCTAAAATGGCTGTTATCTATTTTACTGAAATCAGGAGCACCATAGGGTAGCGTACTTTCTACAAGTAACGGATTATTGGTAATATTCATAGTATTCTGGGAAGTTAAAACATTGTTTGTCCTAGAATCCTTTCAGGCAAAAATCAAAACCGATATAAGGAACAGACAAGATAATTTATTCATATTGTAAGTATTAAATCGGTAAAAATAAGGAAATCGCTGTGATTGGGAAATTTAGTCTTGTTTGAAGAATATACCCAAGCTGGGGTTAATATCAAGGTTTTGAAAAAATAGAGCATTAATTTTAGAGGTATAAATGCTGCTGCCTTATTATTATGCAAATATTTTTACGCGCTTAATTGGCTACCATTACGCGCATTGGTTTTTTAATCTTAGAATGGGAAGCAATTACGGTCACCAAATAAACCATTGATATGGGGCTTGGGAACAAATAAAAAAACCTTACCGGAGGAATAAGGTTGTAGAAACTACTTCACAATTGAATTATTATTTATCAAAGTTTAAGGTCATTTTCTTCTTTTGATGCCCGTCTGTCAAAGTTACCTTGTACTGTTTTTTGGTCAAATTGTCTTCGGAAAATACACACATATAGTGATTCTTTTCCATTTTCCATCCATCATTGCCGTCAAATACCATTTTACGCACGGTCATTGGCAGTACAATATTTTCAAACTTTTCAAAGGCTTTTACTATTGAACCATCAGCTGTGTAGGACGCTATAATATCCCCGTTACTCGCTTTAAACACAACATCAAAAGTATGGATATCCTTTTTATCGTATTCGGATAAGGAGGTTACATCAAAATTAGCGGCCTTGAACTGCAATTCCTGAACAACTTCCGGAGTATTTCCATCATTTACCTCCCGTAAATAATCAACATTAACTGGAGATACTGTTATGGCGTCCAAGGTTACAGGGTCAATTCCGTCATTGTCTTCCTGTGCAAGCACCAGGCCTGCAAGACTAAAAAAAATCAATAATGTTACAAATTGTTTCATGATAAGGTGGTTTAAACTGTTCATAATTCCTTGAAACCTAAGATGCGATTAATTGTTTAGCTGCGCATAGCAATTATGTATACGCTCCTTAAAAGTTAATTTTGAAGTATATAACAAATGACTTAAAGCCTTACACTTATGTTGTTTTAAAAGGAGAATAGAACCGCATAAGCAATTTGTTTAGTCTAAAGATGACAGAGGAGGTACGGGAAACTTCATTTTTTTATACAGGTCTAAATACCTCGGATCCTGCCTATATGGCGCCAACAAAGGCTCGGCTCGTAACCAGGTCATTTCCACTTCGTGGTTATCGTAGGATTTTTGAAGCCATTTGAATACTTCCCTGTCTTCTTGAATATGACAGTAATACAGCGCCATAAACCAGGCCGGACTACCTGAAGAACCTTTAACGTAGTGTTTTTGTAATGTGGAAAGGCTTTCCTGAACACCTGAACGGTTATTGGCCATTTCAAAATGTACTGCATTAAGCCAGGCAACAATGGGCGGGCGGTCAGGGAAACTATTCATCAATTTCTCCAACATTAATCTAGACTCTTCATATGCCCCAAAATAATAATACCATTTGGCTGCTTCCCTTAGGTAGAACATATCATCCAAGAATAATGGATCAATGTGTTTTAATTCTTTTTTAGCCTCTGCTGCCGAGTACAAAAAGAATATCACAGAGGCCCTAATGGCAAATAACCATCCAAAAGAGGGATCTTCCAAAATAAGTTTATTCAATTCAGAAAGAGCATATGCACATTTGCCGGTCTTAATGTAGTAATCTACAAAAAGATATTCATTCCAATTATCGGCACCCTTATGGGCGTAATTGTCCGAAATATACTGCTCCACGGCCTCAAAGTCCCATTCAAAATAAAATTTGCCTACAAACAATTGATCGGACAAACGCACATTTTCACCATCAATTGCTGAAGCTTTTTGCAAATAAAATTTGGCATTTCTCCAAGCCTCCTGTTCTCCGTACAAGCCCCAAACTGCACCTCCTGTAACATATATGTCGGCAAGGCCCAACAAGGGTTCTACAAAAGTTGAATCCATTGCAAAGGCCTTTTCATATAAAGGAATGGCATTCTTAAATGATGTTTGATTAAATTTATTATTCTGATATTCTGCCAAGAGATAATAATTATAGGCTTCTTCACTTTTTGTGGGTATTCCCGTGAAAGCATCATAGTCCCTTTCGGTAAGTTTTACATTCATAATGTTGGCAACATTTTCCGCGACCTTGGATTGAATTTCGAAAATTTCATTCGTCTTCCATTCTCCAGAATATGATCCGGACCATATTTGTTTATTTAAGGGACCGTCATTCAAACGTAGATTTATTTTAAATTGACTACCCTGTTTTTGAAAATTTCCTTCAAGAATATAAAATACATTAAGTGTTTTTGCCAATTCAGGCATACTTTTTTCGCTGTTCTTGAATTGGACACTGGACGTAAAAGGAACTACTCTATCCATTTCCTTTATTTCAGAAATTCTACTGATAACAGCATCGGTCATCCCATCACTTATATATTCCAATTCGGGGTCTCCGCTCCAATTCTTAAAGGGCAAAACCGCAATGGACTTAGTACTATCATTGGACAATAGTGGGGAAATTGAAGGAGTATCCTTTTGGAGTTTCGACAGAATACTTCTGTTGTTGATATAGCTAAACATAGTTATTAGGAATAGGATGCCCAACACTGCGATAAATATTGTTTTCTCCTTACCAGTTTTTTTAAACTTTGGCCGTTCTAGCTCCAAGTGCTCTCGAATTTTTGCTTCCCCAGGGGTAAAGCCATAGCGCTCCTTAAAACAAGTATTAAAATAGGTGGGGCTGTGAAAGCCCACGGAATACGCAATTTCCGATACCGTGGCCATATCCTTTTGAAGAAGTTCCATTGCTTTTTCCAATCTCAATTCCCGAATGAACTGGCTTACGGATTTACCAGTCAACTTTTTCAACCGTCTGTGCAAATGTGAGCGACTAACCCCAAAAATACGGGCAGCTTCCTTAACCCCAAATTGTTCGTTATCAAAATTATTACGAATAATCTCGGTCAATTTTAGAAGAAAGCTTTCGCCATCACGCTGTGATTCTAAATTGTCCATAAGAAATTAGGTTAAAGATTCAGGGGAGAGGAGAAAAATGGAACCCTATGAAAGATACAAAATATTACCTTAAAAAGCTGAATAATAATATTTTAAACACCCCTAAGTCCACTGCTTTTCCCCTAATTTGGCGAAACAGGTATGGCAGGAAAAATTTATTATCTTTTAAGAAGAACCAATCCTTTTACCTAATGGACGATTTATTTTTAAGGATAGCCAATATTTTTTTCTTTGTTTTCCATTCGGCCCTGATTATTTTTAATTTATTCGGCTGGTTGTTTGCACACACACGAAAACTTAATCTTATCTCCTTACTTTTAACCTTTGGGTCCTGGGTTCTTTTGGGAATTTGGAAGGGATGGGGCTACTGCTTTTTAACGGATTGGCATTATGGGATACTTAAGCGTATGGGGAAATCCGATCTACCTTCAAGTTATATAGCTTTTTTGGTGGAAAGTACAACGGGCTGGTTGCCCAATGCAGGACTTACCAACACATTGACCCTTTCACTGGCAGTTTTAGCCTTAATGTGCTCGTTATGGGTAAACTTTATTTCCCAAAAAAAGTCCGATCAAAATTAGTACAATTATAATGGTCGATGTTATCAAAATAATAT
>Ga0208032_1000337_pt1 | contig 29581 bp, 29 predicted proteins | sample MalvirAntarct_66_FD_184254 | JGI IMG/M metagenome (GOLD analysis project Ga0208032, IMG submission 184254) | Marine viral communities from the Global Malaspina Expedition - Malaspina viral metaG Antarct_66 (SPAdes) (version 2) | ecosystem: Environmental > Aquatic > Marine > Oceanic | place: West... | reverse complement strand
GCTAAAGGTAAAAAATTACAAAATAAAATAAACAAAGAGAAATTAGACGTATCTAATACAAGTCGTTTAGAAGAATCAGCTGCTGAACCCGTTACGTCAAATCTACCAATTATAAAATTGAAGACCTCCCTAATCAGAAAGTTTCAACCTGATGGACCTTCTAATTTGTCAAAATCAAGCAATACTTTTTCGTATAAGAATGCATGGGATAGTAATAGAAACAATGTTCAAAACGATGCAAGATTTAAAGGTCCAGGTGGAAGAGAAAAGTTTTATGAAGCTGCAACTGAATATAGAAAAAAAGAAGGAACAGGCATCAACACAACTATTGATGGAGGTAAAACAAGATTTCAAGACGGAAAAAGAATGTTAGCCATTAATATGAACGGTTCGCCAAATAAACTAATAGGAGATACTATGGATCCATACGAACAAATAAACCCAGGAGCAGTTCCACCGAACCAAGCTCAAAACGATTTAGGCGCTCAGCCTATTATAGGAGCTCAAGGTTCACAACCTAGCGCTAGAGCTATTGATATGGCAGCGATTGGAAATCCTTATGCTACTCCAGGTGCTGATTTTAACCCTCAAAGTAAAATGAAAGCTGAATCTATATTTGGTTCTCCAATGCAGCGTCAAGGTTTAATGAATTTAGGTACACCTTTACATGATAAAGGGCATGCGAATGATTATGAAGGGCATACTCATAGAAAAAAAGGAGGATCTTACAAAGAAGGTGACTATATGGACGAAACTGACATGGAAACTTCATACCCTAAACTTTATACTCAAGATGTTGGAGAAATCAAAAGAGACAAAAAAAGTCAATTTATGGTTTCTAAAAACGAAGACTATAATCCAACTAAAATAGATACAATAAGACCGTCTAAAGGAAAAGAATTTAAAATGACATGGGGTGATGCTGAGCGAAACATCTCTACAAACCCAAAATATAAAAAATCTAATTAATGAAATCACCATTTTACAAAGAAGGTTTTCCTGAGATAAAAGACAAGAACAAAGGTAAGTTTACTAAGTGGGCTAAATCAAATGGTTTTGATGATGCTTGCAGTGCTGCTTCTGCAGTTATGAGTGCTAGTGAAGATAAGTATAGTCCTAGCGTTAGAAAAATGGCTAATTATGCTAACAACTTTGGTTGTAAAAAATAAAACTATGGACGCTAAAAAACTAAAACAAATATCAGCTGAATTAAAAAAAGCTTCTGCACTACATAAAGGACAAGCAGTTAAGATTGATAAAATGTTAAAATCAATAAAAACAAAAAAATAAAATTATGCATAACGACAAAGCACATCAAAAAGCAGACAAAGGCTCTAGTGGAGTAGTAGGTGAATCAGCAATATGGGATGGACCGTTAGATCAAACAGGTCGTTTACATGGATCTGGATCTAGCTCTGGCATTACAGGTATGCAGGTTTTAAAAGCCCCTACAATGTATAAAGCAGGACCAATAACGCAGATAGCTAAAGGTAAGTCTGGATTAGGAATGAACTAAAAATGAATCATTTGGATTTTAAAGTATTAGGAACTAATGCAATAACGCTAGGTTTAAGTATGACACATATAGAAGTTGGCCTAAAGGTTATTTTATTACTTATAAGTATCGGGTATACAATAACTAAATGGGTAAAACTTAAAGAAAAGAAGTAATAATTATAATATGCCTTATATACAACACAACTCTCCATTAGCTAAAGTAAGAAAAACTACAAAAGGTAAAGGTAGAAACTTCAGAACAACTGAAGAAGGTGCTGGTATGACTAGTAAAGGAGTTAAAAAATATAAAGCAGAAAATCCAGGTAGTAAGTTAAAAACTGCTGTTACTGGAGATGTTAAACCAGGGAGCAAAGACGCTAAACGTCGTAAATCTTTCTGTGCTAGATCAAAAGGCTGGACCGGAGAAAGAGGTAAAGCTGCTAGAAGAAGATGGAAATGCTAAACAAACATAAATACTAAAACAATGGAAAAAGGACATTACGGTCAATATACCGGAAACGCAAGACACTCAAGAAAAGAAGAAATGATTCACGATCGTGAATTAATTTATGATGCTAAAAAGCAACTTCATAATGCTGACAAAGATTATAAACACGATTCTCCAGCTCAAAGAGCGTTAGTAGGAGATCAAAATAAACTACCAGATCACTTAAAAAAAGCTATATCTGATGCGCCAGCTCAAATGAGTGCTGAAGAACCTTTACTTAATCTAAGCGGAAAAAAAGGTTTACAACCATCAAATAATCCTGCCGTGGCTTACATGACAGGTGGTCCAATATAAATGTCGCTTGCAAATACACTAAAAAATAAAACTATGTATAAAGAAAAAACTCCAGTAAAAAACCTAAACAAAGGCTACGGTTCTGAATCGTCAGGTCAAGAAAAGAAAAATTTAATGAATGATAACCCTATAGCTTCACACGCTAGTGGAGGTTCATTTATGTCTAAGCATTCTCATTCATCTCCATTATCTATGTATGGAAAACAAGAATCACCCGCTATGATGTATGGTGGTAAAAAAGGTGATGACAGTAAATCCAAAAAAGATTACGAATAAAAACAGATTAGGACTGTCTAAAACCTAGCCAACAAACAACAAACAACAAACAACAAACAACAAACAACAAACACAATGGCAAAATTCATCAAATTTAACATTACGCTTACAGGCGCTACTCAACCAGCTGCCCCGATCTCACCGATCTTGATAAACGTAGACGACATCACAACAGTAGCAGCAGCAGGAGCAGCAGGAGCTCAATCTAGTGTAGTTATTGGACTTACTGGTAGAAATACTATCGCTGGTTACACATCTTTAACTCTTCAGCCTTCAACTAGTCAATCTGCTTTAGTAGCTCCAGCATTTGTAAACGGACAAAGAAATCCTTTAGAAGACGCAGTACATTCAGCTATAACGGCTAACCCAGGTGGCGTAGTAACTACTTGTTCTTTAGGTAATGACCAAGCAGCAGCTACAGTAGCGCTTCCAAATGGAGCTCAAATGTTCTGGGGAACAGCTGTATTTGCATAATGAGAAAATCACAAGGTTTCGGCGATAGCGTAGAGAAATTTACAGAAGCAACTGGAATCAAAACCTTCGTTGACAAAGTATCACAGGGATTAAATATTCCCTGTGGTTGTCAACAAAGAAAAGAAACTTTAAATAAAGTTTTTCCTTATAAACAATAATTTATGAGCTTTATAATGAAAGGTGCGCCTTACAGTACTGATAACACTCCTATTTACAATGTAGATATGGAAGATGGTGTATTAGGTAAAGCTAACAACAATGGAAGCATTACTTTAAATAACAAAATAAAAGATCCTAAACAGATAGACGACGTCATAGACCACGAGATGGTACATATACAGCAAATGAAAGACGGTAGATTAGATTATGATGATGACAACGTGTATTGGGAAGGTAAAAAATACTCAAGAGCTTCAATGAAAGAAGGTGCTAAAAACCTTCCTTGGGAAAAAGAAGCATACACTAAAACTAAAAAATAATATCATGGGAACATTCATGTCAAAACATTCAAACTTATTAAAATATATGCCTGTTGATGATAAAGCAAGCGCTTTAAATCACAACTCTTTTCCAGTGCACCAACATCCACATTCAGCTATTGATCCAGATGCTCCAGGTGTTCCAGGTACTCCAGGATACGAACCAAAGGTAAAAAGAAGTGAATTAGACGCCAAAGGTAAAAAAATCTTTGATGTCAATAGCGATAAAGCGGTAATGGCATACAAGAGTTATTCTAAAAAAATAAGCCGAACAAAAGCAAAACCAATTGATGGTCCAAAACCAAAAGGTATAGTTAAATTGTAATGTGGAAAGTACTACTAGGTCTTTTAAAAGGAGGTGAAGGTAGGAAGTCTGTAGCTGGAGGTTTAGCTTGGGAAATAAGAGAAGCAATTAAAGGGAAAGAATTAGATCCTGAAAAATTAATAGAACTTCAAACCAAAATAAATCTAGCTGAAGCTTCACATAGAACTTTATTCGTTGCCGGATGGCGACCGTTTATAGGTTGGATATGTGGGTTTGCATTAGCTTACAACTTCGTTATCAGAGATTTATTTATATGGATAACTAAAACTACAGATGCACCACCACCATTACAAATGGAACATTTAATGACCGTACTTCTAGGTATGCTAGGATTAGGAGGTCTTCGAACATACGAAAAAATAAAAGACAAAGTAAAATAAAAAATTATGTATCAAAAAAATCAAAGTGATTTCACTACAAGTGCTATTGATCTTCTTTTAGTTTCTACGCTAAAAGCTGAAACTGTAGTGTTAGCAAACGCTGCTTTAGTTAGCACTGTAGCTAATTTACCTGCAAGTTCAACGGCTGTTGTCTATGCAGACGGTGGAACATTTACCGGTTCAGCAACTAAAAGCATACTAGGAACCACTGCAGGTGCTTTATATCAAGTAACCTCAGCTGCTGATGGTACGGTAGCCAGTATAACAGTAATTACTAAAGGACCTAACTTTGCGGCAGGTAAAACTATTACATTTAGTTCAGCTGCTTTAAAACAAGGTTTTGGAGTTCAAAATCCAGTTATAACAGGAGTAATAACATACACTCCAGCGACTGCTAATTTAGAATTACCAAGCACGGATTTCACTCAACATCCAGTAGCTTTATACGCTGGAACTGCAGGTGATATAACTTTAACACTGGCAAGTGATCCTAATGAAGTAAAATTTGTAGGTGTAGCAGCTGGAACTTTTTTAAGCGTACTGTGTACTAACGTTAATCTTGCAGCAGCTGGAAGTCCAACATCAGGATTACTGGCTCTTAGATAAAAACAATAATAACAATCAATTAAATTAAATCAAATGAAAAAAGTAGAAAGTAAAGAAGCATCAAAAATTACAAGTGAACAATTAGAAGTAATCACAAAACATCAAAAAGATCTAAACAAATCTTTAACTAATATTGGGTTTTTAGAAACTCAAAAGCATAGCTTATTGCATGATTATGCTGGGATTGTTGATGATGTTGAAAAGTACAAAAAAGAGTTAGAAGATATTTACGGGGCCATCAATATCAACATAGAAGATGGAACGTACACTGAAATTGAAAAAGAAAAATAGTGGACAATATCATAAGAAAAATCAGCATTGGTTCTGATTATAAAAATGATGCTATGCATTATGCAGTTGGTCAATCAGTATATGGAGGACATACAATATCTCATATTCTTTTCGAAGAAAACGAGCAATCGTATAATATTCATATAAAAAAGAGTGATGAGATTTTGCCTTGGAAGAAGTTTAATAAAAACATGGCAGTATCAATTGAATACGATTTAGAATATTAATGAATAGTATTCACCAATTCATAGTAAAACCTATAGGTGAAAGATATAACAATGAGTTAACTATTGGCAATAAAAAACTAATAGTTAATTCTAGTATATCTGACCATAAGTTTGTGAATAGAGAAGCAGAAATAGTAGCCACGCCTTTAGCTTATAAAACTAAGTTAAATAAAGGTGATAGAGTTATCGTTCATCACAATCTATTTAGAAGATATTACAATTTAAAAGGTAAGTCAGTTAATAGCACTAAATTCTTTAAAGATGACATGTGCTTTGCTTCTATCGATCAAGTTTATATGAAAAAGAGCAAAAGCTCTTGGGAAACCTTAGATAACTACTGCTTTATTAAGCCTGTGGTTGATAAGGATACTTCTAACTTAAGTAAGCTTAAAAAGTGCATTGGTATAGTTAAATATAGCAATAGTACCTTAGAAGCTCTTAAAATCATCAATGGAGATTTAGTCGGATTTAAAAAGAACAGAGAGTTTGAGTTCTTAATTGACGGTGAGGTACTTTATTGTATGCAATCAAATGATATTTTAATTAAGTATGAAAATAAAGGAAACGAAACTGAATATAATCCAAGCTGGGCAAATAGCAGTTGAAGAACTTATAAAGGTAGCAAAAGAAAAGATCGTAGACTCAGAAGATGATATCTCGGCTGATAGACTTAAAAATGCTGCCGCTACTAAAAAGTTAGCTATATTTGATGCTTTTGAAATATTAGCTAGGATAGAAGCTGAAGAAAATATTTTAAATGACAAACCATTAGAAGCAAAAGTAGAAGCTTTTAAAGGATTTGCAGAAGGTAGATCAAAATGATTTATATTCAAAATCTATATAACGTGGTTGATGACCACATAAAACCTCATATTGTAAAAAGAAAAAATCGTTACAACCAATGGGATTACGGATATAACAAAGAGCACGATGTTGTTGTTATAAGCAAGACAGGTAAGATAGGTGAAATATACGAGATTCAAAATTTAAAAATAGCATTACCTTTATCTGAAAAAGTATATAAAAGATCTAAAAAAGCTAACGAACAATTCTGGGAAGTTAAAAAACTACCTGAAGAATTAAAAAAAATACAAACAGTTTTTGACTGGAATCAATACCCGCAAGGGTTTAAAGATAAATGGTATGACTATATTAACCAAGAATTTATCAAGCGTGAAGAAGGTTACTGGTATTATAACAAAGGTATTCCTACTTATATTACTGGTACTCAGTACATGTACTTGCAGTGGACTAAAATTGATGTGGGGTCAGCAGACTTTAGGGAGTCAAACAGATTATTCTATATATTCTGGGAGGCTTGCAAGGCAGACAACCGCAGTTACGGAATGTGCTATCTTAAGAACCGTCGTTCTGGATTCTCATTCATGGCATCCGCAGACACTGTTAACCTCGCTACAATATCAAGAGATGCTAGGTTTGGGATACTCTCTAAATCGGGAGCTGATGCTAAGAAGATGTTTACAGACAAGGTTGTACCCATATCACTTAACTACCCGTTTTTTTTCAAACCCGTACAAGACGGTATGGAAAGACCAAAGACGGAGTTATCCTACAAGGTACCGTCTAAGCGACTCACAAGAAACTCGATTAAAGAAGCCAGCGAGGAGATACAAGACGGTCTTGATACCACGATCGACTGGAAGAATACCGGTGACAACTCGTACGATGGAGAGAAGCTCAAACTCCTCGTCCATGATGAATCGGGTAAATGGGAGAGACCGGACAACATCCTCAACAACTGGAGGGTTACGAAAACAACTTTAAGATTAGGTAGAAAAATAGTAGGAAAATGTATGATGGGTTCTACCTCAAACGCATTAGATAAAGGTGGAGCAAATTTTAAGAAATTATACGAAGCTTCGGACGTCACCGAAAGAAACCGCAATGGACAGACTAGTTCAGGATTATATAGTTTGTTCATACCTATGGAATGGAACTACGAAGGATACATTGATACTTATGGATTTCCTGTATTCGACACTCCAAAAAAACCAATTAAAGGTATTGATGGAGAAGATATAGATATAGGTGTTATTTCTCATTGGGAAAATGAAGTTGATGGTTTGAAAACAGATCAAGACGGTCTAAATGAATACTATAGACAATTCCCAAGAACAACTAAGCATGCTTTTAGAGATGAAGCTAAGCAAGCTTTGTTTAATTTAACTAAAATATACGAGCAAATAGACTATAATGAAGACCTTCGTAATACTAATGTTGTTACACAGGGTAATTTTCAATGGGAAGGTGGGATTAAAGATACTAGGGTAATGTTTTTACCAAGTAAAAATGGTAGATTTTTCGTTAGTTGGGTTCCTCCAAGTAATTTGCAGAATAAGTATATATTAAAAAACAATACAAAATATCCAGGTAACGATCATTGCGGTGCATTTGGCTGTGATAGTTATGACATATCAGGAACGGTAGATGGCAGAGGATCCAACGGTGCTTTGCATGGTTTAACTAAGTTTTCAATGGAAGACGTTCCTCCTAATTTATTCTTTTTAGAATACATAGCTAGACCACAAACTGCTGAAATGTTTTTTGAAGACGTTTTAATGGCTCTGGTTTTTTATGGTATGCCAATATTAGCAGAGAATAATAAACCTAGACTTTTATACTATATAAAAAGAAGAGGTTATAGAGGATATTCTATGAATAGACCAGATAAGATTATACATAAATTATCTGTTACAGAAAGAGAAATAGGTGGAATACCTAATTCAAGTGAGGATATAAAACAAGCTCACGCTGCCGCGATAGAAGATTATATAGAACACCATATAGGTATACAAGATCAAGGTTATGGTAATATGTATTTTCAAAGAACATTAGAAGACTGGGAAAAATTCAATATAAATAACAGAACAAAACATGATGCTTCTATAAGCTCAGGTTTAGCTATAATGGCTTGCAATAAAAATAGATATACACCTGTGGCACAGAAAGTTATATCAAAAGTGTCTTTAGGTTTTAGGAAATACAATAATACAGGTGAAAATTCAAAAATAATATAATAAATGGTCTATACTAATAATAATAGCATCTTTCCAGATCAGGTGGTACCTGAAGAAGAAAAGAAATCATTTGAATATGGTTTAGCTGTTGGAAACGCTATTGAGCAAGAGTGGTTTAGAAATAACAGTGGACAGAATAGGTTTTCCTATAATTTCCAGAACTTTAATAGACTAAGATTATATGCTAGAGGCGAACAGCCTGTGCAGAAATATAAAGACGAATTGTCAAATAATGGTGATCTGTCTTATTTAAATTTAGACTGGAAACCAATACCTGTATTATCTAAGTTTGTAGATATTGTAGTTAATGGTATGACAGAAAAAGGATATGAATTAAATTCATTTGCCTCTGATCCGTTTGCGTTAAAACAACGTACTGATTTTGCTTCTAATGCCATGCGTGACATTAAAAATAAAGCAGCAATAGAAAAACTATCTCAAGCAACGGGTCAAAATTTCTTTGCTTCAACAGATCCCGACAACCTTCCCAAGGATCAAGACGAGTTAGATTTATACATGCAACTTAATTACAAGCAGAGCATTGAGATAGCTGAAGAAGAAGTTATAAATAACATTCTTGATTCAAATAAATTTGATGAAACTAAAAAAAGATTAGCTTATGATTTAACCGTGTTAGGTATATCAGCGGTTAAGACTAGTTTTAATTTAGCTGAAGGAATCACTATAGACTATGTAAATCCAGCTAATTTAGTTTATTCAGCTACAGATGATCCTAATTTTGAAGACATATATTATGTTGGTGAGATAAAAAGCATAACTCTTCCAGAAATAAAAAAATTGTTTCCAGCTTTAACAGACGAAGAGTTAGAAAGAATACAAAAATATCCAGGACGTCAGAATTACGCTCAAAGCGATTGGCAGGTTAATAGTGATGTTAATCAACATCAAGTATTGTTTTTTGAATACAAGACGTATCAAGATCAAGTTTTTAAAATAAAACAAACAGAGCAAGGACTAGAAAAAATCTTAGAAAAACAAGATACTTTTAATCCACCGCCTAGTGATAACTTTGAAAGAGCTTCAAGATCTATAGAGGTTTTATACACAGGAGCAAAAATACTAGGCATGGGCGATAGTATACTTAAGTGGGAACTGTCTGAGAACATGACACGACCTTACGGCGATACTACAAAGGTTAATATGAATTACGTTATATCTGCTCCTAGAATGTATCAAGGACGTATAGAGTCTATAGTTAGTAGAACAACTGGTTTTGCTGATATGATTCAGTTGACGCATCTTAAATTACAACAAGTTTTAGCTAGGTTGGTTCCAGATGGAGTGTATGTAGATGTTGATGGTTTAGCTGAAGTTGATTTAGGTAACGGAACAAATTATAACGCAGCAGAAGCATTAAACATGTACTTTCAAACAGGTACAATAGTAGGTAGATCGCTCACTCAAGATGGCGAAATGAATAGAGGTAAAATACCTATTCAAGAACTTCAAAGTTCTTCAGGTATATCTAAGATACAGGCCATGATACAAACGTATCAATATTACTTACAAATGATACGCGATGTAACCGGGCTTAATGAAGCTAGAGATGGTAGCGCTCCAGATAAAAACGCGCTAGTTGGTTTACAAAAACTAGCAGCAGCTAATTCTAATACAGCTACAAGACATATATTACAGTCTTTAATGTATCTAACTATACGTTCATGCGAGAATGTTAGTTTAAGAGTTAGTGATATGCTTCAGTTTCCTTTAACTAAAGCTTCTTTATTAAACAGTATAAATGCTTTTAATGTTGCTACTCTTCAAGAAATAGACTCTTTGTCTTTACATGACTTTGGAATATTTTTAGATTTAGAACCAGATGAAGAAGATAAAGCTCAATTAGAAAAAAGCATACAAATAGCATTGCAATCAGGAGGTATTAAACTAGCTGACGCTATAGATATAAGAAATATACAGAACATAAAGCTAGCTAATACATTACTTAAGTTTAGACAAGCTGAAAACGAAGACGCTCAAAGAGCTGCACAAATGCAAAATATTCAAGCGCAAGCTCAAGCTAATAGCGAGTCTGCAGAAAAAGCAGCAGCCGCAGAAGTACAAAAACAACAAGCGCTAGCTCAAACGACAGTTCAAATAGAACAAGCTAAATCTCAATTTGAAATAGAACGAATGGAACAAGAAGCTCAAATAAAAAGAGGTTTAATGGCCGAAGAGTTTTCGTATCAAATTAAATTAGCTGAAATGAGAGCAAAAGCAGACACTCAAAAAGAATCACAAATAGAAGATCGAAAAGATCAAAGATTACAAATGCAAGGTACACAACAAAGCGAACTGATAGATCAAAGACAAAACGATTTATTACCTAAAAATTTTGAATCATCAGGTAATGATAATCTAGATGGATTTGGGTTAGAGCAGTTTACGCCAAGATAGTGAATTATTAATTTTATTATATTATATTATGTCAGAACAAGTAAAACAAGAAGGTGAATTTAAAGTTAAGCATCACATGCCTAAGTATAAAGACATGGACACTATTCCAGAAATCACCAAAGTAGATTTAACTAAAAAACCAACAGAAGATGCCATTTCAATCGGAGAAACAGAAAAAGTGGTTGATGATAAACAAACCGGAGATATACCTAAAGTGGAAGAACAAGTACGGGAGTCCAGCGAGATTACTAAAGTTGAAATCAAAAGCGAAGAAGTAGAATCTCCATTAGAACTAGTAGAAGATGAAAGTGATAACGCTGAGGAGATCACAATGGTTGGAGGCACTGAAAGTCCCAACACCTCACAGGAACAAAAAGAAGTACTACCGCAAACTGAAGCACAAAACGTACCAGAAAACTTAGAGAAATTAGTTTCTTTTATGAAAGAAACAGGTGGAACTATAGATGACTATGCTAGATTAAATGCCGACTACAGTAATGTAGATGGAGAAGCATTGTTAAAAGAATACTACAAACAAGCTAAGCCTCATTTAGATTCAGAAGAAATTCAATTTGTAATTGAAGATACTTTTAATTTTGATGAAGATTTAGATGAAGCGCGAGATATACGTAAAAAGAAACTCGCATATAAAGAAGAAGTTGCAAAAGCTAAAAGCTATTTGAATTCGCTTAAAGATGAATACTATGCAGAGATCAAGTTGAGACCTGGAGTAAATCAAGAGCAGCAAAAAGCTACAGATTTTTTCAACCGATACAACGAAGAGCAAGAGCTCAATAAGGTTAACCAAGACGTGTTTCGTGCCAAAACAGACGAACTTCTTAATAATGATTTCAAAGGTTTTGATTTTAAAGTTGGAGAGAAAAAGTTTAGATATGGCGTTAAAGATCCAGTCAAAGTTGCAGATAACCAAAAAGATATTTCTACATTCATTAAGACGTTCTTAAATGATAAAGGAGAAATTAAAGATACTAAAGGTTATCATAAGGCTTTATACGCAGCTAGAAATGCTGACACTATAGCACAACATTTTTATGAGCAAGGCAAAACTGACGCTATTAAAAGTCAATTAGCTAAATCTAAAAACATAGTTACAGAACCTCGCAAAACGCAAGATGGTAATGTATTTGTTAATGGATTAAAAGTAAAAGCAATTAGCGGTCTTGATTCTTCAAAGCTTAAGATTAAAACAAGAAAATTTAACAATTAAAATTAAACTATTATGGCTTTAAGTCCACAATTCGGTTCGATAGTACCATCGCAACAACAACAACTGTTAGCGACAAACTATTTAGCATTTAACACAGGCGGTGCTAACGCCAATGATTTTGCACAACAGTATCTACCTGAAATCTACGAACAAGAAGTAGAGCGTTACGGAAACAGAACTCTTTCTGGATTCTTACGTATGGTTGGAGCTGAAATGCCAATGACTTCAGATCAAGTTATTTGGTCAGAACAAAACAGATTACATATCTCTTATGACAATGTAGGTAATGCAGGTGCTAATGTACTTGTTATTCCTGTTCGTGTAGCTGCAGCTGGTCTTCCGGCTATTACTAACGTAGTATCTCCAGGGCAAACTATTGTTGCTATGGATGGAGCTGGTCAAGAATTAAAATGTATCGTTACAGCTAGTAGTTTGTCTGCTCCTGGAGTCGCTACTGCTGGTCAATTAACAGTTGCTCCTTATACTGCTGCAAATACAGCTGGTTTAGGTGCTATCGTTAAGATTTTTGTATACGGTTCTGAATTTAATAAAGGATCTCAAACGACTAATTCTGTAGCAGGTGGCGTTAATCCAGCTGTTGGAACTACTAACATCAGTATTGATCCTTCATTTACTCAGTTTTCTAATTCACCTATCATTATTCGTAATACTTATACTATCAATGGTTCTGACATGGCTCAGATCGGTTGGGTAGAAGTTGCTACTGAAGATGGTACTTCTGGATACTTATGGTATTTAAAAGCTGAATCTGAAACTCGTTTACGTTTTGAAGATTACTTAGAAATGAGTGTTATTGAAGGTGAGCTTGCAGCGGCAGGATCAGCGGCTTTAGCAGCTACGTTTAAAGGTACTCAAGGTTTATTCGCTGCTGTACAGTCTAGAGGTAATGTTGAAGTTGGATTTAGCGGCGCAAGCGGAATTGATGACTTTGATGAGATTTTGAAAAACTTAGATACTCAAGGAGCTATTGAAGAAAACATGTTGTTTTTACAGCGTTCAACTTCACTAGAATTTGATAACATGCTAAGTGCTGTATCTCAAGGATCTCAAGGTGGTACTGCTTATGGATTATTTGAAAATTCTGAAGAAATGGCATTAAATCTTGGATTTAGTGGTTTCCGCAGAGGATCTTATGACTTCTATAAAACTGACTGGAAATACTTAAATGACGCTTCTACTCGTGGTGCGCAAACAGGACCATCTTCTATCGAAGGTATCTTAGTGCCAGCTGGAACTTCTACAGTATACGATCAAATTTTAGGAACTAACATCCGTAGACCATTCTTACACGTGCGATACAGAGCTTCTCAAACAGAAGATCGTCGTATGAAGTCTTGGTTAACTGGATCAGCAGGTGGTGCTTTCACAAGTACTCTTGATGCGATGGAAGTTAACTTCTTATCTGAAAGATGTTTAGTAGTGCAAGCTGCTAACAACTTTGTATTATTCAAAGGAGTGTAATTACTCTAGTAGATTTACCCTCGTTGAACTGACGAGGGTAACTTCTACTCTTATTAAATATCAAATTATATTATATTATGGCTAAAAAACAAACAATTCAAGATTCGTCTTGGGAAATAAAAGACAGAACTTATTTTTTAAAAGGACCTCATAATCCTTTAACATTAAAAATACCTTCAAAACATACAGCAAGGCATCCACTGTTGTGGTATGATGCTGAAAAAAACGAACAAAGAGAAGTTAGATACGCAACTAATCAAAACTCTCCATTTAAAGATGAACAAGCTGGTGAAGCTACGCTTGGTCATATTAGATTTAAAGAAGGAAGTTTATTAGTTACTAAAGAAAATCAAGCTCTTCAAAAAATATTATCTTTATATCATCCGCTTTTAAGCATAATGTATACAGAGCAAGATATTCAAGAAGATGCTAAAGATGATTTATTTGAATTAGAAATGGAGCTAGAAGCTTTAAACGTTGCTAAAAACATTGACATCGATCAATGTGAAGCAATACTACGTGTGGAGTTAGGATCTAAAGTGTCAGACATGAGTTCTAAGGAGCTTAAAAGAGACTTATTCTTATTTGCTAAGTATAATCCTAAATTATTCTTAGATCTTGCTAATGACGATAATGTTCAACTTAGAAATTTTGCTATTAGAGCAACTGAAGCTAATATAATTAAATTAGCTGATGACCAAAGAACATTTACCTGGGCATCTAATGGGCGTAAATTAATGACAATACCTTTTGATGAAAATCCATACTCAGCTATGGCATCTTTCTTCAAGACTGACGAAGGAATACAAGTATTCCAGTCTATAGAGAAAAAGTTCTCTTAACATGTAATATTATAAGGGAGGCGCGAGCCTCCTTTATTTTAATAATAACAACAAATGGCTATAAACGTAAATACAGTATATCAAACTGTTTTAATGATACTGAATAAAGAGCAGCGTGGTTATATGACTCCGACTGAATTTAACACAGTAGCAACACAAGTACAGTTAGAAATATTTGAAAAATATTTTGATGATCTTAACCAGCAACTACGTGTATTTCAAGCAGATACAGATTATGCGGATAGACAAGAAAATATTGACGAAAAATTAGCTATTTTTAAAACATTCGGCGACGCAATATATACTACTGTTGGTGGCCTATCATATTTTGTATTACCTACAACTGATACCTACGGTAATTCGGTTTCTTTTTATAGACTAGGTAATGTACTTTATAATGATGAAAAAGTTGTTCAAAGACTTGATAGGCATGAGTTCTATTATGCTAATCAGTCTAGACTTACTAAACCTAGCACTATAAATCCAGCTTATCTTTATGAAAATCAAAAGTTATTTGTAAAACCTATAAGTATAATTGATAAAATAAAAGTTGATTACATAAGAAAACCAAATAATATTATTTGGGGTTTTACGACTGGTAATTTAGGACAATACGTTTATAATCCTAAAGAGTATAATCAAGATACTCAACTTACTGGTTCTGTTGATTTTGAATTACATGAGTCAGAACAAACGGAAGTTATATTAAAGATTTTATTATATTCTGGTATAATTATAAGAGATAACGAAGTAGTGCAAACAGCAGCCGCTTTAGTGCAAGCTGATGAAACTAATAAAAAAAGTTAAACAATGGCTACACCTAATAACGGATTAATAACCGAAACTAATGCTCAGTACTACGCTGGCTCTCAAACTTTTATAACGGATGGCGCTAGCGGTTCTTTTACTGCTACTTTTGATACTGATTTAACGTTTGGTAGTTCAGATTCTACGGCAGCTGGTTATAATTTAAACAATTTTAGATTATACGCTTCTCAAGGCGCTACGGCTGGTACTCCTGGAACTTTTACTGAATATACTGGAACGTTTACTGTTTCTAATAACGTTTTAACGTTAGGCGTTGTTCCGCCTGCTAGTGATTGGTTTGTAATTCAATTGCTTACCCAATACGGAGGCGAATATGGCGATAGAGATGCTTTTGGTGATATAGTTGAAGATAATTATGGCGGTTATGCTTATACTTCGTTACAAGATGTTATAAATAATTTCATGGTTGGTTACGTTGGAGCAGGGAAATTAATCCCAAGCGTAAAAACAACAGACGTAATGTTCTTTGCTAAAAGAGGATTACAAGAGTTTAGCTATGACACTTTAAAAAGTATAAGATCTCAAGAACTAAATATTCCGGTTAATCTTAGTATACCACTTCCTCAAGATTACGTTAACTACGTAAACGTATCCTGGATAGATGGTCAAGGAATAAAACATATTATATACCCTACAACTTTAACTACAAATCCTTATGAAATACCAAGTCAAGACGCACAAGGTATTGCAATACAAGATAATTTAGGTGAAAATATAGACACCACTTCTATAACAGAAGAGCGATGGGCTACTAATAATTTAGAACAAATTAATGCAGCTCAAAGCAATTTAACAGGCATGTTATTATCAGATGGCTTAGGTTATGGTGGTATGTATGGAGATAATTACTTTGGTCAAAGATATGGTTTACAACCAGAAACAGCTCAAGTAAACGGATGGTTTACTATAAATGAAAGAAACGGCAAAATGTCTTTTTCTAGTGATCTTGCCGATAAACTTATAGTATTAGAATATATATCAGATGGCTTAGGCTATGACGCTGATATGAAAATACCTAAACTAGCTGAAGAGGCGCTATATGCTCACATTAGCCACGCTATACTAGCAACTAGAATTAATCAACCTGAATATGTTATACAAAGATTAAGACGTGAAAAAAGTGCTAAACTTAGAAACGCTAAAATTAGATTATCAAATATAAAATTAAATGAGTTTGTTCAGATTGCTCGAGGTAAATCTAAATGGATTAAATACTAGATTAAATGGCTGAAGTTAAAAATGCTTTTATAAAGTCTAAAATGAATAAAGACCTGGATAGTAGATTACTACCTTCAGGTGAATATCGTGATGGACAAAATATACAAGTTAGTAAATCAGAAGGCGAAGACGTAGGTGCTTTAGAAAATGTTGTAGGTAATTTACCAGCTTCAACTTCAACCGGCGCTAATGTTGATTTTAGTGTTATTTCTGGTTGTGGATGTAATTTAAAATCTATAGGGGTTTTTGCTGATACTAATTCTTCTACTGTATATGTTTTTTTAACAGATTATACAGAACCTCAAACTAGTAATATAACTTATAGTTCTTCAGCTAACAATTACATATATGCATATAACATTTTAACAAGTGATGTTTCTGTAGTGGCTCAAGGTGCTTTTTTAAATTTTTCCACTACAAACCCTATATATGGAATTAATGTTTTAGAAAATTTATTATTTTGGACCGACAATAGAAATCAACCTAGGAAATTAAATGTTGATTTAGCTAGTGATGGAACCTACTATGTATCAGAAGATTTAATATCTGTTGCTAAATATAATCCTTATCAAGCTATTAATTTGTACTACAGTGTAGGCGGAACTTACTACACTTCAATGCAGGATGTTACTTCAGAAACTCTTCCAGATGGAAGTACTGCAAATCCTTTTTATGACCAAAACTGGCCAGGAGATCCAGATTATTTAGAAAGCAAATTTGTAATGTTTAGTTATAGGTTTAAATTTAACGATGGAGAGTATTCTATATTAGCTCCTTTTACTCAAGAGGCTTTCATACCAAAGCAAGACGGTTATTTTTTACCTGGAGATGAAGATAAAGCGTATAGAAGTACTATAGTTCAGTTTATGGAAAATAAAGTTAACAACGTTGGCTTGTATATTTCACTTCCTTTTAATGCGGATGTTTTGAACTCAACTTTAGATGTTTCTGAAATAGACATATTATACAAAGAATCTGATTCTTTAAATGTTAAAGTTTTAGACTCTGTTCCTTTTGACGTATTTAGTAGAAATTCAGACGACACGTTAAATCAAACTACAACTTATCTGTATGATTATCAATCAAGAAAACCTTATAAAACTCTTCCTGAAAGCGAAATAATAAGAGTATACGACAAGGTTCCTGTTAGAGCTTATGGTCAAGAAGTTATAGGAAATAGAATAGTTTATAGTAATTTTCAAGATAAACATACGCCACCAGCTACAATAGATTATGATGTAGCGGTAACTCTTAAAAATTCTAGTAACCCAACAAACGGTTTTACTAGTATTTTTGAATACCCAGAGCACACGGTAAAACAAAATAGAAATTATCAAGTAGGATTTGTGCTTTCAGATAGATACGGAAGACAATCTACTACTATACTGTCTCCTGTAAATTCAATTACGCAAACTGTAGATGGAATAACCTATGGAGGTTCTACTTTTTATCATAAATACATGCCTAATCCGGCTTTAGAAACTCCTGCTGAAACAAATTCAATAAATTCTTGGCCTGGTGATTCTTTAAAGGTTTTAATAAATACCGCTATATCTTCAGACGGTCCAAGACTTACAGATGGTTGGCCTGGTTTGTATAATGATAATGTAGGAAGTAGCAGTTATAATCCTTTAGGTTGGTATTCTTATAAAGTTGTTGTAAAGCAAACAGAGCAAGAATATTATAATGTTTTTGTTCCTGGTATATTAAATGGTTATCCAGATCATGGAGCAGGCGCAACTACTGAGCCTGATCCTGTAAATACAGTTGCTTTTATAACAATATTAGGTGATAATATAAATAAAGTGCCAAAAGATTTAACTGAGGTAGGACCAGATCAAAAGCAGTTTAGAAGCTCTGTAGAGTTATATGGCAGAGTAACTCCTTCGCCAGCTGCAACGCCACCCACTATAAACATACCTTATTATCCAATAATTAATCCTCAAACTGTTTCAACTATAGCAACTCAAGACGAGATGTTCAAAGACGACACTGGAGGCGGAGGAACTATTGGACCTCCTTATTCTACTGTTTATCAACAAGATAGTAACCCTTACTTGGTTAGACTAGCACAAGGAGATAATGCTGGAAACCCTATAGGATCTTTACAACAAGCAAACTATAAAGACGCATATAATATACATTTAGGTATCTTTGAAACCGCACCTGTAGAATCTTTACTTGAAATATTCTGGGAAACAAGCACAGCTGGTTTAATATCTGATCTAAACGCTATAGCGGGCGTTAATAATAGCGTTAGCGGGTGGATAAATTTTAATTTTGTTCAAACAGAAGGTTTTGTTGTTGGTAACTTTGCAACAGCACTTCCTTTTTCTCCAGCTATAGAGGTTGATTTTGCAGATCAAGCTATGGCTCTTAGCACTGTAAGTCTTGTGAGCGTGTTTAACGCAAACGGTGATAACATTACTTCTAATTGGGCTTTAGATGAATTTAACGAAGCTGGTCAAGATGATAAGTATAATCTGCGTATTGTTACTTCTATTTATTACAGTCCTGAAGCTAGCAAAAATACTTTTATTTTTACTTTTAACGTTAGAAATGATGATCCATCAATAGCAAATCCAACATTTCAACCAGTTACAATTACAAATCAAAATTTAATAAACGTATCTCCAACACTTGTACCTGTGGGTGGAGGATCGCCTATAGCTGCGCCGTCTAATAGAACTCTTACAAATCCAGTAACAACTTTTGCAGGCGTTAATGGTTTTGTTGGTACTGCTGAACAAAACAAAAAAGATTTAATTTTTAATATTATAAATCAAAATCCAAAATTACCTGCTTTGTCATTAAATTCAGAAACTGGAGTTTTAACAGAAACTAGTGGAACTGCTTTTGGAATATATACGTTTGATTTAGTTTTAACTGATTCAGGAGGAGTTACTGATGAATTAACCACCCCTATTTCTGTTTTATTTGGAGAAGCTCCAATTAATGATAGTTTTGGAAAAAAAGAAAACATTGACTTAACAGGAGGATTAGAGTCTGTAGGAGTGTATTGGGGAGCTCAAAGTAGTTATGCTACCATGATAGGCAGTAGAATAGACTCTGAATCTCCAGTTGGCATGCAAAACAACGCATCTGGAACAGAAGGAAGAGCTGCGTACCAGAGTTTAGAATTACCTGAAAATGGACTTGTAGCTTCGCCTGAAAGTAATCTAAATCTACTTACCCCCAATTACAAAGATAATAATGGCAACCTGTATTCTTGGAAAAATTCAAACTACAGACCAAGTGCTTTTGACGCGGCAGCTGGAAGCGCAGGTAACGATTTAACCGTAGGAACTGCTTATATTAAAGTTGATTTTAGTTTTACAATGTGGCCTTATGAAGACGCTAGTCAAGGTTATCCTACAACTTCTCAGCAAATAGGTATAATTAGAGCAGCTTATTTACAATATAGACCCGATGCAAATACAGCTTGGACAACCGCAACAGATGTAGAAGGCCAAGAAATGAAATTTGGAGCAACACAACAAAACGTTGGAAGTGGCGGTGGCGCTGGTGGTAGATTAATTATAGGTTTTGATGGCACTAATGAAGGCGCAATAATTAGCACATCTAGTTTTGGGGTTACTGGAGTATTAAACGATAGTACCGAAAGTGTTAACGGTATTGGAGGAGGTGTTTTACAACAAGACACGATAGAAACATCTACAACGTATCCTGCTTCAAGTTCTCAAGGTACAACAACTTCTACAGCTTCTAAAGTGTTTGCTTTTGGAAAAGACGAAAGCTATGACAATACTACAAATGATAAGTTTGGAGAATATAGACTTTTAATTAGATACCCTCAAACTCCTAATGATCAAAAAACTCCAAATACAAGTGGAAAAACATTAGACATAACACCAACTCCAACTAATTTAAGAACTCCAACTATATTTGGTGAAAATGGAGCAAATCTTGTTAATTCCAATATAAAAGTAAAATTATCTTTTGGTGATTTTTATTACAAGTTCCCAGAAACGTCTTTTCAATATATGGTATCGCCTAGAGGTAGAAACAATGTTGGTTACGCGGATAACGAAGTGCCATCGGTTGAAGTTTGGGCTAGAGAATGGTCTTTAAGGTATGTAACTCAATTTTATAATAATTCAGATTTAACAGAAAAATGGATTCCTAATTTACCTTGGGTAGATGGCGGAGGAACAACAGGAAACAGTTGGTATTCTTATAGCGCATTAGGTGCTGAGCCTTCAGCAGACGGGACTGAAAATGCGTCAATTCAGACTGCACCGGTTACACCTAGTGATCTTTCGTCTTCAAATACATCAAACAGATTATTTGTCGCAAGGTTTGATGCGGATGGTAAAAAATTTGTTGCAACAGCACAACCTGTTACTAGCGATGTAAGTAATACTTAATAACAGTGATAATATAATATGGGAGTAATAGAAATAAAATATTTTAACAGTTTTATACTGAGAAAAACAGTAGGCCCAGATGACATTACACCTGTTTGGAATGGCTCTAGAGGAGACAATACATACCCTAAAACTGCTGGGGTTGATAATAAGAATTGGGCTATAGAAGAATCTAGAATTAGAGGAGGTTATAACAATACTTCTGTTGAATTAGGAGTTAAAGCTTATTTAGTAGAAGACAATCCAAATGCTTCGCGTAGAGTAAATTCAATGATATACTCTGGAATATTTAATTCTAGAACAGGCATCAATGATACTAATGTTTTTTCTATTGGAGAAGATATTGTTAAAAGTGTAAATCCTGCAAATGGATCTATACAAAGATTGTATGCTGAAAATACGAATTTATTAATTTTTCAAGAAGCTAAAGTTAGTCAAGCTCTTATAGATAAAGATGCTATATATTCTGCTGAAGGCGGCGGAACAGTAACTTCTTCTAATGAGGTTATTGGAGCAATACGACCAGTTAGTGGTAATTATGGTATAAGTAAAAACCCAGAAAGCTTTGCTATTTATGGATTTAGAAAATACTTTACAGATAAAGATAGAAACGCTGTTTTAAGACTTTCTAGAGACGGTTTAACAGAGATATCTAATTATGGCATGTCTGATTACTTTAGAGACAACCTGAGTTCTTTAGATGGTCCTAGAAGTGTAGATATAGGTAAAGCCGTTGGAGGATGGGACATGCACTCTAAGCAATATGTTTTATCTTTACAGCCTTGGACAAATACATATTCTACAGTTTCATTTGATGATACCGTTAATGGATTTCCTAGCTTTATGAGTTATAAACCAGATCAAATTTTTAGTTTAAAAAGCAACTACTATACTCTTAAAGATGGAGCTATATTTGTTCATTACGGACCCAATGCTAAAAGAGCAAATTTCTATGGAGATCAGTATAGTTCAAATGTTACTTTTATATTTAATCCTAAAGTAAGCATGTCTAAAGTATTTAAGACGTTAAATTACGAAGGTAGTAATGGTTGGGAAATAACTTCGTTTAAGTCAGATATAACAGGAACTCATGGCGTTGGAACGCCTGAAAGCGCTGTTAACGATCCGTTTGTTAACGGTACTCAAGACACTACAAAAGTAATATATAGTTATAACCAAGGTTCTTATGATAATTTTGGTAATGAATACCCTGCTAGACTAACCCCGCCAATTAATCACGCTGGATTCACTAGAAAAGAAAACAAATATATGGCTAATCTTGTAAACAACAGTCCGGCAGCGGCTGGTGAAGTTGTTTGGGGAGCAGATATGACAGGTATAAAAGGTTATTTTTCAACGGTAATAATATCAACAGATACTGTAACTGATGTAGGCGGAATGAAAGAATTGTTTGCAGTCTCTTCACAATATGTAGAGTCATCATATTAAATTAAATCAAATGGAATTAAAAATACGAAAACTAGAGGAGTCTGATTGGGACACTTTAGTTAGTCTTTGGAAAATGTGGCCTGATTGGCAGCATCATCCCCCTAAAGCACTACTTCCTGAAAATGGAACAGGTGGGCTTATAGTAGAAAAAAACGGATTACCAATTATAGCTGGATTCATTTACACTACTAACTCTAAAATAGGATGGATGGAGTGGTTGGTTTCTGATCCAAGTTATAGAGAAAGTGACAGAAAAGAAGCTACTAAAATGTTAATATCCGGATTAGAATACGTAGGTAAAATAAGCGGTTGTGAGGCTATTATAAGCATAGGTAGAAATGAAAGTTTAATGGAAACACATAAGAGTTTAAACTACACGATAGACGAAAAACCTTCTTATGAAATATCAAAAAAAATAATATAAATGGGATTAGTAACATCATTAATAATTGGAGGCATAGCATCGGTAGCAGGTAGTACTATAGGTGCTATTTCTGCAGGTAAAGCAGAAAGACGAGCTAGATCAAACAAAAACAGACTTACTGGCGAACTAGAAGAGCTAGAAAAGAACAGACAAGATATTATAAATCCTTATGAAGGTGTAACAGATTTATCTAGCATGGTCTCTGACCTTAGCAGCATAGCTTCTAATCCTTATGCTAATTTAGCTGTTTCTACAGCAGCTGCGGAAATGCAAATCGAAGAAGCTGACATTGCTTTAGCTAACACTTTAGACACTCTTAGAGCTACAGGAGCTAGTGCTGGTGGAGCTACGGCTTTAGCTAGAATGGCTTTAGAGAGTAAAAAAGGTGTTGCTGCTAGCATAGAACAGCAAGAGGCTAACAATCAACAATTAAGAGCAGGTGGAGAAGCAAACCTTCAACAAATTCAATTAAGCGAAGCCAAGAGAGTTCAATCTGGACTAATGGGCGAAGCTAAAAGAATACAAGACGTTGAAGCTGACGCTGAATTATTTCAGTTTAATCAAAAAGAGAAAAGAGAAAAAGAGCAACTTAATAGAAAGCAGTCTCAAATAACAGGAGCAGCAATGCAAGAAGGAGCGTCTATTGAAGCTAAAGGAGCTGCTATAGCTGGAGGAGCTTCAGCTGTAGGTAATTTAGCTGGTTCTTTTTATACTGCAAAAGCATTAGGAGCAACAAATAAAGGTTAATCAAAATATGAAAGCAAAACAAAATACCTTTACATCTGTAAATAAAGAAGCTAATAAAATATGGACTAGCTCTATAAGTGAATTAGGCTTAGATACCGTTAAATCTATAAATAAAAACAAAGCTTCTATGTCTGCTTCTCAAAAAGAAGCTGCTACTACTCAGCGTAATATATCCGCAAGATTATTTGATAATCAAGAAGAGGCTTTAAAAAATATTAAAAAAGGCGGTATACGAAACCCATCTTTAGCTAATCTAGGTAACGACCTTATATGGGGAGTATACTACGCGGATGCCGCTGTCGCTCAAGCTAAAACAAAAAAAGAAAGTAATGATGCTAGTGTAGCTTTGTCAAAGCTAAATAAATCTTTACAAGAACTTTATAAAATTATAGAAATAGGCAAAGACACTGATGCTATTTTTATGCAAGAATATTTTGGTATTGAGGGTTCTAAAAACCCTGGACAGCCAGGAGGCATGGCGTTAGTAGGTAAAGATACTCCACTTTGGTGTAAAACAATGGCAATAAGAAGCGGTTTAGCTGGTGATAATGCTAATGAAGAGTATGTCGTAGGAGATGATGGTGAAATAAGATTAAGATATACTGGATCTATTCTTGATGGCGAATATGTAGAAAAACCAGCATTAACTTGGTTGGCTTACGATCCTGGAGTTGTATTAGATTTAAAAGGTGAAAATATAAAAATGCTTCAAGCTCCAAGCACTTTAAGTGTAGACGGAGAGCAAGTTGGTGTTATAGATAATAGCTTACAATATAACGATGCCTATTTATTACTAGATCAAAAATATATAGAAGTATCTTCAGATGGTAAACTACAAACAGAGTTTATACCGGCTAATATGGCTAAGATAGTTAATGACACTAAAGCTAGATCTTCAGCTAGAGCAAATGCTTTATTGAATGATTATCAAGAAGCTAATAGAGTTTGGAGAAATAACTTTAACATGGAAGAAGATCTTAAGTTTGCTGTGGCGGCTAATGGTAAAAATGTAGACGCTGGGCAGCAAGCTGAGTTTCAAGAGCTTATGTTTGGTAGTTTAAAACCATTGCTACCAACGGTAGCTGTAGGACAAACTACGGAAGTTGTAAAAGAAAAAGTACAACCTGAAATGGTTGAAGAAGAAGTTATTGACGAAACATTTGCAGTATAATTATGAATGAAATTTATATAATAGACGGTAAGAAATTTCGAGTTGGACTAATCAACAGAGATGATTTTTTAGCAAAAAACCCAACAGCACAATTGTTTGTTGAAGAAGAAAAAACAGTTGGACCGCAAGAAGAGGGAAAGCCGGAAGTTGCTGTGGAGGAGGTTGCACCTGCAGTAACAAAAGATACGGCATTGCAATTGGAAAATGGTTCTTTGGAATCCAAAAAAACCCCAGCTGACCCTATAGAAGAAGAATATAGAAACGGAACTAGAAAAACAGTAACAGTACAAGGAAATGAGTATTCATACGAAGAGATACAAAAAGAATACGTAGGAGAAGGTAAGGGTAAATTTAAAAACGTTGAAGACTATGTTAAAGCGTTTCCTAAAAGTTACAAAGCTTCCATACAAACTCAAAATAAAGATTACCAAACAGAAGCAGAATTAAATAAAACTATAGGAATTCAATACGACCCAAATGATGGCTCAAAAGTAAATGATCCTATGTCTAAAGGTTTTATAGATTCGATACAAGAAGTTACAGTTGATTCCACAAGAGAGATAATTTTAAAAGATTATTTTAATTTAGATCAAATACCTGTTATAAAAAGTAAATCAACAGGTATACTTCCAGGTCAAGTAGAATACATCAACAAACCTATTCCTATTAAAGAATATCTAGGTGAAGAAAAATACAAACAATATTTAGATCAAGAAAATATTGACATAAAAGATCTTCCTCAGGACTTCGTAAAGAGTACTATTAATCGAGAAAAACAACGAGCAGCTCAACTATTTATAAATGATAATGAATTAAGTGAAATTGAGCAAAATAAAATGCTTGGTTTTTTACCCGGTGATGATGATTTTAGATCTGATATAGCTAAAAACGAAGTTGCTTATACTAAAGACGCTTTAGATTTTGAGGCTAAATTTGGAAGAGATTTGGTTAGAACAGAAACTATACAAGATAGAACTTATAAATTTCGTGGAGATTCGCAAACTAAAGATGCGTTAAAGGCTATAGAAAGCCAAGAAAAAAGAGTTTTTGAAGAAATTAAATTAGTAACTAAAGATTCAGAAACTTTTATTGAAGAAAAAATACCTAATTTTGAAAAACAAGTAATAAGTTTAGATTCTGAAATAACAAATCTTAAGGAGCAAATTAAAATTGCAAAACCTACTACTCAAGAAGAGCTTGGTATTGTAAACAACCAAATAGTAGATTTAAATTCAAAAGTTGAATTAAGAAATAACTATGTTAAAAACACTATTTTTGATTTAGAATTAGAAAAACAAGAATTAAACAAAAGAAATAATTCAATTGTAAATTCTTTTGAGGATTTTGGAGTAACTAAAATAGGTAACGAAGCAATTCAAAAAAACTACAAATTAGAAAATAGAATCTCTTTAGCTATAGAGCAATCATTTATAGGATCTGGTACAATGCTTGGTGCTAGTGCTCTTAAAGGTATAGCTAATACAGTTCAGTTTGTTGATGAAGCTATGTTTCAAAGAGAGGGAGCGTCTGACTTTGTGGGTAAAGAAACTCATAATTATCTTAAAAACTTAAAAGGAGGTGCGATAAACTATAATCAAGCTTTAGCTAAAGAAAAAGAAAACCAACCTGATTTATTACGGTATGGCGATAAAGGCTATTGGTCTAGAACTTTAGCTGATCAATCTGGTTCTATACTTACTACCGTTTCGACTATGGGAGCTGCAAAGTTAGGTCTTATAGGAACAAAGACGGTTGCAAAAGCTATGTTTGGTGCTTTTTTTACTATGGAAGCTGGTGGGGAAATGTCTAATCTAGAAATACAGCAAAGAGCCGCACCAAAAGTATTAGCTAATCTTAATTTAGCTTTAGAAAGTGCTACAAATCCATACGATATTGAAAGAATTAAAAAAGAAATATCGGAACAAGAAGACGTATTAAATCTTTCGCAGTTTCAAAAATCTTTTAATAGTGTCGCATATGGAGCAATAGCAGCTGGAGCTGAAACTTTAGGTAGTTTAGGATTTATAGGAAACTTTCAAAAGTATGCTAAAGCTATTGGGTATAATAGTTTTAGAAAAGTTTTTAATGCCGGATTAAGTAGAACTATATCTAAATCTGTGGGTGCAGTTGCTGTTGGTATGCCTCTTTCTATCTCTATAAACACGTTAGAAGAAACATTAACTACGCTTGGTCAAAATTTATCAGACGAGGCTGTTCTTCAGCAAGATAAAAATTTTTTTGAGGGAATAGATTCTGATTTTTTTAGATCAACTGCAGTTACTTCACTTGCTTTAGGTGGTCCTGCCATAGGTTCTAACATATACAATGCAGTTAGTCAAGAGTTTTCAGACAGAACAGAAGCTAGAAAAGAAAGTAAACTAAGAGGAGAATTACTAAACATTCAAACTCAATTAGATAAAGGTGGATTAACTATAAAAGCTAGAAATTTACTTGAAAAATCAAAAAAGAAAGCTTTAGAAAAATTAGCTTTAGATAATACTAATAAGGTTTTAAAAATATCTGATTTAACTGCTGATGAATTTGAGTCTATAACAGAAACAAATAGAGAATTAAGAAACGTACGAAGAGAAGCTGCTAATATTGGAGCTAGTGGAGATGTAAGCACTTGGTCTGAAAACGAATTAGACAGATTAAAAACTGAATACGATAATCTTTTGTCAAACAGACAAAAAGTTTTTGATGGTAAACGCCAAGAGGTTTTAGATATGTTTAAAGGACAAACTTCTGATGTTGTAGAGGCTGCTAATTCTTATGGTCTTTATGAGTTTTCTAAAAACGTAACTAGAAACCAAAAAGGCATAAATCAAATAGTCTTTAACAATAGAGCTGAATTTGAGGCTTATTTAAAAGATAATAACTACAGCGATGAAAATCAAACTAAAGCCTTAGAGGGTTATGACAATGATAATAATGCGGCTAATCCAACTGGCAGCAACGATATCCTTGTGTTTAAAGAAAATATAGTTAAAAATATAGCAACAAAAGGTAGAATTGGAGCTAGAATAGCAGCCATGTCGCCTCTTCATGAGTTAGGGCATATACAAACTAGAAAAGCTGGAATAATAAAAGACGGTAAAGTTTCTGGCAATGCTGTTAAAATGATAGAAGGAATAAAAACAAAAGTTAAAAATCTTTTAGATCAAGGATCTATAAAAAAAGAAGAATACGACGCTTTTGAAAATAGAATTGATGATTACAAAGATACCAACGGAGAGATAGATGCAGACGAACTTATTCAAGCTGTAGCTGATTTTACTAATATGGGTGTTTTGCCTAAAAGTGCTTTTAATAGTGTTTTTGAAATAAAAACTTACGTTAATAGTGTAATGAAATATATAAACGGCGATGCGTCTATGTATTTTCAATTAGATACTGCTGATGATGTTTTTAATTTTGTATCTAGCTGGACCACAAAAGCTACGCAAGGAATTCAGTTAGGCACTGAAGAAGATGAGAAGAAAACGGGTAAATTAAATTTATCTAGATCTGAAGAAGCATCGACTAAAGTTCAAGAGCTATATGACGCGCAAGGTGAAGCTGCTGCTTTTGACATTATAGAGCAGTTTAAACCTATAACAAATAAAATAGTAGAAAAAAGATCTCAAGCTCCAGGGTTTGACAGACAGCTACTTACTGACGAAGTAGAAACAGGTAAACGTGGTATATTAGATTTAATTAAAGAATATAAACCTGAGTCTGGTGTTCCATTGGCTGCTTATATAAATAAGTTTTTACCAGCTAGAGCTATAGAGGCGTCGAAAAGAATACTAGGTGAAGAATTTACAGATGATGTAACTGAAGCTAAAGGTGTTGCTGCTGAAGAAATTGCAGTTGACGTTGTGTCTACTGACAAACAAGCTACTTCTAAGCTTAGAAGAGTTCTTGGTATCAAGCAAGGCGATGAAATATACGATTTAGCTAAAGAAGTTTCAGGCGAAATATTAAGTAGTGACTTACCTGGTAAGAAAGTTAAAACAGCTGTAAATAAAAAAGCTAGAGAAAGTAAGCTACGTAAAGCCGTATCTGATCTTATGGGTACAGAGAAAGCTATAGACGAGCAATTTCTTAATAAAAATATATTAGAAGTATTAAAAGCTTTACCAGCATCGGACTTAGTTAAACTAGAAAGAGAAGCTAAAGTAAAAGTATTGGCAGAGCAAGGTCCTAGGTTAAACGTTAAGGATGCTAGGGAAGCTGTTAACAAAGGTATATTACCAAAAGATACTAACTTACAGTCTGGACCTAAAGTGTCTTCTAAACTACCTACAACGCTTGAACAGGCTAAAGAATTTTTTAATCAAAAAAGAAAAGCTGGTTTAGTTAATGTTGTAACTGAAATGTTAGTTAAAGACGCTGCTCCTGAGGTTACTGAAGGTAAAATAGAACCAGCTAAAAGAGCTAAAGTATTATCTGAAATAGATAGAGCGCCTACCTTAAAGTTTAGTCTAAGCACTAAACAAGATATAGCATTTGAAGAAAACGAAAACATAGACACTGGTCATGTTACTTTTGAAGGAGAATTTAAAGTAGGTGACACACAGTTTGGATTAAAACTTATTCCGCTTAATGATATATCAGACGACTTTGAAGCTGAGTTTGAACTAAAAAAACAACTTGAAGCTAAAGGTATAAGTACTAAAGAATTGTTAAGCGTTGAATTTGAAGACTATGAAGGTGGGCTTGACATTACAGGTAAATCTTTAGAAGGTAAAACTAGCGCTATAAAAACTTTTAGCATAGTAGCTAATTCGGTTTTAGATTTTGTAAAAGAAAACAACATTAAAGGGGTTGTGTTTAATAGTTCTGAAAGCAACAGAACTAGACTTTACAAGGCTATGGTTGATAGGTTTTCTAAAGAGCTAGGATGGGAATATAAACAAATTAAAACTACTCCAGTGCAAGGAGAGGTTGATACTTTTATTGTTACACCTAAAGAAACAACTAAAGAACAACCTACTTTAAAGTTTAGCAAA
>Ga0208032_1000330_pt1 | contig 30404 bp, 46 predicted proteins | sample MalvirAntarct_66_FD_184254 | JGI IMG/M metagenome (GOLD analysis project Ga0208032, IMG submission 184254) | Marine viral communities from the Global Malaspina Expedition - Malaspina viral metaG Antarct_66 (SPAdes) (version 2) | ecosystem: Environmental > Aquatic > Marine > Oceanic | place: West... | reverse complement strand
GTCGATCCTTGTCGGCATGTCCGCCCCGGCGAAGCCGTCGCAAGACGGCCCGCCGATCCGGCAAGGCTCGAAGAATAGGGCCGCCAGCCGGAGCGCGTGTGGAAAACGACCGCGTGGGACGACGACTGCGCCGAAACGGTACTTAAAATCTCAAACCCCGGGTGCAGACCCGGCGTCCCACGCCCTCCCCGAACTTCGCCGTGAGAACGGCGAGGACAAGGCCAATTCCGCATGTGCGTGCGGCGTCCAAACCACGCAGGTGTGGGCCGTTCGCCAGCCACGCTTGAACCACGGCTCTTTCAAACCACATACTCATCCGAACGCCGTCGGAATCGACGGGCTGTCATGCGCTGGTCGGACCTCTTGTCCGGGCGACCGTGGCGGCGGGCCGGAGATCATCAATGGCCCAGGAGTACGCATCATGACTGAAACAAAGATCCTGCCCGTCCTGCCGCTGAGAGACATCGTCGTCTTCCCGCATATGGTCGTGCCGCTCTTCGTCGGCCGCGAGAAATCGGTGAAGGCCCTCGACGAGATCATGAAGGGCGAAAAGCAGATCCTTCTGGCGACCCAGAAGAACAGCGTCGACGACGATCCGTCGCCCGACGCCATCTATCCGATCGGCGTGCTGGCCAGCGTGCTGCAGCTGCTGAAACTGCCCGACGGCACCGTCAAGGTTCTGGTCGAGGGCAAGGGCCGGGCGCGCCTGACCCGCTTCACCGACCGCGAGGACTATTTCGAGGCCGAGGCCGTCGAGATCGAGGACGAGCCGGGCGACGCCTCCCAGACCGAGGCCATGCTGCGCGCCGTGGTCGAGCAGTTCGAAAACTATGTGAAACTGAACAAGAAGGTCCCGCCCGAGGCCCTCAGCTCCATCCCCCAGATCACCGACGCCTCCAAGCTGGCGGACTCGGTGGCCGCCCACCTGTCGGTCAAGATCATCGACAAACAGGGCCTGCTGGAAACCTTCGACGTGCCCAAGCGGCTGGAGAAGGTCTATGGCCTGATGGAGGGCGAGATCTCGGTCCTGCAGGTCGAGAAGAAGATCCGCTCGCGCGTGAAGCGCCAGATGGAGAAGACCCAGCGCGAATATTATCTGAACGAGCAGATGAAGGCGATCCAGCGCGAGCTGGGCGAGACCGACGACGCGCGCGACGAGATCATGGACCTGGAGAAGCGCATCCGGAAGACGCGCCTGTCCAAGGAAGCCCGCGCCAAGGCCGAGGCCGAGGTCAAGAAGCTGCGCAACATGTCGCCGATGTCGGCGGAATCGACCGTGGTCCGGAACTATCTCGACTGGCTGCTGTCCGTGCCGTGGGGCAAGGCCAAGCAGAAGCCGATCGATCTGGTCAAGGCGGAGGAGATCCTCGAGGAGGACCACTTCGGCCTGGAGAAGGTCAAGGAACGGATCATCGAATATCTGGCGGTCCAGGCCCGTACCGGCAGCCTGAAGGGGCCGATCCTGTGCCTCGTCGGCCCTCCCGGCGTCGGCAAGACCTCGCTGGCCAAGTCCATCGCCAAGGCGACCGGGCGTGAATATGTCCGCATGTCGCTGGGCGGCGTGCGCGACGAGAGCGAGATCCGCGGCCACCGCCGGACCTATATCGGCTCCATGCCCGGCAAGATCATCCAGTCGATGAAGAAGGCCAAGACCACCAACGCCTTCGTCCTGCTGGACGAGATCGACAAGCTTGGGTCCGACTGGCGCGGCGACCCGTCGTCGGCCCTGCTCGAGGTGCTGGACCCGGCCCAGAACTCGACCTTCGGCGACCACTATCTGGAGGTGGACTACGACCTGTCCCAGGTCATGTTCGTGACGACCGCGAACAGCCTGAACATGCCACAGCCGCTGATGGACCGGATGGAGATCATCCGGGTGTCGGGCTACACCGAGGACGAAAAGGTCGAGATCGCCAAGCGTCACGTCCTGCCCAAGCAGCTGACGGACCATGGGCTGAAGGCCGACGAACTGATCGTGCCGGAAGATACGATCCGCGACCTGATCCGTTACTACACCCGCGAGGCCGGGGTGCGGTCGCTGGAACGCGCCCTGGGCGGCCTGGCTCGCAAGGCCGTGCGCGAGATGGCCAAGACCAAGGTCACGTCGATCACGGTGGACGCCGAGAAGCTGGCCGAATACGCCGGCGTCCGGAAGTTCCGCTATGGCGAGACGGACGAGGAGGATCAGGTCGGCATCGTCACCGGCCTGGCCTGGACCGAGTTCGGCGGCGACATCCTGACCATCGAGGCCATCAAGATGCCGGGCCGCGGCCGCATGACCGTGACCGGCAACCTGAAGGACGTGATGAAGGAGTCGATTTCGGCGGCGGCCTCCTATGTGCGGTCGCGGGCCCTGGCCTTCGGCGTCAAGCCGCCGGTGTTCGAGAAGACCGACATCCACGTCCATGTGCCGGACGGCGCGACGCCCAAGGACGGCCCGTCCGCCGGCGCCGCCATGACCGTGGCCATGGTCTCGGTCCTGACCGGCATCCCGATCCGCAAGGACATCGCCATGACCGGCGAGATCACCCTGCGCGGCCGGGTCACCGCCATCGGCGGTCTGAAGGAGAAGCTGCTCGCGGCCCTGCGGTCCGGCGTCAAGACGGTGCTGATCCCGCAGGAGAACGAGAAGGACCTGGCGGACGTGCCGGACAACGTCAAATCGGCGCTCGAAATCGTGCCGATCTCCACGGCGGACGAGGCCCTGCACTGGGCCCTGACCGGTCCCCTGACACCGGTCGAATGGGATGAGGCGACGGATCCTCTGCCCGCGCCCGTGCCTCCGCTTGACGGCGCTGCAGCGACCGTCAGTCACTGAACCGCGACCTAGGTCGCAGACGAAACGCCGCCGACACGCCTGTCGGCGGCGTTTTCGCTTTTGACGCAACCGCCGATCCGCCCTTTACTGGTTCGCTTGGGAGGATGACATGACGAAAGCCGAACTTATCGGCCGTATGGCGACGGCCGCGAACATCAGCCGCGATCAGGCCAAGACGGCGCTCGAAGCCTTCACCGACGGCGTGGTGGAAGCCCTGACCCAGGGTCGGGACGTCAAGCTGATCGGCTTCGGCAGTTTCACCCCTGTCGATCGCAAGGCCGGCGTCGCCCGCAACCCCCAGACAGGTCAGGCCGTGGCCCGGCCCGCCTCCCGCACCGCGCGCTTTCGCCCCGGCGAAGGCTTGAAAAGCGCCTTGAACGGTTGAAGCCCAACGGGCATAAGCCCCGCTCCGGTTTCCACTTCGGTTTCTTGGGCGGCTAGCTCAGCTGGTCAGAGCATCTCGTTTACACCGAGAGGGTCGGCGGTTCGAACCCGTCGCCGCCTACCAACCTTTCCGGGGTTTCTGGGGACTGCCGTGCGGCAATTTCCCAGAAATGTTCCCAGAAACCGTCACCCGAACTTGTCGGCGACGTCGTTCTGATAGTCCGGCCGATGGTGGCCGTAGTGCTTCAGCAGCGTCGTTGGAGACATGCCGAGGAAGCCGGCGGCGTCCCAGATATCGACGTTGCGCTCCACAACCAGGTCGCGCAGGTGTGGCGCAGATAGTGCGGTGACACGCCCTTATCGAGCCCGGCGTCGCTGACGCAGCTGGCGAAGCTCTTCTTGACCCGCAACACCGGCTCGCCGCCGAAGTGGATAACGGCGGTGACGCCCGCCTTCTCGTCGAGACGTCGCCATCTTTCCATATGGGCCTGCAGGCGCTTCGGAAACTTCACGACGGGGCGGCGCTTGGTTCGCTTGTCGCGCTGTCCTCGAGCGCGACGGTACATGACGCCGGCGTCGACGTTCGCCCAAGGATGCGCCGGGCTCTCTTCCCAAAGCGCGGCGGCCGTCACCCCCGAGCGAGAGCCGGTGTAGAGAGAGATCAGGATGAACCGACGCAGGTGCATCCGGTTGGTCCGCGCATTGGTCGACGGCCTCACCCAGCGGCCAGGCGCGCCGGTTCTGGGGTCCGTCGCCTGTTCGTCCCAGCGCCAGCCCATCGAAGCCCAGAGCAGCCGAGCGGCCTCGCGGCGGCTGAGGGCGTCGCGGGGCGATTCCGATTTCGCAGGCAAGACGACCTTGGGGACGACGCGGAGGTGATGCTCCTCGTGCCACTTCCCGATCGCCGTCGATAAGCACTCCAACTCGCGCCTGGCGGTCTGGTCGCTGACGCGAGGGGCGTTGGCGGGATCCTTGGTGTAGGATTTGATCGGGTCCAGGATCCGCGTCTCGACATACGCCTCGGTGCTTGAGCGCCGAACATCGGACAACACCTTGCCCTCCCACCTGGGGAGCAGGGTGGCGATGAAGCTCGCCTCCTTGGCCGGATTGGATAGGCGTGTGGCGGGGCCGGCCGCGTATTCGGCCAGGACCTCCGCTACGTAGACCTGATCTGGATCACTCTTGCGGCGTCGTTCGACCTCCCGATCTGTGGGCTGCTCGATGGCGCTGGCGTTCTTTTGGAGGATGTAGAGGGCGAGCTGCTCGTCCGCTCCGCCAGGGCCCTCACGGCGATCAGGGCCGCAGCCTGTGCCGATCTCGACCGTGCCGTCTCTAATGCAGTAGACGTCGGGGATGGTGACGCCGTCGGGCCGCCGCCTGCCTTTTCGAAGATAGAGGCGCGGGCCTTTCGAGGGACGGGGCATGCAAAAAGAGCCTTGAGATTCGCTGGGGTGACGTAATAGGCGCCGCCGACATACGAGGCCGTCAAGCGTTCTCGTCCAATCTCGAGGCGCAGGGTGGACACCGTGCAGGGGTATCGTTCAGCGAAAACTGCGACGATTTCCGGCAGGGTCATTGGGTCATCGTCGGCCCAATCCTCGGGCCGGGGCCGGTCTGTTGACCGGTCACGACGTCTGCTGGTCACAGCTGCAGCCCCTCGCCTTGAGCCCGTCGCACACGCAGCCGGCCGAGAGGCGTAAGGCGCCAGCCGTAGCCCTCGACTGTTTCGATGGCGTCGCCGCCGACCTTTTCGCGGATCTCGGCCATGCAGAGATCGGGGGTGCGGGGACTCAGGTTCACGACCTGTCCGCGCCTACCGAGCACGCGCTTCGCCTCCGATGGCGAGATCGGGTCGCTGGTTCTGGCCTGGGCCAGCTGGTCGAGCAGACAGGCCGCATCCCGGCGTAGGCCGTAGGCGCTGAAATAGCGGGCGACGCGGCGGTCGGCCTCCAAACGCTCGTCCATCGAGGGGCCGCCGATAATCAAGGTCACCAACTCGGACAGGCGTGGGATGTCGATGTGCATCACGCGGTCTCCTGGAAAAGATCGGGGTGGCTGCTGGTCTCGAGGCCGTACCGGATGCTGAGGCTCTGATCGGCCCAGGTCCGGTGTCCGGTGGCGTCGTGGTGGCGGGCAGCGACGGCCATGGCGTTCTTGCCGGTCCATATGGCGTCGGAGCCTTTGCAGACGAAGCATCCGGCCATGATGGTGCTCGATGTCGAGGTCGAGCGGCTCATGAGCCGAGCCGTTTCACGCGCTCACCCGTCGCGATCTCCAGCTTCTGGCCGATCTCCGCCAGGCGGATCAGCTCGCTGACGAAAGCGGCAGGGTCATCATCGATGGCGAGTTGGCCGGCCGGCGTCTCATTGGTCACAAGGCGAAGCCCTTTGAACAGGTGCTGTCTCTTCAGCCATACAAAGTCGATGCGGGGGCGCGACATCAGGGTTCAATCCCCGCTTCGATCAGCGTGCCCAGGTCGGTGTTGAACAGGACGGCGATGTCGCGCGCCCGATAGCCGGCGCGGCGGAACCAGGTCGCCCAGATGATCAGGCGCGGATGGTGGCCGGGAATCGGATCGAACATCAGGCGGCCAGCCTCCGTTCGTTCAGCAGCTCGGCCGCCTGGGCATAGGCGAAGCCGGTCAGCATCTCTTCATCGCCCACGAACAGACGCGGCCCGACATAGCGCCCGGCCTTGTCGTGCCGTGTGACCAGGACGACGGAAGGGAACTCGACGGCGACGTGCAGCCGGTCCTCTCCGTTGTCGTCGGTGATGACGGAGCGCAGCTCCATCGTGGCGCATTCCAGATGCGCCGCGCGGATGGGAAGCCTGAGCGCAGCATCGGGGCAGGCGCTGCAGCGGTCGGCCGACAACCAGGCGCAACCGCTTTCGCAGGCATGGAGCTCCCAGCACCCGCAGGCGCGGCAGATCCGGACGTCGGCCGGCGCGCGCATCAGGCGGCCGCCATCCGGGCCAGGTCGCCGGCCGACGGGCCGGCCATGGCGCGAACGATATTGATCAGCGACCGGCGGTGATCCTCGGACATCCTGACGAAGCTGTCGGCCAGCTCGAGGCCGTCATGGGTGCGACGGAGTTGGCTCAGCGGGTCGCCGGCGTCCGCCGCCTGGTCGGCCTGGCCGTAGAAGTCGGCCGGGTGCGCTTGCAGGAAGGCCGCGATCTGCGCGAGCCGTGCTGCGCTGACGCGGTTCACGCCGCGCTCGTACTTCTGAATCTGCTGGAACGTCACCTCTGCGGCGGCCGCGAGCTGGGCCTGAGTGACCTTCAGCGCCTCGCGCCGTTTACGGATACGCGCGCCGAGCGCGACGTCGAAGGGATCGTGTGAGTCGGACATGGTCTACCTCTGGAGTTGAAGAATGAGCGCCACGGCGATCGCGGCGCAGTAGGCGAGAACGAAGGTCAGCAGGACGCGACGGCGGCGCATCAGCGGCTCGGCCAGAAGCACCAGACCAGGAAGCCCGCCCCGACCAGGACGAGGCACAGCGGCTGTCCGAGGGCGACGTCGGCCAGGCCGGCCACGACGCCGACGCCGGCGACAGCCATGTGCGACTTGATGACCAAGCTGATGGGAGCGCGCCGCCGGCGACCACTGCCCGTGCGGATCTGGATGTGCGCAAGTGGCCGGTCGGCCTCGCTGCGGATGATGTTATGGTGGGTCATTGCGCGTCTAGCTCCGCAAAGGCCGCATCCTTGGCGGCGTTGAGTTCGGCGGCGGCGGCGTCCGAGCCGCCCTTGTCGGGATGGGCCGCCTGCAGGCGGGTCTTGTGGCGGACGGTGATCGTCGCCTTGGCCTCGGCCGCCGAAAGTTCGCCAGGGAACAGCGGGTCGAAGCCCAGCACGTCTCGCCAGCTCCGGACGCCGCTCGATGGCGGGGGCAGGGCGCTGAAGGCCTGAAGCGTCTCGGCCGCGCTGGCGACGCCGTAGCGAGTGATCGCCCGCGTGGACTCCAGGTGCGCCGCCAGGGCGCCGATGTTCTGCGCGGCCTCAGTGTAGGTGTCGCAGGCCAGGGCGAACGGCTGGTTCTTCAGCGTGAAATAGAGGCAGACGCCGGGGTCGGCCGGAGCGGCGCGATCGGCACGCGGACGTCCGTCCAGTCGCAGCTCGAGGTTTGAGGACAGGACCGGCAGCCAGCCGCCTATGCGTTCGAGCTCGTTCTCGACCCGCGCCATGGCCTCGGCCGGCGACAGCAGTTTGCCGGATTTCTTGAACTGTCCCTGCCGGCGCTGGGCTGCCGGAGTCCTGGGGCGGTGCACTGGCCAGGCCAGCGGGAAGCGGTCGGGCGTCTTCATCACAGCTCTCCCAGGGCGGAGAGGTAGAGATCGAGGATCGCGTCCTCTTCCTGGCGCTTCGCCTTGTCCTGCTTCCGGATCCGGATGACCTTGCGCAGGATCTTGATATCGTAGCCCTCGCCCTTGGCTTCGGCGAAGACCTCCTTCATGTCGGCCATGACGGCTTGCTTGTCCTCCTCGAGGCGCTCGAGACGCTCGATGATGGTGCGCAGGCGGCCCTGGGCCGTCGCGGTGAGGACGTCGGGATCGTTGGGGAGGTGGTGTGCATCGGTCACGAGGCCACACCCAGAACAGCCAGCGCTTCCATTACCGCCGGTGCTGTCAGGGCGCGGACTGTCGCCGCCTGTTCAGCCTGGTACTTCTCGCGGGAGGCCTTGGCCTCGAGAGCGGCCAGCGCCTGGGTGGGCGTCTTGCCCAGCATGGTGTCCAGGGCGACGTTGGCGCGGTGAAGCGTTTCGCCCACTTCGGCCGCAGCGGTGGACAGGGATCCGTGTTCCCGCATGGCCAGCTTCAGCCGGCTCAGCTTGCCGACGGTCCAGCCGCTCAGCGTGCGGGGCAGACTGCAGCGGCAAATCCGCTCCAGGTCGCAGCTGCAGTACCGGCGGATCAAGAAGGGCGTCGCGGTCATTGCCCGTCGCCCAGGTCGATGTTGGCGATGCTGCGCTCGAGCGCGTCGAGGTCGCTCAGAAGGGCGTAGGTATGCCCGTCCATCGTCTGGCTCAGCGACTTCCACTCGTGGCGGAGCCGGAGCAAGGCTTGTCGCGCCTGTTCTACGTCATCCCTCGCCGCCCGTTTGGCGATGGTCATGAACGTCATGCTTCTGGTTGCAGGCAACGGCTCTCTCCCTCAATCGTGAGGGGAGTTTGGCAAATCCAAACATTATGAGTCAACTACAAAGTTTGGAAAAACCAACCCAGATAGTGGGGCCGCGAATCCAGTATCAATTCGACACAACCGACGCGCTGCCACGGAGCGCTGATTCACGGCTCAGCGGATGCGCTCATTCAGTGTGAGTTAGCTGCGCTACGGTAGTGCTGGCGAAAGGCTAGGCGGCTTTGACCGAGGGCTTTGTGCGGCGGGCGTTAGGCGTGCGTCCAGGCTTGGGTGCGGGATCCGTGGAGGCGGGGAGTGGTGATCCTTCCGAGATGGATCGCGCTGCGGCACGCAGGTATCTAATGGCGATGGCCTCTTGGGGGTCCATGAGAAGTTCGTAAGGCTCGATCTGAAGCCAAGCGGCGATCTCATTGACCAGGTCGCGTCGGTAGGGCTGCTTCCCGTGATAGACGAAGTTGGCTCGAGATTTGTCCCAGCCGAGCTCATTTACCAGCGACGCCTGCCGCTTGTCGAAGTGGTCGAGCCACTGCTGAAGGAACCAGTTCTTCTCCACCAAACGAGTCTGGCCTGTTCGGTGACGGCGGTCGTTTGTGATCATCTCAACAATTCCGCTTGACTCGCAGTTGAGAAAAACCAAACTTCCGCCCTTATGGACTTACCATCGTGGCGAAAATCAAAGGGTTGGACGCAAAGCGTCCTCGCTGACCGACTCGGGTTGAGGTCGAAGGCGCATGTCTCACGTCTCGAGACTAAGCGTGAACGGGTCTCGGCAGAGCTGGCGATCGCCATTGATCGGCTGACCACTGGCGCGGTGCGTGTCGCGGATCTTCGCCCAGATCTGCATGATGTCCGTGTGGTCCGGCCCGCTCCTGCCGATGGCGGGCTATCCGCATGACGCCGCTGGAGCCCGCCTTCGCCGCCATCGCGCTGTTCGCCGCCTTCGGCCTGGGCGCCCTGGCGCGTCCGGCGCTGAAGCACCTTTTCGAAACCGGCGTCCGCCGCAAGGCGATTCGCCTCCACGCCCAGAACTGGACCCACGGCCAGATCGCCCATGAGCTGGGCCGCGACCCCCGCGACGTCGCCAAATGGCTCGCCGAAGCCGACAGGGCAGGGGGCTAGGCCATGTTCTCGGGGGAGGGCTTCCAGACCATCGGGGCGATTTGCGGCGTCGGGGCGCTGTTGTGGCGATTGGTCGACCAGGTCAAACCGCGCGGTCTGCAGCGCCGCCTGCATGCGGTTTTCATGAAGGAGGCGCTTCGACGGGTAGAACAGGCTCGGCGCCCCGTCTTCAAGGGAGACGCCGATCCCGTTGGCGGCTTCGACTTCAGCCCTCCTGGGGCGACCGGCGGTCCATCTCATCATGGATAGCGCCCACGACCCGATGCAGGGCAGCATAAGCGTTCGCAACTGCGTCTTCGCCGGTTTGCGAGCACGCAAACTCGACCTCGACAGGAATTCTACCGGCGCCGCCCGCTTTGATCGTGAACTCCGCGCGAGCGAGGACCGGCCCGGCTCCGACGTGTTCGTCGTCGGGATTGAAGCGGATCGCAGCAAGTCTGATTTCGGCCGTTTGAGCCATTCGAATCTCTCCTTGGGGTGTGTTGCAACAACCAAGGTAGAGCGATCCGTCGTCCCGTCTAGGCTGGGGAGTTTAGCCAGGGACGGCGGATCAACCCTCTGCGATGACTGTGCCTGGCCGGACTGCTCGAGCGCTGGCCTGTGCATCCGGCCGTTCGTTTCGCCAGTTGCCCTCCTGGGGCTCGATGTCACGCCGCTTGAGGCCGTCCAGATCCTGGATGAGATCGCCGCCGCCCCACCCAAGCTAGTCTTCCTCGGTGTGGATCTCGGCGCGCCCGATCTCCGCGCCGTCGCCCAGCTCGCCACCGTCAGCCTGACCGGCGCTGGTGAGAGCCCCGTCATCGCAACCGCCATGCCAGCGGCCCCCCTCCGGAGCGATGACGGGGACCTTCTTTCTGAGATCTCGACGCGTGAGCCGCCTCTCTCCGTGATCGAGCGTCCCGTCGCTGAAGCCGGAACAGCCATTGCGCCTTTCGGCGACGGGACATCCTCGTCCAGTACCGCGTCCCCCGCCCACGTAGGGACACAGTGCTGAGCCGCCGCGAGATCCTTTCGCACCACGGCGCCGGTCTGATTCACGACAGTTCCCGATTCGTCCCGAAGGTTAACGAGACATGCCTGCGCGGCCGATCGCGGCTGCTCGGCCGACGCCGCTCCGCGCGTCTCACCGCTCTCCGTCACCAGCTCCTGGCGAGGCTGTGCCTGGACCGAGAACGACGTCCGGCCCCCCAGCGTGATCAGCGCCAGACCCACATCGGCAAAGCACCCGCTTCGCCCGCCTGACGGCCATGCCGGACAGCCCTGTGAACCCGCCGGGGGCGGATTTCTGCAGCGCTGATCGTGATCGCCAGAGGCGGCGCGTGCGGACGGCTTGCCCCCATCACAGCCAACCATGGCCGCCATACGGACGGTCATCGGGATTGCTCATGTCTAACGCCGGGCGGGAAGCGCTTCGGCGAACGCATGTCTGCGCCCCGAAAGGACCGGCCGTCAGGCGGATTCGCAAGGACCGAATCCACCATGAACGCACGACAGCACACCCTGCTGGCGCGCCTGCTTATCGACGCCTGCGGCGGCGTTGATGCATGCTGCAAGCCGATAACGCGGGTCGAACGATCCGCCCTCTATGCGTACCGTGACTATGAGAAGCCGGCCTTCATGCCGGCCGACGTCATCGAGGCGCTGGAAAAGAAGTGCGGGAATCCGGTCTACTCCGGCTTCCTTTTTGAGATGGCGAAAGAGTCAAGCCGGGCCGACGCTCTCGCCTGCGTGGGCGCCTCGGCGGACCGGGTGCATATCTCAGCCTTCCGTTTGTGGGAGGCGGCCAAGGACGCCCTTGCGGACGGCGATCTAAGCGAGATCGAGAAGCGCGAACTGGCCGCCGGCCTTCAGAAGCTCGAGGACGCGGCGCGCTCCATGCGATCGTCCCTGGATGCCGAGCCCCTGGTCGAAGGTGAGCCGACATGACGGCCGTCCCGATCGACCACAGCCACCGGCGTCGACGGCCCGAGCCCGAGTACCGCCGCACCCTGTCCCCCGTTCGCCGCAATAGCCAGGCCGCCGGCGGCGAGAACTGGCGCCCGATCAGCTGGTCCGAGGGCCGGAAGATCCTTCTGGCCCTGCGGATCCACGCCGAAAAGCAGCGGCGAAAGGGCGAGCGCACGGGCTGCGCGCCCAGGAACAAGGCCGACGCCGGCGGGATCAGCTTCGGCGCCATCCGCCTGGCCGAGGTTCTGGTCGGCATCGCCACCAAACGAAACGGCCGGTTGGAGCCTTCGGTGAGGTGGCTGGCCAAGGCCCTGAACGTCCCCCTGAAAACCATCCACGCCTGGAAGGCTCAGCTCAAACGCCACGGCTTCCTGGACTGGCGCCGCCGCTGGGTCTTCACCGGCCGGGAGGGCGCGCGCGGCGACCAGGTCCAGCAGACGTCGAACGCCTATTGGGTGAAGGCCCCCCTGGAGGCCCTGGAGGCGGCCGCCAAGGTGCTTGCGCCCCGCAAGGTCGAAGAGGACGACGAGGCCCGCTGGGCGTCCATGCCAGAGGAAATGCAGGCCAGCCTCCGCGCCATGAAGGCCTCGGCCGCGCGGCGAAGCGAGCGCGGATCGCAGGCTGGTCGATTAAGTCGGACATGAATCACCTGGGGGGTCTGAATCCGGCCTCTCTCAGATTTAGAAGGCGTCGAGCTGGTCGCTCGACCACATGATCAAGGGATGAAGGCGTCGCGCTAGGACGCGCGACAACATTTCCCGGGATCACAACGACCGCCAACGGCGGTTTTCCTCCCCCTCACAACAGGGGGCCGAGCAGTGCTCGGCCTCATCGACCCACGCTGTCGCGTGCCAACCGGCCGCCGACGGCGTCTGCTCGCTCGTATGTGGGCTAGGCGAGGGCAGTGGGGTTTTGACTTTTAGCGATCACCGTACAGGAAAGGCGGATCTGAGCGCCGGCGTCACGCGATATCGCTGGACATCGATCGGGCCAACCGTTGATCTACGGGCATGTCTGCTCTTTTGACCGCCGCATTGCTCCTTATCCAGTCGGGCACGCCCTGGGACTTGAAGGTGTTCCCGATTCCGAAGGCGGAGCCGGCATCATCGACTAGGACGGGCTGGGCTGAAGCCGCCGGAGACGGCGTGATCCGTTTCGACGTTTATCGCCTGGGCGCCGGGCCCGCCGAGCAGACCGTCGTTCGCCGCCAGGGGACGAAGGGCGATGTACTCTGGGCGACAAGCGCGAGCTGCCCTGGCGTGGCGAGCGCAATGGCCGAGCTTAATCAGCTGCCTCTCAAGATCGATGCGCCGTTTTCGCAATGGGAGGGCTCTGTCATGCTGTCCCCTGTCACTTCGCAGCGGTGGATATGGGGCCGCGGCGCCGCGTCTCAGAACACGATCACCGTCACGGCCGATGCAGGCCCCGTTCGCGATTTCACCAACAACGCGAGAGCCGCTCTTCATGCCTGCTGGAGCGCCGATCAGCCCTCGTGATCTGATCAGGCGGCTGCGCGGTCGCCACCAATCGAAAGGGCGGGCCTGATCCCCAACGCGCGCAGAGCCTCGAGCGCCGCGTCGACCGTGGCCTTGCCCTGCAGGATCCGGCGGACGTTCTTCTCATCCTTGCCCAGGCGTTCCGCCAAGGCGCGGCCGGACACATGCTGGCGGTCCATTGCCATGACCAGCATCAGGCGCGCGGCGACGGCAGGTGAAAGCGGGACCAGGACTTCGCCATCCTCGGCCGGGCTGGGCGAGGGGACGTCACGGGTGTCGAGCATCAAGCCCTCGACGGCGACGTCCAGGGCGTCGGCCGCCAGCTGATACGATTCCTCGACCGTCGCACCGCCGGTGATGGCCTCCGGGATATCGCGGAAGGTGACGAGGAACTCCCCAGGGGCTTCCTCGACAATGCGGGCGGGATAGGTGAAGGCGGTCATGTCTCGATCTCTCTTGAGGATTGGCCGTTGGCGCGGCCGCAGCGTTGGGTGTGGACGCCTTCAGAAGGCGTCCTTTGGTAGTCCGAGCTGTTTGAGCAGCCCCTGTTTGACGACGTTGCTGATCTCGCCGTGCTTTACCGTGGTGAAGGCGTCTCCGACGTAGACCCGGCCGTGGCCGCCTTTGCCGTGCGCCGCGTCGAACCGGTAGGGAAGCCCTGCTTTCTTGCAGTAGGCTCGGAGGTCACGAAGGAAGGTGTCGCGGTTCATGTGTTTCTTATGCGGACATTTTGGTCCGCAGTCAAGCGGCGCGGTCAAAATAGTCCGCACTTGGCTACCAATCAGCTATCAACTAGCTATTAGCTATCGACTAGCCGTCGGCTATCCACTAGCTGTTAGCTATCCACTAGCTGAAAGGTATTTGCCGTGCCGGTCATCACCATGTCGTCGCCCAAGGGCGGCGCCGGAAAGACAACGTCGCTCGCCATTCTCGCGACCCAGCTGGCGCGCAACGCTCCAGTCGCGATCATCGATGCTGACAAGAACCAGCCCATCGTGACCTGGTCGAAGGCGCCGGGTTTCCCCGCGAATATCGAGGTGATCTCCGACGTTACGGACGCCAACTTCTATGACCGCCTGGACGACGTCGCGCGCCGGACACCGTTCGTCCTCATCGATCCCGAGGGCACCGCGAACGTGATCTCCTCACTGGCGATCAGCGCGGCCGACCTGGTCATCATCCCCCTGCAGGCGTCACAGCTTGACGCGGACCAAGCTCAACGCGCTCTCGTCCAGGTCACGAACCAGGAGCGTGCCGCGCGCCGGCGGATCGCGACGCGGATCCTTTTCACGCGCACCTCGACCGCCATCCAGACCCGCACCCTCCGCCACCTGAAAGTCGAGCTCGCTGACGCCGGCGTCGCCACCTTCGACACCCAACTGGTCGAGAGGGAGGCGTTCAAGGCCATGTTCAGTTTCGGCGGCACGCTTGAGCTACTGGATAGCCGTCAGGTATCCAGTCCAGACAAGGCCGTCGCCAACGCCCGCGCCTTTGCGGCCGAGGTTGTCCAGGTGCTGAAGGATCTCGAGCATGAACGAGCGGCGTAAAACCTTCGGCCCGGACGCCGGATTGACCGATGACGTGGGGGCCGGCGACTTCAAGCCGCGCCCGATCACCCGGCCCGATCCCGAGGCCGCGCGCCGCGTCGCGGAGGAGGGAGGCTACACCTCCGGCGCCTCCATCCGCGCCCCCAGCGATACCCAGCGCCGCTACCGCACCGGCCGCACGGCCCAGCTCAACTTGAAGGTCACGCCGGAAAACAAGGCTCGCTTCGCCGAGATGGCGGACGCCGCCGGCGTCAGTTTGAACGTCCTGTTTGAGCGCGCCCTGAAGTCACTCGAAGAGTCTTAGGACGAAGAGCGTAGCTAGGAAGTGACGTCTCCTTGACTCAATCCGAACCCACGTCCACATGTTGCCAAAGTTAAGAGCTTTCTTAACTCGATGGATGGAACATGGCTGCCGAACCCGCGCTAACCAAACTGGAGTTCGAGGTGCTGTCCAGCACCGACAACGCCTGTGTGGCTATCGATGCGGATCTGCTGAAGGAGCTCAATGAGATCGATGAGAAGAAACTCGCTAGATTGGTTCGCATCATGGAGTTGTGGTGCGGCGGTCAGCAACTGACGGCTGAGCAGTACAACGGCAATGAAGGGCGCGCGAAGCGCGGCGACCTCAACGTGATGCTGCAAGCGTTCAAGACACACAAAGTCCGATTGTTCGGAATCGTGATGAGGATTGACCGAAAGCGGACGTTCCTCATCGTCGATCTCGACCCTGCAAAGAAGCAGAACAAAGCGGACCCGAAAATTCTCAAGCGGGCATACGGCCGCGCGCTTGATTTGACTGAGAAAGCCGGAGAACTGAAATGAATACCGCCATTAATGCCCTGAAGAATTCGAGCGTCTACGCCGAAGAGGCGCTGGTGGTCGATCTGCAGTCGTTGTTGCATACCGTTATGGTGGAGAAAGGCTTCACCAGATCGCAGCTGGCTGCTGCAATGGGCGTGAGTAAGGCTCGTGTTACGCAACTTTTCTCGGACGATTGCAGTAACTTCACTGTCCGAATGTTGGCTCGAGCCCTCTTCGCCTTGGGCGAACAGTTGGAAGTGTCCTGTCCCACGATGAAGAAAGCCCAAGCGCGGATTGAGGCCTTCGAAAGTCTTGAGCAGCTTGCATGGCCTGCCCATGGGGATGGGCAGTGGCAAATGCATGCCAACGAAAATGAGCGGCGGGAAATCGCCTCGAGCACGGGGCGGACGAGTGGGATGATCGCGCGTGCGATGAGCAGGTTCTCTGACGAACGGCTTGCCGCATGACGAAGAAGCGAGATCCGAAACCTGTCACGAAACTCCTCGAAGACGGCATTGCTCCGGAGAAATACAATCAGGTCGTCGATAATGCGACGCTTGTGACGATCCAGCTGCGTAAGCACGACTTCGATGTTAAGGCGGAGTTCTATGACCCCACCTCGGCCAAGAAGCTGGGTTTCGAACGCGAATGCGTGGGTGCAATCTATGATGCCGATAGCCGTGTGGTGGCGGCCACGTATCAGTTCGTCATCAGCGCAAAAGCGGCACGTCGGGTCGTGCTGAAAAGCGTCGCCGAATACCTTGTGATGTACGAGTTTGAAGGGGCTGTTGATCAGCAGGCTGCTGAGGCGTTCTGCAAGAGGATCGGGCTTTACGCTGCCTATCCCTACTATCGAGCGTTGGTCTCCCAACTGTCTGCTGCCGCCAATCTCAACCTTCCGACTCTTCCGATGATCGCCACCCGAGGCTCGAGATTGCCGGTCACGACTCCCGCAGCCGTGATCGAGCAATAATCTGCCTGGCTGCAAGAAACCGCACTGCTGAAGTCGCGTCGCGGGACGGACGTTGAGCCCGGCTGGCATTGGGTCAGCCGGGTGACGCCAAATGCAAGGATTGCGACCCATAAAGCGCGCAGGCGAGGTGGGGGAATGAGCGCGGCTCTTGGGAGCTAGGCCCCCTGCCACCCCTGCCGACCCTCGCGCGCCCGGCTACGGGGCGGGGTAGACCTTCTCGACGGTCAGTGCGCCGGCCGGGGAGGGGATGAGCAGCTCGGCTTCGGGCAACCGAAGGTCAAGCCAGTCCATCGCCTGGTCGCGGCGCAGCAGGACGATCTGCCGATCATGGTAGGGGGCGATGTCCGGCCCTGGTTCGGTCGTCAGCATGGCCCAGGCGCCGTTCTTGACCAGGCCCGCGACCCAGAACCACGGCTCGTTCTGGAGCGCGAACCGCCACTTGGTTTTGCGCTTGTGGCCAGGCTCGGCCGCCGTGAACTCATAGAAGGCGTCGGCGGGGATCAGGCAGCGGTCGGAGCCGGCGAAGCTGCGGCCGTCCGAGCGGAAGTTGAACACGGGCTTTCCGCCCGGTCCTTTCCAGGCCCAGGTCATCTGACGAAGCAACGGGCCGGCCTCGGTGCGCGTGACGATAGGCGCGACGTCGCCGATGCGGACGTCGTCGCGTGGCTCCAGGTTCGGAACCGCCTCGCCGTCGAAGCGCATCGGGACGTCCGTCTCGCTGAAGGCCTCCGCGATCTGGTTCGCTGACAGATGGGAGCTGTAGTTGTTGCACATGGTTCGCCAGCGTCACGAGAGCCGACTGGTTCCGCAAGCCTGATCAGGCGCGCGCGATCGGGGTCTCCGAGAGCCTGGTCGTATAGGCCGGGCTGCGCATGTCGGCCTTGGTCGCCCACCGCTTGGCCAGCCCGGCCCGCGCGGGCACGAGGGCGCCGCGTCCGTGCCGGCGGTTGACATGGTCGAGCGCGGCCATCAGCTGGTCGCGGCGCGAATCCGCAGCGGTGAGCAGATCGCCCGTCGTCGCGCCCGGCCGCACCAGGTCATCGAGCATGACGCCCGCCTTGGCGTATCGGAACCCCGGAGCCCACAGCCGGCGCACGACGGCCGACGCCGCCGCGATCATCGCGGTCGTGTCACAGCTGGGCGACCACAACGCCGCCCGGCCGCTGACCGAGCGCGCCGGCCCCGCCGCATGGGCGCCGGTGTGGAAGAAGATCGTCATGTCGGCCGAGGCCAGCCCATGCAGACGCAGCTTCTCTCCCGCCCTGGACACATAGGTCGCGACCGCCTCCAGCATATCGTCCAGGTCGGTGATCGGCCGCCCGAACATGCGGGTCACTGCGATTCCCTTCCGCACCGGCGGCGTCATCTCCAGATCCTGGCAAAGGACGCCGCCCAGCTCGAGGACCAGCCGCTCGCCCGTAACGGTCAGCAGGGCGCGTGCGGCGCGCGGATCCATAGCGCGCAGATCCGCCGCCGTCGTCACGCCCACGGCCCTCAGCTTGGCGGCCGACGCCCGGCCCACGCCCCACACGTCCGCTACCTCGACGCTCTGCAACAGGGCGTCGCGCCGGGCCGGGTCAGTCAGGTCGCAGACGCCGTCGAGCTCCGGCCGCTTCTTCGCCAGATGGTTCGCCACCTTGGCCAGCGTTCGCGTAGGGCCCAGCCCCACACAGGTCGGAATTCCGGTCCAACGACGGACCGTCGCCCGCATCTCCCGCGCCTGGCCGGCCGCGTCCGCGTCGCCGGTGAAGTCCAGGAAGCTCTCGTCGATCGAGTAAATCTCGACGTCCCGCGCAAAGCGCCGATAGACGTCGTTCACCCGCCGGCTCATGTCGCCGTACAGGACGTAGTTGGATGACCGCGCCACGACGCCGGCGGCCGTCGCCTGGTCGCGGATCTTGAACCAGGGGTCGCCTATCTGGATCCCGAGCGCCTTGGCCTCGGGCGTGCGGGCGATGGCGCAGCCGTCGTTGTTCGAGAGGACGATGACCGGCCGCCCCTCGAGCGCGGGATCGAACACCCGCTCGCAGGAGCAGTAGAAGCTGTTCCCGTCCGACAGGGCGAAGATCCGGCCCGTCATCGCGGCGCCGGCCGGTGCGGCGTCAGCGACCAGGTGATGACGCCCCAGATCGAGGCCTCCGACGCTTCGTCCAGGACCAGCGGCGACATGGCCGGATTGTCGAAGTCCAGGGCCAGCCGGCCGCCTCTCAGGCGGATGACGCGCTTGGCGCTGGGCTGGCCATCGATGACGGCGACCACGGCGTCGTCCGCGCGCGGCGCCAGGGATCGATCTACCACGACATAGTCGCCGTCGTTGATGCCCCGGCCGATCATGCTGCGGCCGGTCACGCGCCAGACGAAGGTGGCGGTCGGGTTGGTCACGATCAGCTGGGCCGGGTCCAAGGCCTCTTCCAGATAGTCGTCCGCCGGCGAGGGAAACCCCGCACATAGGCTGGCCCCCATGAAGGGCAGGGGCTGCCCCTCGCCCAGCCTGACTGAAACCCCGATCCTCGTCGCCATGCCTACGGTTCGCTCTCGATCGCCAACCGACCCTCTGGGCGCCTTACGCGGCTGGTGATGTGAGGAAAAGGAAAAATGTTCGCGGAATGTTCCTAATTTGTGGAAGGTGATATGAAGCTGCACGGTGTCGTGTGGCTACGACTGGGAATAGTCAGTTCAGAGCGATTCGAAGTCGCTGGAGGGGAAGCGTTGGGGAATAAGAACGGGCGCTGCGTCGTGTGTGGGAACAGCCCGACGGTGAAGTCGCACCTCTTTCCGCGCGCAATGATGCTGGATATGCGGACAGATGATCGGCCGCTGCTCGAGGCTAGTCGACACCGGACAGGCTATGTCGAGAGGCAAAACGGCATTTGGGATGATCGTTTCCTCTGTAAGACACATGAAGACGCAGCGGGGGGCGGCGACGACTACGCGGTCAGGCTAAGCCGCCGGATGATAGAGAAGAGTTGGCGACACCCGGATGGCGACGCGTTTCAGATCGATAATCCGCAGCCAGAGCTCCTTCAGCGCTTTGTCTACGGCACGGTTTGGCGTCATTTCGCTGCACCGATTTCAGCTCCCTCCAAGCTGAGGCTAGGGCCGTATCAAGATCGGATAGAACGCGCCCTCTTCAATGATGGGCTATTTGACCTGCCCATCGTTGCCGCGATCACGAACGTCACTGGACATGCCGGACGCCTCGTGCCGATGGCTCTCGCACCCTACCGAACGAAGCTCAAGGACGCATGGGTCTGGCACTTCGTCGTCGGCTATTTCGACGTCATGCTGAAGACTGATGCACGTCCTTGGCCTCCCGAATGGCGCCCATACTTGGCTGACCGCGATCCGCTGACTCTCTTCCAGGCCGATAGGGTAGATCTTGCGACGGTGCCCTTCTTGAGGGAACTGACAGACAGAGTGCGAGCGTCGCCATATCGTGGAAAGCAAAAGGGCTGATCGCTCCCCGATCTCCATGGACAGGGAACGACGCGCGCCGTCAGTTGCCGCCGGTGATGATCACCTCCGACGCTGCCTGAGATCCACGGCCGGCGAGGCCGTAGTGCGTGCCGACGGTCTCGACCTGGAAACGCGCGAAGATCTCCCGCACCTGCGGCCGGTCGTTGAGGGAGAGGATGAAACGCCCCTTCAGCCCCGCCAACTGCTCAGCCATGGCGTCGAACTCCTGGCGGCCGAACATGCCGTCGCCATAGTCGTCCTCGCAGCCGTAGTAGGGCGGATCGAGATAGAACAGCACGTCCGGCCGGTCATAGCGGGCGATGAAATCCGACCAGCCGAGCTGTTCGATCGTCACGCCCTCGAGGCGCTTGGCGGCAGCGAGCAGGTCGTCGCCCACGGCGCTGGCCTGGAAACGGGCCGGACGGCCCAGGCTGACTCCGAAGTGTCGCCCGTTCACCTTCCCACCAAACGCGGTCTTCTGCAGATAGACGAACCGAGCGGCCCGCTGCAGATCCGTCAACGCCGTTGGATCCTCGCGCACGGTCCGGTCGAACTCTGCTCGGGAGTGAAGCTGAAGCGCTACCAGGTCAACAAGGGCGCCGGGGTGGGCGCGCATGCACCGGAACAGGTTGGCGACGTCACCCGACCAATCGTTGATCAACTCGCACTTCGGCCGGGACTGCCGGCGGAAGAAGACGCCCCCCATGCCGACGAAGGCCTCGGCGTATGTGGTGTGAGGCGTGGCCTCGATCAGGGCGCACAGACGGCGCGCCAGGTTGCGCTTGCCGCCGACGTAGGGCGCGATCGGACGCACCGGCGAGACTGGGGAAAGGGTCATTGCGTTCATGGTCGACTCAACAGCATTTGCGCCGCGCCGGTCAGGCCGGTGGCGGGGCGAAAGGGGCGTGCACCCCTGGACGTGCTGAGTTACGGCTCGGCGGCTCGGGCGCGGCAAACGCTCGGCCCCCGCCTACTAGGCGCGGGGGCATCGTTCAGATTGAGAGTACCTAAGCAAATAGATACGCAAAGCCGTTGTGCGGTGCGGTGGTGACAACATGAAGCGCGCAAAAGAAATTGCTATTTCGATCGCCGTCGTGTGGGCAGCGCTCTGGATTTTGTTCGGCATAGCTAGGTGGGGTTGTTTGCCGACATCTGAGCAATGCGTCCTTAGCTTTTGGCGCGGATTTGAACGGCTGGTACTCTTCCTTTGGGTGACCGACCCTGAAGCCCTTATCTCAGCTTTGCTAGCTGTGGGGGCAGCGAGTGTGGGTGCCATCTTTCTCAACCGCCAAATTCGACAAGCAAACCGGCACGAGAGCCGCCGCCTGAAGCGGAAGAACCGTGCTGCTAAAGCCGTGATGCCCCATACCCTCAGTGCTGTCTGCGACTACGCTACGGCGAGCGCGAGAGCCTATTTGGCTTTGATTGCAGGGTCTGATGCGCGTGGTGGGATTAGGTTGAACCCAGAAAATTTCGGGCGACCGCCTACGCTGGCCTCAAGCCATATTGCGGCCATGCAGGCGATGATCGAGGCATCGCCGTCTGAGGTCGCTCAGCCAATCATCCATCTCTTGGCAGATCTTCAAGTGCACGAAACGCGTTGGCGAGGCGTAGCGAACGCCGCAGCGGGCCACGATCCGACACTCTACCTGGCCAGCAACTTTGAGGGGGAAATATGCGAAGCGGCAGACATATATGCCCAGGCCACGGATATGTTCGGAATGGTGCGCCCCTCCGATGATGCTGAGCCGGCACAAGAGGGGAGGACCACCCTCGTAACAGCGCTGCTCCTAATGGGCGTGAGAGGCATCGACTCCATTGATCGCTTGGCGGCGGCGCGGGAAGTTAGGCGCCCGGCATCTCTCGTGCCTGGAATTTAACGACTTCAATCCCCAACCAGTCATTCAGAGCCATGAACTCCTGCTGCAGCGGCACCGTCTCGTTGCGATAATAGACCGCATCGGCCTTCTCCGGATCGCCCAGGCCGCCGGCGTTCGTCGGCACCACGCCGATAAGCGACGGCGGCATCCGGTGCGCCGCCAGGATGTCGTCTCGGGTCGTTCCCTTCACGCCGATGAACTCGTCCTTGGCGGCGGCCTCACCGGGGTGGATCAGCTGGACCCCTTTTTCCTTTCCGCCTGGGATGTGCAGGAAGAAGTTGCGGAAGTTGCCCGGTCCCTTCGACCGCTCGAGCGCGTTTTCGATTTCGTCGGCGTCGGCCTCGCTGAGCTTCTCCTCGTTGACGTACATGATGAAGCCGGCATGGCTGCCATTCAGATAGTACTTGCGCCGGAAGAGCACCGCCGCCTCGTTCAGAAAGGCCGACTGCAAGCAGCTCAGATAGTCCGGTACGCCATAGATCTCCTGGTCCAGGCCGAGGCGCGCCAGGTGGAACACGGAGCCAGGCTCGAACGCATGGATGTCGCGGCCATTGGGCACGTAGAAGAACTCGCCGTCGACCAGGCCGCGACGGGTGTACTTGGCCAGGCTGTTCTTCAGCCTCGCGATGCCGCCGATCCGGTTGGGCACGACCTCCATATAGCCGTTGCCGGTGACGGCGTAGTTGTGAGCCAAGGCGGCGAACGTCGGCCGGTCCAACAGCCGATGCGGGATGAAGTCCTTGGCCAGCTGCTTGACCTTGTAGGCGATGGCGCTGGCGTGGTGAGGGCTGACGTTCTCGGCGCGGGTGAGGGCGGCCATCGGGATGGGCGGCTCGTAGTATCGGCCGTTGTTCCAGCACTCGAGGTAGTCGATCAGCTCGCGCCGCGACATGATCGGCTCGGGATCCCCGAACGAGAACGACCGACCCGAGATGGTCGAGGTCGTGGACGTCGATGCCGGCATGCCGCTGGCGCTGAAGTCGTATCGACCACGCGCGATTGCACGGGCACGTCGGGATGCGGTCATGGTCATTGGTCGTAGATCCTCACGCGGGATTTGCGCTCGATGCCGATGCCGGCCTCCAGCGGTTCGTTGTCGAGCGCCTGGAACAGCGCCCAGGCCAGGTCGCCGTGTCCGCTCTGGCGGGTGCGCGGCGCTTCGTAGGTCAGATGGCGGCCGGAGCCGGTCAGCGTCCGGCGGATCGACATCAGGGCGCTGGTCAGGTCGATCCACTCGACCAGGTACTCGAGACGCTTCTTGCTGATGACGTCCAGGGCCTTGTGGACCATGCGTGTCTTGGTCAGCGGGTCGTAGCGATGACCCCGCGCCCAGGGCTTCTTCTGGACGACCAGCTGCAGCACGGCCTTGCCGAGGCCCGTCTCATCGATGTCGATCTTCGTGACGTTGTATCGCTCGCACAGCGCCAGGATCCGCAGGGCCTGTTCGGTGAAGTCGGACCCCCGGAACTGCTCTTTCCAGATCACGCGGAACTTGCCGACGCCTGGCGTCTCCGGCGGCGCCACCAGCACCAGGCCGGCGTTGTCCGCATTCTCGCCGTCACCGTTCGGGTCGTAGGACAGCCAGACCTCGCCGGCGTATGGCCGACCGAAGCCCAGCAGCTGGCGCCCGAAATCGACGTCGGTCCAGGCGTCGTGATCGACCTGGCACGGCCGCAACGCCGCCATCGGGAAGACAGACATGCTGTCGTCCACGAACTGGCACATGTAGAGGTTCGCCCAGGCGGCGGCCGACTTGCGCAGCCGCAGGCCTGCGACGTCGAAGAACGGATAGCCCATGGCCACCGCGTCCTCGATCGTGACGATGTGGCGCCAGATCCCGTCTTCGCACAGGCGACCGTCGCGCAGGGCGGCATGCGTGACGTCGAAATCGAACCGCTCGGACTTCGGCCGGTCGGCATTCCAGGCCTTGCCCGTCCAGAACGGATAGGCCTCGTCATTGATCGAGCTGGGCGTCGAGAAGTAGGTCAGCCGGTATTGCTTGTGCGACGCCATGCCCGAGGCGACATCTTCAAGCTTCTTGAAGCCGTGGACCCAGAAGAACTCATCGAAATACAGGTCGCCGTGATAGCTTTGCGCGGTGCGACTGTTGGTCCCGAGGAAGTATAGCGTCGGCTGGGTCTTCAGCTGGCCGGTCTCGCCGTCTTCCCCACGGTCGATGGTGATGTGCTCGCCGGTCAGATCGACGCCGATCGTCAGCTTCACGAACTCGACGATGTAGGTGCGGAACACCTGGGCCTGGCTCTTGGAGGCCGACAGGTTGATCTGGTTGTTCCCCGTGTCCAGGGCGTGGATCAACTGCTCGCGGGCGAAGTAGAAGGTCGCGCCGATCTGGCGCGACTTCAGGATCATCCGGTGCCGCTGTAGGCGATGCTCGTGCCACACCTTCTGGTGACCGATCATCTCGTCCAGGTGCCGCTGGCGCAGGATCTCCAGCTGCTCTTCGGTGATGACGTTGCGGCGCGGCTTCTTCTTCTCGCCGGCGTTCCGGTTGGCGACCTTGTCGTTCAGATGACCGCTATGACCGCCGGGCTGCTCGTAGCGCCGGATCTTGGCGAAGGTGATCGCCTCCCGGCCAAGCAGATCGATTTCCTTGAAGTCGCGGCCGTCCTTGACGTTCTTCAGAACGAGCGCAATGAAGCGCGCCTCTACGGCGCCCTCCATACGCTCGAGCGGGGAGGCGACGTCCCAAGCATCGCGCCGTTTCCAACTGGCGATGGTGTTTTCAGATTCGCCCAACAGCTCGGCGATGTCGCAGGGCCGCCAGAAGCTCCAGTACAGAAACTTCGCCGCCCTGCGTCCGTCCAGGCTGGCGGTCACGGGGAAGCCGAAGCCGCCGTTGCGGCTGATCAGGGCGCCGATGTCATCGTCGCCGCCGTGCGGTTCTTCCTGCTTTTCGGGGCGCTTCCTCATCGCGGCGGACGCTAACCGCGCGATCGCGCGCGACCCGCCTCGGGCCTGTTGTCAGGACCGCACCGCACAACAGGCCCGCCTTGAGAAAGCGCGCCTCAAAGCGGTGATCTGCAGCCTCATTCGCTGGGTCGTCCAGCCGTCCTGCAGATCGCCACCGAGGCCTGAATGTCCAAGACCAAGTTCTTCCGCATCGCCGTCGAAGGCCAGACCGCTACCGATGGTCGGACGATCACCCCTGAAATGATCAACGAGTGCGTCGAGACCTTCAATCCCGACACTTACGGCGTGCGCATCAACATGGAGCACCTGCGGGGCTTCAGCGCCGAGCCGCCGTTCAACGCCTATGGCGACGTCGTTGCGCTGAAGGCCCAGGAAGACACCCTGAAGATCGCCGGCAAGGATGAACGCCGCCTCGCGCTCTACGCCCAGCTCGATCCCACCGATGCCCTGGTCGCCATCAACAAGAAGCGCCAGAAAATCTACACCTCGATCGAGCCGCAGCCGGATTTCGGCGGCACCGGCAAGTTCGGCCTGGTCGGCCTGGCCGTGACCGACAGCCCTGCGTCGCTCGGCACCCAACGCCTCGAGTTCAGCATCAAGAAGGACGATCCCGTCGCGGCCGAGATCAAAGCCGACCTGGATCGTCGCAAGTCTTCCGCCACCAGCTTCTTCTCGTCGGCCTACGAAACCGCCTTCGAGCTTGAAGTTGAGCAGGCGAACGAACCGAGCGCGCTGGACAAGCTGGTCGAGCTCTTCTCGGGCCTGGCTCCAAAGAAGGAAGAGCCGAAGAAGGTCGAGACCCCTGCCACGCCGCCGGCTGCCGCCGACAACGGTTTCGCCGCCGCCATGCAGGCCTTCACCGTCGCCCTCGCCACCGATCGCAAGGCCGACAAGGCGGCGTCGGACCAAAAGTTCGCAGCGCTCGAGAAGAAGCTGGGCGACCTGCAGACCTCGATCGAGGCCGAGCCGAGCCGCCAATACACCGCCCGCAAGCCGGCGAGCGGTGGCGACGGTCGCGTCCGCGCTGACTGCTGATCCCCGACCTGACCCCGTCCCCTCGTAGCGCCACAGCCCCCCGGACCTGACACATGCAAGACTCCACCCGCGAACTTCTCGAGCAGTACCTGACTGACCAGGCAGAGCTGAACGGCGTGAGCGCAGCCGCCGCAGTCGCCGGCAAGGCCTTCACCATCTCCAACCAGTTCGCTGCCGGCGCGCCGTCGGTCCAGCAACGCCTGATCGATAAGCAGCAGGAAGATTCCGGTTTCCTCGGCAAGATCAACATCGTCCTGGTCGATGAAATGAAGGGTGAGAAGCTGGGCCTGGGCGTGTCCGGTCCGCTGGCCAGCCGCACTCAGACCAACGTTAACGGCTCGGTCGGTCGCAAGACGACCGACATCTCGGGAGTCGACGTCGAAGGCTACGAATGCCGCAAGACCAACTCCGATACCCACATCATGTACAGCAAGCTGGACATGTGGGCGAAGTTCCCTGACTTCCAGACCAAGCTCAGCAACCATATCCGCGAGCGCCAGGCGCTGGACCGGATCATGATCGGTTTCAACGGCACCTCGGCCGCCGCGAATACGGACAAGGACGTCAACCCGCTGCTCCAGGACGTCAACATCGGTTGGCTCCAGAAGTATCGCACCAATCGCCCTGACGCTGTCCTGTCGTCCGGCGGCACGGCCGGCAAGGTCATCGTGAAGGCCAGTGGTGGCGGTGACTATCGCAACATCCACGCGCTCGTGATGGATGCCGTGCACAATCTGATGCCCAGCTGGGCGCAGAACGATCCCGGCCTGGTCGCTATCCTGGGCAACGACCTGCAGCACGACATCTTTTTCCCCCTGATCAACGGCGAGAACAAGCCGACCGAGATGATCGCTGCGGATCTGATCCTGGGCGCCAAGCGGGTCGGCGGCAAGCAACCGGCGACCGCGCCGTTCATGCTGCCCAAGTCGCTGTTCATCACCAAACTGTCGAACCTGTCGATCTACGAGCAGGCCGGCAAGCGTCGTCGCACCGTCCGTGAGGATCCCGACTTCGACTGCATCCGCACGTTCGAGTCCACGAACGACGACTATGTGGTCGAGGACTACGACTACGGCTGCCTGGTCGAGAACATCGAGTTCGCCGACTGATCGGGGCGGCTCCGGCCGCCCCGTCTCCTTCCCACATTTCGAGATCCCGATGTCCTTGATCGCCAAAATTCGAGCCTTACAAGCCGCCGGCGAGGCGGTGACGCCTGAAGCCCTGGGCCAGGTCGTGACGGTCGAGAAGGTCTCGGCCGTGACCGCCCACGACGCGGAAGTCCCGCCGGTGATCGAATCGCCCGCGCTCTCGCCGGCGCGCCGTCATCGCCAGCTGATCCTTGGTCGGATCATGGCCGCTTCAGGCAGTGGCTTCGGCGTCGAGCTTACTCCGATCGGTGACAACGACGACCTGTCGCCAGCCGATCGAGAGGTCATGCAGCTCAAGATCATGCTGATCGACCACCAGCAAACCCTGAAGGCGACCAAGTCTCAGGAGACCAAGATCGCGATCAAGCGCGAGTTCGCGCCCCTCTATGCGAACTGGATCAAGGGCGTGCTCGAGGCGGATGCGGCTCCGCAGCGCGAGCAGGCGGCCGAGCTGATCGCCACCATGATGATCTGGGCGATCGACTGCGGCGAGTATCACGACGCTCTGCCGCTGGTCGAGTACGTGCTGAAACACAAAGTCCCCATGCCGGCGCGCTTCGACCGCGACGTCGCGACCTTCGTGACTGACCAAGTCTCCGAGGCGGCCATTGCCGCCTACGAAAAGGCCGAGCCTGGCGTGGAAGCCTTCCCGCTCGAGATCCTTGGCCGGGTAGAGGACCTGGTCGCGGACGCGGACATGCACGACCAGGTGAAGGCCAAGCTGCAGAAGGCGATCGGCCGCGCCCTGGCGTCGGACACCGGCGACGAAAGCCGTATCCGCCAGGAAGAGACCTTGAAGCGCTATCAGCGCGCCCTCGAACTCAACCCGTCCGTGGGCGTGAAGAAGGACATCGAGCGTCTGCAGTCGGCGCTGAAGAAGACGGCCAAACCTGACGCCGCCAACCAGGAACAGACCAATGCCTGACCGCCCGTCCACCGTTTTGCGCGCCGCTGTCCGGCTGACCCTCCACCTGCTTGGCGTCGTCGCCGGCGTCGCCGCCATTGTCTTCATGCGCGCCTATGGGGAGCGGTCGGGAATCGGCGGCGTGCAACTCGTCTTGGTCGCGGCGCTGGTACTGGCTGCTCTGCGGATCATCCCTTCTGTCCACCGCGCGGCCGAGGAAGCCAAGTATCCCACGTCCTACCGCTTCCAGGTCGCGGCCATTGTGACCGTCGCCCTGTTGGTCTTCGGCTTCGCCGCCTTCGGATCATTCGACGCTGTCGCCGGCCTGGTCGCCTCGCTGATCTTCTGGAACGGCTGGCTGCCCATGCTCAAGGCACTGATCCCGCTGAAGGGCGCCGGCGCGGCGCTGAAGCCGAAGAACATTCGATGCGGAGCTGCCTCCGCCTAACCCATCGCCCCCCGGCGCTCGGCGGCGGAGGTCGGTCCGACACCAACGGGTTCGCCCGCCTGATGTCCGATCGGCCTCCCCACCGCCGTAACCGGGAGGGTGGAACCCACGAAAGTGAAGCCAGCAGGCGGCACCCTTCAGGAAATCCCTCGCTAGCGCCATGTCAGGCTTCACTTTCAATCCTCCGAACACCGATGCGGCGGCGCCGGCCGAACCGCCGGCCGCCGATGTGGTCGGCGCCGGGGGCTGGTGGCCCGACGTCAACATCACCGGCGTGCGCCAGGCCGTCGATCTCAACACCAAGGTCACGGCCGAACGCGTCCGCGACGCCGTCCGCCAGGCCATCGTGGATCTCGCTTCCGAACCCGCCATGTGCGCCTGGCGCGCTGACCAGGTCGCGAAGGGGTGGAGCCGCCTTGCGGACATCCCCTCGCGCGACATCGAGGTCGATGGCCAGAGTGACTATTGCCTGCGCTGGTCGCGCGCCGTCTATTCCCTGGTCGCGGCCGATCTCGGCGAACGCCTGCTTGGCCAGGGCCTGACCAGCACAGGCGCAGAACGGGCCGAAGCGCTCGGGTCCGAAGTCGGGCTTCACCAGCGCAACGTCACCTTCGCCGTCCGGGACTTCCTCGGCCGTCCCCGTATCCGCGCGAGGATGATCTGATGGCTCGGCTCACCGCGCCCATGACCGTGTTCGCCCTAGCGGGCGAAACCGTCGATGCCTTGGTCTGGCGTGTCCTCGGCCTTGGGGCTTCTGCCGTCGAACAGGTGTTCGAGGCCAACCCCAATCTCGCGGACGGGGGCCTCTTCCTGGCGCGCGACCAGCGCGTGGTCTTGCCGGTGTCGGCGACCGCGCCGGCCGCCACGCCGCTCGTCCAGCTCTGGGACTGACCATGACTGCTCAACCGCTGCCTCATTCAAACATGCCGACCAGCACCGTGAACTGGGCGATGATCGCCGTCGGCGTGACCTTGCTGGTCCAGTTCGCCGGCGCCGTCGCCTATGGATCGCGCGTCCAGGCCCAGGTCAGCAATCTCCAGGAGATCACCCAGCCCCTGAAGGATGGCCAGCTGGTCGAGATCCGCACCAACGTCGCCTGGATCCGCGCCGAGCTCGAGCGCGAACGCGAGCGGGGGAGGGCGCAATGACCCTAAACCCCCAGGATCCTCTGCCCGAAGGCCAATGGCTGTTCCGGCGCATCTTCACCTGGACCTTGTCGGTCGCGCTTCTGGCCCTGTTGGCATGGATCTCGTGGCGCATGCCGCCGGAAGCCCTGCAGCTGGTCGCCCTCTGGATCATCGGCCTGCTCGCCCTGGTCGTCACCTATTACCTGCTCGCGCCCAGCGCGGCCGAGCTGGCGCGAATCTTCGCCGAAATCCGCGGTCGTTTGCCGTTCGCTCGCTCATCTGGAGATCCATCGTGAATCGTCTGTCCACCCGATCGCGCACCCGATTGAAGGGCGTCCACCCCGCCTTGGTCGCCGTGGTCGAACTTGCAATAACCAAGTCTCCGGTCGATTTCATGATCACCGAAGGGCTCCGGACACCCGAACGTCAGGCGAGCCTGGTCAAGGCCGGCGCCAGCCAAACCCTAAAGTCGCGCCACCTCACCGGCCATGCCGTCGATGTCGCCGCCCTCGTCGATGGCCAGGTCCGCTGGGACTGGCCCCTGTATGGGCGGATCTCGGCCGCCTTCAAATCGGCCGCTGCCGAGCTGAAGACACCCGTCATTTGGGGCGGCGACTGGAGGACGTTGCGCGACGGCCCCCACTTCGAACTCGACCGCAAGGTCTTCCCGTGAAGACCCTGACCCGCACCTTCAATTTCGCCTCGCCATGGGGTTGGGCCTTGGCTGTCCTGGCGCTGCTTGCGTTCGGTTGGCTGGTTGTCGTCGCCCTGGGCGGCGTCGGCTTCCGCTTCGATCCCTTCAACTCGGCCGAGAAGCGGGCGGATGCGGCCGAGACCCGCGCGGCGACGGCGACGATCGACGCCGGAGCCAGAACCCAGGAGGTCGCCGGCGCCCGCGACACGACCGCGAAAGTCGAGCGCACGCTCGACCAGGTCCGACGCGCCGAAACCATCGCCGTCGATCTCACCACTCAAGCCAGGGCTGCACCCGATGCGAACCAAGACATTGATCCTGACCGCCGCGCTCGTCTGCGCAGCGAGTACGAGCGCCTGTGCGACGCGCGTCCTGCCGTCTGCCCTCCCGACCCCGCCGCGTCGGGAGATGCCCCAGACCGCTAAGGCGCCCTGCGTCCTGCCGCGCCTGCCCGATCTGCCGACCTACGCGGATCTTGAGGCGGCCTTCTACGCCAGGGGCGTGGTCATCGTCGCCTGTGACGCCGCGCGTCAGCTTGCCGTCGACGTCCATCAG